>Ga0066699_10000019_pt1 | contig 28775 bp, 27 predicted proteins | sample GraSoiAngelo_148_FD_66455 | JGI IMG/M metagenome (GOLD analysis project Ga0066699, IMG submission 66455) | Grasslands soil microbial communities from the Angelo Coastal Reserve, California, USA - 14_1009_09_20cm | ecosystem: Environmental > Terrestrial > Soil > Grasslands | place: USA... | reverse complement strand
GCCTTACCGATGTCGTCCGAGGCACCCGAGGTGATATCGCCGAAGATCAGTTCCTCGGCAACCCGTCCGCCGAGAATGACGGCCATGTCGTCGTTGAGCTCGCTTCGCGAGACCAGGTAGCGGTCTTCCGTCGGGAGCTGCATCGTCCAACCAAGCGCCATGCCGCGCGAGATGATCGAGACCTTATGCACCGGGTCCGCGTTGGGCAGCGACTTGGCGACCAGCGCATGGCCGATCTCGTGGTAAGCGATGACGTTCTTCTCCTGCTCGGTGATCATGCGCGACTTGCGCTCGGGGCCGGCGATGACCCGCGCGATGGCTTCCTCGAGCTCCAGCTGGCCGATCGCTTTCTTGTTGTTGCGCGCGGCGAGAATCGCCGCCTCATTAATAAGGTTGCTGAGGTCGGCGCCGGAAAAGCCGGGGGTTTGGCGGGCGAGGACTTCGAGGTCGACCTGGCCATCGAAGGGCTTGTTGCGCGCGTGCACTTCGAGGATGGCGCGACGGCCGCGGATGTCCGGCCGATCGAGCGTCACATGCCGGTCGAACCGACCGGGGCGGAGCAGCGCCGGATCGAGAACGTCCGGGCGGTTGGTGGCCGCGATCACGATCACATGGGTGTTGGTCTCGAAGCCGTCCATCTCGACCAGCAGCTGGTTGAGCGTCTGCTCGCGCTCGTCGTGACCGCCGCCCAGGCCGGCGCCGCGCTGGCGTCCGACGGCGTCGATCTCATCGACAAAGACGATGCAGGGCGAGTTCTTCTTCGCCTGATCGAAGAGGTCGCGCACTCGCGAGGCGCCTACGCCGACGAACATCTCGACGAATTCCGAGCCGGAGATGCTGAAGAAGGGGACGCCCGCTTCGCCCGCGACCGCTTTGCTCAGCAGCGTCTTCCCGGTCCCCGGAGGGCCGACCATCAGGACGCCCTTAGGTATTCGAGCGCCGAGCGCGGTGAATTTTTCCGGGAACTTGAGGAATTCGACGATCTCGGTCAGCTCCTGCTTGGCCTCCTCGACACCGGCGACATCATTGAAGGTCACGGCGGGCTTGTCGCCACTCAGCAAACGTGCGCGGCTACGACCGAAGGAGATCGCCTGGTTGTTGCCGCTCTGCGTCTGGCGGAGCATGTACCACATAAAGCCGCCGATGACGAGGAAGAGGATGACGTTGGGAAGGACGACGGAAAGCAGCAGGTTGGACGAGCTTGGCGCCTCGGTGCTGAAATGGACGTTGTCCTCGAGCAGCTTGGCCTCGATCTGGTAGGTATCGCGGAAGGTCGTCTTGTAGTGAATGCCACTCGTATCGGTCCAGTCCACCTCGGTGCCGCTTCCCTTGATCACCGCGGAGGCGACCTGGTGATTGTCGGCCGCCTGGATCAGGTCGTAGGTTGACTTGTCGGTTGGACTGGTCGCGGTGTTGAAGCTTTTGTAGCTGGCCCAGATGATTGCGAGCACGCCGGCGACCAGGACGAAATAGAAGATATTTCGGTTTCGCCCTTTCATGGCCGACCTATCTTAGCACCGGATTTTTAAGAAACCTGTGAGCCAATATGAAGTAGAACGAATTCAACCGCGCACTATTTCGAGATGCAGCTGATGGGTGGTTTGCGGCCTGACGCGCTTCCTTTCGGAAACCGTTACACCCGGAATCCAAACGATTTCTTCACGGTCGGAAACGATCGGCAGGCTGTCCCGGAGATGACGCGGGACGTGGGCGTCGACCAGGATGTCCTGCAGTCGTTTCGGCGCCGGCAGGCCGAGTGGCCGCATGCGGTCGCCTGGCTTGCGGGTGCCAACGGTGAACGGCGGCTGCACGAGGTCGCCGTCGAGATGGCCAACCTGATCACGGGCCTTGAAGCTGGCCCGGTCGCAGCGACAGGCGGACGCGGTCAGGCGCTGGGTCGACGCTGACGATTGCGTGCCATCGCGGCTGCCATCGCGATCGACGGATGGTGGGAGGGGCGCGTCGTCACGCCGGGCTGCCTCGATTCCGGCAAAGCCCGCCTGCGGAATCAGCTGACGGATGACGCGCCGTTGCAGCGCCGGCGGCAGGGTGCGGAATGCCTGGCGATCGGTGGCGCTGCCCGGCGGCAGGCGGGCGACCTGCTCGTCCAGGTATCGATCTTCCTCCGCCAGGATGTCGGCGGTGCGGGCGAGCAGCTCGCGGGCTGAGGGGTCGAAGGCATCGATCGCAGGCAGCAGTTCCTGTCGAAGCCGGTTGCGGGTGAAGCGCGGGTCGTCGTTGGTCGGATCGCGACGGGGAGTCAGGTGAAGACGAGTCAGATAGGCCTCGACGTCTTTGCGTGGGACGTCGAGTAGGGGGCGAGCGAGATCTCGATCGCGTCTGCGCATCGCCGCGAGCCCGCGCGAGCCGGAGCCACGCAGGAGGTGAAGCAGCAATGTTTCGACCTGGTCATCCTGCGTGTGGCCGAGCGCGATCGCGGAGCTGTGGGTTTGCGCCGCGGAGTTGCGGAGGAAGTCGTAGCGGGCGGTGCGGGCGGCGCCTTCGGTATGGGGCGTGTCGCGGGCGGCTCGCCCGGCAAGGAAGTCGAAGCCCCACTGACGGGCGATGTCGCGAACGAAGTCGCGATCCGCCTCGCTATCCGCACGCCATCCGTGGTCGAAGTGGGCGACCGTGAGATGGAGGGGAAGCGCCGGAAGCAATTCGCGCAAGACCGAGAGCAGTGCGAGGGAGTCCGGCCCGCCGGAGACGGCGACGACGACGCGCTCGCCCGCCGTGAGGATGCGGTGCAGGCCGATCGCGATGGCGACGCGCTGGGGGAGCTTCACCTGGGTGCGAGAGAGCTACACCTGGTGGGCGACAGCTTCCGCTCGTGGGAGGGCCTTGGGAGAATCACCTGAGGAGCATCACCCTGATGGCGGCGGCAATGGCGGAGGCAAGGATCGAACTTGCGACATACCGGGTATGGGCCGGTTGCTCTACCACTGAGCTACTCCGCCCAGAGCATCGGTTAGTTTAGCAAGGATGTCGCCATCATTCGCCGAAATAGCGCCGCGCTACGACACGCTTCGACCGCTGTCGAGCGGAGATCGACAACGACTGGACCGCATGCTGAGGTCGGCGGCGCTGAGCGCCGGCGACCTGGTGGTCGAGGTGGGCTGCGGGACCGGACGGATGACGCTGCCGCTGGCGGCGATGACACCGGCGCGTCTGGTTGGCGTGGATCCAGAGACGCGCATGCTGGAGGTCGCGCGCGCCAAGGATGACGTTGGGCGGGTCGAATGGGCGCGCGGCACCGCCTACCGCTTGCCGGTTGGCGATGGCGAGGCCGCGCTGGTGGTGATGGTGATGGTGGTGCATCTGTTGCGGCAGCGAGTGCGGGCGTTCGCCGAGGCGCGCCGCGTGTGCCGGCCGGGAGGGCGGCTGAGCGTGTGGACGTTCACCCCTCGTCATGTTGACGAGTTTTATCTCAATGAGTATTTCCCGAGTATTCCCGCGATCGACCGGCCTCGGTTTCCGCCGGTAGCAACGCTAACGGCGGAGCTGCGCCGAGCCGGGTTCACCCGGATCGGCGTTGAGGTTACCGAGGACCGTCGGACGATGGGAATCGCCGAGGTGGTGGATCGAGTCAGGGGACGATATATCTCCACGCTTAGCATGCTGCCACCGCTCGAATATCGACTGGGATTGCAGCGACTGGAAGAGGCGCTGGCGGCCGATCGATCGGTGACGATGAGTCAGCGATCGGAGTGGGCGCTGTTGACCGCGGAGAAATAGAAGAGGAGCCCCGGGGGGCTCCTCTTCGTCAGTAGCTTGGTTGCGGCGGCGAGATTCGAACTCGCGACCTTCGGGTTATGAGCCCGACGAGCTTCCACTGCTCCACGCCGCGCGCAGCCCCCTGGCGGAGGCGAGGTGCTAATTCTAGGCGGGCTCGCCCGACCCCGTCAAGCCGGCCCCGGCCTACTTGAAGCGGCCGCCCCGCTTCGCCTCGAGGTTCCGCTTGATATCCAGCAGCCGTTCCTCACTGGTCTTCAAGAACTTCGACAGCTTCTCCTCGAACACGGGATCGGCCCCTTCGGGCAGCTCGCGTTTTCCCCTGCCGCCCCGCCGATAGGACCGCGGCAGCACCGGCGTCGACATCCCGGGCGGCCCGTCGACCACAGCGGCCTGCTTAAGCGAGAGGTCCATCTTGCCATTGGTCGAGTCCACATTGAGAACCTTGACCTTGACCTTATCGTTCATCTTCACGTGGCTATTGACATCGCGAACATATTCGTTCGCGATCTCCGATATATGAACCAGGCCTGTCCCCGCCCCGTCGATCTGCACGAAAGCCCCAAAATTCGTAATCCCGACGACCGTTCCTTCCACCACCGTCCCAGGCGTTACTGCCACCTAACCCGCAGACCCTCCTAATGCCATAGATTCCTCCACCACTGTTCGATCGATCCGATCACGCCGCCGCCACCCTTCTCCGCCGTTCGATGCACTCCGCGCGGCAACGCGCTCACCACCGGGCTCGGCGAGGCCGCTTCCCCAACGGCCACCGGTGACGCCGCGTCCCTAGGCTTAACGATGACATAAACCTGCTCGCCGGGCTTGGCAAATCCGGCCTTGCGGGCGGCTTCCTCCAGTGATCCCGGCGACCCGGCGACCACCAGCTGTTTGCGCACCTGGTCGTTGGACGTAGCAAGCTGGGCGTTGCCGTCGCGTAGCTGTTGGACCTCCTGGTTCAGCCGCAAATTGAGCATCAATTCTGATCCGAAGGCCCACACTCCCCAGAGAACAATCGCCGCCACCACGAGCCAGATCACTCGATCGGGCGCGGCAAGATGCACCTTCGCGCGGGAGGCTTTCGGCTCGGAAGTGCTCAAGATGTGTTCTGGATTGGTTGCGTGATCAAGCCGGCCCGAAACGGACCGATTATAGGCAGCGCCTCAGCCGTTGGCAAGGCGCGCAAATCGCATCGCCCTAGACCTCCTTGCGCTTGGCCACTTCCCAATAGCGGTCGAGTTCCTCGATTTCCATATCTGCCAAGGCGCGTCCGTCTGCTCGCGCTTGCAGCTCCATGGTGCGAAACCGTGCTTCGAATCGCCCCGTCGAACCCCGAAGCGCGTCTTCCGGATTGATGCCCAGCTTGCGCGCGACGTTGACCATCGTGAACAACAAGTCGCCGAATTCGGCCTCCCGGGCTTCGAGCGTCGGCGCCTCGCGCAGCTCATCGAGCTCCTCGCGGACCTTGTCCAACGCCCCGTCCACGTCCCGCCAGTCGAATCCGACGTTGGCAGCGCGCCGCTGCAGCGACCAGGCCCACTGCAGGGCAGGCAGCGATCGCTGGACGCCATCCAGCGCCGACTCGCGGCCATATTCCTTCGCCTTGAGCGCGTCCCAGTTGCGCAAGACCTCGGCGGAACCACTCACCTGGGTGTCGCCGAACACATGCGGGTGCCGGCGCACCAGCTTCTCGCGAACCGCGTCGGCGACGTCGCCCAGCGAAAAATCGCCGGCCTCCTCGGCGATTTCCGCCTGCATCAGCACCTGGAGCAGGACATCGCCCAGCTCTTCTCGGAGCTTGGCCATCGACTTCTCATCGATCGCTTCCAGGACTTCATACGCCTCCTCGAGCATGGTCGCCCGCAAGGAGGCGTGCGTCTGCTCGCGATCCCAGGGGCAGCCTTTGGGCGAACGCAAGCGGCGCACCACGTCGACCAGCGCGGCCAGCCGCGCGATGTCATCCGCGGCGCGTGCCGCTGACTCAGCCACGACCCGCCACCGCCAGCGCAGGCTCCGGGCCGCTCGCGCGCCCCGCCGCGAGTAGTGAGGGAACCGCAAGCGCGATGAATCCGAGCGCGATGACAGACGACACCAGGAATGGAATCGCGACCCCCAGCCCAAATAATGCCCCGCCCAGCAACGCACCCAGCGCCTTGGCGCCGGTCTCGGCGGCCCCCACGGTCCCGGCGGCGCGTCCGCGCTCGCTCGATGACACCGAGCTCATCAAGAAGGCGATGATGGACGGTTCGGCGAACGCCGCGGTCGATGCTTCGATCGCGCCGACTCCGATGACCGCGACCACGCTATGCAGCAGTGGATAGACGGGAGCCAGCAGTGCTGTCGTGGTCGTCGATACGACGCCGAGCCAGCGGCGGTCGAGTCGATCCGATGCCCAGCCGGCGAGCGGCGCCGTCAGAACCAGTGGGAGGGCAAACAGGGAGAACGACAGCCCGACTTCCCAGTCAGTCGCACCGATCGTCTTCATGAACAGGCTCCAGACCACGTTGTACACGCCATACAGAAACCCAATGCCAACCGACAGCATGGCAACCCCGCGAACCGCCGCCAGTCCCTGAGACGTCATGGAACCCGCCGCGCCGCCAGCGTGGGAGGCGGCAGCCGGACGCCGGCGGATATCGAGCGCAAATCCCACCACGACCGCGGCCAGCAACATCGCCAATCCGGTGACTTCAAAAACCAGCGAGCGTCCAAAGGCCGCGAGGACACCACCCAGGGCCGGTCCAAAAATCAATCCACCCAGGTCGGCGGCGGTCAGCCAACCATAGGCCACGCCACGCTCGCCTTCCGGGACGAGGTCGGCGACGACAGCGCGCGACCCAGGGCGAAACGCCGCCGCCCCAAAACCCTGGATCACCCGCAAGACAATCAGCCAGCCAATCGAAAACGGCAGGGCGAACGCCGCGATCGCGATGCCGGCAACGACCAGTCCCCCGATCATCAGCGGCGCGCGACCGAGGCGATCGGAGAGCCATCCCGCTGGATACTGGGCCAGGAACTGCGCCACGAGGTTGGCGCCGACCACGATACCCACCATCGCGTAGGAGCTGCCACGTTCATGCAGAAAGAGCGGCATGATCGGCAGGACCGAGCCGACGCCGGTGCCCACGAGAAAGACCGCCGCAATCACGCCCCACAGCGCGGTCCGCTGCGAACGGCGGTCAGTCAACGCGATAGGCGCTGGCCTCGATTTCAACCAGCCATTTCGGATCGATGAATCCGCGCACGCCAATCATGGAGGTCACCGGCTTGATCGCACCGAACACGTCGCCATGCGCCCGGCCGATCTCGCGCCAGCGGCGCGGAACGGTAGTGAAGATCCGGGTTCTCGTGACGTCATCGAAGCCGGCGCCCACCGCCGCAAGCGCCTCGCCGACGACCCTGAGGCACTGCCGAGTCTGCTCGTAGACGTTGGCACCGCCCACCGTCGATCCGTCATCGGCGGTTGGCGCGCACCCCGCGACCTCGATCACCGGCCCGATCCGTACCGCGCGCGCATAGCCAACCACCCGTTCCCACTTGCGACCGGTCGTGACGACGCGCCGTCCTGCCACCGGACTCATGCTAGAGCGAAAGCCTCAGATGCTCGTTTGGCACTAATGCGCCATCGCGTCGGAATCTAGACGGCAACCGCTACCTGACCAAGCCGCTCGATCTCGCCCAGCACGTCGATCAGGCGCTCCTTCCACTGCGACCCCGCCTTGCTCAAGGAAATCCGCACCTTGCCAAAGCGCACATACAGGATCGATCGGAACTGCGCCTCCAGCCGGCGCTCGTCGCCATTCCATCCCGCAGGCAGCCGGATCACCAGCAGGTCGCCATCGGTTTCGATCGCAGCGACGCCCGCCGCCCGCGCCAGCAGCTTCACGCGCAACGCATAAATAAGGTTGCGCACCGGCACCGGCAGCTTGCCGAAGCGATCGGCAAGGTTGCGCTCCGCCGCCTCCAGGCCCTGCTCGTCCTCGATCGCGGCCAGGTCGTGGTAGACCTGCAGGCGCAGCTTCTCGTCCGGCACGTATTCACGCGGCAGGTAATGCTCGACCGGCAGATCGAGGCTCAACCCGGCCGGCATTTCCACGGGCACGCCCTTCTTCTGAGACTCGACCGCCTCGCGCAGCATCGCGTTGTAGAGCTCGAGCCCGACCGCGGCGATCGCGCCATGCTGCTCGACGCCCAGCAGGTTGCCCGCGCCGCGGATCTCCAGGTCCTTGAGCGCCAGCTTGAACCCCGACCCGAGGTCGTGCAGCTCGGAGATCACGTCCAGCCGCTTGTCGGCCGTCTCCGTATGGGACTTCAACGGGTTGTAGAGGAAGTAGGCGTAGGCGCGCTGCCCGGCGCGGCCAACCCGACCCCGCAGCTGATACAGCTGCGCCAGTCCCATGCGATGGGCATCAACCACCATGATCGTGTTGGCGTTCGGGATATCCAACCCCGACTCGATGATGGTGGAACAGACCAGCACATCGGCCTCGCCGCTGATGAACTTCATCATCACGTCCGCGAGCGTGGTTTCGGGCATCTGCCCGTGGCCGACCACGACCCGGGCCTGGGGCACCAGCCGCTTGACCCGCTCCTCGGCCTTCTTGATCGTCTGCACGCGGTTATAGACGAAGAACACCTGGCCGCCACGCTGGAGCTCGCGCTGGATGACCTCCTTGATCAGGTCGTCCTCGTCGGCGGTGACAAAGGTCTTGATCGGCAAGCGCTCCTCGGGCGGCGTCTGAATCACCGATAGATCGCGAATGCCGGCCAGCGACATATGCAGGGTGCGCGGGATCGGCGTCGCCGACAGCGACAGGACATCGACCGAGGCGCGGAGTTGCTTCAGCTTTTCCTTCTGCATCACGCCGAAGCGCTGCTCCTCGTCGAGGATCACCAGGCCCAGGTCTTTGAATCGGACGTCCTTCTGCAACAGCCGGTGGGTGCCAATCACGATGTCGACTTCTCCGGTCATCAGCCGCCGCAGGACGTCGGCGGCCTCCGCATCCGTTCGGAAACGCGACAGCATGTCGACCTTCACCGGGAACGGCTGCACTCGGTCGCGAAACGTCATGAAATGCTGCTGCGCCAGCACCGTCGTCGGCACCAGCATCGCCACCTGCCTGCCGTCCATGACGGCCTTGAACGCCGCCCGCAGGGCCAGTTCGGTCTTGCCGAAGCCGACGTCTCCGCACAGCAGCCGATCCATCGGCCGCGAATCCTCCATGTCGCTCTTGATCTCCTCCAGCGCCTTGACCTGGTCGGGCGTCTCGTCGTAGGGAAACGACTGCTCGAGCTCCTGCTGCCACGGCCCGTCCTCGGCGAAGGCGTGCCCTTCAACCATCTCCCGCTTCGAGTAGAGGTCGAGCAAGTCCTTGGCGACCTCCTCGACCGACTCGCGGACCTTGCGCTTGGCTCGGTCCCACTCGCCGGAGCCCAGCCGTTGCAGCCGTGGGGCGGCATCGCCCCCGGCGACATACTTCTGGACGCGCTCCAGGTGCTCGACGGGGACGAACAGGCGATCACCATCGGCGTACTCGAGCTGCATGTACTCGCGCTCCTGGCCCAGCTCTCCCATCACGCGCATCCCGACGAAGCGCCCGATCCCGTGGTCGACATGCACCACCAGGTCGCCTGGCTCGAACTCCAGCTGCCAGGTGGTCGGGCGCGACCGCACCATCCCACGGCGCACTCGCTGGCGAAGCCCACCGAAGAGGTCGGTGTCACCGTAGACATCCAGGTGCACGGCGGGAACGCGGAATCCCTGGGCGATCGCGCGATCACCCAGCACGACGAGCCCGCCGGCCAGCGGTGTCTGCGACCACACGAACACGCCACCGGCGGGAAACACATCGCGATCTTCAAGCAGCTCGCGCAAGCGGCGCTCCTGCTGCGTCACGATCAAGATCCGCGCTTTCTCACGCGCGTCGGTGCGCACGCGGTCGGAAAAGGCGTCGATGCGGCCGGCGTACGCATCGACCGGCTCGAATCCCAGATCGAGCGAGCCGGCGTCGGCGGCGCGCTCCACCTCTAACGTCCGCCAGGGCGCGAGCTTTACGCGCAGGCTGTCGATGGTGAGCAAGCCTCGCTGCAGCCCCTGCGGCAGCTCGCCGCGCTCGATTTCGGTAGAAACCAGTTCTGCCAGCTCCTGCTCCCGCTGGTGCGCCTGGGTCAGCGAGCGGCGTGCATCCAATGAGACGACGACGGCCTGCTGGGGAAGATGGTCGATCAAGGTTGGCTGCCCTGGATCCAGGTATGCCTGGAATCCCTCGATGCCGTCGAAGTAGGCGCCGTTTCGAACGCGCTCGACGTCGGCTAACCACTGGTCGCGGACCTCGGGCAGGCAGCGACTGAAGTCCAGGCGCGCAAGCAGCTGCTCGGCGCTGGCGACGGACTCCGGCGTCAACACCAGCTCGGCCGCAGGCAAAACGCGGGCCTCCTCGACGCTACCGACCGATCCCTGCGTCTCCAGCTCGAACTCCCGGAGGGATTCCAGCTCGTCGCCGAAAAACTCGGCGCGCACCGGGTGCCGCCGTCCAGGCGGAAAACAGTCGAGGATTCCTCCCCGAAGACTGAACTCGCCCCGTCCTTGTACCAGCGGTTCGCGGCGATAACCGAGCGTCGTCAGCCGGTGCATCAAGTCATCCATCGCGTAGGTCTGTCCGGTCTTGAGGGTGAAGGCCCAGCGTCGCAGCGCATCGGGCGACAGCGTCGGTCGAGTCATGGCTGTCCAGGAGGTGAAGCAAACCAGCGGCCCGCCGCCGGCAAGGGCATCGATCGCTTCGATGCGCCGGCGCACCGTTTCCTCATCGGGAGCCAGCCGGTCGAAGGGCAGGGTCTCGACGGCGGGAAAGACCACGGTGCGAATGCCATCCACAAACCAGGCACGCGTCTCAGCAAACGACCCCTCGGGGTCCGGCACCAGGGCAAGAACCGGGCGTCCCGACCGTCGCGCCAGCCAGGCGGCGAACACCGGCAGCGCGCTCAATGGGAGCCCATGCGCACGAGAAACACCGCTGGGCGCGCTCCACCAGGCCTCCAGCCGGTTGCGAGCCGGCAGGCCGTCGATGAGGTCGAGCAGCGTATCCGTCATGAGATTTCAGCCACGCAAAAATGCGCCCGCGGCCAACGGCCGGGGCGTGCCTGAATCAGGTTACCATCGGTTGCCTGCTTCCCAAACCTGCAGACGTGATGAACGGCCTGTCTTGGGACCGGCTAAGGCGAACCCTGCCGGCTCCGGCGGAGCATGTACCACATGAAGCCGCCGATGGCGAGGAACAGGATGGCGTTGGGGAGGATGACGGTAAGCAGAAGATTGCTCGACGATGATGGGGTGACGTTGATCGGCAGCTTCTGCTGATGGAATTTGTCGACGAGGGCGCTGGCATAGCCGGCTGTGGCCAAGGTCCGATAGCGATTCCCGTGGGCGTCCACCCAATCGACGCGGTCACCTTCCGACGAAAACGTACCCCCGGCCACCTGGTGGTTATCAACGGCGGTCAGTAGATCGCCCAGCGACTTCTCCGCTCGCTGACTCGTATTCACCGAACGATAGGACGCCCAGGTTATCGCCAGCAGTCCGGCGAGCAGGACCAGATATAAGACGTTACGTCGCTGGGGCCGTGAATCCATAGTCGAGTAACGTAGCGGCCTCCTTGAAGACGGCAGCCGATCCCAAGATGACCACCATCAGGTGCCGGCCATTGCGGCTCGCGGTCGCGATCAGGCAACCGCCGGCGTGTCCGGTCCACACGGTCTTCAGCCCGGTCGCCCCGGAATAGGTCCGGATCAGGTCATTCAGGTTGTACAGCGGATAGGCGTGATGGGTTGCCGTCGCTGCCAGCGTGATCCGTGGCGTCGCGGCGATCGCTGCGACCTCAGGAAAGCGGACGCGCAGCTCGCTTGCCGCTCGGGCGAGGTCCGCCGCGGAGGTGAAATGCGCCGGGTCGTCAAGCCCGATCGGGTTCACGAAGTGCGTATCGGTCATCCCCAGCGCCGCGGCCTTGGCGTTCATCCGGTCGACGAAGGCGGCGCGCGGCGCGGCCGTTTCGGCGAGCGTGATCGCGGCGTCGTTGCCGGAGTTCAGAAAAAGCCCGTACAGGAGCTCCCGCACGGTCAGCTGCTCGCCAGGCCGGAGTCCCATCCGCGTGGAGTCCCACGGCAGCTGGTTGATCGAGGCGGGCACCGTGACCACCCGGTCCTGGCGCATCAGATCCAACGCGACCAGCGCCGTGATCACCTTGGTCAGGCTGGCTGGAGCCAGGCGTCCATGGGGGTTCAGCTGATAAACAGGGCTGTTCGCATCGAGGTCGATCAGGATCGCCGCCCGCGCCTTGAGCGAGGGCGGCGGCGGTTGCGATGGGCGAACGAGCTCGTAAATCTGCACCGTCGGGCCGCCGGCTCGGCCGGTGTCGGGAAGGCTGACGCTCATCGGGACCAGCAAAGCGAGCACCAACAACCAGACCGACATTTGCCAAAGAACAAACCATGTCGTCGGCTGTCACGCAAGGGCCCTTCGGCCGAGCCCCACGACGTCGATCCAACGGGTATCGCCATTGGCTTCCCGCCAGAGCCAGTACTCGGAGCCCCACAGGAGAATCGTGTCGACGCCGGCGTCCGCCAGTTGCTCAACCAGCGAGGCGATATCAGGAGGCGACACGGTCCGCGGATCCCCGAGCGTGGCTCTGCGCGCCTCCCAGGGCTCCGCCTGCGCCTCGGTCACCCACAAGCGCTTGCCCTGTGACGCCGCGATCCGTTGCCAGCGCAAAACCCACTGCAGCTGGTCCGCCGATGCCCGCGCGATCCGCTCTTCTCCGGCCTCATCCAGCCAGCCGATCGATCGGTAGATGTCGACACCCAGGATGTCGCCGCGCCGCAGCACCGCCAGCGCCTCGCGTTCAGCGGCAACCGCCAGGCCGAGCCGGCGCTTCCAGTCGGACTGATGCCGGCTCGACGTTCGGTCCAGCGCGTCGTTGAAGTGACCGAACGTCGTGACCGCCAACGGCCGCCGGGCGTCGATGGCGCGGACGGCGGCGGCCTCGCGCCGCACAACCTCGCGCGGGATCCATCGCTGCAAGGGGCCCGACCGGTTGAATGGCTCGTTCTCGATCTGCCAGCCGATGATGGCAGGCCGCCCGGCGAACCGGGCGACCGTCTCGCGCACGTGTCGCAGCACCTGGTTCCGGACGACGGGATCGTCCGGGTCAAGTCCTTCCGGCAGGTAGAACTCGGGCCACCCCAGCGCCTTCATGCCGACCGTCATCAGCACCGGCTGACCCACCGAGTCGGCGTGCGCGAGCAGCCAGTCGAGATGGCGCCAGCCGAACTCCGCTACCTCGCGCCATGACGCCGAAAGCCGGACGACGCGCAACCCCAGCTCGCAGAGGCGTTGGAAGGCTCGCTGATAGTCGAGGCCCAGCCCCTCCGCCCGCCAACGCGTAAAGCTCGTTCCCAACGCCGCCACGACCAAAGCCTACGCAGCGCTGTCGAGGGTCAGCTCGCCATCTCCACGGTGACTGGCGCTATCCCGTCGCCAGATCACCACGGTCGCGATCAGCCACGCCATGCCGATCGCGATCAGGATGTCCCCCGCGCTGGCGATTCCCGGAAACGGCGGCGGCAAATGAAATCGGTCATCGAGAAACGACAGCACGGTTTGCGGGCCGGCCGTGACATAGGTCTTGGCGGCCCCCAGCCCGGATGCCAGGGCCGGTCCCTCGACCGGCATGTAGCCGCCGTTTGCCGCCCGGACAACCTCATTGCAAATCGCGCCGGCAGCGCAGCACAACACGGGATAAGCGCGCTGCACCACCGCCCAGCCGAAGGCGACCATGGCGACGCCCAGCGGAAGCAGCCATGAAAAGGGCAGCGGCGCGATCAGCCCCGCCACCAGGATGACGCCGCCGACAAGGGCGGCGCGGGCTGGAATGCGGTCGCCGGTACGGAACAGCCAGCGGGGCCGGCCGCCCAGCAGAACGCCGATCGCGATCCCGGCCACCGCGACCAGCGCCCCATCCGCGACCTTCAGCGCGGCCGGCTGGAAGGTCGACGTTCGCCAGGCCATCGCCAGCAGGATGCCGGCGACCTGAAGCGAAACCGCAAACCGGCGCTGTCGCGCGAACGCCGCCACGAACCGCGATCCGCTGAATCGCGCCTCCAACCACGAGCCAACCAGCGGTCCGAGTGCGTAATAGACCACCATCAGCACCGCCGTCGCTGCGACGAAGTGCGCGGTGTCTTCGAAGCCCACCGCGCGAAAGGCCGCGGCGCCGACCACGGCCGCCAGCATCCACTGGGCGGTTGCGCTCACCTGTGTCGACCAGCGCTGACCTTTCAGCGCGCTCCCCAGCGGCGCCGCAACCAGGGTGACCAGCATCGTGATCTCGGGATGGCGGCGGAACATGATGATGGCCGCGAACAGCACCACCTTCGGCAGCTGGCCCCAGTCCGCCTTCGCCGGCGAGCCGAGCAGGTAGTCGTCGATCAGGCACATGCCGATGAAGCAGATCCAGGCCCAGGGCGCCTCATACGGCCGCGCCGGCAGCACCCAGGCAAGCGTTCCCGCGATCAGCGCGCTGCCGCCCGCCACCCAGAGGATGGCGCGGGTCGATCGAGCATCCAGGCAAAAAACAAGGGATCGCACGGCTGGCGAGAATGCAACGCGGCCGGCCGCTGGCCCTTTTCGGTGCTTTAGGCTACGGGCGATGTTCCGGCGGAAGGCGCCTCAGCCCGCGGTCGACCGCTGGCTGGTCGTTGGGCTGGGGAATCCTGGCCGCGAATACGAGCGATCCCGCCACAATCTCGGCTTCCTGGTGGTCGACGAGCTCGCTCGCCGCCACGCCGGCCGCGTTGCCGACCGAGCCGCCAAATCGCTGACCGGCCGGGTTCGCATCAGCGACTGCGAGCTGGTGCTCGCCAAGCCACAAACGATGATGAATCTCTCAGGCCAGGCGGTGAAGGCGCTGCGCTCGAAATACGACGTCCCGCTCGAGCGCACGCTGATCATCCACGACGAGCTCGACCTGCCCTTCGGCCGCCTGCGCGTCCGGAACGGCGGCAGCTCCGCGGGCAATCACGGCCTGGATTCGATCATCGCCTCGCTCGGCACCAAGGATTTCGCCCGCATTCGCGTCGGCATCGGCAAGCCGCCGGGCAACGGCATCGATCACGTGCTCAGCCCGTTCAGCAGCGCCGAGCACGACCAGCTCCCCGATGTTGTCCGGCGCGCCGCCGATGCGGTCGAAACCGCCGTCCAGCACGGACTCGAGCGAGCGATGACCGACTTCAATCGCGCGCCCTGAGAAAATACGCGAGCACCGCAAGGCCCGCGATCCCGGTCAGGGCACCACCCATCCAGACCGCGGCCGAGGGTCCCCACAGATGGGCGACGAAGCCCGCCCAGATGTTGCCGATCGGCGTCACCCCGATGAACAGCATCGAATAGAGGCTGACCATGCGCCCTTGCATTCGATCGGGCGCGCGGACCTGGACGAAGGTATTGGTACCGATCGAGTAGACGGCGAACGCCCAGCCAATGACCAGGAGCAGCGCGACAGCCTGGCCGTAGGTCGGGACGCGAAGAAACGCAAGCTCCATCGCGGCAAACAACAAACCGCCGAGCACGATGCGCCTTGGCTGCAGCAATCGTCCACCGATGGCGGTCATCGTGACGGCGCCCACCAGCGATCCGGCGCCTTGCGCCGCAAACAGAAAGCCGAGGACGTCCGCGTTGGCATGCAGCACCACACGCGTGAACAGCGGCAACACGAGGTTGAAATTGGCGCCGAAGGTGCCGGCGACGAACAGCAGCGCAAACAAGCCGGCCAGCTCCGGCGTCCGCCGGACATATCGCAGGGCTTCCGCAATCAGCTCTAGCGCCGTTTGCGGCGCGCCGATCGACACCGGACGGCGCCGGATGGTCATCAGCGCGATGATCACGCCCAGGTAGCTGGCGGCATTCAGCCAGAAACAGGCGGCCACGCCGAAGGCAGCAATCGCCAGGCCGCCGATCGCCGGCCCGACGATGCGAGCCAGGTTGAACGCGGTCGAGTTCAGCGCGACGGCGCTCGCGAGCTCGCCGCGGCCCACCATTTCCAGCACGGTTGCCTGGCGCGCCGGGAAATAGAGCGCCTGGTTGACGCCCAGCAGCGCCGCCAGGACCAGGACGATCGGCAGATTGATGCGCCCGGTCGCGGTGAGCGCCGCATAGAGGCAGGCCCCGATCAGCGAGATCGCCTGCGTCAGCAGCAGCACGTTGCGATGCGGGAAGCGGTCGACCAAGGTCCCCGCGTAGAGACCGAACAGCAGCACTGGTCCGTAGCTGCAGGCACCAAAGATGGCGAGCGCGAATGCCGAATCGTGCGACAGCTGCAGCACGAGCCAGGCAGCTGCGACCGATTGCATCCAGGTGCCGACCACGGACACCGCCTGGCCGATGAAATAGCGGCGAAACTCTGGATACTGAAGCGCCGTAATCTGGAGCACCACGCGACGGCGCGGTTCGACGGCAGGAGAAGGAGAGCGAATGGTGCTCAGTTTACGCGGGCTCGATCGAACGCCTACGTTGCCAGGCCCAGGTACTCCAGGTCGCGCCAGATCAGCCCATCCTGCAGATCGATCACACTGACCGAGGGCTGCTGCACGCGGCCCTGTGGACCGGTGTAGGTCCACTCACCGATCACCACGACGGTGTTGCCTTCGCTGACCAGACGCTCGACCTCGAAGCGGACGTCGGGGGCGCGGGCGACCGCCTGCTGGCTGAGCAGGACAAAGGCCTCGCGCCCCAGCACCGGCTCCGGAACGCCGGGCGTTCGATGGACCACGTCACGATGAAGCCGGCTCGCAAATCCATCCCAGTCGCGCGCCTGGAGGGCGTCGAGCGCCGCGGTCACCACCTGCGCCGGTCTCACAACCAGTGGAACAGGTGACGCCCGAAAAGCAGGACACCAACCGCGGCGGCGCCGATGGCCGCGATCAGCACCGCGGCAGCGGCGACATCTTTGGCGCGACCGATCATTGGATGATGCTCCGGCCAGGCGTAATCGATCAACACCTCCAGGGTGGTGTTGAAGAGCTCCGCGGCGATGACGATCGCAAAGCAGAGCAACAGGCCGACGAATTCCATCGCCGAAAAGCGAAGGATCAGCGCCGCGATTAGCACGACAACCGCCGCCGCCAGGTGCACCCGCACGTTTGCCTGTGAAGACACCGCCCAGCGCAGGCCGCGACCCGCATGGCGAAAGCTGTAGACCGTCCGACGGAGGTCGACCCTTCGCGCCCGGTCCGGGCTGCCAATGCGCTCGGCGTCGAATTCCGCGTCCGAGCGAGGCACTATCCTGCCGCCTCGAGGATCCGGTTCGTGAGCTGGGTCATCTTCGTCTCTTCCTCTGCCTCCGCATGGTCGTAGCCGAGCAGATGCAACAAGCCGTGCACGGCCAGCAGCCGCACCTCGTCGTCGATCGGGTGGCCTGCATCCTTTGCCTGGCGGCGCGCCCGCGGCAGCGAGATCACGATGTCGCCCAGCCAGCTTTCCGTCCCCGGCGGCGCCTGAAAGCGCTGGTCTGACGGTTTCTCTTGCGCGGCAAACGCGAGCACGTCGGTCGGTTCGTCGAGTCCCCGATAGCGCCGGTTGTACTCACGCAGGTGCTCGTCACCGGTCAGCGTGAGGACGGTAAGGCTTTCCTGGGGCAGGTTCAACAGTCGAGCGCCGACCTGCAACGTGGCTTTCAGTCCCTCCAGATCAACGCCGGACGCAAGCGCTGCGGGACCCCACCGGCTCATCTGGATGAGCACGCGGTTATGGTACGCGCGCCACGAGGTTTATGCTGCGGGCTTTGGTGGCGTCGGCTGAGCGCGCCCGGCGATATACCGGATGCCGATCAAGCCGGCCGCGAGCAGGACCCAGACGAGCAGGATCCAGTCCTGCGGCACCGATGAGCGGCGCCCCAGGTCGGCCGCCAGCGCGTCCGCCAGGATGAACAACCCGATGAGCAGCAGGCCCACCCCTTCCATCCGGGTTCGGGTTCTGGTTGGGTCGGTGCCATGACGCAGAAACTTCGGGACCTTGCCGAAGCCGATCATCGAAGCCGCCGGCACGATGACGGCGGCCGCGGCCACGTAGGCAAGCACGATTACCGAGCCTGAGAGCAGCACTTAAGGCATATCGCGCCCAGACCGCAAAGGTTGCGGCCTCGAGCCGACGAGCCATGCCCAAACCGGAAACGCCGCTGTGACGGCGAATTGCCTAGGAGGTGCTGGGCCGGGTTCGAGCGCTCGGCCGGGGGATCGGAATCGTCTTGTCGTCCGCCTCCAGGGTGCCGTCGTGGCCGCCACCGCTGGTGTCGACCGCGGCGCCAGCCCGCGCCGTCTCGGGGACCGCCGCCGGGTACTCGATCCGGGCATGGTAGATGCTCACCACCATGTTCGACATTGCCTCTTCGACCAGCAGCAGGTCGCGGAACGAGAGATCGCACTCATCCAGCTGGCCATCACGCGCAAAGCCCTGGATCATTCGATGGACGTGGTCCTTGATGCCTTCGGTGCTGCGGTCCTTCAGGGTCCGGGCCGACGCCTCGACGGTGTCGGCGATCATCACGATCGCCCCCTCCTTGGTGCGAGGCTTGGGGCCGGGATAACGGAAGTCATCCTCGCGAACCTCGAGGCCTTGCTCGAGCGCCTGCCGGTAGAAGTAGCGCTTGACCGTGGTCCCCTGGTGCTGCTGAACGATCTCGCAAATGACAGTGGGAAAGTGGTACTGACGGAGCAGCTCGACGCCTTCGGTGACATGGGCGTTCAGGATGTCCGAGCTCGTCGTCGGTGACAGATTCTCATGGATATTGCCGATGTCCGCCTGGTTCTCGACAAAGAAGTGGGGGCGGCGAATCTTGCCGATGTCGTGGAAATAGCAGCCGACCCGGGCCAGCACAGGGTTAGCCCCCACCGCTTCGGCCGCCGCCTCGGCGAGATTGGCCGCCACGATCGAATGGTTGTACGTTCCTGGCGCGCTGACCATCAATCGCTTCAGCAGCGGATTGTTGGGCGTCGTCAGCTCCAGCAGCCGGATCGGGGTGATCACCTGGGTGATCTCGCCGAGGAACGTCAGGGCACCGGCGGCGATCAGCGCTGAGACCAGGCCGTTGCCAAGCGCGAGGGCGCCGATGCTGAGCGTTTCATCAAGCGATTGATGGCGCTCGATCAACGACAGTGAGACGAGCGTGACGAACTGCGCCCCGGCGACCAGGATGCCCGCCGTCACCCACTGGCCGAGGCGTTCCAGCCGGTGGACGTAAATCGCGCCGATCGCCCCTCCCAGGAATCCCACCAGGGTGAGATCGAGGATGTTGTCGGCGATGATGCCGGTGAGCAGGCCAACCGCGAGGGCAACGATGATGCCGAGGCCGGTATCCATCAGCGCCGCCACCAGCAAGGGGACGGCCGCCATCGGCACGATGTACTGCGCGTTGGGATTGATCGGCACGACGAGCTTGGCGACCAGGAGCAAGATCAGCATCAGCCCGCCTAGCGTGGCAAGCTGGCGCGGGTCGCGCAGGATCGCCGGCCGGAACTGCATCAGGTAGCCGAGCGCGACCGCAAACAGCATGATGACCAGCATCGATACCGCCAGCACTCGGGCCCAATCGGTCTTGGGTGCGAGCAGGCCAACGGCCTGGGCCTCCTCAACCTGAAACGGCGTGATCAGATCGCCGTAACGGATGATGGTCTGCCCCTGCGCCACGGTTACGAAAACGGGCGTCACGGCGTCGCTCGCTTGCTGGCGCTTTTGCGCGGTTTCCGGTGGCAGGAAATTGACCTTCAGGTGGGCCGTGACCAGCGTGGCGACCACCGACGCCCCCGTGGGATCGAGATGCAGCGCGCCGGCTCGCGTCTTCGCCGTATCCTGGGCGCTCTTGAAGGTATCTGGCTTGATCCCATTGCTCTCCAGTTGTTGCAGGATGTCACCGGCGCTCTTGAAGACGGTGCCAACCGTCCCCTCGTCCGCCTGGAGCAGGTACTGACGTTGCGCATCGCTCAGCTGAGGCTCGAGGAGGCTGAGCTGCGCCGAGCGGTCGGGGCCAGGCGTTGATGCCTGGCGCAAATCATGGACCTTGGTCGCGAGCGTGTCGATCGCCTGGCGTTGCTGCGTCGCCACCGAGCCATCGAACTGATCTGGGACCTGGGCGGCCGCCGCCGCCCGCGCCTCATCGCGCTTGGTCTGACTCTCGTATCGGACCGAACGGGGCGCCACCACGTCCTGCGTCGACACGTCACCAGGCTTCAGGTTGAGGCGGTTGGGGAAGAAGTTCTGGGCCACGACGAGCGCGGTGGCGAGGGCGAGCACCAGCGTGATGACCGCCGAACGCACATACGGCGGCCAACGGTTGCCGGCGCCCAGGTGGCCCATTCGCAGATCGCGCGCGAACAGCCGGCCCCGTCGCCGCAGTCGCTCAATCGTCGAGGACCCGCGCAGTTTCATCTATGTACGCATCGAATCTCGCTTTTCAGCGAGGGACGATCACGTGGTACGAGCCCGCCGCTTGCGCGCCGCCGCGATTTTCTTCTTTCGCTTTACGCTTGGCTTTTCGTAGTGTTCCCGGCGGCGAACCTCGGAGAGGACGCCGTTCTGCTTGATCTTCTTATTGAAGCGGCGAAGGGCGCTCTCGAAGGTCTCGTTCTCGCGGACCTTGATCTCGGACAACTGCGTTGCACCCCCTCTGACCGGAGCCCATATTCGACGGAAGTATAGCCGCGGTCGAGTTTAAGCGTCAACACAAAAACGTCTCGGTCGCATCCCGGTCACAGCCAGCCTGGGGCGCAGATGGACCCCTCTTACGGCGCGTTCATCTAGCCAGAGGAGCCCATCCTCAAGGAGGTCAGTTTCGTAATGTTCACACTTCTGACGACCTGGATCACGCAGCGAATCATCACGGTCACCGCGGTGAGCGTGCTGACGGTCGCCGCTGTACCGACGACCCTCGTCATCGTTTCGCACGACGACCACAAGACGCCGACGATCGCTGTCATTCAGCCGGCTGACGACCACTCGAAGACGATCCTGATCAGCGCGGTGAAGAAGGCGGGCGACGACGTCATCGCCAAGCTCAACACCGCGGAATCGAGTTGCAGCACCCAGCTGACCCAGACGGTCAGCACCTCGAAGGTCGCGGCGAAGGTCCAGCCGGCGCTGGCCACCGCCAAAACGCAGCTCCATTCGAGCGTCGCGCCCATCGTCGCCGCCATCAAGAGCGACGAAGACCGCTTTGCCCACCTCACGTTCGTCACGCCGCAGGATGAGGAGAACGAGCTCCATGAGCTGAACCTCATCGAGGTCATTGCCCTCGGCGATGGCCCGACCGGTGGCACGGTGACGATAACCTGCCAGACCGTGACCGTCACCATCACGCAGACGATCCAGATCACGATCATTCAGCAAACGCCTCCCCCGGTCTGCACCACGAAAGAGGAACGCGACGACGACTAAGGCGCTTTAACGCGACAGGGGCGGTGGCTTTGGGCCTCCGCCCTTTTTTGCAGCCGTGTCAGGAGCTGGCCACCGCGATGATCCGCAGCGCGTCTGCGGTCGCCGGCGAACCATCCCAGTCACCGAACAGCCGGACCTGCGCGAAGCCGGCCGTGGCCAGCAAAGCCACAAGCTCCTGCCGCCCGTACAACCGGACGACGTGGACACTGGTTGCATCACCGCCGTTGCGATCGACGGTGCGTTCAACCGTCATGCGTCGTGATCCCCGGTCAAGCCATCGCCGTTCCATGACGGCGGCATCGCCAACGGTAAACCATTCCCGCTCTTGGAAATTTTTCATGACCCGTTCACCGTTGATCAGCTCGATCAGCAATCGTCCGCCCGGGTCCAGCATCGTCGCCGCCGCGGTCGCGACCCTGCGGTCGTCGGGCTCATCGGCGAAATAGCCAAAGCTGGTAAACAGGTTCAGGACCAGGTCGAAGCGCTCGCCGGCGAGCGGCTCCCGCATGTCACCCTCGAGGAAGCGGATGTCAACACCACGCGCCTCGGCCCTCTCCCTGGCCACCGCGAGCATGTAGCCGGACAGGTCGACGCCGGTGACCGAGTAGCCCCGGCGTGCCAGTTCAATCGAGTGGCGACCCTGACCGCACGGGAGATCAAGGACCCGCGCCGGCGGCCGCAGCCTCAGCAGGGCCTCGAGCTGGTCGATCTCCGTCGAAGTGCGTTCGGCGAGGTGATCATCGTAGAGGGCCAAATAGCCTGGGCCGAACCAGGTTCGCCACCATTCGGTCGGTGCCTGCATACCTCTATATATATGAGGGCTGGCGAGCGGAGGTCCGATCGCCGCTGGCGTTCCCCACTAGGATTGGAGCCGCTGCGGTCTCGTCACTAATTACTCATGAACGGAGGCCCTCACTGGAAACTGCCGACGTAGGAATCATCGGCGCCGGCATCCACGGCGTGAGCGCCGGCTACCACCTGGCCGCGATGGGCGTCAAAACCATCATCTTCGACCGATGGGCTCCGGCGGGTGGCCCAACCGGAAGGTCCAGTGCGATCTGCCGGGCCTTCTATACGAACCGCTTCATCGCGCAGGTCGCCCACGAGAGCCTCGAGATGTTCGGGGCATTCGACGAGATCTCAGGCGGGCGCGACGCCGGATTTCGCCGGACCGGCGACCTCTATGTCTTGGGTCCGGAGGAAGTCGCGCACGTGCAAACGACTGCGGCCATGCTGACGGAGATTGGAACCGCTGTGGAGCTGCTTTCACCCTCGGATCTAGGACGACGCCATCCCGAGATGAATCTCGATGGCATCGCGATCGCGGCCTTGGAGATCGATGCCGGCTATGCGGACCCGGTCGCGACGACGCAAGGACTCTTTCATCGGGCCGTCGAGCTCGGGCTAGGTCCGAGGCTGTACACCTCGGTGACGACCATCGAGCCCAGACCGGGAGGCGGCGCGTACCTCGTCACGTCGGGCTCCGACCGGACCGAATGCTCCCGGCTACTGATTGCCGCCGGACCGTGGACGAAACCGCTGGTCGAGCAGGTACACGTCGAGCTGCCCCTCACGGTCGAGCGCCATTTCGTCGCCACCCTGGGCTGGAACCAGGTACCCGCGCTGCCTTACGTGCTCGGCGATATCCCGGGCGGGTACTACATGAAACCGGAGGGGTCGGAGCTGTTCCTCGTCGGCCCCATGACCAGCGAACCGCAGGCCGATCCCGACGCCTTCAGCGTGTCGGTCACGGCCGATGAAGTCTCACGCATGGCATCCGCCATCACCGCGAGGATTCCCTCGCTGGCTCTCGCGGACGCACGTGGCGGCTGGGCGAGCCTCTACGACGTGAGCCCGGACTGGCAGCCCGTCATCGGCGAGGTTGCTCCGGGCATTTTCGTGGATGCCGGGACCAGCGGGCACGGGTTCAAGCTTGCCCCGGCACTCGGACGGCACGTTGCGGCGCTTGTCCTCGGGAAAGAGGTCGAAGGCATTCGTCAATTCGAACCCGGAAGGTTCGAGACTGATCGGCTGCTCGCGGCTGGGTTTGGATCCGCACGAATTATCGGCTGACCAACACTTGCGTTTCGTGCGGTTCAGCATTGCGGCTAAGCCCGCTGTGATGCTTGGCCTGGCAGTGATTGCCATGCGGCTCCCCAGCCTTTGGGAACCCCGCTGGTATTCCGACGAGGGCACGTTCACCACGGTGGCCTGGCTTCACACGCAGGGCGTCGCGCTCTACACCGGCGCGTTTGACACCAGCCCTCCGGGCATCTACTGGCTTTACGAGGTCCTGCTGCGGGCAGGGGCCGATCAGCACCATGCGGCGGTGCAGATCGCCCTTTTGATTGCCGTCGTCGCGGCCGCGCTCTGCGTGTACAGCCTCACGCGCAAATGGTTCGGCGCTTCGGTAGCCATCGCGGCGGCATTACTTTGCGCGGCCGGCCTATCGCTGCCGACCCTCGACGGCGACCTCCTCAATGTCGAGATTGCGGCCCTCCCATTGTTCCTTGGTGCCCTGGTCGCAGCCCTGCGCGAGGATGTTCGCTGGGCGGTTGTCGCCGGGGTGCTGACGGCCATCGCCCTGCTGATCCGCCCCAGCTATGCCCTCGACGGCCTGGCCGTCCTGTTCGTGCTTCTCAGCCGGCGTGACGCGCTCCGCACGCTCACGCTTGCGATCGCCGGGGGAGCCCTCGCGCTAGGCGCGGCTGCACTGGCGCTCGCTGTCGATCACTCGATGGCCGCCTACCTCGGTGAGGTATCACTGGTGCAGCGCGCCTACCTGTTCGCCGCGAATGGCGGCAGCCTTGTTCCGCTGATGGTTCGAGCGATCATCCTCGGTGGCCTTGCGACCGTCTGGTTCGTGCGCGCCCGAGGCCCCTGGCGCGTGCTCGCGGTCTGGCTGCCGGCAAGCATTGTCGGAGCGTCGCTGACCCCACGAGAACTCTCGCACTATGCCATGGAAGCCATCCCGCCGATGGCGATCACGATCGCCGCAGTGTGCGCGTCGGCGTTGCGCGTTAAGGCAATCCAAACCCGATCGCTGCGACCCGCAGCGTCGCTCGTTGCCGCGCCCCTCGCGCTGGCCGCGCTCGTCGGTGCGGCCGAGGCGGTCCTGATTCTTCCGGCGCAGGAAACGGCTTTGCTGCGGGCAACCTCCGCGCCACCGCCGTTCCTGCATAACTTCGCGTATGCGGACCTACCCGCCTATTACGGCCGCTGGCTGAGTTGGGTCATCCGGCATTCACTTACGACGCAGGACCTTTCTGGGTTCCCGGGCCCAATCCGCGAAGAGGCGGACGAAGCCCATATCCTCGAGCAGGGGCGAACGAATTCGCGCACGACCGTACTCGTGCTCGGCGATCGCGCCTGGGTCTACTTTCTCGGTCGGCTGCAACCCGCCAGCCGCTTTGTCGCGCTCAACTCGGCGTTCCGCCTGGATCCTAGGGGCCGTGCGGAAGTCGCTGCCACCCTTGATAACCGTCGTGCCGGCATCGTAGTCCTCGCCGACGCGCCGCCCGGCGATTGGCGGGAGCGGCTGCAGCAGAACGGTTACCGGTTGGTCGCGTCCAGTCCCTGGCCGACCTTCGCGGCACCCGAGTGAGGCAAGACCTTCAGGCCGGAACCTTCCGCTCGCGCTGCTGACGGAACAGCTCCGCAATCTCCTTGACGGTGGTCGCGTCCTCCGGTCGCTTGTCCGCGCTCCGGAACGAGACGATGCGGGGAAAACGCAGGGCGTACCCGGGCTGGTCGCCCACCATGCCTGCGGTGTGCCGCGGGCTTGGCGTGATCTCGTCGGCGAGGACTTCGACGACGACCTCCGGCTCCAGCCAGACATCCGGCTCCAGGATCGCGTCGACGCGTGCCGGCTTGTGATCGACCTGCAGCTTGTCGGCGCGCTCGTGAATCTCCCGCCACCCGGCATCCGACAAACCGGTGCCGAGTTTCGTGATCGTGCCGAACCGATCCTTCTCCGCGTCGTAGACGCCCGCCAGCAGCGCCCCCGCGCCAAACGCGGCACGCTTGCCTTTGCCGAAGTAGTAGCCAAGCAGAACCAGGTCGACCGTGTCGTTCAACTGGCCGCTGGTGTGCCGTTTCAGCTTGACCCAGTTGAAGTTCCGAGCGCCCGCCTGGTACGGCGAGTCGGGTCGCTTGACGACGACACCCTCCAGGCCGCGGCTGATGTTGTCGAGCAGGATCTTGGTCAAGACTTCGGCCGAATCGGTCTTGATGATGGGCGCCGGCAGCAGCACCGTCGATCCGGCAATCACCTCGTCGACCAGCGCCAGCCGCTGCTCGTAAGGCATCTCGGTCAGATCGCGGCCGTCGCGGTAGAGGATGTCAAAGACGAACGCGATCAGCGGCAGGTCCTGCGCTGCCTGCTCGATGCCGTGCTGCCGGCGCCGGCTCGCCGTCAGTTGAAACGGTAGGTATTCCTCCGATTCCTTGCTGTACGCGATCGCCTCGCCGTCGAGGATGAGCGTCTCATCCTTCAATGCGCCGGCAGCTCGGGTGAGCTCAGCAAACATCAGAGTGAAATCCTCGAGATTCCGCGAAAAGATGCGGACATCATCGCCGTTCTTGTGAATCTGGACGCGGATGCCGTCGTATTTCGGCTGGACAGCCACCAGCCCCAAGCGCTTGATGACCGCCTCCGGGTTGGGCAGCCGCTCGGCCAGCTGACTGCGGATCGGTCGGCCCACCGTCACCTTCAGCGCGGCCACCGCCTCCTCTCCGCCTTCCCAAAACGTCCTGGCGATCATGCCGAGGTCAGAGGTTCGGTTGTAGGCTGCCTCCAGCACTGGCCGCAGCTTGCGGTCGCCCCGCTTTGCAAACGACAGGGCGTCGAGGACCGTTGGCTCCCCGATACCGAGGCGCAAGCGACCGAGCGCCATGCGCACCAGGTGCTTTGCCGAGGCGGCATCTGCCTGTTTGAGCAGCCCCGCAAAATTCGAACGCTTTTTCTCTACCGAGCCTGCGCCCGCCGCGTAGGCAATCTCCGTCAGGCGGGCATGGACCTCGGTGAGCGAGATGTCCGTACCTGCCCCTGCGCCGGCAAGCTCGGCGGCCACCAGGCCGAGGTCTCCAACGCGGCTATAAAGCTTCGCGACTTCGTCCCTCGGTTTCCCGTATGCCTCGGCAAGCGCCGCCTCCACTAGCTTCTCGCCGAGCCCGATCTCGACCGGCTCGAAAAATGGAACCAGTCGACCCTGGATCAGATAACTCAGCGGTTGGATCTCCTCCGGCGAACCCTTGCTGTAGAGGTCAGAGAGGATCTTGACCAGCTCATTCCTGCTGCTGGTCGACTCCAGCCGGTCAAGGTAACTGCTCAGCTCGGTGAACGTCATGGCATCGCCTCGAGGCGATCGACGAAGGTCCGCTGCGCTGCAAGAAGCTTATGCCTGGCGGACTCCAGGTCAAACCAGCCAGCCCGATCAATCTCCGGAAATTGCTGCTTCCGGCCGGAGCGCGGCGGCCACTCGATCTCGAACGTGTTACTCCTCACCTGGCTGATGTCGACATCGGCATTGACCGCCCACGCATGAACGATCTTGCCGCCGGCCTGGCGGACGTCGCCAACTGGAGTCAGTGTTCCGGTCGGCGCGGGAACGCCGAGCTCTTCTTCGAATTCACGTCGCGCCACATCCATTCCAGCTTCACCTTCTGCAAGCTCGCCTTTCGGGATCGACCAACTGCCGTCGTCGCGCTTTTGCCAGTATGGTCCGCCGGGGTGGACCAGCAGCACCTGGCGACTCCCACCTCGCTCGCGGTATACGAGCAAGCCGGCGCTCTCGCGGCTCAGGTCAGACCGCTGATGACCCCGCTGCCATCGATGTCGATCCGTGTGTAGGCAGGTTCTTTGCCGAGACCGGGCATCAACTGGATGTCGCCGGCCAGCGCGACGACGAAGCCAGCGCCGGCCGACGGATAGACGTTGCGAACCGGCATCGTAAAGCCGCGGGGACGCCCCTTTAATGATGGGTCGTGCGACAGCGAGAGGTGGGTCTTGGACATACAGACCGGCAAGGTACCCATCCCCTGCTGCGTCAGCCAGTCGATGCGCTTCTGGCATTCGGGCAGGAACTCAACGTCGGCAGCGCCATAGAGCCGCTTGGCCAGCGTCAGAATCTGCTCGCGAATCGGCGTGCCTTCCGGATACAGCGGCGCGAAATTACTGCCGTCCTTGGTTACCCTCTCCACAGCTTCCGCCAGCTCGATTGCCCCATCGCCGCCCCGGCCGAAGCCGTCGTTGACCACCGCCGCGTCCGCGCCGAACTGCGTGGCGAGGTCGACCAGCAGGTCCAGCTCCCGATCGGTGTCCGTCGGAAACCGGTTGATGGCGACCACACTTCGGATCCCAAACGCCTTGACGATGTCGATGTGGGCGGCCAGATTTTCGGCGCCGCGGCGCAGGGCGTCGAGGTCTTCCGTCCCGAGCTTGGCGAGCGGCACGCCGCCGTGCGACTTGAGCGCCCGCACCGTCGCGACCACCAGAGCGGCCGCCGGACGCAGGTGCCCGTAACGCGCCACGATGTGCGCGAACTTTTCCAGTCCCAGGTCTGCGCCGAAGCCGGCTTCCGTCACGACGATGTCGGCGAGCTTGAGCGCGATCTGGTCCGCGAGCAACGAGTTGTTGCCGTGGGCGATGTTCCCGAAGGGCCCGGCATGGACCAGCGCGGGCTGGCCCTCCATGGTCTGAACGATGTTTGGCAGCAGAGCCTCTTTCAGCAGCACCGTCATCGCGCCGGCAACCCGCATGTCTTCGGCGGTCACGAAGCTCCCGTCCTTACGCTGGGCGACGATGATCCGGCCGACCCGCCTGCGCAGATCTTCCAGGTCACTCGCCAGCGCCAGGATCGCCATGATCTCGGACGCCGCCGCGATGATGAAGCTCGATTCTCTTGGAATGCCATGCTCATCGCCGCCGAGTCCGGTGACGATGTGCCGCAACGCCCGATCGTTGACATCGAGCGTCCTCGGCCAGGTGATGAAGCTCGGACCGATCTCCAGCTGGCCGTGAAAGATGGCCGCATCGATGACGGCCGCCAGCAGGTTGTGGGCAGCCTCTACGGCGTGGATATCGCCGGTGAAATGGAGATTGATCTCCTCCATCGGCACGATCTGCGCCTTGCCGCCGCCGGTGCCTCCGCCCTTGATACCGAACAAGGGGCCGGTCGATGGCTGGCGCAGGCAAAGCGCGACATTCGCGCCGATCCGTCCGAGCCCTTCAGTCAAACCGATGGCACTCGTGGTCTTGCCTTCACCCGCACGGGTCGGGGTAATGGCGGTGACGACGACCAGCCGGCCGTCCGGCCTTCCCGCGAGTCGCTTCAGCACATCGAGGCTGATCTTTGCCTTGTATGGGCCGTACGAGATCATCTCCGACTCGAGCAGCCCGAAGTCCTTGCCGACCTCCATCACCGGCCGCAACTGCGGTGGACGCACCACATCGAGCTTCTGCGCTGCCTGGCTCATGCCATCTCCTTCGTAACTCCCTCCCCGGCTGGGGGAGGGCCCTGCATCAGTTTGTAACTCCCTCCCCCTCTGGGGGAGGGTCGGGGTGGGGGCC
>Ga0066699_10000016_pt1 | contig 29347 bp, 26 predicted proteins | sample GraSoiAngelo_148_FD_66455 | JGI IMG/M metagenome (GOLD analysis project Ga0066699, IMG submission 66455) | Grasslands soil microbial communities from the Angelo Coastal Reserve, California, USA - 14_1009_09_20cm | ecosystem: Environmental > Terrestrial > Soil > Grasslands | place: USA... | reverse complement strand
GCGCGCGTTCGCGACTGGATTCTCGATCGCTGCGTCGTCGCCTTCGATGCGTCTTCGATTGATGACGAGCGCATGCGTGCGTTTCACACACGCCTGCACAGACATCGTCCGCAGTTCCTGCTCGCCTACGCGAACACGCTGGCTCTGTTCGCCCGCTTCGTGCAGCGTGAGGGGCTTCGTCCGCATCGCCCACGCGCGATCATTTGCTCGGGCGAAGTGCTCACCGACGAGAGCCGCGCACTCATCGAATCGACATTCGGATGCCGGGTCTTCAATCGGTATGGCTCGCGAGAGTTCTCGGTGATTGCCTCTGAATGCAGCCATCACGAAGGCATGCATGTCAACGCGGAGAATCTCTGGGTCGAGGTCGTGACCGGCGGCACGCCGTCGGTCGACACCGAAGGAGAAATCATCGTCACCGACCTGAAGAACCTGGCGATGCCGCTCATTCGCTATCGGACGCGTGACGTCGGCGTCTTGAAGCCATCGCGCTGCGCGTGCGGCCGGGGACTGCCGCTGATGGATCTCAAGGGCGGCCGCGTCACCGACTTTCTCGTCGCCATCACCGGCGAGAAGGTGTCGGGCATCGTGCTGGCGACCTATGCCATCACCGGCGTCCCGGGCATCCGCCAGGTGCAGTTCGTGCAGAGCCGCCGCGACTGTGTGACCGCGCGTGTTGTTCGCGGCAGCGCATGGTCCGACGACAGCGCCCGCACGCTGCTCGCGCGCATCCGGACGTTCCTCGGCGCATCGATGACGATTCAGCTCGCCTTCGTCGAGGACATTCCGTTCGAGGCGTCGGGGAAGTATCGCTTTTCGATTTCGACGGTCGCCGCGAGCTGAAACGCGCGGCGCGCTACCAGACGTAGGGCAGCGAGGCGGCGAGCGAAGCAGGCGCACGATCCGCCTGCGGCGCGGAGAGGACGTCCTGGATACGGCCGAAGCTGAATTCCGTCAGCAGCCGGCGCAACCGCGCTTCGGTCTTGGCGAGGTTTCGATAGTGGCGGAACCGGCTCAGGAGACCGGCGCGGAGGCGTGGCTGCTCCGGATCAATCTCCCACGGGTGCAGATAGAAGATCGCGGCGCGCCCTTCGCTGTGATTCATCCGCGCAATGCCGGCGCGCGTCCACTGATAGGGCAGAATGCGAAAATACCCGCCGCCCGCGATGGGCACGTTCAGCGGACCGCAGCGCAGCGTCGATGCGGGCACCTCGAGCAGCGTTCCGGTGTCGCGATACACCATGTAGGGATGGCGCGGTGAGACCGGGATGCCGTAGCGATCGTGCCGGATCGGGAAAATGCTGGTGTCGTACGTGTAGCCTTCCTGGATCAGGATGTCGATCGCCCAGAGGGACCGTGGCGTGATCGAATAACTCGGCGCACGGAAGCCGAGCACCGGCACCGCTGACGTCGCTTCGAGGAGTCCTTTCGCGCGACGGACATCCTCACGGAACGCTGCCGGCGTCTGGTCGTACACGAGGCGATGCGCGTAGCCGTGTGACGCGATCTCGTGACCGCGCGAGGCAATCTGCCGCACCAGGTGCGGGAATCGTTCCGCCACCCAGCCGAGGATGAAGAACGTCGCGCGCACACCGTGCTCGTCGAAGATGGCGAGCATCCGTTCGGTGTTGGCGCAGACCCGGCTCTCCAGGCTGTTCCACCGGTCGCGCGGCACCACGCCGTCGAAGACGCTGACGTGGAAGTAGTCTTCCACGTCGACCGTCATCGCGTTCAGCATGCGTTTCGCCCCAGCAGGACGACCTTCACGGTGCGCAGCATGATGTAGACGTCGAGCCAGATCGACATGTGCTTGATGTAGAAGAGGTCGTACTGCAGCTTCTGCATCGCGTCTTCCTCGCTCGCGCCATAGGTGTAGCGGACCTGCGCCCATCCGGTGACGCCCGGCTTGACGACGTGACGCTGACCGTAGAACGGAATCGAGCGGGTGAGCGTGGCGACGAATTCCGGCCGCTCGGGACGCGGCCCTACCAGGCTCATGTCGCCGAGCAGCACGTTCCACAGCTGCGGCAGCTCGTCGAGACGCGCGCGGCGCAGGAACGCGCCGATCGGCGTGACCCGATCGTCCTGTGGACGCGCCCAGACCGGTCCCGTTGCCGCTTCCGCGTTCTCACGCATCGATCGGAACTTCCGAAGGACGAAGATCTGTCCGTCGAGACCGACACGCTGCTGGCGGTAGATCACCGGCCCGCGTGAGGTCAGACGGACCGCGGCGGCCACCATCAGCTGAAGCGGCCCCGACAACACGAGCCCGCACAGCGCCGCGGTGACGTCGAGGGCGCGCTTGGCGATCTTCAGCAGGCGCGTCTTGTTGAACCCTGACGAAAAGATCAGCCAGCTCGGACGCAGGTTATCGATCGCGATCTTGCCCGTGTATTCCTCGTAGACCGACGCCAGATGCGCGAACTGCACGCCGTCGAGCTTCATCTCGAGCAGTTTGTCCATCGGCAGCTTGCCGCGCGCATCCGAGAGGCTGACGACGACGCGATCGACCGACCGCGCGCGGACGATGGCCGGAATATCTTCGACGGTCCCGATGACGGGCGTCGGCCCGAATCCGTCGTGACCGAGCGATTCCGCTTCAACGAAGCCGACGATATCGACGCCGAGATCGCTGCGGTCGCACAGTTCGCTCGCCAGCGCGAGCGCGCCCGCGTTGGTGCCGACCAGCAGCAGCCGTTCGTGCGGGCCGAACTGCGTCCGCGCCCACGCCAGCGTACTGCGCCACCCGAGGATCAGTACGGCGGCCAGCGTGACGGCGCCGACGAACACACCACGCCCGATGACCAGACTCGGGAACAGCGTGTAGACGACGGCGAAGACGATCGACGTGGCGCCGAGCGCCTGGAACAACCGCACGAACACTTCCTGCCGGTTGGCGGAGACGCGTCCTTCGTACAGGTCGCGCGCGTAGAGACACAGCTGACAGCCAAGCGCGATGAGCAGCGCTTTCGGCAGCATGGCGGAGTCCGTCGCCGCCGTGCCGGCATGCGGCGCGCGTGTGTAGGCCATCAGCATCACCGACCCGAAGATGAGCGCGGTCTCCGAGGCGATGAACGCGGTCGAGCGCCGAACGGTGCGGGCCATCAACATGGGTTAATCCTTCGTTCGTGGGGAGCCGTAGCCGTAGTACGAGTACGAGTACGAGCCGTAGTCGCGCCACAGATCCTGCACGGCGACCTTGTTGAGCACGACGCCGAAGATGCGATCGCGGCCGACCGCCTCGACCGCGCGGTGCACCAGCCGGTACGGCGTCCGTCCTGCGCTGATGACGAAGATGACGGCATCGACCATGGAGGACATCAGACGTGCGTCGGTCAGCAGGCCGACCGGCGGCGTGTCGATGACGACCCAGTCGAACTCCGCGGTGCCGGCGGCGACGAGCTGACGCATCCGCTCGGACGTGAGGCCGCCGATCGGATCGGGGTTCGGCCGGCCCGCCGTGAGCACACAGAGCTGCGCGGTCATGGTAAACAGCTCGCAGCGCAGCGCCGCGTCGCGCGCGTACAGCACGTCGTTGAGGCCCGAGACGTTCGGCAGGTCGAACATGTCGTGGATGGTCGGCCGCCGCAGGTCCGCGTCGATCAGCAGCACGCGGCGTCGATACGACTCGCTCAACGTGAGCGCGAGGTTGGTGGCGGTCAGCGTCTTGCCTTCGCTGGCCAGCGTGCTCGTCATCATGAGCACGCGCGTCCCGTGCTGCGACTGCGCATAATGCAGCGACGCGGCAAGCTTCCGGTACTGCTCGAGCACACCCTGATTGATATTCCGCGCGACGACGAGCTTCTCGCGCAGGCGGCCGGCGGCGCCGGCGCCGGCGTGGCGGAAGCGGGCGCTGCCCGGCGGCGGCTCGACACGCACAAATGGCGAGGTGACGGCCGCGATCCGCCCGTCGCGCACCACGGCTTCGAGGGCGGTGGATCGATCCTCAGGACTCACGGGAACCTCCGGTCAGCGCACGCGCCAGACGGGCAGCATTGAGCCCGAGTCGCCCGCCTGGAACGGGCGCGTCCGCCGCCAGCAGTGGAATGGCCGCGAGGACCGGCAGCGACAACGCCATCCGCACGTCCTCCTCGCTCTTGAGCGTCGAATCGCGGTACTCGAGCAGCGCGGCGAACAGCAGGCCGAGCATCACGCCGCCGAAGCTGCCGATCGCATTGATCTGCATACGGTTCGGACTGAACGGGCGCTGCGCCACACGCGCGGCATCGAGGACTTTGAACTGCTCGCCGATTTGCCGCCGCTCGAGATTGGCGGCAATCGCCGCGTCCTCTTTCTTCGCGAGCAGTCCCGTATAGATGTTCTGCAGGGTCTCGTAGTCGCGCGTGAGCCCGGTCAGCTCCGACTCGCGCGCGGGTGCCTCCTCGACGCGTGCCTGGTAGCTCGCAATCTGGCTGCGAATGCGCGCTTCCTCTTCCTGCTTCCGCGCGATCTCGCGCGTGAGGTTCTCGCGCTGCGTGCGGAGCTCGTCGAGGCGGCGATCCGCCGCGGCGTTGGCGGGACGCACGGCGGCCGTACTTGGGGCGGCCGGTGGAGCGGCGGCCACCTTCTGCTCGAGGTCGGCGACAAGCCGCTGCGCGGCCACCACATCGGGATGCTCGGGTTTCAGACGTGTCCGCAGCTCCTCGAGCGATGCCTGCGCGGCGGCGAGTCGATCGGGAAGTGAGGTTCCCGGGGACGTGGCATCGACGCGCGCCGCTGGCGGCGGCGCCGCCGCCGCGCCTGCGTCGTTCAGGCTTCGCTCGACGACGATCAGCGCGTCGCGATCGCGCGCGAGGTCGTTGGTGATCCCCTGGACCTGCAGATTGATGCTGTTGAGGATCTGCAGGTTCGACTCGAGCTGCGACGGGAGCGCGCCAGCGTAGTGGCGGCGATAGTCCGCCAGCTTCGCCTCGTGATCCTCGAGCCGCTTGCGCGCCGCCTCGAGCTGCGTTTCGAGGAACTGGTTGGTGCCCTCCGCGAGGACTTCGCGCTCGTTCGTGTTCTCCTCGATGAAGAGCGACGCCAGCCGCTCCGCCACCTCCTTGGCCGCCGTGGCGTTCGTCGACACGTAGCTGATGCTGAACGCATCGTCGCGCACGATGTCGACGTTGATCGCCTGCCGCATCCGCTCGACGACGGCTTCCATCGGCATGCTGGCGCGCTCTTGCTCGTAAAGGTGATAGTTGACGACGAGCGGCTCCAGCTTGGCGCGGCTCAGGATCTGCTGCCGCAGCGAACCGAGCCGGTCCTCGATGCGGCTGGTGACGGTCGCGTGGACGTAGCTCTCGGGCACGCGCTGCGGAACGATCAGAATCGTCGTTTCCGACCGGAATATGTCGGGCAGCGACCGCGCGTACATCACCGTGGCCGCGGCGACGAGCACCGCCGGCAGCAGGATGATCCATTTGCGCTGCCAGGCGATTCTCAGGAAATCTTCGGGACCGTACTTTCTTCCGGGTAACACCGCAACACCTCAATTACGCGACAACGGTTGCCAGAACGTGAGGAAGACGCGCGCACCGACGTGCGAGGCGTCGCTCGGAACCCCCACCAGCATCGACGCGACCTGCGGCCCATACCGCAGGCGCCCGTAAAATGTGTTGGCGACGAGCCCCACGCGGCGCGTCAACGCGGCGTGCCAGCGGATTTCGGCTGAACGGCTCATCACGCTGGTGGCCGACGTCTGATCGATGCTGATGTTGCCGTCCGTGTAGCCCACCAGCGCCATCAGGACATTGCGGCGCCCGACGCTGGCGACGACGCCGCCGGTGATCGTCGTGGACAGCAGCGGCGCGGCAAGTCCCTCGATCGTCCACATCGACCGGTGATACTCGGCCTTGATCTGCCACGTGCGGTTCGGCGTGTGCGTCAGCGACGCGTCGCCGATCACGCGCAGCGATTGACGGTCGCGCTCGCTGACGATCGACGGCCCGAACGACGCCGCCACGATCGTTCGCCGTGAAAAGGGAAGCGGGCGGCGGTAGTCCATGCCGACGTCGACGTCGTGCGTCTTCAGATACCGGCTGCTGTTCGGATCGAAGGTCGCGGTGCCGAGGCGGTAGCCGAGGCGCAGCGTCCGGAAGCGCGTCTGCCGGCGTTCGAAGCGCGCACGGATCGACTGCGACACGAGCACGCCGCCGGTTGGCGCTTCGGTATAGATGAGGCCGTTCGAGACGAGCAGCGACGACCGCCCGTGGAAGTCGTAGCGGAGCGCGGTATCCGTCGTGGCGCTGAGTGCCTGGCGCACGGCGAAGGGCAGCGCAACGCTGGTGACTTGTGCAGGCGTCGCGGTACCGGCCGCGGCGGCGAGAGGCGGTTCCACCAGTGGATTGAGCGCCGCGTAGCGCACGGCGTTTCTCGATTCGAGGCGAAGACGACGGGAAAAGCGAATCGTCGTGTTCAGCGCGGCCTGGTGGTCGGACGACCAGGGGCGCTGCGCCGCGGAGTCGAGACGCAGGCCCGTTTGCAGGTCGCCGTCGAACGAGAAGACGCGGCCACTGAGGGCGAATGTCGATCCCACGCCAAGCTGCGCCTCGGAATTATCCGGGCCGAACAGCGCTATCGATTCGGGTGTCAGCGAACGTCCCAGCCGGTTGTCGTACCCGCCTCCGAACCAGACGCCGAGCGTCAGCCGCTGGTTGGCCAGATCGGTCGTCGGTGTCTGCAGTCGTGGGGTGATGGGCGCATCCTGCGCCAACGCGATACGCGAGCCCGCGATGAGCAGCACCGATAGCACGAGAAGGGCCTTGCGGACGTTCACGATATGTCCCGTCAGGGAACGACGACGGTATCGCCGGCCTTGAGCTCGACAATCTGCGCGAGACGCTGGCCTTTCAGCGCCGACTTGTAATTGAACTTGATGCTCATCTGCCGCCCGGCGGCGTTGCGCAGGATGAAGGCGTAGTCGCCGCTGGCGAACTCGGTGACGCCGCCGGCCGTGGCAATCAGCTGCAGCACCGATGTGGGACCGAGCAGCGGATACGTCCCCTGCTTGGTAACCTGGCCGATGATGTAGACGTTCCGGCTGTTGATCTCCTTGACGATCACGTTGGCGCGGGGATCGTCGACGAAGCGGTTGGCGCGCTCGATCACCGCCAGACGCAGCTGCTCGGGCGTCATCCCGCTCGCCTCGATTTCGTTGAGCAGCGGCAGCGTGATCTTGCCGTCGGGCCGGACCATCACCTCCGCGGACAGATCCTTGTCGCGCCAGAAGACGACTTGCAGCACATCGCCGATCCCGATCACGTAGTCGGGAGGCGTGTGGCTCTCGGCGATCGCGTGGCTGTCGCTGATCGTCCCCTGGGCGGCGAGTGAAATCGCCCCGGCGGCGACCAACGCCGCGGCGAAGCAGAGCATGCGTGTCACAGCGGTCCCATCGGCGCGCCGGCCGCGGCGCTGGCGTGGTGGCGGTTCGAGTTGCTCAGCAGCGTGTTGCGATCGACCTGCCGATACGCCTGGAACGGCAGCTGGCACTCGTGTTTCCGCAGGAAGTTCAGGAACTTCTTGTAATCGGACGATTCCATGTTGAAGAGCCGCACGACGATCTTGTAGCTGCCGCGCGCCTCCTCGAGTCCCTTGCGCACCAGGTCGCGAACATCGGTGCGCGTGATGTCGCGCTGCATGTAGAGCGGATACACCGTGGACCAGAAACATTCGCCGCCGGTCGTCACGCGCTCGTACAGCTCGTCGACGATGCCGTTGCGGGGCGATTCGACCGCCCGCGGCGAGTGCGGCCGGTGGTGGCCGCGCAGTTCGTCAGGCAGATCGCCGAGCTCGATCGTGTCGCGATGGCCGACCACCATCAGGCGCTCGATCACGTTTTCCAGCTCGCGCACGTTGCCGGGCCACGGATACTCGGTGAGCGCGGCGACGGCCTCGGGCGAGATCGCGCGCACGGTCGTCGACCCGTGGCGGAACTGCTGAAGGAAGTGTTCGATCATCGGCGGAATGTCCTGCCTCCGTTCGCGCAGCGGCGGAACCTTCAGCTGGATGACGTTCAGGCGGTAAAACAGATCCTCGCGGAATAGCCCCTGCGCGATGCGCTGCGGGAGATCGCAATTGGTGGCGGCGATGACGCGCACGCGCACCGCCGCGGTCGGCCGCTCCGCGCCGACCTTCTGCAGCTCGCCCGTCTCCAGGAAGCGCAGCAGCAGTCCCTGCATCCGCAACGTCATCTCGCCGACTTCGTCGAGGAAGATGGTGCCCTCGTGCGCGATTTCGAGCTTGCCGGGCTTGTCGCGGTAGGCGCCGGTGAAGCTGCCCTTCACATGTCCGAACAGCTCGGACTCGAGGAGCGTCTCCGGCAGACCCGCGCAGTTCATCGGAATGAACGGCCGATGCGACCGCGTGCTGAGCGCGTGGACTTCCCGCGCGATCAACTCCTTGCCGACGCCGCTCTCGCCGGTAATGAGCACCTTCGCGTCGGAGCGCGCCACGCGCTCCATCTCACGCCGCAGGTCGATCATCTGCGGGCTTGCTCCTGTCAACTTGCCGTAGGCGTAACCTCTCATCGCAACCTCGCCGGACAGACTGGTGCTGTCAACGCGCACACCGTCATCGACGGCGCCACGCAAGTGCCTCTTCTTTTTCAGGGCTGCACGTGTTTTCTACCGTTGAGCAAAGAGAAAGCCAGGGTGGCCAATTTTTTGACCATTGACCGCAACCTGCAGTTACGGCAGAGGTTGTGGTGTTGACCCCACGATGCGAGAGCGCTAAAGGATCGTCCTTTCGCCGTGTGGCCGTTCCACCGATGCCGGATCCAGCAGACCGAAGTCCTCTGTTTGGAAGACTAGAGGCATCGTGATAACACCATTGAATCAACCTTGGACGGGAAAGTCGCTTGATCGGCGGCATGTTCCAAACTGATCAGTACACACCAGCAGTTGTCGCAAGATGGATCACGCGTCGCGAACGCAGAACTGCACTCCGATCGTCTAACTGATTGAGAGATAGTTGTTTACGCGATGTGTCCGAGTCGGAGGAAGACTGGCGATGACCTTGCTGAGCTCATTGGTGCTCGAAGGTCAATCTCGGTTCAATGATGCAGGCGCCTACGGTTCTCATCGTTCACGGCGATCGCAGCGTGTCCGCCCGGATCTCGGCGAAGCTCCAAGGCACGGCGGACGTGTCGATTGCCGCGACGTTTGATGAGGCCAAGGCGATCCTCGCCACAACGCCTCCTGCGGTGCTGATCACCGGCGTCCGTCTTGGTCAGTACAACGGCCTGCATCTCGTCATCCGCAGCCGCATCGGTCATCCGGAGACCGCGAACTTTGTGATTCTGGACGAACCGGATGCGGCGGTTGAACAGGAAGCGGCAGCGCACGGCGCCGTCTCCCTCGAGTATCCGGCAAAGGAAAAGGAATTGACGATGCTCGTCGCGGCCGCGCTCGAGCGCGTGAGCCGTTAGGGCACTCCCGCTACCCGCCTCCGTTGTTCGCCGCTTCGGCCGCGCCCTGCAGCATGCCGCGCAGCCGCGGCTCGATATCTTCACCCAGCGCTTCACGCATCGAGTCGTGCGCCTTGCGCAGACGCGATAGCGCTTTGGGGTAGGGCAGTCCGGTCTTCTGCATCACGATCGCGGCTTTGACGTTCCAGTGCGCCTTCTTCAGCAGCTTGTCGGCGTCGTCATACTCCAGCCCGGTCACGATGTTGACGATGCGCCGCGCGCGATCCTTCAGCTTCTCCGATCCCGTCTGTACGTCGACCATCAGGTTGCCGTAGGTCTTGCCGATTCGCACCATCGCGCCCGTCGTCAGCATGTTGAGCACCATCTTCGTCGCGGTGCCGGCCTTCAGGCGGGTCGACCCCGCGATCACCTCGGCGCCGACCGCAGGGGAGATGGTGAGGTCGACGAACGTCTGCAGCTCGCTGTGGGGATCACATGTGACGAAGATGATGCGCGCACCCGCGCGGCGTGCGCGCGTCAGCGCGCCGCGGACGAACTGCGTCATGCCGCTGGCGGAGACGCCGATCACCACGTCACGTTTCGTCGGACTCATGCGCATGATCGACCGCGCGCCTTCTTCGTAGTTGTCCTCGACGCCTTCCTTGGCGGCGAAAATCGCGCCGCGTCCGCCGGCCATGATGGCCTGCACCAGGTTCGGATTCGTGCTGAAGGTCGGCGGCATTTCCGCCGATTCGAGAACGCCGAGGCGCCCGCTCGTGCCCGCGCCCACGAAGATGATCCGTCCCTCTTTCCGCAGCGCCGACGCCACCATCTCGATGCCGACGGCAATCCGCTCGTGCTCGCGCTGCACCGCCGCGAGCATCTTGCGATCCTCGCCGAGCATCAGCTCGACGATGTCGTCGGGGTTCAGTTTGTCGATACCGAGGGTGGCGGGGTTGATGGCTTCGGTCGGGAGCGATTGCCACTTCGAGCGTACGGCCATAAGTTCGCTACAATTCTACAATTCCGAGGACCTCCACTTCAGCGGTTGACACCTACTTGACCCACCTGACGGTTGAGCGGCGGCTCTCTGCCAATTCCGTGGAAAGTTACGCCCGCGATCTGGTGCTGCTGCAGGAGTTCGCGGCCGGGCACAAGGCGCCGGTCGAGCGCCTGACGCGCCCACGCCTCGAGGAGCTCGTCCGCCAGCTGATGTCGGAGGGCCGCTCGCCGCGGTCGGTGGCACGCGCGATTGCGTGTTACCGCGGCTTCTATCGGTTCCTCGTCATCGACAGCCGCCTGAAGACCAACCCGGCGGACCAGCTGCGTGCGCCTCGCTCGTGGAAAGCGCTGCCGCGGCACCTCTCCGTCGAGCAGGTCGACCGGCTGCTCGAGCAGCCCGACGTGAAAACGCCGCGCGGCCTTCGCGATCGCGCGCTCATCGAACTGCTGTACGCCACGGGGCTACGCGTCTCGGAGCTGGTCTCGCTGCGACCGGCCGACGTGAACCTCGAAGCGTCGTACCTGACGTGCACGGGCAAGGGCGAAAAGCAGCGGATTGTCCCGATGGGAGATGAGGCAGCGGCCTGGGTGCGGCGTTATCTCCGCGAGGGCCGTCCGGCGCTGCTCGGCAAGCGAAGCAGTCCACGTCTGTTCGTCAACGCCCGCGGCGGCGGGCCGGGACTGAGCCGCGTCGGCTTCTGGAAAATTCTCAAGGCTTACGGCCGCAGCGCCGGCCTCACCTCGTCTATCAGCCCACACGTGCTGCGTCATTCGTTCGCGACGCATCTGCTCGAACGCGGCGCCGATTTGCGCGCGATCCAGATGATGCTCGGCCACGCGGATCTCTCGACCACGCAGATCTACACGCACGTGCTGCAGCAGCGGATGCGGGCGGTCTACGACCGCTTCCATCCAAGGGCATAAGCGGGGCGTGTTTCGGCTGATGCGGCGCCTCGCGATCGTCTTCATCGCCGCCCTTGCGCTCTGGTGGATGATGCCGCCAGCCGCGCGCGAGCTTCCCCCGCCTGCGGCCGGGCTCACGCCGGGGCTTCGCGGCGTCATCCACATCCACACGAATCGCTCCGACGGCACCGGATCCGTCGACGATGTTCTTCGCGCCGCAGCAACCGCCGGACTGAAGTTCGCGATTGTGACGGACCATGGCGACGGGACGCGTGCACCCGACCTGCCGGACTATCGCAGCGGTGTGCTCTACATCGATGCCGTCGAGATCAGCACGACAGACGGCCATCTCGTCGCGCTTGGATTGCCGAAGGCGCCGTATCCGCTCGCTGGCGAGGGACGCGATGTCGTCGAGGACGTGCATCGGCTCGGCGGCATCGCCATCGCGGCGCACCCCGGTTCCGAGAAGCCGGATCTGCGATGGACCGACTGGAATGCGCCGATCGATGGCCTGGAGTGGCTGAGCGCCGACAGCGAATGGCGCGACGAGCATCCGTGGACGCTGGCGCGCGCGCTCCTCACCTATCCGTTCCGGCCGGCGCAAGCGCTCGGGCTGCTGCTCGATCGGCCGGGGCCGGTCATTGCTCGCTGGGACGAGATCTCGCAGCAGCGCCGCGTCGTTGGCCTGGCGGCCGTCGATGCACACGCGCGCGTGGGCGTACGATCGTTCGGCGAGCCGTACGACAGCGCAGGGTCGCTGCATTTTCCGTCGTACGCGACCTCGTTTCGCGAGTTCTCGATCACGCTGCCCGATGCGCGGCCCACAGGAGACGCCGCGGCCGATGCGCGCATCGTCCTGGATGCGATTCGGCAGGGCGCGTTCTATTCGACGATCGACGCGCTTGCGGGTCCTGCCGCGCTGCGTGTGCGCGAAGCGAGCGGCACGATCACCGTGGATGCGCAGGCCCCGGATGACGCGCGTATCGCGCTGTTTCGAAACGGCGTCGCCGTGGCGAATACGCGGGGCGCGCGGCTGCAGCACGAGGCCGACGCGGCGGTCTATCGGGTCGAGGTGACGCTGCCTGAGTCTCCGGGAAATCCGGCGGTGCCGTGGATCATGTCGAATCCCATTTATGTCGGTCGCGGACCCGAAGGGTCCGCGCCGCTCCCGACCGAAGAGTCGAGCGGGCCGCAGAGGTCGAGCGGCGCGGACCTTTCGGGTCCGCGAACCTTCACCACGCTGTACAGCGGCGGGCCCGCTCGCGGATGGACGATTGAGAAGAGCGCCGCGTCCGACGCGGCGATCGATGTGATTGGCGCGCTTCCCGGCTCGCAGGCGCTCCTGCGCTTTGCGCTGTCGGGGACGGCGGCGGACAATCCATACGCGGCGTTTGTCATCCCCGCGAACGCGGCCATCGCAACCGCCGACCGTCTTGTCTTCACCGCGCGCGCCGATCGGCCGATGCGCGTGTCCGTGCAGCTGCGCGCGCCGGGTGGAGAAGGCGAGCGGTGGCACCGCTCCGTCTATCTCGATCGGACGCCGCGAACCATCGACCTGCCGTTTGCCGACTTCCGGCCTGTCAGTAGGACATCCGCCGCGCAACCTGTGTTATCGAAGGTGGACGCCGTGCTGTTTGTCATCGATGCGGTGAACACGAAGATCGGCTCCAACGGCCAGCTCACGATCGACGACATCAAATACGGAAAGTAGATGCCGACGGTACGATTCACGGACAACATTCAGCGCCACGTGGAATGTCCGACGCGGGTCGTCGGCGGCGCGCGCGTCCGCGATGCGCTCGACGCGTACTTCAGCGCCAACCCCCGCGCCCGGGGCTATGTGCTCGACGAGCGGGGCAGGCTGCGCGAGCACATGGCGATCTTCGTCAACGGCGGGCAGCTGCGCGATCGCGCCGGGCTGACCGATCCGGTCGAAGACGAAGGCATCATCGACGTCATTCAGGCGCTGTCAGGAGGAGAGTCATGAGCCGGGCGTCCACGTGTCATGTCGCGACGCGCAAGGGACTGTTCACGGTCACACGCGGCGCGTCGGGCTGGTGCGTCTCGCGCGCGGCGTTTCTCGGCGACAACTGTACGCTGACGATGCACGACCCGCGCACAGGCGTGCTCGTGGTTGCGCTCGGTCACGGACATTTCGGCGCCAAGCTCCATCGATCGCATGATGAAGGCGCGACGTGGCAGGAGATCGGCACGCCGGCCTATCCGCCGATGCCCGACGGCTACACGCCGAAGATGACGCACAACGGCAAGGCGATCGACTGGACGCTCAAGCTGGTATGGGCGCTCGCCCCGGGAGGCGCGAACGAGCGCGGCGTGATCTGGTGCGGCACGATGCCGGGCGGACTGTTCAAGTCGGAGGACGGCGGCGACTCGTGGACGCTGAATCGCGCGCTGTGGGACGACCCGAAGCGCGAAATGTGGTTCGGCGGCGGCGCCGACTATCCCGGCATTCACTCGATTTGCGTACACCCGGGCGATGCGGACGATGTGGTCATCGGCATCTCGTGCGGCGGCGCGTGGGTGACGCGCGACGGCGGACAATCGTGGAGCGTCGGGGGCACAGGGATGCGCGCCGAATACATGCCGCCGGAGATGCAGTTCGAACCGAACGCGCAGGATCCGCATCAGGTCGTACAGTGCCTGGCCAACCCCGATGCGCTCTGGGTGCAGCATCACAACGGTATCTTCAGATCCACCGATCGCGCCGCGTCGTGGTCCGAGATCAAGAACGTCAACCCGTCGGCGTTCGGCTTCGCGGTCGCCGTGCATCCGCGCGACGCGGAGACCGTGTGGCTCGTGCCGGCGCTGAAAGACGAGAAACGCTATCCCGCCGACGGTCGCGTCGTCGTCAATCGCACACGCGACGGCGGCAAAACGTTCGAGACGCTGACGACCGGATTACCGCAGCAGCACGCGTACGACCTCGTCTATCGCCACGCGCTCGACATCGACGAGAGTGGGGAAGTGCTGGCGTTCGGATCGACGACGGGATCGCTGTGGGTGACGGAGAACGGTGGCGATTCCTGGCAGACGGTCTCCTCCAACCTGCCGCCGATTCATTCCGTGAGGTTCGGTCAGTCCGGCTAAAGCCGGACACTACCGCATCGGTACGAACGCGTCGGTAGTGTGCCTCGGTAGTCGCGTGCGTCCGTAGTGTCCGCCTTCAGGCGGACTAGGTCCGCACGGTCAGCAACAGATACGCGGCGCCGGCGCCGAACAGCAGGTTTGGCGCCCACGCGGCGAGCATCGGCGCGACGACCCCGCCCGTGCCGAGCGCGGCAAAGACGCTGAACGCCACCCAGTAGCTGATCGCGATCACGATGCCGACACCGATGCCGTACATCGCGCCGCGGCGGCCTGCGGTCACGGCAAAGGGGACTGCGATGAGCGTCATGATGAGCGTCACGAACGGAAACGAGGCCTTGCGCTCCAGCGCAACCTGCTGCGCGATGACGTCGAAGCCGCTCGTCTTCAACTGGTCGATGTAGCTGCGCAGCTGGGAGTAGCTCATGAACTGCGGCTCGGGCTGACGCGTGCCGAAATAGGCGGGCGGTTCGAGCGTGAACTCCGCGACAGGCTGCGCGGCGAAGCGGCGCGTATCACCTGACGCCAGCAGCTCGCGCGACCAGGTGTGCTCGGCGCGCCACATGTTCGGATGCCCGGGATCGGGCACGTAGCGCGCGATGTCGGCGTAGGAGCGGCGCGTCAGCGCGCGCATCCCGTCGGAGAACTCGAAGACCTCGAGCCCCATCAGCGCGTTGTTCTTCGGATCGAAGTAGTTGTAGTGGTAGATGTCGCCGCGGCTCGACACGACCCACTGGCGCGTCAGCATATCGAGCGTCTCGGGCGCGATGCCGTTCATGACCCGCCTGATCGCATCCGCCTGGCGGTTCCAGTCGCCGAGGATCGTCTGCTCGAGCATGAAGAGCGTGCTGCCGGCGACGAGCGCCGCGCCGAGCATCGGCATCGCGACGCGGTACAGGCTGATGCCGCACGCTTTCATCACGATCAACTCGCTGTTTTTCGTCAGCACGCCGATGGTGACGAGCGAGGCGAGCAGCACCGACATCGGCAGCACGTAGTAGACGTACTGCGGCAGGAGATACCCGAGATACGCGCCCATCATGCCCCACGTCGCGGCGCCCTTGAACACCTTGTCCGAGCGGTCGATGAACGTGGAGATGTAGAACAGGGCAAGCAGGCCGAGCGCGCACAGCAGGAACACCCGCACATACATCATCGTCACGTAGCGATCGAGGATGCTCGGGCGAGGCAGGCGGGCCAGCAGCCCGCGGCGAACGCTCACGGTCGCCGCGGCGGCGGTGCGAGGGTGCGGCGGTGCGGCGGTGCGACGCCGCTGCAGCCACTGCGGGCGGACTAGGCGGAACTCCTGATCGGCGGCGCGCGATCGCCACACGAACAGGGCTGCACCCACGAGGCTGAGGATGATGTTGGGTCCCCAGACGGCGAGCCAGGGCGGAAGCAGATGTCCCTTCGCCAGCGCGGGGCCCAGCGTCAGCGGGATGTAGTACGCGAAGATGACGCCGAGGCCGAAGACGAAGCTTCCCAGCTTGCCGTCGCGGCGATTGGTGGCGCCGAGCGCGAGGCCGATAACGCCGAACACCAGGCAGGCGACCGGAATCGCGAACTTCCGGTGGATGGCCATGATCTGGTTGTGCGACGACGTGCCCGCCTTCTCGAGCTCCGCCGCGCGCTGCCGCAGCTCGGCGATGGTCATCTCGGGATCGCCTTTGGTTGGCCCGCCTCGTGGAAAGACGACGTCCGGATTGACGGTGACGACCTGCCGCGCGAACTTGACCACCTGATACGTACCGTCCGCGTTCGCCGTGTGGCGCGTGCCGTCCTCGAGGACCATCTCGACGGTGCGCTTCTTCGCGTCGAGCACGACGCGCCCGTGCCTGACGAGATAGATCGCCTGCGGACGTCCTGGCATGTTGTCGGCCATGAAGACGTCGTTCCAGCCGCCCTCGGGCGGAACATCGCGAACGTAGATCACGAGATCGGGGAACTCGGTGAAGAAGATGCGCGGCTTGACCTCGCCTTCGGCGCGCTCGGCGAGGACGTTGAACGCAATCTGCCGGAACGCCTGGTTGGCGTCGGGCAGCGCGTCGATCATCACGTACGACGTGCTGGCCCAGCCGATGATGGAGAGGATGCCGACCGGCCAGAGCAGCCGCGCGACGCTGACGCCGCACGCCTGCATGGCGACGAACTCGCGGTCGGCGGAGAGCCGTCCGAAGGCGATGAGCAGCGCGATGAGCAGCGCCGAGGGAATCGAGAGCGCCAGCGATGACGGCAGAAGGGTCGCCATCGCGCGAAGCACGACCGTCGTCGCGACGCCTTTGGCGATGAACGCCTCGGCGTACTGCATCATCGAGGGGACGATTAAGATGAACGTGAAGACCAGCAGCGCGATGACGAACGGCAGCAGGACTTCGCGGATGACGTAACGGTCGAGAATTCTCACGCGATCGATTTCATTGTATGACGCGCGTCGCACTCCTGTGGCACATGCACCAGCCGTTTTACGAGGACCTGGCGACAGGCGACCACGTGCTGCCCTGGGTGCGGTTCCACGCGATGAAGGACTACTGGGGGATGGTCGCCTTGCTGCGCGAGTTTCCAACGGTCAAAGCCACGTTCAACCTGGTGCCATCGCTGCTCGTGCAGCTCGAGTCGTTCGCCGGCGAGCGGGCGCGCGATCGCCACCTCGAGCTCAGCCTGAAGCCCGCGGAGGCCTTGTCGGACGACGAGCGGGCCTTCTGCATCAAAGAGTTTTTCCACGCCCATCGGCCGCGGATGATCGACCCGTATCCACGCTACGCGGAGCTGCTGGCCAGGCGCGAACAGTCGAACGGTGTCGGCCTCAGCGTCCGCTCGCAGGTGTCGCACTTCTCAATCGAGGATATTCGCGATCTGCAGGTCTGGCACAAGCTGGCATGGATCGATCCGTATTACTTCGAACGCGACGAGCGCATCGGGGCACTGGTCGCCAAGGGGCGGCGCTTCACGGAAGAAGACAAGATGACGCTGCGGGCGGTGGAGCTCGAGCTGCTGCGGCGCGTCATCCCGGAATACCGTGACGCCGCGGCGCGAGGGCAGATCGAGATCTCGACGTCGCCGTTCTATCACCCGATCCTTCCGCTGCTGTGCGATACCGACGTCTACCTGCGGACGCATCCCTCGTCGCGGATGCCGCGCGAGCGGTTCCGGCATCCGGAGGACGCATCGCAGCAGCTGTCGAACGCCGTGGCGCTGCACGAGCGTCTGTTCGGGCGGCAGCCGATCGGCCTGTGGCCTTCGGAGGGGTCGGTGTCGGATGCGATGGTGCCGCTCGTCGCGGCGGCCGGCTTCCAGTGGATGGCCACCGACGAGGAGATTCTCGGGAAGTCGATCGCCAGGGAGTTCACCCGCGACCGCGACGGAAACGTGGAGAACCCCGAGGCGCTGTATCGCTCGTATCGGGTCGGACGCGACGCGCAGGTCTCGTGCGGCTTTCGCGATCACACGCTGTCGGATCTCATCGGGTTCACCTACGCGTCATGGAACCCGGAAGCGGCCGCGGACAACTTCGTGCAACGGCTCGCCGACGCCGGCGCGCGCTACGCGGCGCGGACCAATGGGGGAGAGGCGACCATCTTCGTCATCCTCGACGGCGAGAATGCCTGGGAGCACTACGAAGGACAGGGGCGTCCGTTTCTCCGGGCCCTGTACAAACGGCTTGGCACGCACGCGTCGTTGAAGACGGTGACGATGGCGGAGGCGTGCGCGGCGCCGAAGGACACGCTGCCGTCGATCTTTCCGGGTTCGTGGATCAATGCGGACTTCTACATCTGGATCGGCCACCCGGACGATCAGCGCGCCTGGAGCCAGCTGGCGGACGCGCGGCGGACGCTCGAGTCCGCGGCCGGCGTCGCGCCGGAGGCGCTGGCGCGCGCGTGGGAAGAGCTGCTCATCGCCGAGGGGTCCGACTGGTTCTGGTGGTACGGCGACGACCATTCGTCGGACCACGATCTGGTGTTCGATGAGCTGTTCCGTCGCCACGTGCGCAACATCTACCGGGCCATCGACGTGCCGGCGCCAGAGGAACTGTTCGTCAGCAACATCACGACGCGGCCGCCCGCCACCGACATCGTCGCGCCCAGCGGGTTCATCCATCCGGTCATCGATGGCGAGATCACGAGTTACTTCGAATGGATCGGCGCCGGCTCGGTCGACGTCGCGCCGGTCGGCGACGCGATGCACGAGGTCTCGGCGCGCGACGCGATCGTGTCGGCGATCGACTTCGGATTCGACCTGACGAACCTCTACGTGAAGGTCGCCGGCGCGGCGCCGATGCGGGACGTCATCCGCGGCGACCAGCAGCTGAGCGTGAACTTCCTGCGACCGGAGGGCTGCCGGATTGTCGTCAGCGGCGCGGACGGAACGGTGCGCGCGCAGATGGTCGATCGACCGCGCGGCCTCGCCAACGGTGCGTCGCGGAGCTGCCCGGATATCAAGGTTGCGATTGGCCAGGTGCTGGAGCTGCAGGTACCGTTTCACTGTCTGGGCGTGACGAAGGAGTCAACCGTGGCGTTCCTCGTCGCCGTCAACCGCAACGCCGCGGAAGTGGAGCACCATCCGCGTCATCAGCCGATCGAGGTGCAGGTGCCGGACGAACGGTTCCCATCGAGGAACTGGACGGCCTAGCTAGCCATCCGCATTAGTTAACATAACATCTATTATGCGACGCTGCTGATTACGTCCGAAATTCACGCAAATCGCCGCGCCGTTGCTTATCGGGATGCTCTCAGCTCTTTGATGATCTGCTCGAGCGCCGAGATGATTTCCGCCTTGTCGACCTTCCCCTTGCGGAAACTCATTCGCAGGTTGAACTGCTGTGTCTCGGGCTTGAATGCGAAGATGAACGTCTTCGGACGTCCTGGCTTCGCCCTGGCGGTTTCTTTCCTCACGTCCTGTCGCGTGACGCCGTTGCCGCCGTTGACGAGGCGCTCGACGAGCGCCGTCATCTTCTTCGGGTCCTGCTGACGGACGATCTGCAGCAGCGTCGACTTCGATGTGATGTCCGCCAGCCGGCACAGATTCCGGACTTCCTCCGGCATGTTGTTCAGCGACAGCGACTCGGTGATCGCCGTGCGCGACTTCCCGAGCTTCCGCGCCATGTCCTCGTGCGTGTAGTCGCACTTCTGCGCGAGCTGATGCAGCGCCTCGGCTTCTTCAAACGCCGTCAGGTCCTTGCGCTGCAGGTTCTCGACGAGCGCCAGCTCCATCACCTCGACATCGTCGACTTCACGGACGACGACGGGGATCTCGCGAAGACCGACCTGCACGGCGGCGTGATAGCGCCGCTCGCCGGCGATGATCTGAAAGCGGCCGCCGCGCTGCCGGACGATGAGCGGCTCGATGATGCCTTTTTCCGCGACCGACGCCATCAGCTCCGACAGATCGCCCATGACCTGGCGCGGCTGGTTCGGATTGGGATCGAGCAGCTCGATGGAAATCATGCGGCCGACGGGCGCGCCCGCGGAGGCGGCCAGCGCCTCGACGTAGTGCTCGTCATGCCGCATCCGCAGCGTTTCAGGCAGTCCGCGCTTCGACACGTTCAATCACCTCTTCGCAGAGACTGTAGTAATCCGTCGCCCCCGACGAATCGGGCGCGAACGTGAAGATCGATTCCTTGTAGGCGGGGCTCTCCTCGAGGCGGACGCTCTTGGTGATCACCGTGTCGAAGACCTTCCCGCCGAACACCTTCTGGATCTGTTCGCGGATGTCGCGCGCCAGCGCCGTCCGCTTGTCGTGCATCGTGATGACGACGCCGAGGATGCGCAGCGCGGGATTCGGCCGCTGGCGCACCTTCTCGATCGTCTCGAGCAGATCGTCGGTCCCTTCGAGCGCGAAGTACGACGACTGAATCGGAATCAGCAGATGCGTCGCCGCGACGAGCGCGTTGACCGTCAGCAGTCCGAGCGCCGGCGGGCAGTCGATGACGATGTTCGCGTAGCCGCCGTTGAGCGCCTCGATCTTGTCCTTCAGCCGGAAGTGCGCGTCGAGCTCTCCCACGAGCCGCGACTCGAGCTTCGCGAGGCCGATGCGCGCGGGGGCGATGAAGAGGTTCTCGACCGGCGCCCCGACGATGATGTCCTCGAGCGCGCAGGTCGATTCCGCGATCGCGTCGTACATGCTGCGCGTCACCGATCGGAGATCGAGGAACGAGATGCTGCTGTTGGCCTGCGGGTCGAGGTCGATGAGCAGCGTCTTCTTGCCGCGCATCGCGAGCGCCGCGGCAAGGTTGACGGCGGTTGTGGTTTTGCCTACACCGCCCTTCTGGTTGGCGATCGCAACGATCATCGACGCTCGACTAATTGTTCGGCAGGAAGTTGAAACGATTCTAGGGATGGTGTGCGGATGTGTCAAACACCCCAAGATGGTGGATGTCGGCCGGCCGACAATTCGGAATGTCGGCTGGCCGACAATTTACATCTTGTACTTGCCGAGCTCCTCGGGATCGAGGCTCTCGAGCCACTTCTGCAGCCGATCGCTGTCGGTCCGTTCGGCGTTGAAGTCGACGGTCTTCGCCGTGTCGATGACGTTCTCTTCGACGAGGATCGGTGAGCGTGTGCGCAGCGCGAGCGCGATCGCGTCGCTCGGCCGCGCGTCGATGGCGACGCGCTCGCCGCGCACGGTGAGGTGGATGATCGCGTAAAAGGTGTTGTCCTTCAGATCGCAGACGACCACGCGGTCGACGCGCCCCTCGAGGTCCGTGATGATGTTGCGCAGCAGGTCGTGCGTCATCGGCCGCGGCGTCGCGACGTTCTCGATCTGCAGCGCGATGGCGTTGGCTTCGAAGATGCCGACCCAGATCGGCAGCACGCGGTCGCCGTCCTTGTCCTTCAGGATGACGATCGGCATGTTCGTGACGGGGTCCACCATCAACCCCTTGATGGTCATCTCAATTAACATCGCCCGCCGCCCTCCGCACGTGTGAGACCACGGCCTCGCCCCACAGGCTGTGGGGACCCGCCCGGTGAACCCATACTGGAACGATCCGTCCCATCCACTCCGACGCGTCGGTGTCGCCCGGCAGCTGGCAATTGACCACCGTGTTGCCGCTCGTGCGCCCCGACATCTCCGCGTCCCGCCGCCGGCTGGCGGAGTCGATCAGCACGTCGACCGTCGTGCCGACCGCTTGCTCGTTCAGCCGCGTCTGAATCTCCCGCTGCAAGGTCTGCAGCGCCACGATTCGCCGGGTCTTGACGTCCTCGCTCACGTCGTCCGGCAGGCGTTTCAACGCGAGCGTGTTCGGCCGCGGCGAATACTTGAACGAGAACATGCTGTGATACTGCGCAGCCTCGGTCAACGACATCGTCTGGTCGAAGTCCTCAGCGGTCTCGCCCGGGAAGCCAACAATCATATCGGTCGACAGCGTCGCCGCCGGGATGGTCTCGCGAATCTCCGCGACCAGCTCCAGGTAGCTGTCGCGTGTGTACCGGCGCCTCATCGCCTTCAGCACGCGCGACGAGCCGGACTGCACCGGCAGGTGCAGGTGCTTGCAGACCTTCGGCAGATCGCGCACGGCTTCGATCAGCCGGCGGCCGGTGTGGCGCGGATGCGGGCTCGCAAAGCGAATCCGCTCGATGCCCGGAACCTCGTTCACCGCCGCGAGCAGGTCGGCAAAATCAGAGGACGGGTCGTCCGGCGCCTGGTAGTGGTTCACGATCTGCCCGAGCAACTGCACTTCGGTGCGTCCCGAGTCCGCCGCCTCGCGCACGTCCGCGAGGATGTCGGCTTTGGCGCGCATCCGCTCGTGGCCGCGCGTGTACGGCACGACGCAGAACGCGCAGTGGTCGTTGCACCCTTCGATGATGGTGACGTAGGCCTTCACGGGATCCCCGCGCCGCGTGATCCCGAGCGGGAATGTGACGTCGTCCCAGGGATTGATATCGACCTCGGCGAACGGCGATCGTGCGGCCTTCTCGACCAGCGCCGGCAGCATCTTGAGACGCTGCGTGCCCATGATCACGTCGATGACGTGTCCGTTGGATTTCTCGAGGAGCGCCTCGCCCTCCTGCTGCGCGACGCAACCGGCGATCGCCACCACCGGCTTGTGGCCCGTTTGCTGTTCCAGTACGCGGATTTCGCCGAGCCGCGTGTACAGCTTCTCCTCCGCGTGCTCTCGCACGCTACAGGTGTTGATGACGATGACGTCGGCATCGATCTCTTCGGTCGTCGGCTCATAGCCGGCCTGGTCGAGCAGGCCCGCCATGCGCTCCGAGTCGTGGAAGTTCATCTGACAGCCGAACGTCTCAATGAGGTATTTCTTCGCCATTTGCTCAGTTCGCCGCGGACTTTCGCTTTCGCCTTTCGCCTTTCGCCCTGGCGTTGGAAAGGAGCTCCCGGGCACTCGCCCGAACCTGCTCCGTCACGGATGCGCCGCCAATCATACGTGCCACTTCCTCGACGCGGCCCAGCTCGTCGAGCCGTTCGACCTGCGTTACGGTCCGGCTGCCTTTGACCGATTTCTCGATCAGAAACTGCGCGTCCCCGCGGGCGGCGATCTGCGGCAGGTGCGTAATGCAGAGCACCTGAAACCGCTCCCCCAACGCCTGCAGCCTCGCCCCGACGACATCTGCAACCCGGCCGCCGATGCCGGCATCCACCTCATCGAAGATTAACGTCTTCCCCGGCGCATCCTCCGCGGCGAGCGTCTTCAGCGCGAGCATCACGCGCGACAGCTCGCCGCCGGAGACGATGCGCGCCAGCGGGCGGAGGTCTTCGCCCGGATTTGGTGAGACGAAGAATTCGGCCTGGTCGATGCCGCGGTCGCTCCACGCCTCGGCCGGCAGCTCACCGTCGTTGAAGCGGACCTCGAAGCGTGTGCGCGCCATCGCGAGCTCGGCGAGCAGTGCCTCGAGCTCGCGCGCGAATTCGACGGCCGCCTTGCGGCGCTTGCGCGAGAGATCGCGCGCGGCGATCAGATACGCCGCGGTCGCCTCATCGAGCGCCTTGACGAGATCCTCCGCGCGCTCCCCTGCTCCGGTCAGAAGATCGCGTTCGCGCGCCAGCGTCTCGCCTTTCTCGACGACCTCCTGCAGCGTCGGACCATACTTCCGCTTCAGACGCTCGAGCAGCGCGAGGCGATCCTCGACCTGCTGCAGCCGGCCGGGCGAGGCATCGATGCCGTCGGCGTAGCTGCGAAGGAAGAACGCGAGATCTTCGAGCTGCGATTTGATCCCATCGCGAGACTCGACATACGGCGCAAAGTGCGGATCGATGGTGGCGAGCTCTCCGACGCGCTTCCAGACGCCGCCGAGCCCCGCGAGCACCGCCGCCTCGCTGTCGTACAGCGCGTCGTAGCTTTCCTGACAGAGCCGCTGGACCCGTTCGGCGCTCGCCAGCACCTGCTTGGTTGCGGCAAGCTCCTCGTCTTCGCCCGGCCTCGGCGCCGCCTTCTCGATCTCGCCAAGCTGGAAAGCGATCAGATCCAGCCGCGCGGCTTTCTCCCGCGCGTCCATCCGCGAGCGCTCGAGCTGCTCGCGCAGCATCCGCACCTTCGTCCACGCGAGGGCAACGTTCGATGCGATGTCGCCGAGGTCGCCGTATTCATCGAGCAGCGGCAGGTGTGCCAGCGGATCGAGCAGCGCCTGGTGCTCGTGCTGCCCGTGCAGCTCCACGAGCCGCGCCGATAGATCGCGCAGCGCCGCTGCCGTCGCCAGCGCGCCATTGATGAACGAGCGGCTGCGCCCCTGGCTGCTGATCTCGCGGCGAACGATCAGCTCGCGCTCATCAGCCTCGAAGATGGCTTCGATGGTGGCTTGCGCCTCGCCCGTGCGAACGAGATCAGCGGAGGCGCGCGCGCCGAGCAACAGCCCGACGGCTTCGACCAGGATGGACTTGCCCGCCCCCGTCTCCCCCGTCAGCACGTTGAACCCGGGCTCGAACTCGACCTCCAGGCCTGCGATGACCGCCAGGTTGCGGATGCGGAGGAAACGCAGCATGCACGCGGAACTGCAATCGTATCATACGTTTGACAGCATTCAGGGTGCGTGCTACGCTCGCACGACTGCGCTGTCCCAGCGGCGCGCTGCCGAGCGTGCGCGAGCACGCCCGAGGAGAAGCTCGGAGGCTTCGTTGCACACGCTAGGCTTGCTCGTCCTTGCCCTCCAGGCGCAGGACGGCGCCGCCCCTGTCACGTCTGGGTCCCGCGTCTTAATCGACATCATCACGAAGGCGACCGTCATCAATCAGGCGGTCCTCGCGATCCTCGTCGCGATCTCGATTGCCTCGTGGGCGATCATCCTGTCCAAATGGCTGACGTACCGAAAGGTCCAGAGCCAGACGTCGCAGTTCCTCGACGCCTTCCGGAAGAGCAGCAAATTCTCGGAGGTGCAGGCTGTCGCGACGACGTTGTCGGCGAGCCCGCTCGTTGGGGTCTTCCAGGCAGGCTACGCCGAGCTCAACGCGCAATTCCGGCTCGGCAAGGAGCAGCCGGCCAATCCATCAGGTCCCGCGCCGCGTCCAACGATCAAGAGCCTGACGGCGGTCGATCGCGCGCTGCTGCGCGCGGCCACGGTTGAGATCAACAAGCTCGAGAAGCGGGTGCCGTTTCTGGCGACGGTCGCCAGCGTCGCGCCGTTCATCGGCCTGTTTGGAACGGTTGTTGGAATCACCATCGCGTTTCAGCGCATCGGCACGACCGGCTCGACCAACCTCGCCGTGGTCGGCCCGAGCATTTCCGAGGCGCTGATTGCGACGGCCGCCGGACTGTTCGCGGCGATTCCCGCCGTGCTGGCCTACAACCACTTCAGCACGCGTATGAAGACGTTCGCGGCAGAGATGGACGACTTCTCGCTGGAGTTTTTGAACATCGCGGAGCGCAACTTCACGTAGATGCCGAAAGTTCTTCCGTCAGCTCCGACACCCGGTGGCGGCCGATTGACACGCGGCCGCCGCGTCTCGACCACGCTGGCTGAAATCAACGTCATCCCGCTCGTCGACGTGATGCTCGTGCTGCTCATCATCTTCATGGTGGCCGCGCCGATGCTGCAGCGCGGCGTCGAGGTGAACCTGCCGGTCGCCAGCCGCTCGACCGAAATCGCCAGCGACCGCATCTTCGTCAACGTGCCGCTCTCGTTCAAAGAGGATCGGCGCGTGTTCATCGGCCAGGATCCGGTGCGCATCGACGTGCTGACCGAGCGGATGCGCCAGATGATGGTGAACCGGACCGACAAGCAGGTGTTCCTGCGCGGCGACGGCGGCATCGAGCTGCAGGAGCTGCTCGACATCATGGACCGGCTCAAGACGGCCGGCGTCGAGAAGGTCGGCATCGTCTCGAAGCTGCCCGGAGAGCAATGACCGAAGGGACCGTCACCGACATCATCGTCGCGCGCGCGCAGGCGAGCGAGCGGCTCGGTGCGGCGATTCCCTGGGCGGTCGCGGCGCACATCGCGCTCTTCGCCTTCATGATCTTCATGCCGGCGAGCTGGCGTGGCGCGGTGGATGAAGGGCCGCGCACGGTGATGACGATCAGCCTTGGCGGTGCGCCCGGTCCTCGAAATGGCGGGTTGACGACGATGGGCGGACGGACGGTGCAGGCGCCGCCGCCGGAACCGGCGAAGAAGGTTGTGGAGACGCCGCCCGCCGCGAAGACGCCGGAGATGGCGCTGCCCACCAAGAACCCTCGCGTCGTCAAGCCGCAGCCAAAGGAAGCGCCGAAAGAAGCCACTCCGCGCACGCAGCCAGCCACGGGTGAGCCTCAGGAAGGATCAACGCGCGTGAACACTGGCGCGCGTGGTCAAGGCTTCGGTCTGACGCAAAGCGGAGGCGGCGGCTCGGGCGTGACCGTCGACACCGCGAACTTCTGCTGCCCCGAATACCTGTCGCAGATGGTCTCCCTCATTCAGCGGAACTGGGACTCGAAACAGCCGGCAGCCGGCAGCGTCATCATGAAGTTCACGATCACGCGCGCCGGGACGATCGAGAACGTTCAGGTCGAGCAGTCGAGCGGCTTCGTCGCGCACGAGTTGACCGCGCAGCGGGCGCTGCTGCTGACGCGGCTTCCCGAGCTTCCGATTCAGTATCCGAATCAGACGCTCACGGTTCACATGCGATTCGAGTATCAACACTGATGAGAAATTCCCTGAAATGGTCCGGGCTCGTCGTCCTCGTTGCGCTGACGCTGTCCGTCCTGCTGGCCGCGCAGCAGCAGACGACTCCCACGCCGCCGCCGCAGCAGCCGTCCGAGATTCAACTCGTGATCAGTGGAGAGCCGGGAACGCCGCCGCGCTACGCGGTGCCGGATTTCGTGGCGCTGTCGCCCGACGTCGCCGACGTCGCGAAGCTGCTCGGGCAGGTACTGTGGGACGACCTCAACTTCGAGCGCGAGTTCTACATGATCCCGCGCGACACCTACTCGACGATTCCCGTCGCGCGTACGGGCGACGACATCCCCTTCGCGGCATGGCGCGAGCTGGGCGCGGATGCTGTGGTCTTCGGCACGGTGCAGAAGACGGATCCGAACACCGTCCGCGTGCAGGTGCGGCTCTTCAACGTGCGGTCGCGTCAGTCGGTGTTTGCGAAGGAGTACACGGGGTCGGCCGCGAACCCGCGGCTGTACGCGCACACGATGTCGGATGAAATCCATCAGCAGCAGCGCGCGCTGCGCGGCGTGGCGCGGACCAAGCTGACGTTCTCGTCCGATCGCAACCGGGAGCGCGTGGCGGGGCCGGTGCAGAACCGCGACGTCAAGGAGGTCTACATCGCGGATTACGACGGCGAGAACGTGCGCCGCGTGACGACCAACCGGCAGTTGAACATCACGCCCACCTGGGCGCCCGACGCGCGCGGCATCGCGTATACGTCCTATCGTCGCGGGTATCCGGACATCTTCATCGCGCTGATCTATCAGGGTCTGCAGGAGACGCCGACCAACGGCGTCGGCCAGAACTGGCTGCCGATGTTCTCGCCTGACGGCACGCGCATCTGCTTCACGTCGAACCGCGATGGCAATCCAGAGCTGTACGTGATGAATCGCGACGGCAGCAACGTCCGGCGCGTCACGAACAATCCGGCCATCGACACGACGCCGACGTGGTCGCCCAACGGCGCGCAGATCGCCTTCACCTCCGATCGCGCCGGCACGCCGCAGATCTACATCGTCGGCGCCGACGGTCTGAACCTGCGGCGCATCACGACCAACGAATCGTGGGCCGACCGGCCGACGTGGTCGCCGGCGCCGTTCAACGAGATCGCCTACGCGGGACGAACCGGGCCCGGGTTCGACATCAAGGTGTACGACCTGGCCAGCGGCGAGACGCGGCAGATCACCTTCGGCGAGGGGAGCAACGAGAGCCCCGCGTATTCACCGAACGGGCGCCACATCGCCTTTTCGTCGACGCGCAGCCGCGGGACGCAGGTCTACACGATGGCGCGCGACGGGAAGAACGTGAAGCAGATCACGCGTGACGGCAACAATGCCACGCCGTCGTGGTCGAATTGAGGATGGACATGAAGCGCGCAACCATTGTCCTGATGCTCCTGCTGGCCTTCACGGCCGCCTGCGCGAAGAAGAAGCCCGCGACGGTCGCATCGGGGCCTCCGCCCGCTGCCACGGCGCCGGCGCCTGCGCCGGCGGCCACGCCTCCTCCACCGCCGCCCCGTCCAGCTGAACGAGTCGAGGATTCTGTTCCCGTACCGGCAATCAGCGAGGACACGATTGGCAATCGATCGCTCGAAGACCTGAATCGCGACTCGCCGTTCAAGCCCGCGTTCTTCGATCTCGACAGCTCCGATCTCGATGACGCCGGCCGGGCGATCGTTTCCGCGAACGCGGACATCATGAAGCGCTACCCGACGTGGGTCGTCACGGTGGAAGGGCACTGCGACGAGCGCGGCACCGCGGAATACAACCTCGCGCTCGGCGAGAAGCGTGCGGTTGCGGTAAAAACGTATCTGGTGGCGCTGGGTGTTTCGCCCGATCGCCTGCGGACGGTGAGCTACGGCAAGGAATTTCCGTTCGACACCGGCCACACCGAATCAGCGTGGTCGAAGAATCGCCGCGCGCATTTCGTCATTACGTCGAAATAACCGAGGAAGATGATGAAAAGGATTCTCACGATCGTCGCCGTGCTGCTCGCCGCCGCAGCGCCCGCCTCGGCGCAGAGCCGCGAGCAGCGGCAGATGATGGCCGACATCCGGATGCTGCAGCAGCAGACGCAGGAGCTGCAGGTCGCCATCGGGACCCTCACTCAGGCGCTGCAGGACCAGATCACCCAGATCAAGACGGTGAACACCCGGATCGACGCGGCGAGCGACGCGCAGCGCAAGGGCTTCGCGGATCAGAAGGTCACCATCGACGAGATGGGCAAGGACCTCCGCGCCATTCGCGAGCGCGTCGACGACACCAACGTCCGCGTCAGCAATGTCCGCGAGGAGATCGAGGCGCTGCGCAATTCGATTCCCGTGGCGGCGCCGATCAGCGCGGCGCCGCCCGTGCCGGTTGGTGATCCGAACGCCCCGGCCGCTCCCGCGCCGACGACAGGCCCGACGCCTCCGCCGTCGACAGCCGGCCTCTCGCCGACGCGCATGTTCGACACCGCGCGCGCCGACTACGCCGCCGGTCAATGGTCGCTCGCCATCACCGGCTTCGATGCGTTCCTCAAGACCTTCCCGCGTTCCGAGATGGCCGACGACGCGCAGTTCCTGATTGGCGAGACCTACTACGCACAAAACAAGTGGATGGACGCGATTGCCGCATACAATGCGGTGATCCAGAACTACCCGATGGGCAATGCCGTGCCCGAGGCGTACTACAAGCGCGGGCTGGCGCAGGAGCGTCTCGGTCAGCTCGACGACGCGCGCGAATCCTGGAACACCGTGATCCAGATGGCGCCGGACAGCGACGCGGGTCGCCTCGCCAAGCAGAACCTCGATCGGGTCGCCCGGCGTCCGGCACAGTGACCTTTCCCGTCACGCTGCCCCGGTGAAATCAAGGTCCGGCTAAAGCCGGACGCTGCC
>Ga0066699_10000013_pt1 | contig 30444 bp, 10 predicted proteins | sample GraSoiAngelo_148_FD_66455 | JGI IMG/M metagenome (GOLD analysis project Ga0066699, IMG submission 66455) | Grasslands soil microbial communities from the Angelo Coastal Reserve, California, USA - 14_1009_09_20cm | ecosystem: Environmental > Terrestrial > Soil > Grasslands | place: USA... | reverse complement strand
CATCGCTGAACCAGCCGTTGACGTCGACGACGACGTCGACCGATCCCATGTGGTTAAAGATCTGGATCTGCCCTCCGGTGCCGAGCTTCACCATTACCCGGTTGGGGATCGTCTGGCCGGCGACGAAGTTCAGGTTCGAGGCGAGCGGGAGGCTCTGACCGTTCGGCCAGACCGTTAGATAGCTCGTAGCCGTGGCATCCGTCACGGTGACGTTGACGACGACTCCGGCTGCGCCGTTCTCGGGAACGCCACCTCGCCCACTCACTTGCAGCATGATCGATTGACCCTGGTGGACCGCCCCGCGGTAGCCGCCCGTTCCGTCGCGGGTGTCGAGCAGCCTCGAGGGCTGGACAGGCGTAAAGAGCCCTGAGCCTCCGGTCGCGGTACCGGGCACGGCAACCCAACCCTCGACGTCGGCGACGACGTCGGTGCTCCCTCGAAAGTTGAAGACATCCACCATGCCTCCGCTTCCCAACTTGACTTCGACCAGGTTCGGGATCGTTTCCCCCGCGACCCAGTTGAGATTGGAGGTGAGCGGCCGCGGCACGCCGTGCGGAAACACCGTCAGGTATCCAGCCGCCGTCGTGTCGGTAACTGTTACGTTCATGACGACCGCGGCCGCATTCGAAGGAACCCCCCCATGGCCCGCCACGGCCAACATCAACGTCTGGCCGTCGCGCAACTGGCCGCGATAGCCGCCGGTGCCGTCCCGCGTATCGAGAATTCGGGTCGGCGTTAGCGGGATATAGGCGCCACCAGCCGCCGTTGGCGCCGGCGTTGGGGTCGGCGTCGATGTTGGAGTCCCGGTTGCACTCGGCGTCGGCGTTGCAGTCGGCGTCGGTGTTGGCGCCGGTGTTGGCGTCGGCGTCGGCGCTGTGCTCGGGGCACCGTAGGCGACGAGGACATTGGAGGCCGGCACGAGCAGCGTTCCTTCACCATCACTCATCCCGGTGATCGGACCGCTCCCATAGTTGAAGTTTGGATCGGTCATCGCCGCGCCAAGGTTGCCCGTCCACAGCTGAGCACCGGTCCCCTCGTCCAGCGCATACAACGTGCCGCTGCTCGACCCCTCGTAGACCCGCCCGTTGACGACGACCGGCGCCGTGATCAACTTGCCATCGCCGCTAAAGGTCCAGAGGCCGATGCCGGCGTTCACGTCGCGCGCCTGCAGGCTGCCCGCCGAAAGGAAGAAACCGAGCGTGCCGTCAAATGCAGGCGGCGGTGTGGCACTGAAGGTTCCGACCGCGTTCCCGGTCGCGGTGTCCAGGATGACGTTGCCCAGCACGTTGTCGCGAACATACAGGCGGGTTCCATGGAGGACCGGCGTCTGACCACCACCGCCTTCGCAGCTGGTCTGATGCCACCAGATGACCGCGCCGGTCACGGGATCGAGGTCGTATGTCTCCTGGCAGGCGTACGAGACATAGACCCCGGTATCGGTCACGACCGGTGAGCTGAAGTCGCCATTCATTACGGACTGCGTCCAGAGCAGGGCGCCATTCGCCTCGCTCAGCGCGTACACCGTGCCACCGGTTTCAGAGCCAGCGCTGTACACGATGCCGTTGCGGGCCGTCGGCGCCGAGGAAAAATAAAACTGAGCCGGCAACTTTCGGCTCCAGACGAGGTTCCCTGTCCCGGCATCGAAGGCCGACAGCACGCCGGCGGACTGCTGCGCGAAGACCCTCCCCTGGTCGTAGGTTGCGCCCTCCCAGAGCTCGCTGCTGATGGCGGTGGTAACCGGCCCCCATACCGTCTGCCCGTTGCGCAGATCGAGCGCAAAGAATCGATTGCCGGCTGCGACATAAGCCATTCCCTGCGCGATGATCGGATAGGTCACCATTGCCCCCAGGTTCAGGGACCATCGTTTGGCGAGCGGCGGCGCGAGTGAATCCGACGCTTGGGCACCATCGTGAAGGTTGTCGACCTCGTACGCAGTCGCCGCGGGGCCGGATGGTACGGGCGGCTGCGCCGGCGACGGCGGCGGCGGCGGCGGATCGCCCGAACTCGTGTAGGTAACAACCCGCGAGGATGCCGGGACGACGAGCAGGCCATTGGCGATTCCCATTCCGGTCATTGGGGTCGAGGCGTCCCGCTCATTCGGCTTGAGGACTCCCGCACCAACCTGGTCGGACCAGACGACCCGACCGCTGCTTTCCTCCAGCGCGTAGAGCAGGCCCACATTGGTAGCGGGTTCGTTCGAGCCGACATAGACGTAGCCGTTGACGGCGACGGGTGCCGAATCCAGTGCGCCATCGCCGGCGAAGCTCCAGAGCAGGGCATCATTGTTCGCGAGGTCTCGCGCCTCGAGCGTGCCCTGGGTTTCGAAGAATCCGCGCGACCCGTCGAATGCCGGCGGGACGTCTCCATTGAAGCTTCCCAGTTGTGTCCCCGTCTTGGCGTCGAAAATTGTGTCGCCGTATCCGCCCTCGCCTCTCACATAGAGCCGGCCGTTGTAGAGCACGGGCGTCGTGCCGCCGCCGCCATAACCGGCGCTGTAATGCCAGATCACCGCGCCGGTTGAGGGATTGAAGTCGTAGACCTCTCCGGGATACGAGACGTAGACTCCGCTCGAGGAGACCGCCGGGTCACTATCCTGTCCCTCCTGCACCGGCTGGCTCCAGACGACCTGCCCGCTGGTCTCATTGATCGCGAAGATCGCGCCGCCCACTCCACTCCCAGCCGTGTAGACGAGTCCATTCAGCGCCGTGAGCGGTGATGTGAACTCATAGATGTCATGGCCAGGGACCCTGGTCAGATCGAGGGACCAACCCGGGAGCCCGGTCGAGGCGTTGAAGGAGCGCACCACCCCCGAGCCGTTGATGGTGAAGAGCACTCCGTTTTCGTAGGCAAGCGCCGAGAATGCGTACTGGCCGCCGAGCGCGACCGGACCCCAGACAGTGTTGCCGGTCGCCTGGTCGAGCGCGTACAAGTTGGTGCCTGACGAATTGCCGAGATTGAGCGCGGTGCTTCCGGCCGTGACGAAGACCAGGCCCTGGGCGATCACCGGGTAGGAGACGACACCCGACTGGAGATCGACGCTCCACTTCTTCGTCAGGCTTGGCGTCAGCGGATCCGATGACTGTGAGCCGCTATGCGCCGGGTCGTTTTGAAAAGCGACCGCAACGTCACTGCTCGCTTGCCCGGTGACGCGCGACCCCGTCAAGGCGACGCCCACGATGGCTATCACCGCCGCGACCCCGAAAACCCCGGTCAGGCGCCGCAACAAACTCGCCAGAGGCCCGCTCCCCACGCTGCCTTAGCGAAAGTACCCGACGACGTCCACCACCACGTCGGCGGTTCCGACGTCGTTGTAGAAGTCGATCGCGCCCCCCGGCCCGAGCTTTACGACGACCAGGTTTGGAATCGTAGTCCCGGGCGCCCAGTTGAGATCCGAGCTCCAGGGCCGCGGCGCGCCATCCGGATAGGCGGTGAGAAAGCTCGGCCCGGTCGTGTCGGTCACGGTCACGTTCAAAACCACCGCTGTTGGCGGATGGGAATCGGACAACGGCGGCACGCCGCCGCGGCCGGCTACGGTCAGCGATATCGTCTGTCCGGGGCCGACCGGCCGTGCGAACCCACCCGTTCCGTCGCGTGTGTCGAGGATGCGCGCCGGCGTCACCCCGGTGAAGCCACTACCACCGGCGGCCGCGCTGCCATCACTGAACCAGCCGTTGACGTCGACCACGACATCGACCGAGCCGCTGTGGTTATAGAGGTCGACCTGGCCGCCGGTGCCCAGCTTGATGAATACGCGGTTTGGGATCGTCTGCCCGCGGACGAAGTTCAGGTTCGATGCAAGCGGCAGAGCGCTGCCGGTCGGCCAGGCCGTGAGATAGCTGCTGGCGGTCGCGTCGGTCGCGGTGACGTTGAGGACGACCCCGGCCACGTGGGTCGCGGGCACGTCGCCACGTCCGGTGACCTGCAAGTGCAGCGACTGCCCCTGTCCCAGCGCGGTCGCGTGGCCGCCAGTGCCATTACGGGTGTCGAGCAAGCGCGCCGGCTCGAGCGGCTGATAAAGACCGGTGCTATTCGTGATCGGTTGCGGGGCGCTCACCCAGCCTTCGACGTCGGCGACGACGTCGGCCTGGCCCGCGTGGTTATAGAGATCGACGTTGCCGCGGGCGCCGAGCTTGACCTCGGCGAGGTTTGGAATCGTCTCGCCCGCCGCCCAGTTCAGATTGGAGGCCGTCGGTCGCGGCACGCCGCTTGGATAGAGGGTCAGATATCCCGCGCTCGTCGTGTCGGTAACCGTCACGTTCAGTACCGCCCCCACGGCATCGGCGGGTACGCCGCCCTGACCGGCGACCGGCAGCGACCAGCTTTCGCCACTCGCCAGCGGGCTCATCCGTCCGCCGACTCCGTTGCGCGTGTCCAGAATTCGGCTGGGGCTGAGTGGATGGTAAGCACCGCCGCTGGTCATCGGCGTTGGCGTGGCGCTCGACGTTGGGCTCGCGGTCGGCGTCGCTGTGGGAGTTGGCGTAGCTGTCGGTGTTTGGGTCGCGGTTGGCGTGGGTGTCGGTGTTGCGGTCGCCGTTGGCGTGGTGCTCGCCGTTGGGATCGGCGATGGACTCGGCGAAGGCGAGGCCGTTGAAGGCGACCGGGGAGGCGCGGGATCAGTGCTCGGCGTTGGCGCTGGAGCGGGGCATGGTGCCGTCGACGGGTCGATGCGGCCGACCCAGCCCGTCATGTGATTCGTGAACCAGAGGTCGCCATCCGGTCCTGCGGCGATCCCCCAGACATTGGTGAAAGGTGCCGGCAGCCAGTACTCGCTGATCTCCCCGTTCAAAGTGATGCGTCCGAGCTTGTCCGGCGCGTGCCAGTAAGCGTTGTGCTCGGTGAACCAGAGATTGCCGTCGGGACCGGTGATGATGTCCATCGGTCCACTACTGAGGGTCGGCGTCTTCCAGACGGTGGCGGTGCCACCGATCGTCATCCGGCCAACCTCCTGGACCGGGCTGTCGTGCGCGGTCGACGTCGTATTGTCGGCCGCCCCATCCTCCGTGAACCAGAGGTTCCCGTCTGGGCCGGTGGTGACTGAAGTTGATTCGTTGTAGTTCTGACCGATATCTAATGGGATCGGAAACTCGTTGTACCCACTGCCATCCAGGGCCATCGTGCCGATGTGGTCCACCTGCGTAAACCACAGCTTTCCGTCCGGCCCCATGGTGATGCCGCCGGGAAATCCTGACCCGGCCGGCAGCGGAAACTCGGTGATCGCGCCAGCAGTCGTCATCCGCTCGATTTCCATCGCGTTCATGTTCGTGAACCACAGGTTCCCGTCCGGCCCGGCAAGGATCTTGTACGGACCGGGCGGCTGTGCCACGCCCCAGGTGTAGCTGGCCGGAACGGGCACCGGAAACTCGGTGATCACGCCGTCGGTGGTGATTCGCCCAAGCTTGGTCGCCTTCTGTTCGGTGAACCAGATGGCGCCATCTGGACCTGCCGTGATCCCGGTGGGCCAGGCATCTGCGGTTGGAATCGGATATTCGGTGACGGTTCCGTTGAGGTCGACCTTGCCAATGCTGTTCGCGCCAAATTCAGTGAACCAGAGGTTGTCGTCCGGCCCCTTCACCATCGACTCGGCCCCAGCCCCATTGCTCATCGGATACGAGCTGACCAGCGAGGGCGTCGCCGGCGAAATCGGGGCTGGGGTTGGTTGTGGTCCGCCGGAAACCGCCGGACCATAGGCAACCAGCCGGTGGGCAGCCGGTACGACAAGCATCCCCTCTCCGACGGCGGGCGCGGCTTGCTGCCACGACACCGGAATGCGCGAGCCGACGTTGTCGCTCCACATCACTTGGCCCGTTTCTTCGTTGATCGCGTAGATGTTGCCCCGCGTCGATGTCAGGTAGGCATAGCCGTTGACCGCGATCGGCGTGCCAAAGAGATCACAGTCACCGGTGAATGACCAGAGCGCAGCGCCGGTGTTGAGGTCCTCGGCCTTGACGAGCGTCCCATGCGAGAAGATCCCAATCGATCCGTCGAACGCGGAGGACGTGTCCGCCGTGAAGTGGCCGAGCACATTGCCATTGGCGGCGTCAAAGATGACGCCCGGCTCGTCCAGCGTGTTCGTGACAAACAGCCGGCCGCCACTGACCGCGAGCGTAGCGCCGCTTGGTGCGCACCCTCCGGGTACCGACCATGTCGTCGCGCCAGTTGCCGGCGCGTAATCGTTGGCGCCCTGGCACTGTTGTGAGACGTAAACGCCGTCAGCGGTCGACGCGATCATGCTGGACTCGGACGCCTGGGTCCACACCGACGCGCCGGTGGCCTCATCCATGGCGAGAACGCCGACGCCGGCGGTGATGAAGAGGCGCCCGCCGCCCGCGGCAGGCGGCCCAGCCACCGGCTCACCGGGCTGGACCGGCTTTTGCTTCCAGAGCTCGGTTCCGGTGAGCGGGTCAAACGCGCGCACAGCTCCGATGACCGAGATGCTCGAACTGTCGAGGTACTCCTCGCCAACCGTAAACACGCGACCAACGCCGGCCGCGGTGTCGTAGGCGAGGCTCGCTGCATAGCCATCGTTGGAAATCACCACCGGCCCCCAGAGGACATTGCCGGTCGCGAGGTCCAGCGCATAGAGGCTGCTGTTGGTTTGCTGTGCGCCATAGGGAGTGCCCGGCGGAGGCCCGTCTCGGACGACCACGTAAACTCGACCGCCCGCGATGACGGGATAGGACGGCTCCTGGCCCAGATCGACCGACCAACGCCGAGTCAGCGGAGGCGCGAGAGCGTCGCCCGGTTGCCCGCCGGTGCGAGCTGAATCCATCAGATAGGTCGTCGCCTGGTCGGCGCTGTCCGCCCGGACAGTGACTGGCGGTTGCCAGAGCGCGGCGGTGAGGACTAGGCCGATGCCCGCCATCGCGCTCGGGCCGGCGAGCCGTCGAACCACCATCGATACTGTCAAAAGGCGCCCCCGAGAGGACCGGCTATTACCTGATACCGACGATTACATTATTGCAGAGTATGACCCTCGCTAGTACGCTTCCTTTCCCCCTAGAGGGCAGCTAGTTGTAGTAGCCGATGACGTCGACCACGATGTCGGCTGAACCCAGGTGGTTGTAGAGGTCGATCTCACCATCCGGGCCGATGCGGACCACCGTCAGATTCGGGATCGTCACGCCGGCAATCCAGTTGAGGTCGGAGGTCCACGGTCGACTGGTTCCGTCCGGCCACACGGTCAGAAAGCTGGGCGCGGTCGTATCGGTCGCGGTCACGTTCAAGACGACGGCTTTCGGCGGCGCACTCGCGCTCATGGCGGGAACGCCGCCACGCCCGGCGACCTGCAGGGCGATGCTGCCCCCGGCCCCGACCGGCGAGGCGATGCCGCCGAGCCCCGAGCGAGTGTCGAGGATGCGTGAGGGCGTCACGCCGGTGAATCCGCTGCCTGCTGACGCGGTCGTTCCATCGCTGAACCAGCCGTTGACGTCGACCACGACGTCGACCGAACCCGCGTGGTTATAGAGGTCGACCTGACCGTTCGCGTCGAGCTTCACCATCACGCGATTTGGGATGGTCTGCCCCGCCACGAAGTTCAGGTTTGATGCAAGCGGCAGCGCGGTTCCGCTGGGCCAGGCGGTCAGATAGCTGCTGGCGGTCGCATTCGTGACCGTCACGTCGAGCACGACACCCGCGACGCCTGCGGCAGGGACGCCACCACGACTGGTCACCTGTAGATGAAGGGATTGCCCCTGGGCGAGCGGCGTCGAATACCCGCCAGTACCGTCGCGCGTGTCGAGCAGTCGCGCCGGCACCACCGGTTGATAGAGGCCAGTGCTGTTCGTCGACGCCTGCGGCGGGCCGACCCAGCCTTCCAGGTCCGCCACGACGTCGGTCTGGCCAGCGTGGTTGAAGAGATCGACCTTCCCGCCGGTTCCCAGCTTGACCTCGACCAGGTTGGGGATCGTCTGGCCGGCGGCCCAGTTGAGGTTCGACGCCGTGGGTCGGGTCACGCCAGTGGGATAGAGCGTCAAATAGCTCGGGCTCGTCGTGTCGGTGACCGTGACATTCATGACGACGGCCACCGCATTGGCGGGCACGCCACCTTGCCCGGCGACCGCCAGCGACCAACTCTCGCCGGTGCCCAACGGGCTCATCCGTCCGCCGATCCCATTACGCGTATCGAGAATCCGCGTCGGGCTCAGCGGATGATAGGCGCCGCCCGCCGTCATCGGTGTTGATGTCGGCGTTGGGCTGGATGTCGGCGATGGCGTGGTGCTCGGAGAAGGCGACGGCGATGGCGATGGAGACGGCGACGGCGATGGCGATGGCGATGGCGATGGCGATGGCGATGGCGAGGGCGAGGGCGAGGGCGAGGGCGAGGGCGATGGCGACGGCGACGGACCAACGCTCGTGCTGATATTCGGCATCAGCGCGATATCGCCCGATAAGGCATCGGAGATTGCCAGATCGGGCTTTCCATCGCCGTTGAAGTCGGCCACCGACAGCCACTCTGGACTTCCACCTATTGGGATGCCGGTTACGGGAATGCTGACCTGCGGGTACGAGGCACCGTTGCCCTTGTTGAGGTAGACCGTCACCTGATCGACATAGGGATCGGCTGTCACGTAGTCCGGAATGCCATCCGCGTTGACGTCGACTTCGGCGACCGACGCCTCCCAGCTCTTGGCGACCCCCGTGTCATTCACGTAACCGCCTGCGGGGAACGTGCCATCACCGTTTCCTAGCGCGACTTGCAATTGGCCGTACCCGCCCAGAACGGCATCGAGCTTTCCGTCACGATTCATGTCAGCCAGGGTCACCGAGAGGACTTCGCTGTCGCCACCCGCGCCGATGATCGGGGCTCGGAAGGTGCCGTCGCCGTTTCCGAGCAGGGTTATCAGGTAGTTCGAGTCATAGCCATCGACGACCAGATCGAGTTTGCCGTCTCCATTCAGATCCGCGGCCGCAATCGATTCCGGGTCGTTACCGGCGGCAAAGGACGAGGCCGATTTGAAGCTTCCATCCCCGTTTCCCAGCAGCACGGCCACATCGGTATTGGTCTTGAATCCACCGGTCACGCTGCCCGAGCCGCCATCGGCCACCGCGATGTCGAGGTTGCCATCACGGTTGAAGTCACCGAGCGCGACACCGTTCGGGTTCAGACCGACGGGATAGACAACCGGAGGCCGAAAGGTCCCATCCCCATTCCCGAGCAAGATGGAGACGCTGTTTCCGGGCAAGCCGTAGGCGAAGGGCCGGTTGACGACGACGAGATCCATTTTTCCGTCGTGGTTGAAGTCGCCGGCCGCAATGGAAATCGGTTGGCCCGAAACCCCGGTGAAGACGTCGTGTGAGGGCTGCCACGTTCCGCCGCCGGCATTGAGGAAAATGCTGACGGTCGAGAGGTCGCTGTTGGCCACCGCCAGGTCCGGTCGCCCATCGCCGTTGAAATCCGCGGCCACCGAGGCATACGGTCGCGAGCCATTCGTGTTTGAGGCCGGCTGAAATGTTCCATCGCTGTTCTCGTAGAGAATCGAGGCGTTGCCCGATCCTTTGTTGACGGTCGTCAGCGCGGTGACCGGTTCGTTGCCGACCTGTATCGAATAAGGCAGGTGGCCGGTTGGGTAGGTGACGGGGCTTTGAAAGCTGCCATCAGTATTGCTGCGCAGCACCGAAATGCTGTCCGATCCGAGGTTTGCCACTGCCAGACCCGAGAGGAATCCGTCGTCGATCGCCGCAATCGAGTCAGGTTGATTCCCGACCTGGTAGGGCGTTCGTGTCCCAAAGGCCCCGCCGCCCAGCCCCAGGAAGATAGACAGCGTCTTGTTTCCCGATTCCGCAATCGCCAGGTCAGGCCGGCCATCCTTATTGAAATCGTGGAGGAGGACCGCTGCCGGGCGGCTGCCCGTCGCCAGCGCGTGCTGCACCGCTGCCTGGAAGCTGCCACTGCCGTTTCCCAGGAGAACGGAATAGGCGTCGCTGTCCCGGTTGGCCACCACCAGGTCGGGATTGCCATCGTTGTTGACATCGCCGACGGCGATCCAGACCGGTCCGCTCCCGGCGGCCGATGTGATCGCAGCTTGGAAGGTGCCGTCCCCATTACCAAGCAACACTGAGACGCTATTTCCGCCCCGGTTGGCGGAAATCAAGTCCAACTTCCCATCCTTATTGATGTCGGTAGCGATGAGGTACGCCGGCGCGATGCCCACGGCATAGGTCTTCGAGAGCGAAAGCCGACCCGAACCGTCATTGAAGAAGACCGATACGGTACCCGCGCTCGTAGCATTGCCGGCGCTGACCACCGCGACATCCGGCCTGGCTACACCACTGCGGAAGAGGCCGCCGCTGACTGCCGTGGGATTCGGCGCGACGGCATAGCGGGCCCCGTCGTCGAAGCGGCCGAAGTCGTAATGGAACATGACGTCGAGGCTGTTGTTGGCCGGGTCGGCGACCACCAGGTCATCGCCGGAGAACCCGTCCAGGTCTTCGGCGAACGAGGCAACGGGCTGCATCGAGCCGCTCGCGGTATGCGCCGGGGGTCCGAAGTACGGATTGGTCGGAGGCGGGGTCGGACTCGGCGAGGGTGAAGGGCTTGGCGACGGGGCCGGCGTGGGTGTTGCGGTGACGAGGGGACCACGGCCACCGAAGACTGTCAGCAGACCGGAGGTCGAAACGGCCATGCTGGCCTGCCCGATCGCCATTCCGGGTAGTGGCTTGGTCGTATTGGTTTCGTCCGGGGCCGGAATGCCGGAATCGAGCCTGCCGACCCACGCCTGCTGTCCGGTCGACTCGGATATCGCGAAGAGGTTGCCAACATACGATCCGATGTAGACGTAACCGTTGGCAACCAGTGGCGCGCTCTCCAGCGTCCCGTCCCCGGTGAAGCTCCAGGTCGTCGCCATCGTTGACAGGTCACGGGCCTCCAGGGTGTTGCCGTTGAGGAAGAATCCGTGGGCGCCATCGAAAGCCGGTGGGACGGTGCCCGGGAAGGTTCCGAGCACACTTCCGTTTTGCGCGTCGAGGATCAGGTTGCCAGCCGGATCGCGAACGTAGACCTTGCCGCCGAAGAGGATCGGAGTCCGACCGCTGGTTCCGGGACAACCTCCATTGTGCTGCCAGATCAACGCTCCCGTCGTCGGATTGAAGTCGTAGGTGTTCGCGCAGCTGTAGGAGACGTAGACCCCGGTGGACGAGACGGCCGGTGAACTGTCATATCCGCCGGCGACCGGGGCGGTCCAGAGCAGCTGGCCATTTGCCTCGCTGATGGCATAGAGAGATCCGGTCCCCGCTCCACTGGTGTAGATGACACCGTTAACGGCCGTCGGCGCAGACGTAAAAGACACGTTGTTGGGGAGCTGCACTTGCCACAGCTGGTTCCCCGTCGACGCGTCAATCGCGGTGAGCTGCCCGCTGTCGAGGAGGTCGAAAACCTTTCCCCCGTCGTAGGCGATCGCCGACCAGCCGTGGTTCGGATAGAAGTTCTTGCCACCGGTGGTGTAGTTGCCGGTCGCCAGGTCGACAGCCGTGAGGACCCCGCCGCAGAGATAAAAGATCTTCCCACCGGCGATCAGTGGATAGGAAACGTCCCACTGACAGGTCTCGCTGTATTTCTTGACTAACCCAGGGGTGAGGGAGTCGGACGCTTGCGCGCCACTATGGCCGGGGCCAATCTGGTACGCAACCGCCGAGTCGGCGGGCGGAGACGGCGCGGGCGTCGGGGATGGGCCGGGCGGCGCCGTCCATCCCGGCGTCATCGGCACCGTCGCCACGATCAGACCAAGCCCAACGGCCAACCCGAGCAATGGCAGCCGAAGAGCCTTTAAGCCCACTCTCAGTGCTCGCCCCTACCTTACGGTGAGACTATAACGTTCTAGTTGTAGTACCCGACGACATCGACCACGAGGTCGGTCGATCCGAGGTGGTTGTAGAAGTCGACATCGCCGTTGGCGCCCACCTCAACCACGGTGAAGTTCGGGATGGTGACCCCAGCGACCCAGTTCAGGTCTGATGTCCATGGGCGGGTGATCGCATCCGGCCAGGCCGTGAGGAAGCTGGGCGCGGTGGTATCGGTCACAGTCACGTTGAGCACTACAGCGCGCGGCGGGGTCGCGCTGCCCATCGCGGGGACGCCACCCTTCCCGGCGACCGGCAGGGCGATGCTGCTTCCGCCTGGAACCGGCGACCCAAAGCCGCCGACGCCGGAGCGTGTATCGAGGATGCGGTAGGGCGAGAGCGGCACCAGGCCGGCACCCACTTGTCCGGCTGTCGCGTCGGTGAACCATCCGTTGACGTCGACCACCACATCGACGGAGCCCGCGTGGTTATAGATATCGATCTGGCCTCCGGTGCCCAGCCGGACGATGACCCGGTTCGGAATCGTCTGCCCGGCGGTGAAGTTCAGGTTCGACGCGGTCGGCAGGCTCCCGCCCGTCGGCCAGACCGTGAGAAAGCTCGTCGCGGTTGCATTGGTGACCGTGACATTGACAATGACGGCCTCAGCCCCAGCGCCTGGAACGCCGCCCCGTCCCAGGACCTGCATGTGCAGGGCCGCCCCCTGCCCGAGGGGCCCCTGGTAGCCGCCCGTGCCGTCGCGGGTGTCGAGCAAGCGAGCCGGCTGCAGCGCTTTGAAGAGCCCGTCCGGACCAGCCGGTGACGATGGCGCAGCCACCCAGCCCTCGACGTCGGCAACGACGTCGGCCAATCCTTGGGAGTTGAAGATCGTCACGCCGCCGCTGGTTCCCAGCTTGACCTCGACCAGGTTGGGAATCGTTTGTCCGGCGACCCAGTTGAGGTTCGAGGCGGTCGGCCGCGCCGCGCCGCTGGGATACAGCGTGAGATAGCCGGCACTCGTCGTATTGGTGACGGTCACGTTCAGCACCGCGGCGATCGCGTTCGCCTGGACGCCGGCCTGGCCAGCGACCATCAGATCGAGGCTCTGTCCACCGCCGAGGCGGCCGGGATGGCCCCCAAGGCTGGTGCGCGTATCGAGAATGCGCTGCGGGACCACCGGGTGATAGGCGCCACCAGGTCCGGGCACCGGCGCGGGGTTCGGCCCGTAATAGTTCGCGACCGCCATCCGGAGAAAGCCACCGTCGTCGTCGGCGACGGTCGAGGCATGGCTGTTGCAACCATTGCACTGGTACCCGCTGGTCGGAACGCCGTTGTTGTTGGTAATTCCATCCCCGGTGTCATCCGTGTAGTTGGTCTGCCCCCCGTTCGCCTTGCCGAACAACACCGCCTGGATGCCGGCCGCCTGCAAGTCCGACGGATGGCTCATGAAGTACTCAGCACGGTTGTCCTGATAATGGCCGTTGGTGTTGTTCATCGTCAGGAAATACTGGTTGCCGACGGGCACCTGCCAGACGACGAGCGCGCGATTGGTATCGGCGTGCAGACGAGCCATGTAGGCCAGCCAGCGGGCGAAGTTTGGAAGCGAGCTATTGGTACGGTCCCACCAGTGCGAGTTGTCGCCGTACCAGGCTGCGTCGTGATCGGCGACGTCGTTGAAGACCAGATCCCAGGCGCTCCCGTACGGATTGCTGCTGATACCCAGGCTGTTGAGAAAACCTCCGGCCTGGTCGGCAACGGCGTTGGGGTCGAGGGCGGGATCGGTATCGATTGCTAAGTCGCGACTCGTCGCCCAAAGCGAGTCGTGAATCGCCATCGTGACGTTGGAGGCATACCGATCGCGGAGCCGGAGCAGCGCGTAGGCGAAGCCCTGAGCGGTGTTCGGTAGGCCCTGCAGGTCGGCATTTCCAGAGCTGGCGACCGAAGCGCTCAGTGTTGCTGGCGAGGCGCCAGCGGCGCGCTGCTCGAGATAGCCCCACAGGTCCGGCTCGACGTGGACGATGACATTGCCGCCGAAGCTGTGGGCCTCCTGCATCAGCAGCGTGAAGTTCGCGTAGTAAGCGCTCATCGTCGCGGTATTGTTGAGGTTGCTGAAGTCGCGGTCCGATTCATTGCTTCCCGACGAAGGATTCGACTGCAGAAGCTCGTAATAACTGAAGACCGGCAGGTAGCCGTTCACGGCGCTGTCCGTCATGTAATAACTGGCATACTGCCCGGCGGGCGTGTTCCATGTTTCCCACCCGTTGCCGGTGTTGACGCCGGCCGAGAGGTAGGTGTATCGAAATTTCCAGGGGACGCCGCTCGACGTCATCCACAATAAATCGCCGGGGTCGTTGCCGAGGCCGAAGTTCAGACCCGCGGGTAGCGGATTGTTGCTCGCCGCAACCGGCATCGGCGTGGTGATGGTGGCCCAGCCGAACGCCGCCATCAGGGCGGAGCTGATCACGATCGCGCGGGCCACCCTGGTGCTGTTCATTGTCCCTCGCCTATCAGTTAGCCTCAAGATCCCAGCGAAGCTCATCGAGCCCGGGTCACCGTTCGATGACAATCGCGCAGCTCTGCCTGGGGCACTACGGTCAATCCCGTAGTCCTGTCCGCCCTTCGCTAGTTGAAGTAGCCGAGCACGTCGACGACCGCGTTCGGTGAACCGATCAGGTTGTAGAGATCAAGCTTGCCGTCGCTGCCCACCCTGACAACCACCAGGTTGGAAAGCAAGGCACCAGGCGCGAAGTTCAGGTCCGACGTCGGCGGCTGCGGGGTTCCATCCGCGTAGAGGGTGAAGTAACCGGCCCCGTTGGGATTGTCGACGGTGACGTTCAGCACCACCGCCGTCGCTGGCCGCGGATCGGTCATGTTCGGCACCCCACCGATACCGGCGACCTGGAAGCTGCGGCTCCCGGCGCTGAGCGCGCCACCGGTCACGCGGGTATCGAGCACGCGCGCCGGGTTGAGCCCGACGAACTGTCCCGTCGTCGCCGCGGCCGCCGAGCCGTCGGTGACCCATCCGACCACGTCAACGATCACGTCAACCGACCCGGAGTTGTTGTAGACAGTGACAGTGCCGTCCGGTCCGACCGGGACGATGGCCCGGTTGGAGATCGTCTGACGTGGTGAAAAGTTGATGTTCGATGTGCCCGGCCTGGCAGCACCCGACGCATAGGCGGTCAGGTAGCTGTTGGCGGTCGAGTTGGTGACCGTCAGGTTGACCAGGGCCGCGGAGATGCCACTCGCGGGGATGCCGCCCTGGCCGGCGACGCCGACCTGCAGCGTTTGCAGCTGGCCCAGTGCGTGGTTGGGCGCGAGTCGGGTATCGATCAGCCGCGCCGGCGTGATCGCGTGGAAGAGACCGCCGCCCTGGCTGGTGTCGGCAGTCATCCAGCCGACCAGGTCGAGGATGGCGTTCGTCGAGCCCTGGAAGTTGAAGACGCTGATGTCGCCGCCGTTGCCCACCGGCACGATCACAAGATTGGCGATCGTCTGCCCGGCGAGGAAGTTGAGGGTCGACGTTCCTGGCCTCGTGCTGCCCGCCGGATAGACGGTCAGATAACCGGCGGCGCTGGGCTGCGTGACCGTGGCATTCAAGACCACGGCAGCCACGCCGCTCGTTGGCAGCCCGCCACGTCCGACAATCGCCAGATTGATGGTCGCCTGCGGGCCCATCGCGCCGCCGGCGCCGCCCGTTCCATCACGAGTGTCGAGGATGCGCACCGCGCTCATCGCCCGATACTGGCCGAGCCATCCCGACGGGGTGACCGGGTTCGAGGCGCTGGATTGGCTGGCGCCCACATTGTTCAGGGCGGTGACGGTGAAGCTGTAGCTGGTGCCGTTGGAAAGTCCGCCCACGATCGCGCTCCTGGTCCCGCCACCGACCGAGACACTCGCGCCGCCCGGGGACGCCGTCACCGTGTAGGTGCTGATCCCGCTGCCGCCGTCAAAGGAAGGCGGCGCCCAGCTGACCGTCGCCGAACCGTTTCCGGCGATGGCGGCGACGTTTCCTGGAGCTGACGGCAGCGGAAACTGCGCATAACCAGTCAACCACAGGTTGCCGGTGTCGGACGGCCACGGGTCGGCGCCGCCGCCGCTCCAGCCCCAGGGATCGATCGCCGTCCAGGAGCTCGTGACGTAGACACCGAAATGGAGGTGCGGGCCTGAGCTGCAGCCGGTGTTGCCGCTCTGAGCGATGACCTGGGCGCGGCTCACGGTCTGGCCCGAGGAAACGTAGATCTTCGAAAGATGCGCGTAGCGCGTCGTATAGCCGCTCGGGTGCTGGATCGTGACCGTCTGGCCGAAGCAGGGGTTGTAGGGATCCGATCCCGCGAGCTGCACGACGCCATCGGCCGCCGCCAGCACGTTCTCGTAGTACATCGAGTAGTCCCAGCCGTTGTGACCGTCGTAGTAGAGGTAGTCGCCGCCACCCGGCGATTGCGCATAGCCGAGGGAGAACGATGGGTCGACGCCATAGGACCGGTAACCGACCGAGCCGTCGAACTCGCAGACTTTGCCGTCCGTCGAATAGTCCGGCGTGCAGTGGTCGAAGACGGACGTGATGTTGTGCCAGGTGGTATACGGCCTGGTGAGAAATCCCTGGAGATTGCTCCCGTTGGCGGCGAGCGGGGCGTTGACCGCCGACTGGCCGAGCCGCGTCGGGCTCGCCGTCCGAGTCACGGTGATCGGCTCACGCGCGGCACTAACGTGGGCCGGGCCGGTCGCGCGCACGGCGCGCAGGTGCTCGTCCTTGATGTTGCTGACCGAGATCGGCTCAGACGAGACCGTCGAGACCGCGGGGTTTATCGTGGCACGGGTCGGCGCGGCGGCCGCCGTTGTCGCTGAGCTCGCGATACCCCAGACGGTGACCGCGACCGCGATGACGAGAAGCTTTTTCCCTGACACGAGGCTGAGAGCTTAACGGCCCTCGTTGCGGCATTCTTGCGTTGTGAATTCCAAAGACTTGATGCCACCAAGCGCGACAATACTGAGTGCACCGGGCCATCATTCGTATTGAGGATGCGACGGAGAGTGGCTAGCCGTAGTATCCGAAGACGTCGACGACGAGATCGGTCTGGCCCCACGGAATGTAGGCCGCGAGGGAGCCGTCGGCGTTGAGGGTTGCCACCACCAGGTTGGGGACCGTTTGTCCTGGCACGAAGTTGAGATCGGAGGCGAGCGGCAGCGTGCCGCCGGGATAGATCGTGAGATAGCCGGGCGTCGTCGGGTTGGTCACGGTGACGTTGAGCACGACGGCCGTTGCGCCGGTCGAGGGCACACCTCCGGCACCGGCGACCTTGATCGGGGTACTGCCGCCCGTCAGGGCGCGCGGCAAGCCCAACCCGATGCGGCTGTCGACGATGCGCGCCGGCGCCAGCCCGGTGAATTGGCCGGCGGCGACGGCCGTGCTGCTGTCGGTAAACCACCCGGCCACGTCGACGACGACATCGGTATGGCCCAAGTTGTTATAGAGCGAGAGCTGCCCGTGGTCACCGAGCTGAACAATGGCCCGATTGGGAACCGTCTGATGCGGGACGTAGTTCAGGTTGGATGCGAGGGGTAATACCGTGCCGGACGGAAACGCCGTGAGAAAACTGGGGTTGGTCGGCCCGGTGACGGTCAGGTTGAGCACGACCGCCGAGACGCCGGTCGATGGAACGTTGCCGCGACCCGCGACCTGGAGGTTGATCGTCTGGCCCTGGCCGAGCGGCGACGAATAGCCGCCGGTGCCGTTGCGCGTGTCGAGCAGGCGGGCGGGCACCAGCGGCTGATAGCGACCCAGGTTGCCGCTGGTTACAGGCGCGGTCGATACCCAGCCGGCGACATCAAAGATGACGTTGGTGCTCCCGATGAAGTTGTAGACCGAAACTTTGCCGCGTTTCCCTACCGCGACCTCGGTCAGGTTCGGCACGATCTGACCGGCGACGAAATTGAGGTTCGAGACGGTCGGCCGGGAGCTTCCGCTCGGATAAACGCTCAGGTACCCGGAATGCGTTGGGCTGACCGCAGTGACATTCAGGACCACCGCCGCGACGCCGCCCGTGGGAATCCCACCCTTGCCGGTCACCGTGACGTCGATCGACTGGCCCGACCCGACCGGCGTCGAGTAGCCGCCGGTGCCGTATCGCGTGTCGAGGATGCGCGCCGGCGCCAGAGGATGGAATTGCCCCGGCCAGGCGGTGAGAAACTTGTCGGCCAGCTCCTGCCAGAGATCCTGGTTGCCATTGTCGAAGCCGAGAGCCCACATCCCCGTGCCCTGAAGGTCGCGGGCATTGACCAGGTCGTACTTGTAGCCCAGCGAGGTCGCGTCGTCGTAGTAGAGCTCGCGCCAGCTGTTGTGGTTTCCGCCACAGGGGTCGTTTGTTGCAGGACTCCACCAGGAAGCCCAGGGTGACTGGGCTGTGCTATCCCAGGATCGCGTCTGCTGTTGCGCGCCGCAGGTCAGATCGCTCAAAACACCTGAATAGGTATCCGCGTCAGCACCCGATCCGGACTGGATGCTGGCGTAGGGAGCATTCGACGTCGTCGACCACTTGTATCCGTAATACGGGACGCCCAGGATGACCTTCGATGCAGGCGCCTTGGTCAGGTACTGGGAGACGGACGTTGTGTCGTTGTAGGTCCAGCCATTGAGCGGCGCATTCGGACCCGCCTGCCCCGACATGTTGCCGGAGGCCATGTCGTAGGCCATGTCGAAGAGGCCGTCGACGACCGGCGCCAGCTGGCCGATGTTGAATTGGCCGCCGTCCCAGCTCGCCGATCCGGAGTAGGTGTCGACCGTGACGTAGCTGCCGGGAATCTGCTGGTGGACCTGTGAGGAGAGCTGGGCAACAAAGCTGGTGAACCCCGCCTGCAGGCTCTGGCCGTTGGGACACGTCGTGTTCGAGCCTTCGAAGTCGACATTCACGCCGTCGAGCGACTTCGATCGGATCGCCGCGATCGTATTGTTGATCGCCGTCTGCCCTGAGCCATACCCGATCGAGCAGATGGTGCTGTTCGCCGGCGACGAGGCCTTGATCACGAGCACCACGCGATCACCGGCCGTATGCGCGCGGTTGATGGTGTCGACCAGGTTCTGGCTGCCCCAAGCGGACCAGCCGCTGTTCGTGCTGCTGGTGTCGAAATTGCCGTCGCTCTTCACATCCAGCCCGAAATAGGCCACCGTGCTCAGCAGTGAGTAGTTCCAGCTGGCATTATTCGCCAGCTCCCAGTAGGTGGCGAAGCCAAGCACCTCGCGTTGCAGCGACCCCGTGTTTGAAGGACTCGCGGTCGTCGTCGTCGCGTTGGGAGCGGCCGTCACCCTGCCTCCTTGGCTAGTGACCTTCGTCTGTCGAGGAATGGTTGCGGTCCGCGCCGGGGCGAAGCTCAGCGGCTGGTTGCGATGCAGGGCATCCTGTCGCGCGTGCGGCCCGATCACGGGATCCGGCAAAACAGTGCCGGGTACCGTTGCGGCGGTCGTCATCGCCGGGGCTTGCGCGCCCCATGCCTGCCCTACGCCACTGAGTGCCGCCATGCCAAGGGCGACAGCCACAGAGAGAGCAAACCGGCCTGGCAAGGAGCGGTGCATTCGCGGCATCTTACGCGCCGCTTCCATACAAAAGCAAACGCGTGGGCTTCCGGAACGTTTCGAAGCTAGCCGTACCAGCCGAGGGCGTCGACCACCACGTCGGTCTGCCCGGAGTTGTTGTATATGACCACCCGGCCATCGGCGCCTGGCTTGACGATAACCAGGTTCGGAACGGTCACGGAAGGCGACCAGTTCAGGTCAGACGTAAAGGGCACCGGATTGGCATCGCTCGGATAGACACGCAAGTAGCTGGGCGCCGTCGTATCCGTGACGGTCACATTCAGCACCACCGCGGCGGGAGGCGTCGCCGACCCCATGCCCGGGATGCCGCCGAAGCCGGCCACCGGCAACGCGATCGAGCCGCCCGGGCCAAGCGCGCCGTGGAAGCCGCCGGTCCCGTCGCGCGTGTCGAGGAGGCGTGTTGGGGTGACGCCGACGAAAACGTTCGGCGCGGCGGATAGCGTCCCATCCCCGAACCACCCGCTCACGTCGGCCACCAGGTCGACGTTCCCGTAATGGTTGAAGAAGCTGATCTGGCCGGCGGCGCCCAATTTGACGATCGCGCGATTGGGTACCGTCTGCCCCGGCGTGAAGTTGAGGTTTGATGCGGTCGGGCGTCCGATGCCGGCCGGGTATGCGGTCACGTAGCTGGCCGCCGTCGTGTTGGTTGCCGTCAGATTGAGAACCACCGCGGCGACGCCGCTCGAGGGCACGCCACCGCGCCCGCTCACCTGAAGGTTGATGGTCGAGCCTGCGCCTAACGGCCCGAGCGTCCCACCCGTGCCATTGCGCGTGTCAAGCAGGCGAGCCGGAACCAGCGGGCTGAAGAGTCCGTCAGGACCCGGCGTGCCGCTCGTGACCGGAACGTACCCGGCCACATCGAAGATGACGTCAGTCGTGCCGGCGTTGTTGTAGACCGTCAGCTGGCCGGAGCTCGCCAGGCCCACCTCCATCAGGTTGGGAATCGTTTGCCCGCCGACCCAGTTGAGGTTCGATGATCCGGGGCGCGGGTCCTCAGGCGGGTAGACAGTCAAATAGCTCGGCATGGAGGTATCCGTAACAGTGACGTTGAGCACCACGGCCGAGATCCCGGTCGATGGCACGCCTCCGCGGCCCGCGACCTGCACGGTCAGCGTTCCGCCGGCACCGACGGGAGTAGCGGGCACGCCACCGGTTCCGTCGCGCGTGTCGAGGATGCGCGCCGGCGTCAGTGCGTGATAGCCACTGGGGATCACGGCCGACGAGGCGCCCAAGAATTCCACGGCGACATAGGCGTACCCATTGGCGGCTACCGCCCATGCGGTCGCTACATATCCGTAGGGGCCCATGATATTCGCGCGGTGCGGCGCGCTGTTCATAAACATCGTGTTGGCGGTGGCGTCGTCGATGCCGCTCGAGATGTAAGCGACGTTTTCGCCGGCTTGCGAGGCACTGATGCCGCACGCGAGGTCGAGCTCTGGCCCGTTGGTGTGTGAGATAAAGCCCTGGCGGACCATCCGCTGCGCGTTCTGGACCGCGATCGCCGCCAGGCACGAGCTCCATGCGAGCGACCCGAGGCCCTGTCCCGCGCGGTCCTGATTGATCAGCGATTGCTGCGTCGAGCTGCCGGTCGGCGTGAGGGCCGCGGCCGGCGCAGCATTGAGTCCCATGCCGACAAGGCACAGCGCGCCGACGAGGAACGATCGCACTGATCTCCCCACGAGAAGAGCAACGCGAGCCGCCGCGGCGGGCTGTGGACATTTACCAGATAGTCAATGCCGACGCGGTCCCGTGACGGATGTCGGTGGAGTTAGTTAAAGCACCCGCTCAAGTCGGCGACCACGCTGGTCGAGCCGACGTTGTTATAGATGGTGACCACGCCGTCAGCGGCACGCAGCCGAACGACGACGAGATTGGGAATCGTGGTGCCCGCCGTCCAGTTGAGATCCGAGGTGAACGGGACCGGATTCGCGTCACTAGGATACACACGCAGGAAGCTCGACCCGGTGGTATCGGTGACGGTGACGTTCATCACCGCGCCCGACGATCCCGCTGAGCACCGGCCGGCACCGGTCACCGGAAGGACGAATGACTGGCCCTGTCCGAGCGCTCCCGCATGTGCGGCGTCGTTTTGTGAATCGCGGGTGTCCACGATCCGGGTCGGTGCCATGGCGTTGAATTGTCCGAGGATCGCGCTCGCATCGGTTCCATCCGTGTACCAGCCGCTGACGTCGACGACGACGTCGACCGATCCGGCGTGGTTATAGATGCTGATCTGCCGGTCCGCCGCCGACACCGGAACGACGACCCGATTGGGAATGGTCTGGCCGGGACTGAAGTTGACCGACGAAGTCGCGGGCGGCTGGCTCAGCGCCGGACCGCCGGGCAGGACGGAGACGTATCCATTGGCGGTCGGACTGACCGCCGTCACGTTCAAGACAACGGCCGATAGACCGGTGCCGGGAACCTCACCCACCCCGGCAACCTGCAAGTTCACCGTCTGTCCGGCCTGCAAGCGGCCTGACCCTCCATGTCCGGTCCGTGTATCCATCAACCTCGCCGGCGTCAACGGCCGGAAGAGGCCGGCGGTACCGGCCGTGGTCTGTGGCGTTGAGATCCAACCCTCGACGTCGAAGAGGACGTGGACGCTGCCGATGTGGTTGAAGACCGTGACCCGGCCGCCGGCGCCGATGGTGGCGACCACCAGGTTGGGAATCGTCTGTCCTGGGGCGAAGTTCAGGTTGGACGCCGTCGGCATGGCGATCACGTCGCTCGGATAGATCGTGAGAAAGCTCGGCCCGGTGGGCTGGGTCGCCGTCACGTTCAGCACCACCGCTGCGATGTTGTCGGGCAATCCGCCCTGCCCCGTGATCTGGACCACCCGGTTCTCGCCCTCGACGATGGGACGGTTGTCGTTCCGGGTATCTAGGAGCCGGAATGGCGCAACGGGGTGATATTGACCGCCACCATTGACGACCGTCACGGCATTCGTCGAGGCTGCCTGCCCGTTTCCATCGCCGTTCACGGCCTGCACGCTGAATGTGTAGGTGTTGTTGGCGAGCCCGCCGAAGATGATTGAGCGTGCGCCCGCCGCGGCATTCATCGCGCGGCCGCCTGGCGACGCCGTGATCCGGTAGCCGGTGATCGCATTGGCACCATTTGCCACGGGTGCCGACCAGTTGACGGTCGCGTACCCGGAGCCGGCCGACCCCGAAACATTTCCGGGCGGCCCCGGTAGCGGCGTTGACGGCGGGCCTGGGACGAAGACGGCCGCCGATGCATCTGACTCGGCGCTGTTGCCGACCGCGTTGGTCGCCATGACTGTGAAGCTGTAGTTTTTCCCACCGCTGAGCCCAATGACGGTGGCGGAAAGGGTCGTGCCGTCCGCGGTTGTCGTGGTCTTTCCTTCGGGACTCGAGGTCACTGTGTAGGACGTAATCGGCGCGCCGCCGTCGGATCCAGGCGCCGACCAGCTGACGGTCGCGGTCTGGGTACCCGGCTGCGCCGTTACGCCGGTGGGCTTGCCCGGCACGTCAAGGGGCGTGACCGGGGTCGACGGTACCGAGGGGTGACCAGCGCCAAGGCCGTTGCTCGCCGTGACCGTGAAGGTGTAGCTGGTGCCATTGGTGAGTCCGTTGATCGTCGTCGACGTCTGGTTAGCCCCGACAGTCGTTGGTGGCACATCGGCCGGTGACGTCGTCACCGTGTAGCCCGTCAGGGGACTACCCCCGTTGTCGGGCGCGGCCCAGCTGACGGTCGCCTGGTTTGGACTGGCGATGGCCGCGACGTTGTCCGGTGGCGCCGGCGGTGTGGTCGTCGACTCAGCCAAGAAGGTGACGCCGCCCCAGACGGGGGCGTCCGGCGAGCGAACGAGCTCGAAGTCGGCGCTGTCGCCGGCGGTTCCCATGGCAGCCAGGGAGCTGGTCTCGTTGTTCTGTAGCGACATGCCATCACCATCGACGAAGGCGCTGGATGGATCGCTGGTCGTGGTGAAGGTCAGGATGACCCGGACCTGGTCCACAGCAACCGGGTTGAGATTCGATACGGTGCCGCAGACGTGGCTGGCGTCGTTCGCGTCCGAGCATGCCTTCTGCGTGATGCTGAAGTTGTGTTCGGGTGGCGTTTGGGAAACCGCCGCCGTCACCGACGCGACGGCCGAATGGTCGTACCACGCCGGAAGCGGCAAGGCGTCGTTGTAAGAGGTGGCCTCACCATGGGCGAGGATGTCGGCACCGCTGGCGTCGCTGGTCAGAAATGCTTCGCTGCCGCGGATGTGCGTCGGCGAGTCATAGAGGTTGTAGGTGACCTGGATCACGCCCGCGTCCGACGCATCGTTATTGGCGACCTCACCGACGAGGTGCAACATCGTGAAGCCGTCGAGATGCTCACGCCATTCGGCGCTACTGACCAGCGCGACATTGAGCGATGTCGCGGCGGCGGGAAGCGGCTGCAGCAGCGGGCTCGTGGCCAGGAGCCCAAGCAGGGCGCCGGTAAACGCCGCAGCGCGCGCTCTCGAATGACCCCGGACGCGCGGCAGCACGGAAAGTCGCATTTGTCCAGTCTCGGCGAGACTGCGGGCAACGACAAGGACTCTTGGGACGAATGCCTAGGCACCCATGGCTGCCCTTTTGGGCAACCCGCGTTCCCTTACTGGTACCAGCCGACGATGTCCACGATGACGCTGGTACTGCCGACGTGGTTATAGATGTTGACGGTCCCGGCGGCACCGCTGCTCGGCGGCGCGAGCCTGACTACGACCAGGTTGGGCACTGTCTGCCCGGGCACCCAGTTGAGATCGGAGGTTCCGGGCCAGCCAGCGTCCCCCGGAAACACCGTTAAGTAACTGGGGCCGGTCGTGTCGGTGACCGTCACGTTCAGCACGACGGCCGTCGGCGGCACCACCGCAGTCATGGCCGGCACGCCTCCCTGGCCGGCAACCCTCAGCTGCATCGTCTGATTCGGCCCAAGCGGCGGACGCTGTCCGGGGCCAAAGCGGGTGTCGAGCACCCGAAACGGCGTGATGCCAGTGAACTCGCCGCCTACGTCGGTTGGATTCGACCAGTCTGTGAACCAGCCGTTGACGTCGACCACGACATCGACGTATCCGAGGTTGTTGTAGATCTTCACCGTGCCCCCGGTGCCGAGTTTGATCTGGACTCGGTTCGGTACGGTCTGACCGGGCGCAAAGTTGAGATTCGAGGCCGTAGGCCGGTTGGCTCCCGTCGGATAGACCGTCAGGTAACTGGGCGCGGTCGGGTTCGTGACCGTGACGTTGAGGATGGCCCCCGACGCGTTCGCGGGGACGCCGCCAGCGCCACCGCTTGGCGCGACCTGCAGCGTGATCGCGCTGGCATCACCCTGGAAGAGGGGCGAGCTATTGCGCGTGTCAAGGATTCGGTAGGGCGTCACCGGCCGGAGCAATCCGGCACTTCCCGTCACCGTATTCTGCGCGGCCACCCAGCCTTCGATGTCGAAGATGACGTCGGTGCTGCCGGCGTGGTTGAAAACATTGACGTTGCCGTCGGGACCGAGCGCGACTTCGACCAGGTTTGGAACCGTTTGTCCGGCGTTGAAGTTCAGGTTCGATGCCGTCGGCATCGTGACGCCGGTCGGAAAGACGGTCAGGTAACTCGTCGCCGTGGGATTGGTCACGGTGACGTTCATGACCACAGCCGTAGGCGGCGTCGCGCTGTTGATCGCGGGCACCGGACTGCCCGGCTGGCCAGCAATGGCAATCGTTCGCGTCTCGCCCTGCTGTAGCTTCTGCCGAAGGCCCGGACCGAAGCGCGTGTCCAGGATGCGATAGGGCGCAACGGGCTGATAGCGCCCCGGAAACGGCGGAACCACCAGCGTAACGCTGACCGTCGCAGTGGCGCCCGTATCCGAGTTGGTGAAGATGACCGAGGCATGCTGGGTTCCTGCTGGTTGACCACTCGCGTTGACGCTGATTGAGACCGGAGTCGACGCCTTCGGTCCGTCCATTCCCGCTGACGGCACTGGCAGGTTCAGCCAGCTCCCGGCTGGATTGGGCGCGGCGGCCCAGTGGAGCGTGCCTACCCCGTCGTTGGTCACGGTGACGTTTTGCGCCCCCGGCGGTGATCCGCCTTCGCCGACCGTGAAGGTGAGCTGCGTCGGCGCGACATCGAGAACCGGACCGACCGGTACGATCCAGGCGCCACGTCCGTGCGTCCAGGCAACAATCTGGTCGCGGTTGGCATTTTCGGTAATGGCGTCGACTGCCACATGCGGCAGACCGCTCCCGAGCGTCGCCCAGGTCCCGGTTGGCGTCGCGCCGCTGCAGGTCTGGCATGCGACAACACCGAGGTCGGTTGCGATGAAGACACTCGCCGTCACGGTCGGGTCGTAGATGATCCCGTTGACCGGCAAGCTGGCCGAAATTCCAGTCGCGCCTGTCCCGCTCAGATCCGACCAGCTGGATCCGCCGTTGGCCGAGCGCCACACGTGGCCGACGTTGATCCCGCCAATCGTGACCCAGATCTCGGAGGGATTGCTTTCGTTGAAGGCGATGCCCGAGATCCAGGCATGCCCCGGCACATGATTCGGGTTGGTGAAGGCGGGCAACCCGTTGCTGATCGAGGTCCACGTCGGATTGGCTGCGTTCGCATTGGTCGTCTCGTATAGGGCGCCGTAATAGCTGCCGGCAAAGACGGTGTTTTTCGTGTTGGCGGTCGTCCCCATCGCGATGGTGGCAATGAAGTCGGCGCGGCCGGCAGGCGCTGGCCCAGTCGCCAGCGAGCCGCTGATCGGGCTCCAGCTCGTGCCGGCTGGAACGCCGCCCGTCGTCGTCTGGTAGATGCGAGTCGTCGCCGTCAGCAATCGTGATGGGCTGGTCTGATCCATGAGCAGCGGCGCCACGAAGGCCGTGGTCTCGTTACACGCAGCTGGAGCTGGGCTGGGCGGTGGATTGGGGCAGGGGCTGGCGTCGTTGAAGGTGTCATACGGCCAGTTCGGATCTGGTGATGCCGGCGGCTGATAGCTCCCCTGCCAGATCCCGCCGCCCGCGGTCGTCGCGTATATCGTCGTCGATCCGGGGGTTGGGTCGAGGAGGGTGGAGCCGCCATCGCCGTCGAGATATTGCTGCCACGACGGCGCCGGTCCGGGTGATCCCGGAAGGATGCCCTCGGTCCCGTTGTCTTGCGATCCGCCGACAATGTGGGACGCGTCCGGCGAAGTGCCGTTGTAGAACTGGATCGTGTTCAAGTTGCCGTTCTTGTTGTTCCAGGTGTTTCCGAGGTCGGGGCTCTCCCAGATACCGCCGTCATTCCCCGCATAGAAATCGCTGCTTCCCGGCATGAACGCAAGGGCGTGAAAGTCGGGATGAATGTTGCCGCCGCTGTAGGGATTGCCGACGACGTTGAAGTTATTGCCCCCGTCAGTCGTCGTTACGACGTCGATGCCGCCGAAGACCGCGTTGTTCGGATTCGTCGGGTCGACCGCCACCACGTTGTCGTACCAGCCCTGGCTGTCGACTGAGCTGCCCGGAAAGCTCATGTAGTCGGGTGGGTTGAGATCACCAACGAAACCCCAGTTTTGGCCCCCGTCTGTTGTCTTGCGCAGCTGGGCCAGGTTGCCGATGTTGCTGGATCCGCAGCTACCGGCAACGGCTGCATACGCCGTATTCAACGGCCCGACGCCAATCGCAATCCGAGCGGCACCACCCAACTCGAGCGCATACCGCGTCCAGGTGGAGCCGCTGTCCGTGCTCGTGTACACATCGCCCAATTCGGTCTGGCAGAAGTCGGTCGCCACCGCCCAGAACTTGTTATTAATGACCGGATCCTGTAGCACCTGGATGAAATCGCCCGAGACGCTAGCACCGCTGACAATGGGGTCTGGCGACTGGGGGCCAAGGCCGATCGAACCCCAGCTGTTTCCAGAATCGTTGGAAATCCAGAGTCCGCTGCCCCCGCCTGCGCCAGCCCTGTCCGTCGCGATAATGACCCGCTCGCCCGGTGCTGTGTTGAGGCTGGTTGTGCGATCGACCGCAATACCGCCGATGTGCGTCCCGGTCGCGAAGGGGTATCCGCTGCCCAGCTGCGTCCAGGTCGCGCCCGAGTCGATGCTTCTAAGAATCCCCGCGCCCCACTGGGCGTCGGCATTGCCATTGTCCTCACCGGTTGCCGCGTAAATTGTCGTGCCGGCGGCGTCGATCGCCAATGCACCGATGGCGAGGTTCGGCGCATTGTCCATGGTGGTCGCCCAGGTCGCGCCGCCGTCGGTGCTCTTCCATACACCGCCACCGGCAGTCCCTGCGTAAACAATCTGGCCGTTGTTCGGATCCGTGACGAGGCTCGTGACCCTCCCCGAGGTGGGGCCAAAGTCGCTCGTCGGTGCAGGCCCATTGAATGTCTTTTCGTCGTGGATGGGTTGCGGTCCAAGCGAGGACCAATTGCCGGCCGGCAGGACGCTTGCGGGAAGGGATGGCGAGGCGGCCTTGAGGCGTGAGCCGGTTTGTAGTGCCCCGGCAGTCTTGAAGCTGGGGTCGAGCCTGTTGACCCGAGGATGCGGATGCTTCTTTAGCGTCGCCTTCGCGGGCGACTTAGGCGTCGACGACTTGGCCATCGGCGCAGAGGCAGCGTAGGCGGGCGGTGCCCACGCGCTGCTGAGGATGAGTGTGGACGCGAAAAGAAGACCAAGGCCTGCCCCCCGAGGAACCACCTCGGCGAGGATACCGCATCGTTTCGGCAACAGGTCATGCCCGTGAGCGGCAGCGCGCTCCTACTGCGGGACCGCGTTAGCCGGAAGGCCGTGATAGTTGCGCCGGTAATAGTCCCAGAACTCGGGACTCTTCCGTCGCTGCCACCAGGCCTGGTGCGTCCGAAACCAGGCGACAGTCAGCTCCATCCCGCGGCGGAACTCGACCCCCGGCCGCCAGCCGAGCGGAAGCACCCGCCGGGTATCCAGCGCATAGCGGTAGTCATGACCCGGCCGATCCTTGACGTAATGCTTCAACGACTTCGGCTTGCCGCAAAGCTCGAGCACGGTATCCGCCACCTGCACGCCGCTGACCTCGCTGCCAGTTCCGAGGTTGTACGCCTGGCCGGGCTCGCCCTTCCACAGAACGCGTGCGATCCCGGCGGCATGGTCATCCACATATAAGTAGTCGCGGACCGCGGCGCCATTTCCATAGATCGGCAACGCCAGATCCTGCAGCGCGTTCGTGATGAACAGCGGAATGATCTTCTCGGGGAACTGATAAGGCCCGTAGGTGTTGGATCCCCGAGTCACCAGGATCGGCAGTCCGTAGCTGACGTGGTACGCACCAACCAGCATCTCGGCCCCGGCCTTGCTTGCCGCGTACGGGCTGCGTGGGCGCAGGGGGTCGTCCTCGCGGCTGCGTCCGTCCTTGACTTCCCCGTAGACCTCGTCGGTGCTCACCTGCATGAAGCGCTGGTGGCGGAACTTGCGGGCGGCCTCCAGCAAGACGTACGTGCCGTAGACGTCGGTCTGGACGAACGCCCCCGCATCGAGCAAGGAGCGGTCGACGTGCGATTCGGCGGCGAAGTTCACGATTGCGTCCACCTCGGCCGCCAGCGCATCCACCGCCTTCGCATCGGCGATATCCCCCTGGACGAAGCGCAGTCGTGGGTCGCCGGCGACCTCCGCGAGGTTCTCCTCGCTCCCGGCGTAGGTCAATTTGTCGAGCACGATGATCTGGATCTCTGGGTCGGCCGTCAGCCGCTGCCGGACGAAGGCAGAGCCGATGAAGCCGGCGCCGCCGGTGACCAGCAGGCGTCGCAGCCGAAGCGCCATCAGGTCAGCTCCACTTCCGAATGGTCCCCGAGCATGAATTGCAAGGCCTTCGGCATGGTCTGCCGGCGCCGGATCACGACGTCCTTGCCGATCAGGCTGTCTTCGATCCGTCCCGCGACGTCCAGGATGCGGCTGCCTTCGAGAACGATCGAGTGCTCGATTTCGCTGTTGCGGATTTCGACGGTGTGATAGATCGAGGTGAATGGCCCAACATAGGAATTGACGATGCGCGCGCCCCGGCCAATGATGGCCGGCCCACGAACCACACTGTTCTCGACCACCGCGCCGGTCTCGACGACCACCTTTCCGATCAGCTGCGAACTACCGGTAATGGTTCCCTTGTTCGACGCCTCGAGACCGTCGAGCACGATCCGGTTGGCCTCCAGCATGTCCTCCAGGCGGCCCGTGTCCTTCCACCATCCGTGGACGATGTGCGGCTCCACCTTGGCGTCATGATCCAGCAGCCATTGGATGGCGTCGGTGATCTCCAGCTCGCCGCGAGCCGACGGCCGGATGGCACGCACCGCCTCGAAGATCTTGGGCGTGAAGAGGTACACGCCGACCAGCGCCAAATCCGACTTGGGCTCCGCGGGCTTCTCCACCAGCCGGACGACGTGCCCATCCTGCAACTCGGCGACGCCAAAGCGCTCCGGCGCCTGCACCGGCGCCAGCAGGATCATCGCGTCGGGCCGGCGTTCGGTGAATTCCTTGACGAACGCCTCAATTCCGTCGCGGACCAGGTTGTCGCCGAGATACATGACAAATGAGTGCCCCGCGAGGAAGCTCTCCGACTCTTTGACTGCGTGCGCCAGGCCAAGCGGCGCCGTCTGACGGATATACGTGATGTGTGCTCCCCAGCGTTCGCCATCACCCACCGCCTCCCGGATCTCGGCCTCCGTATCGCCAACGACCATCCCGATCTCGCTGATGCCGGCCTTGACCACGCTCTCGATCGCATAAAAGAGGATGGGCTTGTTGGCCACCGGCACCAGTTGTTTGGCGCCCGTGTGCGTGATCGGCCGAAGCCGCGTGCCCTTTCCCCCACTCAGAATCAGCGCCTTCACGGTGACTCCCTCCCGCTTTCGCCGTTCATTCGATCGCCCTCCCCCTCTGAGGGAGGGTCGGGGTGGGGGCTTGTGCTGACCGTTCGTGCAGGTAGTGCCTTAGGGCTTCTTTCCAATGCGGCATCACGTCGATGCCCTGCCGCTGCAGGTTGCGGTTCTCGAGTACGGAATAAGGCGGCCGCCTGGCGGGCGTGATCCGCTCCGCGGAGGTCGTCGGCCCAAGCTCCGGGTCCAAGCCGGATTGGCGGAAGATCTCCGCCGCGAATTGGTACCAGCTGCACTCGC
>Ga0066699_10000012_pt1 | contig 30719 bp, 29 predicted proteins | sample GraSoiAngelo_148_FD_66455 | JGI IMG/M metagenome (GOLD analysis project Ga0066699, IMG submission 66455) | Grasslands soil microbial communities from the Angelo Coastal Reserve, California, USA - 14_1009_09_20cm | ecosystem: Environmental > Terrestrial > Soil > Grasslands | place: USA... | reverse complement strand
GGCCGGAAGCCGGCGAGAAGGTGATACCGGCTTTGAGTGACAACCGTAAAGCCATCGCTCTATAGTTGAGGCGTCCTCGAGGACCCTTCCATGCTCAAAGTGCTCGCGCTGGCGGCCGTGGCCTACTTGCTCGGTTCCGTTCCCTCTGGCTGGCTGGTAATGAAGGTCTACCGCAACCAGGATGTACGCAAGCTCGGCAGTGGCAACATCGGGGCCGCCAACGTGTTCCGCGCCGGCGGGCCGGGCGCCTTCGCCGCCACCCTCGTCGCCGACGGCCTGAAGGGTTTCATCCCCGTCATGCTGGGCATCGCCCTCGGCCTCGCCGATCAAGAATTCGCGCTGGCCGTCATCGGCCTCGCCGCCGTGGTGGGCCACACCTGGCCGCTTTATCTGGGCTTCCGCGGCGGCAAGGGCGTGGCGACCTCGGGCGGCGTCCTGTTGGCGCTCGCCCCGGTAGCGCTGGTCCTGGCCCTGGTGAGCTGGTTCCTGGTCATCCGTCTCACCCGGGTGGCGTCGCTCTCGTCGCTGATCGCCGTCGCGGTCGGCTTTCTCAGCTTGATCGCGCTTCACCTCGTTGGCTGGCAGGCCTGGCGCCCCGTGGGGTGGCCCGTGATCGTCCTCGGTGTCGCTCTGGTCGGGCTGGTGCTCTACCGGCATCGGAGCAACATCGGGCGGCTCGCCACCGGCCGAGAGCTGAAGATTACCGCCCACTGATGCCGCAGCGACCGGCGCCCGCGCCGCCGTTACGATTTCTCTTCTTTGGCGCCGGGGCAGTCGGCTCGCTGCTCGGCGCCAGGCTGGCGCAAGCCGGCAGCGAGGTGACACTGATCGGCCGGCCACCCCATGTCGAGGCGGTTACCCGGGACGGGGTGCGCATGGTCGTGGCCGGCAAGGTGAGCAACCAGTCGGTACTGGCCGCGCGGCCAAGCATCGCGGAAGCTGGCGGACCCTTCGACTACGTATTCCTCACCGTCAAGGGCTATGACACGCTGGACGCGATCGACCAGCTGCAGCCGGCGCTCCGTCCAGGCACCATCCTGGGAAGTTTCCAGAACGGCGTGGGCAACGAGGAAGCCATTAGCCTGGCGCTCCCCGAGCAGGCGCTGGTCGCCGGCAGCTTGACCGTTCCCGTCAGCCTCGATGAGCCCGGCACCATCCAGTTGCACTCGCGGCGCGGCGGTGTGGCGCTGGCTCCGGTTTCGCCGGAGGTCAATGTGGCGCCGCTCGTCCGCAAGCTCGGAGACGCCGGACTGAAGGCCCGCCGGTACGCCGACTTCCGCGCCATGAAGTGGTCGAAGCTGCTGTTCAATATCATCGGGAACGCGCAGAGCGCGATCCTGGACCTGCCGCCCAGCCATGTCTTTGCCGACAGCGAGCTCTTCCGCTACGAGCGGGCCGCGTTCTTAGAGGCCATCACTGTCATGAATCGAATGCGGCTTTCCGTGGTCGCGCTTCCCGGCCTCCCCGCGCCCAGCCTGCAGCGTGCCATGAACCTCCCGCCGCTGCTGGCGCAAATGCTGCTAGAACCCCGGCTGGGCGGTGCCCGGGGCAACAAAATGCCATCGTTGTGGTGGGACCTGAGCCGCGCCAAGGGCAAAACGGAGGCGGCCTTCCTGAACGGGGCGGTGGTCGATGCCGGCCGTCGGTATGACGTGCCGACTCCCGTCAACTCGGTCCTCTGGGCCATCGTGGAAAAGTCGACGAAGCTGCCATCCGAGTGGGAACGCTATCGGCGTCAGCCGGATCGGCTGAAGGCCCTGCTTCGAACGGCAATCCGGCTCTAAACGCGGCGGCGGTCACAGCCGGGCGCAGACGATAGAATTCTCCATTGGAACAGGGGGTTTACGGCAGGGAGAGGAGCACATGAAGAAATCCGTTCACATCGCCTTGACGATGCTGGCTGCGCTGGGCGTCGGCGCGTGCGGCGGCGGGAATAGCCCCGCGGGAACCGGCAGCAGCAGCTCGACGATCAAGGCGGCCTGGATTTACGTGGGACCTACGGCGGATCACGGCTGGACCCAGGCTCATGACGAGGGCCGCAAGTATGTCGAGCAGCAGCTCGGCAGCGCGGTGCAGACCACGTTCAAAGAAAACGTTCCGGAAGGTCCCCAGGTCGCCCAGGTCGTCGAAGATCTGATCCGCGATGGCAACAAGATCATCTTCGGGACGTCCTTCGGCTTCCAGGACGCGATGTACACCGAGGCCCAAAAGCACCCCGACATCAAGTTCGAGCAGGCGACCGGGACCAAGACCGCCAGCAACATGGGTGAGTACTTTGGTGCGGCCGAGGACGCGGATTACCTGACCGGCATGGCGCTCGGCGCCGCCAGCAAGAAGGGCAAGATCGGCTTTGTCGCGCCCTTCCCGATCCCCGAGGTGATTCGCGAGATCAACGCCATCAGCCTCGGGGCGCAGGTGACCCACCCCGGCGCGACCGTCCAGGTGGTATGGACCAACACATGGTTTGACCCGACCAAGGAGAAGCAGGCGGCCGAGAGCCTGCTGGGGAGGGGCGTGGACGCCATCGGCCAGGGGCAGGATAGTCCGGCAACGGGTGACGCGGCAAAAGCCAAGGGCATTCCGTGGAGCGGATACGACTCGGACCAGTCATCCTATGCGCCCGACGTCTGGCTTACCGGCACCGTCTATCACTGGGGTCCGTACTACACCAGGCAGGTCAAAGCGGTAAAGGACGGCACCTGGAAGTCTGACAACTACTACGGCAGCATCGGCGACGGGATGATCGGACTGGCTCCCTTCGGCAAATCGGTGCCGGCGTCGGTCCAAACGCAGATCACCAACAAGATGGACGCGCTCAAGAACGGCAGCTTCTACGAATTCACTGGGCCGCTCAAGGACCAATCGGGAGCGGTCCACGTCCCGGCGGGAAAGAAGCTGACCGTGGATGAGCTCTATGCCATGGACTGGTTCGTGCAAGGGGTAATCGGCAGCCCGAAAGGCGGCTGACATGGCCCGATGAAAACCCCTCCCCCTCTGGGGGAGGGTGGCGTGGAGGCTGACAAACCTCCAGCAGTGACGATGCGGGGAATCACCAAGCGGTTCCCCGGCGTCCTCGCCAACGATGGCATCGACTTCGAAGTCCTGCGCGGTGAAATCCACGCCCTGCTGGGGGAGAACGGCGCGGGAAAATCGACCCTGTCGAATATTCTGACTGGCCTCTACCGCCCGGATGAGGGCGAGATCCTTCTTCACGGCAAACCCGTGAGCTTCCCGGCGCCGCGCGACGCGATCGAAGCCGGCGTCGGGATGGTCCACCAGCATTTCCGGCTGGCAGCCTCCTTCACGGTCGCCGAGAACCTTGTGCTCGGGCATCGCGACGCCGCCGACCGTGGACTGTTACTGGAACCACGCGTTGTCGAGGGTCGGATCGCCGATCTCTCGCGCCGTTACCGGATGCCCGTCAACCCACGCGCCCGCATCTGGCAACTCTCGGTCGGCGAGCAACAACGCGTGGAGATTCTGAAAGTCCTCTACCGGGGGGCCCGCATCCTCATCCTTGACGAGCCGACGTCACAGCTGACGCCACAGGAAGCCGAGCAGCTCTTCCAGACCTTGCGATTGATAGCCGCCGAGCAGCGCACCATCATCTTTATCTCGCACAAGCTCGAAGAGGTCATGGCGGTTTCGAATCGTGTCACGGTCCTCAGGCGCGGAAAGGTGATCGGGACTGTGATGACCGGGAACACGAACACACGCGAGCTGGCGCGAATGATGGTCGGGCGGGAAGTGGTCTTCACCAAGAAGAAGGAAGGCCCGGCACAGGCGGAGCGACAGGTCGCCCTGGAGCTGCGTCGGGTCAGCGCGAATGGCGAGCTCGGAACGCCGGCGCTGCACGACATCAACCTGCAGGTCCACGCGGGCGAGATCGTCGGGGTCGCCGGCGTCGCCGGCAATGGGCAGCGCGAGCTCGCCGAGGTGATCACCGGTCTTCGACGCCGGACCGCCGGGAGCGTCATCGTGACAGGACGGCAGATCCGGGGCGGCGATCCTCTGGAAGCCATCCGGCGCGGCGTGGCTTACATCCCGGATGACCGCCTGGGCACCGGGGTCGCGCCGTCGCTCAGCGTCGCCGAGAACCTGGTGCTGAAAGCTTTCCGCCGGCCGCCGATCTCGACCCAGGGCCTCTTGCACCCGGGAAGGATTCGAACGAACGCCGTAGACCTCATGCAGCGATTCAGCATCGGCGCCTCCTCTCCCCAGGTCCCGGCGCGGCAGCTCTCGGGGGGCAATATCCAGAAGGTGCTGCTCGCCCGCGAGCTCTCCAGCCGCCCGCTTTTGCTCGTCGCCAGCTCGCCGACCAGCGGCCTCGACGTGGGGGCCACCGACATCGTGCGCGGCCTGCTGCTGGAGACGGCCGGCCGGGGCGTCGGCATCCTGCTGATCAGCGAAGACCTCGATGAGATCCTGGCGCTGGCCGACCGCATCGCCGTCCTCTATGACGGCCGGATCCGCGGCGTGGTCGAGCGACAAGACGCCCACGTCGAGGAGCTCGGTCTGATGATGGCCGGAGCGGCATGATCCGGATCGAGCGGCGCTTGACCGAGGCCCGCTGGCTGGTGGTGGCCGTGCCGGCGGGGTCGCTGCTGGCGGCCGCGTTCCTGTCCGGGATCATCCTGGCGCTGACCGGACACGATCCGATCGGAACCTGGGCGCGACTGCTGGACCGCGGCTTTCTTGCCGAAGGAGCGATGAGCGCGACCTTTGTGACGGCAACCCCGTTGTTGCTGACCGGCCTGGCCGCCGCCGCGGCGTTCCGCATGCAGACCTGGAACATCGGCGCCGAGGGTCAGCTGTATCTCGGCGCGGTCGGGGCGTCAGGCATCGGAATCGCGCTCCACGACCAGTCGCCGGTCTTGATCATCCCGGCCATGGTGATTGCGGGCATCGTCACAGGCGCCGCGTGGGCTGCGATTCCGGGCGTACTGCGCGCCTACACCCGGACCAACGAGATCATCACCTCCCTGATGCTCAACTACGTCGCCGGCCTGCTCATGACCTACCTGATCTTCGACAGCCACTCCTACTGGCGGGATCTCTCCACATTCACCGCTCGAGTGTTTCCCCAGGGAAAGTACCTGTCCGACTCGGCCAGCTGGCCGAGCCTTGGGCTGGCGGGGATCGCGATCCCGTTTGGCTTTCTGCTCGGGATGGTCGCCGCCGCCGCACTGTGGCTGATCTACTCGAGGACCCGATTTGGTTTCGAGGCCAGGGTCATCGGCGACTCGCGGGCGGCGGCCCACTACGCCGGCATCCGGACTCGGCGAAAGATCGTGGCCGTGATGGCGCTTTCGGGGGCGCTTGCCGGCATCGGCGGCGCGAGCGAGATCGGTGATTTTCGGCATGTTCTCGATCCACGCGGCCTGCAGCAAGCGAGCTTCGGCTATGCGGGCATCGTCGTCGCGGCGCTCGCCCGGCTCAATCCCTTCGCCGTGGTGATCGTCGCCATCCTGCTTGGCGGACTCTCGAACGCCGGTTTCAGCCTGCAGGGAGCGACCTTTCCGGCGGGGCTGGTCGGCACGCTCCAGGGTTTGATCCTGTTCTGCGCGCTGGCCGGGGAGTTACTCGTGCATTATCGGATTCGATTTGTCCGTCGGGCCGCGCCGTTGGCGAGGGCGCCCGAAAAATTCGGCGCCGCGTGAACAACACCATCCTGGTGGTGATCGCCGCCTCCGCAATCTCGTATGGCACGCCGCTGCTTTTTGCCGCGCTCGGGGAGCTGCTCGCGGAGCGCTCCGGCGTGCTCAATCTTGGCGTCGAAGGCATGATGCTGATGGGGGCGGTCAGTGGGTTCTGGGCGGTGCAGACCATCGGCGGCCCCGGCTGGGTGGTGCTGCTGGTCGCCGTCCTCGTCGCCGCGTTGGTGGCGGCGGCAACCTCGCTGATCCACGCGGTCCTGACCATCAGCTTGCGGGCGAGCCAGATCGTCTCCGGCCTGGCACTCACGATTTTTGCCGGGGCCAGCGGACTTTCGTCCTATGTCGGCCACGTGGCGAGCCTCGGTGGGCAGCCCGCCCGTCATGAGTTCGCGGCCATCGATGTCCTGGGACTCAAAGACCTGCCGATTATCGGCCCCATCCTGTTGCACCAGAATGCGCTGACCTACCTGTCATGGGCGCTCGTCGCGGTGGCGCTGTTTTATCTCTATCGGACACGGCCGGGCCTGCATCTCCGGGCGGTCGGCGAGTCGCCGGCGACCGCGGATGCGATGGGCGTCAACGTCACGGTGTATCGATACGTTCACGTCATGCTCGGCGGAGCGTTGGCTGGGATCGGCGGGGCCTTCTTCAGCCTGGCCATCACGCCGGGCTGGCTCGACGGGATGACCTCGGGGGCCGGCTGGATCGCGATCGCGCTCGTCATCTTTGCCTTCTGGCGACCCGAGCTGGCACTGGTCGGCGCCTACCTGTTCGGCGCCTTCAGCAGCCTCGGCTTTACCCTGCAGACACGCCAGGTGCATCTGCCGCCCGAAGTCTTTTCGTCCCTGCCGTATTTGATGACGATCGTGGTACTCGTGCTGGTCTCAACCGGCTGGGCCCGGCAACGGCTCGGCGCCCCGGCCTCGCTGGGGGTCCCCTACGTGCGCGAAGAGCGCTGAGGCTACCGACCACTGCCCCTTCCCGCGGGCAGGAGGGAGAATTGTGCTTATGGATGGGCGTGCCGTGGCCACTGCAGATCCCCGGATCGAGGCCCTGTTTCGGGAATATCCTGGCCATCCCTACAAGAAGTGGCAGGGCGCTCATTGGCGGCTGGTAAGCCTGGTTGAGCTTGGCGTTACCCAGGCCGACGATCGAATCCTCTGTGCGGTCGATAGCGTTCTGACCTGGCTCCTCAATCCGCGCCGCAAGACGCCACGGGTGGCGGGCCGCCATCGCCAGTGCGCTTCGAAAGATGGAAATGCCCTCCTCGTGTGTTGCCGCCTGGGCATGCAGGCCGACCCCCGCGTCATCGAGCTGGCCACACGCCTAACTGCCTGGCAGTGGCCGGACGGCGGGTGGAATTGTGACCCGCGCCCACCCGTTACACACTCCTCGTTTCACGAATCACTGCCCCCGTTGCGCGGTCTGGCGGCCTTTGGGGGCTTCCCAAAAGCGGTGGCACGCGCAGCCGATTTTTTTCTGCGGCACCGGATGTACCGGTCAGAGTCCATCGGCGACGTGATCGACCCGGAGTGGCTGCAGCTGCACTGGCCGGCCTACTGGCACTACGACGTTCTGCAGGGACTGCGGGCTATCACGGAGGCCGGGTTAGCTGGCGACAAGAGGATCCGCGACGCTCGGGATCATATCCAGGCGCAGCGCGGGGCCGACGGCAAATGGCGGGCCAATGGCCATCGCTATTGGCGATTGACCGGCGCATCGAACGTTGAGCTTGTCGATTGGGGCGACGCAGCTGACGTGCTGACCGCTCAGTGCGCTGAGGTGCTGCGGGCCGCCCGCTAGGGCTCGTTCTCCGAGCGGCTGAGCGCGTCGGTCACCGTCGAGCGAGTCAATAACGGTATCGCCTCGCGAATGTACTCGGCGCCAGAGCCCACCGTCCAGACCACCCCCACGAACAGCGCCCAGATGGAGATCGTGAACGGTCCCAGCGGGCTCAACAGCCAGCTACCGGGCGCCGACTGGCGGGAGAGCCAGCCGCCCATGCGCGCGTCGCCCTCCAATAAGACCAGGAGAAGCGCGACGATCGTGATCACGGTCTTTGCCTTGCCCCAGCCACCGGCCGGGATGACGACGCCAAGCGCGGCCGCGTAGCTGCGAAGCCCAGTCACCAGGAATTCGCGCGCGATGATGACGGCGGCCATCCAGCCGGGCGCGAGGCCCGCCACCGCGAGAGCGACCAGCAGGACCGCGACGAGGACCTTGTCGGAGGTCGTATCAAGGTAGATCCCGAGCGGTGAAACCAGATGCCGGCGCCGGGCGATCTCCCCGTCGAGGGTATCGGTGACCGAGGCGGCCACGAAAAGGAGGGCGGCGATCAGGAAACCATAGCGTCCACCGGAAACGACCAGAGCGTAGATGACAGGGGCGACCAGGATCCGAGAAAAACTCAGCAGGTTGGGCACCGCGAGCAGCGATGGCACGCCCGGGCTCAGCCCCGCCGAACCGCGACGTGGAGCACGACGATGCCGAACGTCAACGGCTCGAATGTGACGGCGAAGCCCAGCCGCTCGAGCAGCGCGGCCAGGTCGGCGGGCTGGGGAAACCCCTGCACGGTTTCGGCCAGGTAGCGATACGCATGGCGCTCCCCGCTGCTGAGCCGGCCGGCTATGGCCGGCATGACCCGCGTGAGATAGAAGCGATAGGCGCGCATCAGGAGGCCGGACGGTGGTGGCGCGAACTCGAGGATGACGAGCCGCCCGCCCGGTCGCAGCACCCGATGGATTCCACGGAGGGCCTGCTCGCGATCAACCAGGTTGCGCAGACCGAAGCCGATGGTGACCGCGTCGACGCTGGCGTCGGGTTCGTTGAGCCGGCTGACGTCACCCAGCCGGAACTCGACCTCCGGCTCGAGCCGGCGGGCGCGCTCCAGCATTGCCTCCGAGAAATCGATGCCGATGACGCGGCCGCCCGGCCGGGTAAACGACAGCAGCTCGTGAGCCAGTTTGCCGGTGCCGGTGCAGAGGTCCAGCACCGTCTCGCCTGGGTGCAGGTTGGCCCTCTTAGCCGCGCGGCGCCGCCAGGCATGGTCGCGGGCGACACTGAAGAGACGATTCCGGGCGTCGTAGCCGGGCGCGATCTGGTCGAACATCTGCCGGATCTGCTCGGCCCGCGCTTCCTGCCCCACCCAACGAATTATCTTCGTCGCGCGGGTGTTCAGGTGGACCCCCGATTGCGGCGCCCCGGGCGCAGGAGTACGGTGATATCGGCATGACCGACCTGGCACGCCCGGTGGGGCTGGGACTCGCCGCCCGCGGCGATGTCAGAGACGTCGCCCAATGGGCGCAGCAGGCCGAAGCCCGCGGGCTCGAGTCCGTCTGGGTGCACGACAGCTATTTCGAGCGCGACCCGATCACCTACCTGACGGCAATCGGCCAGACGACCCGCCGGATTGGCTTGGGCGCCGGCGCGTTGAATCCCTATACCCGGCACCCTGTCGTGGTGGCGATGACGATGTCCGCGCTGGACGACCTGGCACCCCGCCGCTGCACGCTGGCGCTCGGCAGCGGGCTACCGCTCAGGCTCTCGCAGATGGCGATTCCGTACGACGACACGGTCGCTCGCGTCTCGGAGTCGATCGATCAGATACGGGCCCTATGGCGGGGTGAACCGTTGAAGCTCAACGACAGAGTCCCGCCGCTGCAACCGATGTTCCAGCCCCCGCATCGGATTCCGATCTATATCGCGGCCTACCGGACGGCTTTTCTCGATCTCTGCGCGCAGAAGGGCGACGGCTATCTCGGCCGGCCCGCCGAATCGCTTCCGGCCTACGCGAAGATGCGACGCCATGTCCTCGAGCGCGCCGCCGCCCAGGGACGCTCTGCCGGCGATATCGACTTTCGCGGCTATCTCCTGTGCCTCTTCGACAGCAGCCGGCGCGAGGCCCTGAACCGCGCCAAACGCGAGCCGTTTGTGATCTACATGATTTCTGTCCTCAGCGACATCTCACTGAAGCGCGCCGGCTTCGACCCGCAGCTGCGCACCCAGATTGCCGCCGCATGGCGGGCCGAGGATTATCACCGTGCCGGCGAGCTCATCCCGGATGAGCTGCTCGATGCCTTCATTCTCTGCGGCACGGTGGACGAGGTCGCCGCTCGCGCCAACGCCTATCACGAGGAGGCGGGGATGGACGTGCCCCTCTTGCAACCGGTGCTTCAAGAAGCGTCTCAGGTCGACGCCGTGCTCGACGCTGCCGTCCTCTACGGCAGTCGCTCGGCTGCCCCAGCCACGGCACCCGCCGGCGTTACTAGCCATCCCCTGCTCGCGGCGGAGGGCGGGGTGGGGGCCCAGATTTCCCGCCGCGTTCGCGGCGCCTGGGAGGTGGTGCGACCCTTCAGCTTCACCGCCTCCTTGCTCCCGGTCTCGGTGGGCGGCGCCATCGCGTTGGGGCAGGGCCGGATGCACTGGCCGCTGTTTTTTGCCGCGCTGCTGGGCGCCCTTGGTCTGCACATCGGCACCAACGTGACCAACGAGATTTACGACGTCCGCCATGGCATCGACTCGATCACCTCGCCCCGAATGTCGATGGCGATTCTCAAAGGCCGGATCAGTGAACGCGGCGCATTCGTCGTTGCCTGGTCGGCATTCCTCCTGGCCTTGCTCATGGGCATCTTTCTGACGCTGCATCGGGGCTGGCCGATCGTGCTCCTCGGCCTGATCGGTTTCATCGGCGGCTACTTTTACACGGCGCCACCCTTCCAGTACAAGTACCGGGCTCTCGGCTTGCCATTGGTCTTTCTTCTGATGGGTCCAGTAATGGTGGGCGGGGCCTACTACGCCGTGACCGGGACGTTCGACGCCAATCTCATCGTCGTCTCGCTGCCAGTCGGCCTCCTGGTGACGGCAATCTTGCATGGCAACGAGTGGCGTGACGTCGCGGAAGATACTCGGCACGGGTTCACCACCTTCTCTGCCCAGGTTGGCCGGGACGCCGCGCACTGGGTCTACGTCATGCTGGTGCTGGGCGCGTACGTCGCGGTCGGACTGGCGGTGATGGTCGGCGCGCTGCCCAAGCTCGCGCTCCTGACCTTGCTGAGCCTGCCGCTGCTGGCCTGGATCCTGCGAGACGCCGAGCGCGGGGCCGAGGGTCACCTGCGCGCGATCGCGATGATCGATCTGATGACCGCCCGGCTGCACAGCGCCTTCGGCGTGTTGCTGCTGGTCGGCCTGGTGGCAGGGTCGGGACTCCGCTGAGGCGGGTTCTGGGCGGGCTCGCCCTGGCGGCGGCCGTCTGGACGGCCGCCTTCCGCGGTCCGCGTTCGCAATTCTGGCTGCGGATGACGCTCGGCGTGGGCAGCCTCGGTGGCTATGCCCTGCTGAGCGAGCCGGCGCTGCGTCGGGAACGACCGCGCGGGCGTGACGTCGCGATAGGCTTCGGCGCGGCCGCCGCGCTGTACGCCATCTTTCGGTTAGGCGATCCGATGGCCCGGCGGATCATGCCGGCCGGCGCTCGTGAAATTGCGGGGATCTATCGACTCCGAACGGCCGCCCCCCGACCCGCCATCGCGGCAGCGCTGGCACTGGTCATCGGGCCGGGCGAAGAACTCTTCTGGCGGGGCTTGGTCCAGCAGAACTTGCAGCGCGCGTTCGGCCGCCTGCCTGGGATGCTGATCGCCTCCTCGTGCTACGGCGCCATTCACCTGGTGTCCGAGAACCTGACCCTGACCGGGGCCGCCACCACCGCCGGCCTCTTCTGGGGTGGGCTCTACGCTCGCGACAGCCGGCTGGCCCCGCTGATCATCAGCCACGTCACCTGGGACATCTGGATCTTCCTCGTGGCCCCGACCGGTTAGATTAAGTCCCTTGAAGCTGGGCCGGGAGCTCGTCAGCGCCGACGCCATCCAGCGCCGCGTGCAGGAAATGGCTGCCGACGTATCGCGAGACTATGCCGGAATCGACCGACCATTGATTCTCCTGCCTGTGCTCAAGGGCTCGGTCTGCTTTGCTACCGACCTCAGCCGGCACCTCACGGTGCCGGTGAACTTCGACTACGTCGCGGTCAGCAGCTACGGCACGGGGACCGAGTCATCAGGACACGTGCAGCTGCTCAAGGACCTGACCATGGATGTCGCCGGTCGCGACGTCCTGATGGTGGAGGACATCATCGACACTGGGTTGACCACGTCATTCTTGTTCGATCACGTGCAGCGGCACCGGCCCGCGTCGCTAAAGCTCTGTGTCTTGCTCAATAAGCAGGAGCGACGGATTACCCCGGTGCCAATGGCCTACAAAGGCTTCGATATCCCCAATCAGTTCGTCGTTGGTTATGGGCTCGACTTTGACGAGTTATACAGAAACCTGAGCGCCGTGCACGTCCTCGAGCCGTAGTTTCCTGCCCCGTCCCGCCCTACTGGTTCGCGCCGCCTTCCAGCGAGGCGAGCAGCTGCTTGACGACGTTGATCGGGATGGCGAAGCCGACGCCGACATTACCCGCAACCGGGCTCTCGATCGAATCGTTGACGCCGACGACAAGCCCCTGGCTGTTGAGCAGCGCACCCCCGGAATTGCCGGGGTTGATTGGGGCGTCCGTCTGGATGAGGCCGCTAAGCCCGGACGCCTGATCAGTACGGTTGAGGCCAGAGACAATGCCGGCTGTCATCGACCCGGCGAGGCCGAAGGGTGCACCGATCGCATAGACGGCGTCGCCGACCCGGACGGTGTCGGAATTTCCCAGGGGCAGCGGGTGCAGGCTGGCAGCCGGCACTGACACCCGGATCACCGCCAGGTCTGCTTTGGAATTGGCGCTGACCAACGTCGCCGTCGCCGTGCGGCCATCGTTGAAGGTCACCTGGATCTGGTTGGCGCCCGAAACCACGTGTGCATTCGTCAGGATGTCGCCACTGCGGTCGAGCACGATGCCCGAGCCGGTGCCTTCACCTACCTGACCGCGGCGCGCGACTTCCGTCGTAATGGTGACGATGCCGGCGACCGCTTGCTTGTAGAGGGCCGCGGCGGAGCTTGGCGTTTGCGCCGGGGCGGCACTGGCCGTCGACACCGGGCTCGTGGCGGCGACCGGAGCCGGGGTGCGACTGAGCATCACCTCTGCCCCCAGCGCACCACCCGCCAGGCCACCGACCACCACCAGGGCGGCGGCCAGCGCGAGCGGGCCGCGACGGCGTCCGCGACCGCCCGGAGACGGCGGCGCAGGTGGCGGAGGTGGCGGTGGCGCCGGGGCATCGTACGGGAAGGGCTCGCTGGCCACCAACCCATCATCGCGCACGAAGTCTCACAAGCAGATGACGCTGAGCTAAGAAGGCGCTAAGACTTTCGGTCAGGACGCTTGCAAGGCGGCGGCGCGATTGTCGGCCGTGAACGCCCCGCGATGACGCAGGACCTCGCCGATCTTCTGGCTTAGCCCGCTTGGCAACACCCGCCCTTTGACCAGGTAGGCAGCGGCTTGCAGGCGCTCAGCCTCCTGGATGAGTTGCGGATTGTCGTCCTCACTACAGACGACGACCAGGATGTCGCGAGTCTCCTCATCGGCCCTCAGCGCGGCCAGGAGCTGCAGACCATCGAGCACCGGGACGTGAACGTCGAGCAAGATGACGTCGGGTTTGAGGTCCCTGGCCAGTTGCAAGCCGGTCATGCCGTTTGATGCCACCGCCACGCGGTACCCCTCGAGCTGTAACTTCAGCTGGTAGAGATCGGCAATATCCGGATGATCTTCAACCATCAGGACGCGGGGCTGGGGTGGCATAGTTTCCCTCGGGGGGATTCAGCGTAATCCGGAAGCGTATCGCGGTCAAGCCACCGTCTAAGGCCATAAACCCACGGGGGGCGCACTCATGTTTATGCGTACGGGTTCAGGCATTTTCGCGCACGGTGTTGCGCTCAAGTTCATGGCCGACCGGCCCGGACGTATCCCCTGGGGCTAGCTCAGTGGCTGCAGCCGCGGGCAGTGCCGGCGTCACCGCCGGTGTCGAACGAGCTACCGCATGAGCAACTCGACACCGCGTTCGGGTTGTGCACCGTGAAGCCACCACCCATCAGGCTGTCCACGAAGTCGATCTCGGCGCCCTTGATGTAGCGGGCGCTGACCGAGTCAACGAACAGGCGCACGCCACCTACTTCGCTGATGGTATCGCCTTCCTCCGGCTGGTCCTCGAAGCCCATGCCGTACGACATACCCGAGCAGCCGCCCGGTTGGACGAAGACGCGCAGGCCCATCTCCGCACGCCCCTGCTTCTGGAGCAGATCACGTAACTGGGTCAGCGCAGAGTCGGAGATGCTGATCAGCTGGGTGTCCTGTTCGATCATTTCTTGAGCCATGTGACATCTATTATAGGGCCGGTCGCCGCGGCGTCCGGCACTTTCGAGTTGTAACGGACCGGTGACGCTAGGGGAACTGCTGTTTGGCCAGCGGGCGCACGGCGTGGGTATGCCCGACCGGCCGCCAGCGAACGGCCACCACGGCGTCGCGCACGATGGCCAGCATCTCGTCGGCGGGGCCGCCGACCCACGGAACTGGCGTTCGTGGCCCTGTCCCGGCCGGTACGCTGCTGGCATCCGGATTAACGCGCCGGACCGCGTAGATGTAGCGCCGACGACCGCGATAGCTGAAGTACGGCGGTTGATCGGGATGCCCGGCGCGCACCAGCCGCTCGATCTGCGTAAACGGCTGATCCCATTCGACCCCAACCTGGCGAACCGGACCCTCATATGTCCCCGGTTCACGCTCGTAAGGAACCGGCTCGGCCTTACCCGCCTTGAAGGCCTCGAGTGTCTCGTCGAGCGCGGACACACCCTCAGCAACCAGGCGCTTGCTCAGGGTGCCGGCGGTATCGCCGTCGAGCACCTCGATGCGCCGCTGGGCCAGGATCGGTCCGGCGTCGATCCGCGGCTCCGTGAGGTGCACGGTGATCCCGGCCTCTCGGTCGCCGTTCGCGATCGTCCAGTAGATGGGTTCCGGCCCCCGGTGCCGCGGCAGGAGCGAGGGATGGATGTTCAACCAGCCTCGCGACGGGACGGCCAGCGTGTCCGGCGCCAGGATCTGATCGAAACTTGCCATCACGACCAGGTCGGGCTGATAGGCCCGCAGGGAGCGCACGAACGTTTCGGCGTTGGCGTTGGCCGTGATCTCGACGGGACGGCCGAGATGGCCGGCAATCCGCGCGATCAGGTCCGTCCTGGGGTGCGTCCGCTGCCATCGGGTACTGCAGATGGCGGCCACGAGGTTGACCCGCTGCTCGATCACGTGCAGCAGGAACGCCGTGCCGTAATCGGAAGGGATCCCGCAGAAGACTACGCGAAGTCCGCGCTCGTCGAGTCGCCGACCACCGTAGGGTTCCCGGGGCACCGCTTCGTAATCGATCGGCACCATCGAGAACTCCGGCTTCGACCAGATCTGCTGCGCCAGGTCATCCAGCCACGGATCTTCGAAGGGTCGGGGTTGGGCGAAGGCCTGCCTCACGCCATGGCCCGGCGGACGATGGGCGGCGCCTGCCCCTCGTCGCCGTAGGCCCAGCCGAGCAGGTCCATCACGTGGACCACCGGGATGTCCCGGCCGGCCCGCTGCAACCCCATGGAAATCTGCAGGATGCAGCCTGGATTGGCAGAGGCGATCACCTGCGCGCCCGAGTCGACGATGTGCCGGATCTTCCAGGCGAGGGCATCCTCGGAGATCTCGGGGTGAGTCAGGTTGTAGACCCCGGCGGAGCCGCAGCACCAATCGGACTCCTGCATCTCCACCAGCTCGAGGCCGGGGATCATCTTCAGGGCCTGCCGCGGCTGTTGATGCACCTTCTGGCCGTGCACCAGGTGACAGGCATCCTGATATGCGACCCGCAAGGCGATGCGGCGGGTCGGCGGCCGCAGTCCCATCGCTACCAGGAATTCCGACGCGTCCTTCACCGTTCGCGAGAAGGCGACACCGGCCTCGCGTCGGCTCGCGTCATTCCGGAGCTGGAGCTCGTATTCCTTCATGTTCGAGCCACAGCCGGCGGCGTTGACGACAACAGCGTCGAGCTGCTGGCCGGAAAAGGCATCCATGGTGCGGGCCGCCAGCCGCTCCGCCGTTTGAGCCTCGCCGGCGTGCGAAGCCAGGGCGCCGCAGCAGACTCGCGCCTCCGGCACCACCACATCACAGCCGTTGCGCGACAGGGCCAGGGCCGTGCGCTGGTTGGTGCCATGGAACATCTCGTCCTGGATGCACCCGATGAGCAGGCCGACGCGGGCGCGGCGGGTTCCCTGGGCCGGGGTCAGCGCCGGCAACGGCCGCTGGCGCGGCGCGCTGTTGCCGGCCGGCGGGAATGCCGCGAACTTGCCAAGCGGCAATACCTTCCATGCCCCACTGCGGCGCAGCAGCCCCGGAAGGCGTGCGGCGCGGGTCGCCCGGTAGAGCCAACCGGCGATTCGCAAGCGTCGTGGATGCGGCAACAGTCCATTGAGGAGAATGGCCCGCACCATCCGGTCCCGTCGGTTCTGCGGCGGCGTCATGGCCCGGGCCATCTCCATCACCGCTCCGAACTGGACACCCGAGGGGCAGGCCGTTTCGCAGGCCCGACAGTTAAAGCACTGATAGATGTGCGCCTGGAAGCGCGGGTCGTCGAAGGCCACGAGTCCCAGCGCGGCCTCTTTGATCTGCCACATGCGACCGCGCGGGCTATCCCCCTCGTGATGCAGGCTTCGGAAGGTTGGACATTTCGGCAGACAGAGGCCGCAGTGGATGCAGTCCCGTACCAGGTCCATGTCGATACCCGCCGCGACGCTGGGCACCCCGTCGCGGTCGATCTGGCGCTTGAAATCGAGCGTGGCCGGCTCCGCCATCGACTCAGATCCCGCCGACGAAGCGGCCCGGGTTCAGAATGCCGTTCGGGTCTAGGGCTTGTTTGAGCGCCCGCATGATCGGAAAGCCCGGTGGGGGCATTCCCCAAACGTCCAGTCCCTTTTTGACAGCGGCCGGTGCCGCCGCCACGATGACCTGGCCCTGATCGACCGCCGCGCTTCGGAGCTGCTGCAGGACTGATGCCGCCGAACCGGCAGCGACCCGTACGTCGATCAGGCCCGCTGCGGGCTGGGCCAGCACATGGGAGTCGCCTGGGAGGACGCTGAAGATCGCGCGGATTGCCGTCAACGGAACGATGGCGCGCACGACGACGAGCCCGTCATCGGGCGCCGACCAGTCGCGGGCAGCATCCCAAAAGACCGACGGAACGTCGCCGTCCTCAACCCGGCCGCCGGCCTCACGGATGATCCCGGTAGCCTCGTCCCGCGCCGCCTCGACCTCCCGGGCATAGCCCTCCAGCTTGATCGCGAGGGTCCAGCGCCAGTCGCCGGTCAGGCCGCATTCCCTGAGCGCACCGTTGTCGAGCAGCACCGCGGCAGCCGGGGCGAGATACTGGCGCGCCAGCGTCGTTCCCGAGTCGATCGCCGGCGCGGGCGTCTCGAAGTGGGCGATGAGCGTCGCCTCGACCTGCGGTCGAGTCTGGACCTTGAAGTTCACCTCGGCGATGACGCCGAGCGTGCCAAGCGCGCCAATGTGCAGCTTCATCAGGTCATAACCGGCGACGTTCTTCACCACCTTGCCGCCGGCTCGGGCCAGCTTCCCGGACGGGTAGACCACGGCAATGCCGATCACCCAGTCGCGGACCGTGCCGTAGCGGGCGCGCCCCAGCCCGTTGGCGTTCGCCGCCAGCATGCCGCCGACCGTCGCCCGCTCCGGATGGGGCGGCTCCAGCGGAAGACGCTGCCCCTGCGCCAGCAGCGCCTCCTGCAGGTCGCGTAGTCGCATGCCGGACTCGACCCGGCAGGTGAGATCGGCGGGCTCATACTCCAACAGGCGGCTCATCCGGTCCGTCGAGAAGGCGACCTCGTAGCGTCGCGGCGCCGGGCCGAGCCCCATCTGCGTCCCCCCGCCCCAGGTCACGACCGCGGCGGCTGCCTGGTCACAGAGCCGCAGCCCGCGCGCCGCGTCCTGCGCGTCAGCGGGGCGCATCACCCTGGACGGCAGCAAATCGTCGACACGAAACCGCTGCTGTTCCTCGACGCCGATCTCATGCCCGGGCAGGGTCTCGACGCGCGCGTTCAGACCCATACGTCACCATCTCCCGCGACGGCGCTGGCCCGTCGTGGTGCGTGCTCTGGCGCTCTCGACGGCGCCGACTCGAGACCGTCCCCCGGAAAGACTTTCCCCGGGTTCATCAGGCCGTGCGGATCGAACACGCGGCGAATCCGGTCCATCACCTCCAGGTCGTCATCCGAAAAGATGTACCGGATGTTCTCTCTCTTCTCGAGCCCGATGCCGTGTTCCCCGGTCACCGATCCGCCGGCGTCCGCGCACAGCCTCAGGATCTCGTCGCCGATCCGAAGGACGGCTTCGTATTGACCGGGCTTGAACGCATCGAAGAGCACGAGCGGATGCAGGTTGCCGTCACCAGCATGAAAGACGTTGCAGATCTTGAAGCCAGTCCGCACGCTGATGGCATCGATCTTCGCCAGCGTTTCCGGCAACCTGGTGCGCGGCACCACGCCGTCCATCACGTAGAAGTCCGGCGACAACCGGCCCATCGCCGAAAACGCCCCCTTGCGTCCCTTCCACAGTGCCTGGCGCTCAGCCTCGTCCTTGGCGACCCGAACCTCACTCGCCCCGCTCTCCCGGCAGACCTTCGCCATCCGCTCCCCCAACTCGTCCACCAGCGCCGGAATGCCATCGACCTCGAGCAGCAGCACGGCACCGGCATCCAGTGGGTAGCCGGCATGCGAGGCCGCCTCGATCGCCTGGATGGATAGCTTGTCCATCATCTCGATGGCGGCCGGAAGAATGCCGCTCCGGACGATAGCGGAAACGGCGTTGCTCGCGGTTTCGACATCCGGATAGACGGCCATCAGCGTCTTTTGCACCGGCGGAAGCGGCTGGATCTTGACCCAGATCTTGGTGGCGATCCCCATGGTGCCCTCCGACCCGACGAACAACCCGGTCAGGTCGTAGCCGCTCGCCGAGGCGGCCTTGCGCCCGCCGACCTGCACCAGTTCGCCGGACGGCAGCGCGAGCTCGAGCCCAGTCACGTGGTTGACGGTCACGCCGTAGAGGAGGGTGTGGGGGCCGCCGGCGTTGGTGCCGACGTTGCCGCCGATGGTGCAGGCGCCCTGGCTGGATGGGTCCGGAACGTAGTAATAGCCGAGCGGCTTGAGCGCCTGGCTCAGGGCCAGGTTGACGACACCGGGCTCCACCACCGCGCGCAGGTTGTCCCCGTCGATCTCCAGGATCCGGTCCATCCTGGCGAACGTGATCACGACGCCGCGCTTGACCGGCACCGTCCCGCCTGCCAGGCTGCTGGCGGCGGAGCGGGCGGTGATCGGGACCTTCGCGTCGGCGCAGATCTTGACCACCTGCGCCACCTCGGCGGCGCTCCCGGGAATCACCACGATGTCGGGCAGGGCCGTCTCCGGGCTGGCGTCGTACTGATAGAGCCGCATCTCGTATGGATCGGCGAAGGCGTAGCGGTCGCCGACCACGTCGCGAAGCCGGCCCAGCAGTCGTTCGCGATCGGCCCCATCCACTTGTTAAAGCCTACCCCCACCCCGACCCTCCCCCACAAGGGGGAGGGAGTTGTTCCCTTGCTAGCTCAGAGTCGGGATGATCCCCGGGATCAGGTAGACCTCGATCAAGGCGACGAAGCCAACAGCGGCTGTCAGGATCAGGCTGTATCCGATGGTGCGTCGGAAGATCTCACCCTCGGCGCCCACCCGGTTGACGCCGGCCGCGCCAACGGAGAGATTCTGCGGGCTGATCATCTTGCCCATCACGCCGCCCGAGGAATTCGTTCCGGCTGTAAGGATCGGGTTCAAGTGATGGCCGCCGATCACGATTTGCTTGGCGGTAAACGCCTGCATCGGACCGAACAACGTGTTGGATGCGGTGTCACTTCCGGTCAAGAAGACGCCAAGTGCGCCGATCACCGCGGAGAAGAAGGGAAAGACGGCGCCGGTCTTTGCCATCAGCAAGGCAAGCGTCGACGTCATGCCGGAGAAGTTCATGACCGCGGCAATGCCCAGGATGAACGCGATCGTCATGATGGGCAGCGCCAGCTGGCGCAGCGTTCGGCCATAGGTCGTGAAGAACAACCGCAGCGGCGCACCCCGGCTCGCCATCACGATGAACGCGATGATGCAGGCGAAAAGCACCAGGCTGCCCGCTGCCGCCAGGAAGTCCCAGGTAAAGGTGATGGGGTAGGCGGTCGACTTGGTTACGATCTGCGGTTCCTGGAAGATCTCGGGCTTGGGCTTGGCCGAGGTGCCGGTATAGCTGCCGGGCCACTGGAACCGCCAGAACGGAAACTTAAAGGCGCCGGCGTCTTGGGTCGCCGTCGGACCGATCCACGGGGCGGGGCAGAGTTTGTATGCCGGCTGGCCGCACTTGAAGTCGGCGGTGATGTTTGCCGGGGTGTGCAGCGCATTCTTGACGTTGCCCGCTGGACTCCCGGAAAAGAACGGCAGGTTGCCCATCTGGCCGATCAGGATGACCACGACCAGGATGACGTACATCATGTAGGCCCGCACGATGCGACCGGGCGGATCGACGACCTGGGCAACCGCGGCGCCCACGCTTCGAAGCCTGGCGGTCCCGCCGGCCGGCACCGCTGCGCGATCGGCGGCAAATCCCCACAGCGCCCGCGGCTTCCAGACGCGAAGTAAGAGGGCGACGGCCGCCATGGAGACCAGCGCGGCGAGCACGTCCGTGAGCTCGGGGCCGATGAAGTTCGAGACCAGGAATTGGACGACCGCGAAGACGACCCCGGCTGTCAGAACCGCCGGCAAAACCTCGAGCATTCGCCTCCAGCCGGCGAGGACGACGATCAAGAAGGCCGGGATGATGATGGAGAAGACGGGGAGCTGCCGGCCAACCATGGCCGAGAGCGCCAGCGTCACCGGCGTCTGGTCGGCCGCACCATGACCGATGATGGGAGCGGTCAGCAACCCCAGGGTGACCACCGGGATGCCGATCGATCCGAACGCCACCGGCGCCGTGTTGGCGAGCAGGGCGAGGACCGCCGCGCTGATGGGCTCGAATCCGAGACTGGCCAGGATGGCGGCCGAGATGGCGACCGGAGCGCCGAAGCCGGCGATGCCCTCCATCAGCGCGCCGAAACAGAAGGCCACCAGCAGGGCCTGGACGCGCCGGTCTTCCGTCAAACGGGTGAGCGATCGCCGGATGACATCGAAGTCGCCGCTGGCGATGGTCAGGTTGTGGAAGAAGACGGCGTTGAGCACGATCCAGCTGATCGGCCACAAGCCATTTGCCATGCCTTCGGTGGTAGCGGAGACATCGAGCCCAAGCGGCATCCCCCAGACCAGGGCAGCGAGCACAGCCGCGGAGAGCATCGCGGTCAGCGCCGAAATCCAGGCCGGCAGGCGCAGCACGGCCAGCAGGATGAAGAGGATGTAGAGCGGGATGCCAGCAATCAACGCCGAAAGCGCGATATTGCCGCCGACCGGATCGTAGACCTGATGAAACGCGAGGATCGCGAGCGCCTCGTTCATGACGAGGGTACCTCCTTCCCCCGCTTCGCTTCCCCCATAAGGGTTACATATCGTGGCGTCGGCGCGCCACAATTGGGCGGGGCATGGCAAAGTCGACGACACCGGCAACCGCCGTGGATGCGCCTCCGGTGCGGGCCGAGGACTTCGAAGTCGCGGCGCGGGCAATCCTGCCCAAAGCGATCTACGACTACTTTGCCGGCGGGGCCGAGGACGAAGCCGCCATCGCCGGGAATCGGGCCGCCTTTGCCCGCTGGCGGTTTCGCTACCGGGTGCTGACCGGGGCGTCGGAGCCCGATCTCGGCCTCGAGCTGTTCGGCCGGCGCCTCGCCATGCCGGTCCAGCTGGCCGCGGCCGCCACCCAGAAAATGGCTCATCCGCAGGGCGAGCTGGGCGCCGCAACCGCAGCGGCGGCGGCCGGCGTGGTCTACTGCCTGAGCACGCTCTCCACCACCTCGTTGGAGGATGTCGCCACCGCGCAGGGCGTGCCCTGGTTCCAGCTTTACGTGTTCAAAGACCGCGGCATCACTACCGAGTTGGTGGACCGGGCGGAGGCGGCCGGGTACCAGGCGATCGTCCTGACCGTGGACACCCCGATCCTGGGGCGGCGCGAGCGTGACTTCCGTAATGCCTTCGGCATGCCCGCCGGTTTTCTATACGAGAACCTGGTTGGACCGCTTTCCAGGACCGGGCCGGTAGACGTCGGGCAATCCGCGCTGGCCGAGTACTTCAGCTTCCAGCTGGACCACGCGCTCACGCTGAAGGACCTGGAATGGCTCGCCGGCCACACCCGCCTACCGGTGCTGGTCAAAGGCGTGGTGCGGCCGGACGACGCCCGGCGCAGCCTCAGTGCGGGCGCCAGGGGTGTGATCGTCAGCAACCACGGCGGCCGCCAGCTGGACTACTCGATCGCCACGCTGGACGCCCTGCCGGCGGTCGTCGACGAGGTCGGCGGCGAGGTGCCCGTGTTACTCGATGGCGGCGTGCGACGGGGGACCGACGTGCTCAAAGCGTTGGCGCTCGGCGCGCGCAGTGTTATGATCGGCCGCCCCTACCTGTGGGCGCTCGCCGTTGGCGGGAGTGATGGCGTCGGACGTCTTCTCGAGCTCTTACGCGACGAGATCGCCGTGTCGATGAGCCTGCTGGGGGTTCGTCGCCTCGATGAGCTGAGCTCGGACCTTCTGGCAGGGCCCTAAGGCGCTCCGCGGTTGCGGCACGTTCGCCTCAGGCGCCTGAGGCGGTTGTTTCCCGGGCGATGCTATCGAGAACCGGCTGAACCGTCTTTGCTTGCCAGGCGCCGGCCCCGTTCTGGGCGGCCGCGAAGCTGGCTGCGAGCTGGTCACGGGCGGCGGCCAGGGTGCGGCCCGCCTGCTGCGCCTGCTGTGTCTGGTTGGCGGCCGAGGCGAGACTGTACTGCTGGGCGTCGATGGCGACGCCGAGCATGGCATCGACCCATTTGGCCCAGAGCGGATCGAGGAGAGCTTCAGGGTCTCCCGCCGGGATCTGTTGAGACTTGAGATCCGTCGCGATCGTCGATGCCGTCCGGGCCGCGTTGGTCCAGTCCCGGGCGTTGAGGCTCGCATTCACGCTGACGAGGCTCTGCGAGTTCTGGCTCATATGCCCGGCGATGGTGAGCTGCAAGGTGGCCGCGTGAGACAGTTTGATGGACGTGGTCAGGGCTTTTTCGAGGTGCTGTGCGGCGGCCCGGTCGGTGGCGATGAAGCTCGGGGAATGAAACTGGAAGGGCAGGCCGTCGGCCTGCGCCATGTAAGCCTCGGCAGCCTGGACGTGGCTGAGCGCGTCGTCCGCCGATCGTTCGGTGCGCTTGGCCAGGGCCAGGTCCTCGGTCATGCGATCGGCGCTGAGGGTCATGCTCCCTTTTGGCGCAAGATCAGCCCAGAGCCCGGCGACCGCCGTGTTGACGTCGGCCGTTCCCTTTCTCGCCTGGACCAGCTCGTTGCCTTCCATCTCGGCCAGTTTGGCTACCTGTTGCGGCAACAGCACTTCGAGGAAGGCGCCGATCGCCCCGACGGCCACAAGGAAGACGAGTAAGGCAAAGATTCGTGTTCCCCAGGAGACGCGGCGAGCCGGCCGGAACACGCGGCGCGCCGGTGCCGGTCTTGGGAGGGCCACGAACAAGTAACGCGGGCCGTAAGCCTCCTCTTGCCTACGGCCGCCAAACGCTGGAGTACCGACCTGTGACGGTCCTGTGGCGGACCGTCCACCGAGGCGCGCCGGGCGCTCGATTCTAACCCCGGGCCGCGCGCAACCCTGTGCTAGAGTGAATTTTCCTCAAACGATATGGCCTATATCATCACGGAAACCTGCGTCGACCTGAAGGACCGGTCCTGCGTCGACGTTTGCCCCGTCGACTGCATCATCGACGGTGGCGCCGAGGACCGGCTGCTGGTCATCAACCCGGATGAGTGCATCGACTGCGGCGCCTGCGTCGATCCCTGCCCGGTGGCGGCGATCTACCCCGAGGACGAGGTGCCGGCCGAGCTGAAGCGGTTCATCCCGTGGAACTTCGACTACTTCAAGAGCGATGCGGATAAGGCTCGGGTTCGCGCCGAGATCAACGCCGCCTATCCCGAAAAGCGCAAAACCGAAGGTAGTTAGCGCGCTCAGGCCAGCTCGTCGAAGAGCGGCGTGACATCCCGCTGGTACAGCGGCAGGTCGATCAGGGGGTGCTCCTTGAGCGCTGGAACCTTGCTGGCGAGCTGCTCGTCGTAGGTGGGAAGGTCGATCTTGTAGAAGAGGCCGACCGCCAGGCTGTCGCCGGTCTCGTACGACGTCTGCAGCGCCCGGGTCTTCTTCTGCACCACCTCGTCCAGATTGGCCGGGTCCCTGACGACCGGATCCCAGGTGGAATCAGCCTCCAGGCGGCGGAGCCGGGTTCGGCCGATGTCCTCCCCGGCATACCACTCCTTGGTTCGCAAGTCGTTGTAGACCGGGCAGGTCTGGAAGACGTCGAGGAAGGAGGTGCCTTTGTGCTGGATCGCCTGGACGATCAGGGAGACGAGGGATTTCACCTCGAGGGCGTAGCCGCGGCCGATCCAGGTGTAGCCGGCGCCCAGGGCCACGGCCAGCGGATTGATGCCCTCCTGGATCGACGGATCGGGCATGGACTTGGTCTGCAGCCCCTTGCCGAGGGTTGGTGAGGCTTGCCCCTTGGTGAGCCCGTAAACGCCATTGTTGAAGACGATGTAGGTCATGTCGAGATTGCGGCGGCCGCTGTTGACGAAGTATCCGGCGCCGATTCCGTAGCCATCGCCATCGCCGCCGACCGCCACTACTGTCAGCTCATGGTTCGCCAGCTTCGCGCCGGTCGCGACCGGCAGGGCGCGGCCGTGCAGCGTGTGCAGACCGTAGGTGTCGATGTAGTGGGGCGTTTTTCCGGAACAGCCGATGCCGGAGATCATCGCGATCCGATGCGGCGGGATCTGCAGCTGAAAGAACGCTTGCTGGATCGAGCTCAGGATTCCGAAGTCGCCGCAGCCCGGACACCAGTCGACGTGGACCTCGGTCTTGTACGCCTGGAGGCTGAATTTCTTGGCCGGGGTGCTGGTTTCAGGCATGGGAAACCATGACCTCCTTCTTCCGCTCCGACACTGCCTCGCGCACTCCCTCAACGATCTCGTTTCGCGAGAACGGCCGGCCATCGTATTTCAAGACCCGATGATCCAGCGCGATGCCGGTCTGCTCCCGGATCAGCGCGCCTAGCTGGCCGGAATAGTTCGCCTCGATCAGGATGGCGCGCTTGGCGTCCCGCAACAGGGCCTCGATCTCCTGCGCCGGGAATGGCCGCATCAGCCGCACCTGGAGAAAATTCACCGAGAATCCGTCCAGCGCGAGCTCGGTCATCCCGTCCAGGATGGCACCCTTTGTGGTCCCCCAGCCGACCAGGGTCAAGTCTGTGCGGCGTGGTCCATGTACCTTGAACTTGAAGGACTCCGGGATCTCACGGGCGGCCGTCTGCAGCTTGGCCATCCGCTTGCGCATCATCGCGATCCGGTTCTCGATACCTTCGGTGATGTGGCCTTCCGGGTCATGCTCATCGCTCGTGGTCGAGAAGATGCCGCCTGCCGTCCCCGGGAGCGCGCGCGGGCTGATGCCATCCGGCGTGATGGCGTGCCGCCGGTAGCCATTTTTCTCGGGGCTGACCGGCTGGTACACCAGACCGCGGTCGATCCGCAGGTTGCTGGTGTCGAGCCGGTCGGATGTGAACAGGGAGGAGGCGAGGAACTTTTCCAGCAGCACGATGACCGGGACCTGGTAGCGATCGGCCCAGTTGAAGCTCTCGAAGCTGTCAACGAACGCCTCCTCGATGTCACCCGAGGCGATCACGATGTGCGGAAAATCGCCGTGGGCAGGGTGCAGGGCGAACTGCAAGTCGGCCTGCTCGGTTCGGGTCGGCAGGCCGGTTGAGGGACCACCGCGCTGCCAGAGGAAGACCACCGGGCCCGGTGCCTCAGTGATCGCCGCGAATCCAAATCCCTCCGACATCAGCGCAAAGCCGGGACCGGCCGTGGACGTGGCCGCCCGGATGCCCATGTGCGCGGCGCCAATCGCCATGTTGATGCTGGCGATCTCATCCTCGGCCTGCACCACGGTCAGCTGGTACTGCGGCCCTTTGGCCTCGAGGTAGACGCTCTCGTCCGTGGCCGGGCTGATCGGGTAATAGGTCTGCAGCCCCAGCCCGGCCTTGATCTTGGCGATGCCAACCGCCTGTACGCCCTTGATCAGGATGCGCGGCTTTCGCTGCTCCGCCGGAAGCGGTGCCAGCCGGCGGGCCGGCCGTTCCTGGAAATGGGCGCGCACGTAGTCCGCCGCCGCCTTGACGGCGAGCACGTTCATCTCGGCCGCCTCTGCTTTGCGACCCTTGAAGCTCTCGCGGATGGCTTCAAACAGCAGGTCCTCGTCGTAACCGATGAGTGCCACCGAGGCACCGAGCGCGACGGTGTTGCGCATCACGATGTACTTCCGGGATTGCCCGCCCTTACCCAGCTGTTTCAGTGCCTCCTCGAGGACCTCGAAGTACGGGACCGGGTAGAGGCGGATGTCGTTGCGCTGGAACTGGGCGGGGTCGATCTTGAGATCGGCGTCATAGACGATCCCACCGCCGGGGGCGACCTGGTGGACATGACCAATGTGGCTCGGGTAGTGCTTGCGCTCGAGCGCATCGCCGAAGAGGCTCTCCTGGTCGAGGGCCACGAGCATGTGAATCTCGTCGACGTGCGAACGGACGGGCACGGGCGCGGCGGTAACCCGGTAATAGCTGTGCTTGCCCATGATGTTCGAGTGGAACTCGATGTTGGCGAAGACGTGCAGGCCGCCGCGCGTCAGCGCTTTGGCGTAAATCTCGGCGGATGCATTGATGCCTCCACCCTGGGGGCCGCCGATGACCCAGGACAGTTCCCGGCGGCTGAGTTCAGTAGGCACGACCAGCGCTGATTTTAGCCTGAGACCAGATTCCCGGGATCCTGAAGCCGCAGCGGTGGCACGCCCCACGTCCCGTCAGCCGGTCTTCCAGGATGCGATAGCCAAACCGGCGCACCAGCGCCGTCTGGCACGAGGGGCAGCGGGTGTCTTCGTAGCGTCCGACCCGGCCCGGAAGATTGCCGGCATAGATGTACTGCAGGCCGGCCGCCTCACCGATCGCGGCAGCTCGGAGCAGGGTCTGCGGCGTGGTGTTGTCCGGGTCCTGCATCTTGTAGTCCTTGTGGAAGGCGGTCACGTGCCAGGGGATGCTGGGCGAGAGGCCGGCGAGGAAATGCGCGATGTCGCCCAGCTCTTCGTCGCTGTCATTGAAGCCGGGAATGATCAGGGTGACGATCTCGAGCCAGAAGCCCAGCTCGTGCACCATCTGGATCCCCTTCACGATGTTTTCGAGCTTGCCGCCCAGGGAACGGTAGTTCTTGTCGCGGAAGGACTTGAGGTCGATCTTGTAGAGATCGGTAAAGGGGCGGATGTACTCGAGGACTTCCCGAGTGGCATTGCCGTTGGAGATGTACGCCGTCATGAAGCCGCGGGGGCGCGCTTCCTTGAACACCTCGACCGCCCACTCGGAGGTGATCAGGGGCTCGTTGTATGAGGTGGCGACCACCGAGGCCTGTTGGCGCTGGGCGATATCGACCAGTTGCCGCGGCGTGATATCCATCGGCTCGGACAGCGCTCCTGGATCGCGCAGCGCCTGCGAGGTGACCCAGTTCTGGCAGTTATGGACGACGGCATGATTGGCGAGGTACGTATGGGGACCGTCCGTTTCGAGGTTGAATACAGGACCGCGGTAGTGGCGGCGGCTTGTCTCGCGGATCGCCAAGTAATCGAGGTCTCCGCTGACCGGAACGCATACGTGATGACGGGGTGTTAGCTTGCCGGCCGACACGAAACGTGGTCTGTCAATGCCTGGCTTTTCGGTCGCCAGCACGGGGTGGTCCGGTGTGACGTCGAAGGGAACCAGAGGGAACGGCCAGATTCGAACCAGCTCGCCCTCGTAGTCATGCCGGAAGACCCATCGGACGTTGTGCTGGCTTCCATCACCGCTCGTCGCCGTAAGCCCGTTCGGCGGCTGGCGCCGGCTTGGATCGCCGTCCGGATCATCGCTCGCGCCATCCCAGAGCTCCGCAAAGCTGCGCATCCCGGCATTCGTCGCGACCCGGACGTCCCGTGCGAAACAGTAGGTGCAGTGCAGGTCGCAGCCGAGCATCCCGAAGGTCAGCGCGTCGGTGCCGGGAACGGCGTGGAAGAACGGCTTCTTCTCGATGGGGTCGCATTGGAGCGCGCCAACGTAACCGCGCGGGACCATCAGGGTCCCGCCACGGTTGTAGCGAACCTTGCAGATGCCCCGAAGCCCCTCCTTGATCAGGCAGCGGTGAGCACACGCGTAACAGCGAACCTGGTTGTCCGGCAGCTTCTCGTAGAGCGTCCCCAGGGCGCCCTCCTCGACCCGCCGGTCGAGCGCCTGTGAGAACGGGGTTGCCTCTTTGGCGGGCATAGCCTGAATATAGAAGGAGATGGAGCTGCTTCGACAGGTCCTAGTCACGGTCCTTGCCATCGGCTCGGTGATCAGCCTGGCGGCGATGACAGGCGCGCTATACGAATTCAGAACCGGCCGTCTCGTCCGCTATCCCTTTCGCCGGAAGGTTCCCGCGACACCGGAAGACATTCGAAAGAACGCCCTCGCGCTCGTTCTCAATGACCTCGGAACGTTCCTGTTCAACTTCATCGTTGTTTCAGGCCTGCTGCTTCAGGACGGTCATGTCGACCCTGTCCTACTCGTGACCTATTTCGCCGCTGAGATTGTGGGAATGGCCGCAGTATCCCTCTCGATGTTCATCGCACACCACCTACGGGGCGAGGTGCGCTATATGAAGCGTCAGAAGCCTGCTTCCGTCCCCTCGGTTCAGGCTTAGGCCGCGTTCGGGACGACCTGCAGCCGTTTCGGCCGGACGAACCCGCTGTTCGGGGCCGGGTCGAAGTAGCTGACCGGCACCGGGTTGCCCGTCGACTCGAGCACTTCCATGATCCGCGGGATTGCGCCGGTCGCGGTCAGCATTCCGCTGACCTTGCCGTTTTCGTACCCGGTCTGCTTGTAGACGAAGATGTCCTGCAGGGAGATCTGATCGCCCTCGATCCCCGTCACCTCGGAGATGTACGTGATCTTCCGGGTGCCGTCTCGCAAGCGGTTCTGCTGGATGATGATGTTGATCGCCGACGCGATCTGCTCCCTGATGGCGCGTGACGGCAATTCCATCCCGGCCATCAGCACGAGCGTCTCGAGCCGGGAGATCGTGTCTCGGGGCGTGTTCGAGTGGACTGTGGTCAGCGAGCCATCGTGACCGGTGTTCATGGCCTGGAGCATGTCCAGCGCCTCGCCGCTGCGGACCTCTCCCACGACGATCCGGTCAGGCCGCATTCGGAGAGTGTTGATGACCAGGTCGCGAATGCTGACCCCACCCTTGCCTTCCACGTTGTTGGGCCGCGACTCGAGGTTGATCACGTGGATCTGGCGCAACTGCAACTCCGCCGCGTCCTCGACCGTGATGATGCGCTCGTCCGATGGGATGAAGCTCGAGAGCACGTTGAGCGTGGTGGTCTTTCCCGACGAACCGCCGCCCGCCACCACGATATTCATGCGCGCGTTGACGCACGCCTTGAGAAAGACCGCCATCTCCTCGGTCAGGGTCTGGTTCTTGATCAGGTCGGCGATCTGGAGGGGGTCTTTGCGCATCTTGCGGATCGTCACCGATGCGCCTCTCACGGCTAGCGGCGGGATGATCACGTTCACGCGGGAACCGTCGGGAAGGCGGGCGTCAACCATCGGCGAGCTTTCATCGACTCGGCGACCAACCCCGGTCACGATGCGCGAGATGATCTGCATCAAGTGTGCGTCGCTGTCGAACCTGATGGCCGCCCGCTGCATCTTGCTACCGCGTTCGATGTAGACCTTGTTTGGGCCGTTCACCATGATGTCGGAGATCGCCTCGTCGGCGAGCAGCAGGTCGAGGGGACCGAAGCCAAGGATGTCGGCAAGCAAGGCCCCGAGCAGCTTGTCCCGTGTCTGGGACGTCAGGGTGACGCGGCGGGAGCTCAGGTAAGCGTCGAGGACTTCGGTCGCGCGCTGGCTGATCGCCTCGCGATCGAGCTCGTTCGCCCGTTCACCGAGTTCGCCGATGATCCGGTCATGGACGGCTGCCTTGATCCGGTGAAGGCGCTCGGCTTCTGGCAGGTCGCTGAGGTTGGCGTTGGCGGGGGCCGGCCGGGGCTCAGCCGGGGGCGCCGGCCGGGCGGCCGCCACGCGGTCGGCGAGCCTCGGAGCGGGCGTGGGGACAGGCGCCTGGACAGGCAGCGGCGGCGCCACGATCGGCCGCTGGGCTGGAGCCGGGGCCGAAACTGGCCTTTGGATGGGCCTCGGCCCAACTGGAGGCACCTGTGGCCGGACAGGAACCGGTGGCCGAGCCGGGGATGGGCTGTAGGGAGCTGATCGGGCCGGCGGCAGTAGGGGCTGGCTCTGCTGGGCTGGCGGCGGCGCCGGGGCCGCGGGCGGCTGGCTTGGCCGCGCCGGTGCCTTGGGGGCCGGTTGCGGCGATCCGGGTTCGCCCTGGGATTTTTGAATACGTTCGAGCAGCGACAAGCGGTTCTCTACCCCCAGTTCGTTCGTATTGGCGAACCGAGCCGAATGCTACGGAGCCAGCCTTACGAACCGGACAGCGCGCAGGTAACAGGGCGATGGCACGGCTGCCACAGCTCCAGCGCCGGCCGATGACTGCGAATTGCGCAGGAATACAGGATGAATTCCGATTTGCCTGAGGGCATCATCATTCTGGGAGGTTGTACATGTCGCTATCAAAGATCTTTCTGATCGTCGCCCTGATCTGCTTCATTCTCGACGCGCTGGCCGGCCGCATGAAGTTCCGGGCGCCGTTCGGCTTGCTGCCCGGTGGCCTGGCGTTCCTGACCGCGTCGTTCTTGTTCTAGCGGCGGTTAGAGGAAGCCAAGCTCCATCTTGGCGTCGTCGCTCATCATGTCGGCGCTCCACGGCGGCGAGTAGACGAGCTCGACCGTACA
>Ga0066699_10000010_pt1 | contig 31662 bp, 21 predicted proteins | sample GraSoiAngelo_148_FD_66455 | JGI IMG/M metagenome (GOLD analysis project Ga0066699, IMG submission 66455) | Grasslands soil microbial communities from the Angelo Coastal Reserve, California, USA - 14_1009_09_20cm | ecosystem: Environmental > Terrestrial > Soil > Grasslands | place: USA... | reverse complement strand
CCGGCCGCCGCCTCCAGCGGCTGGCTCGATCGCTTCAACGCCTGGCGCGCCTCCTCGTACCTCCCGGCCCTGACAGAGAACTCAACCTGGAGCCAGGGCGATTACAACCACGCCTTGTACATGGTCAAGAACGACCAGGTCACGCATTACGAGGTGTCGACCCTGCCTTACTACACCGCGGCAGGCGACACCGCCGCTCGCAACAGCAACATCGAGGTCAGCTCGACCACGTCATTCACCGACGAGCAGTCCATCGATTGGTGGATGGCGGCTCCCTTCCACGCCCTCGGCATGATGGATCCTCGACTGACCTCGACTGGCTTCGGCTCGTATCGCGAGGTGAAGTCGGGTTGGGACGCGGGCTTCAGTCTCGACGTGCTGCGCGGCAACTCGTTTTCCGGCGGAACCTATCCGGTCTTCTTCCCCGGCAGTGGCTCGAACGTGCCTCTGACGTCTTACAACGGCAACGAGACCCCGGACCCCCTTCAGGCCTGCTCCGGCTACACAGCCCCCACCGGCTTGCCTGTCTTCGTCCAGGTCGGCGGCAACGTAGCGACCTCGATAGGGGCGCACAGCTTCACAGGTAACGGTGTGCCTCTGGCACACTGCGTGATCGATTCGAACAGCCCATCCGTCGGGAGCAACCTAACGTCGCGAGGCGCGGCGATCCTGATCCCCCAGCGGCCCCTGCAGGCGGGTGTGACCTATGTGGCCGCCATGACCGTCAACGGTGTGCCCTACACATGGACCTTTGGCGTGAACTCGTCCAACACGCTGACCGGTACCACCTGCACAACAAGTGTCAACCTGGCCGCGACCCAGTCGACGACGGCTTTCACGGTGGGAGCATCGGCCGGCACGTGCGCGGTCGCCTACTACGAATTCCAGCAGTTCGATACCACCCTCAATGAGGGTTGGTTCGGCCTACCCGCAGTGGGCTCTTCAGGCAACCTCGCGGTGCAGGGCTTCCAGGGCCACACCTATCAGTTCCAGGCGCGGGCGCACCTGGCCGGGGGCTTGGTCACGCCATGGGCACAGGGCACCACGGTGGTTTCTCCGACCGCGACCAGCGCCCACCCGTGGAGCGGGCTGTACACGCTCGATGCTTATGGCGGCGTGCATCTCGCCGACAGCCCGCCCTTGGGCGGCGGCCCTAGCTTCTCATCGCCTCTGGCACGAGCGGTGCGATCCGCACCGGGTGCGAGCGCACCGCAGAACGGGCTTATTCTCGACGGCTACGGCGGGCTTCACGCTTATGGCGGTCCCACCCTGGTGGTCGGTCAGGCGCCCTATTACGCAGGCAACGACATCGCTCGAGACTTCGTCTTCATGCCCGACGGCTCAGGAGGCTACGAGCTCGACGGCTATGGCGGCATCCATCCGTTCTCCGTCGGCTCGAATCCATCACCCGCGTCGGCAAGCCAGTACCCGTACTTCCCAGGCCGAGACCTGGCCAAGAAGATCTTCTTGCTGCCCGACGCCAGCGGCGGATATGTGCTGGATGCTTTCGGTGGTCTTCACCCGTGGTCGGTTTCCGGGCATGCGCTGCCCACCGCGATGGCGGAGTACGGCTACTGGGCCGGCCAGAACATCGCGCGTGACATCTGGTTCGCACCTGGTGCCACCGCCGCCGCCGGCAGCGGCTACGTGCTCGACGCCTACGGCGGGTTCCATCCGTTCTGGAGCGCCGCTGCGACGGCACCGCCCGCTATGGCGCAGTACGGCTACTGGTACGGCCAGGACATCGCGCGGGGCATGTGGTTCTTGCCGGGCTCGACGCCGAGCACGGCCGCCGGCTACACCCTGGACGAGTCGGGCGGGATCCATCCTTTCACGGCCCAGGGTCAGCCGCTGCCCGCGAGTCTGAGTCAATACGCCTACTGGCCTGGCCGCGACGTCGCCCGAGCCATCTGGGGCGCTTGACGAGAACAGGACGCAAGCTAGCCGCATCGGGTTAGTTGTCCAGATGATGAAGGTGCGGATGGCCGCGGCTGCCCTCGCGAGCGTGGTCATGGCGGTGCCTATGGCTTTTGGCCAGGCACCAGGCATAGCCGCGGCTTTGCCTGGCACAACCTGCAGCTTCTTCCCGGCCGACAGCGTGTTCAACGCCGACATCTCAGCCCTGCCCGTCAACGCCCAGAGCACGACATGGATGGGCAACATGACTCAAAACGCCAATCTGCATCCCGACCTCGGCACCTTTGGGCAGTGGTACGGCATTCCGATCAACGTCGCGCCGACGCCGGCAAGCGGCGTGACGCCGACCTTCACGTATAACCCGGAGAGCGACCATCCGGCGGAGGGCTACCCGATCGATCAGAACACATGGATCGAAGGCGGGCCTGCCGCACCGTCAGGCAGCGACCGGCACGGCCTGGTGGTCGATAAGAACCTCTGCAAGCTGTACGAGATCTACAACCTCCAGAATTTCACCAGCGGCCAGACCCCGCAGGCCGGCTCGGGCGCGGTCTGGAACATGAATTCGAACGCGATGCGACCTGATACCTGGACATCAGCTGACGCTGCCGGCCTGCCCATGGCGCCACTTCTGCTGCGGCCTGACGAGATCCTCGCCGGCAGCATCGCGCACGCGATCCGGTTCACGGCTCACTGCACCGCCAACGCGTACATCTGGCCTGCTTCTCACCAAGCCGGCTCGTGCAGCTCGGCCTTCCCGCCTATGGGTGCGCGGTTTCGCCTGAGGTCGAGCTTCGACATCTCTGGCTTCAGCGCGACCACGCAGGTGGTGCTGCGCGCGTTCCAGCATTACGGGCTGATCCTGGCCGATAACGGGTCGGACTGGTTTTTCGGCGGTTCCACCGACGACTGGTGGGGCACCGCTGCCGGCAGCACGGTGGTCAGCGAGCTGAAGACGATTCCCGCCAATCAGTTCGACGCGGTCGACGAATCGAAGCTCCAGGCAGTCGCTGGTTCCTACCAGGCTGCGGCGAGCCGCGTGGCGGCTTTGCCCCGGGACCGCCTCCACTTCGGACTCTCCAACAATCCCGATCAGCTCAGCTGGATGACAACAAGCGGTGTGCCGTGGCGCTACCGCTATTTATATCTGGCTGGTGGGGTGAACACGAGCAATCCATGGCAAAACTGGAACAGCCCGCCGGGTGCATACGCCGCCAACTTCATGAACAGCTCCGGCGCGAACGGTTACGTCCCGGTGTTCACCTATTACGAGCTTCTGCAATCACTGCCCTCGACTGGCAGCAACGAATCGGACCGTGACTTCAGCAACCTCAACAACACGTCGACCATGGCCGCCTTCTACGCGAACTTCAAGCTCCTGTTGCAAACCGCCGGGGCCTATGGCAAAGCCGTGGTCGTGCACGTGGAACCGGACCTGTGGGGCTACCTGGAGCAGCGGGCGGGTGGGCAAGACGCATCGACGTTGACCGCCAGCGTCGCGAGCTCGGGCTTTGCCGAGGCGGCAGGCATCCCCAACACGGCCCAGGGTTTTGCGTGGACGCTGCTCAAGCTCCGGGACATGTACGCGCCGAACGCGATCCTGGCCCTCCATGCATCGGCCTGGGGCAGCGGGATCGATATCGCGAGCAGCACAGACCCCACCGTTAACCCGGCTTCGGTGGCGGACGCGACGGCGGCGTTTCTCAATTCCGCCGGCATCACGAGCAACCCATACGGAAGTACGTGGGACGTCGTCTTCAACGACCTCGACGACCACGACGCCGGCTGGTGGGAGGCGCAGGGGTCGGACAACGCCAACCTCACGCATTGGTGGGACCCGACCAACACGAAGTTCCCAAACTTCAGCCGCTACCTGGCGTGGGTTGGTGAGCTGCGTGCTAAGACGGCCCGCCCACAGATCGCTTGGCAGGTGCCGGTCGGCAACCAGTACTACCTGACGATGAACAACACCTGCGGGCACTACCAGGACAACGTCGCGCAGTACTTCATCAGCCACCCCAACGACCTCTTCAACGCGGGCTTGATCGCGGTGCTGTTTGGCGCGGGCAACGCGTGCCAGACGACCTACACCGACACGCAGGGCGATGGTGTGACGAACAACAGCGGCGCGCCCACGACCGACACGCTCGGCTATTGCAACGCCTGCAACACACAAGCCTCGATCTACTCGGACGACGACGGCGGATACCTGCGCGTCTTCGTAGGCCAGTACTATGGGGTCAGCGCTCATCCCTGGAAGGGCTTGTACACACTTGATGCGTACGGCGGGGCGCATCCCGCGGACAGCCCGCCGCTGGCCGGCGGCCCCAGCTTTGCCACACCTCTCGCCCGAGCGGCCAGGGCCGCCCCAGGTGTGAACGCCCCCCAGAACGGCCTCATCCTCGATGCTTACGGCGGCCTGCACTCCTATGGCTCGCCGGTGCTGCAGATTGGACAGGAGCCCTACTACCCCAACCTCGACGTCGCCCGCGACTTCGTGTTCTTGCCGAGTGGAACCGGCGGCTACGAGCTCGACGCCTGGGGCGGCATCCATCCTTTCTCGATCGGCGCCAACCCGATGCCGCCTGCAGCCGGCCAGTACCCGTACTTCCCGGGCCTAGACGTGGCCAAGAAGATCGAGTTGCTGGCAGACGCCAGCGGCGGCTACGTGCTGGACGCGTACGGTGGTCTCCATCCGTGGTCGGTGACGGGCCACGCACTTCCTGTGCCGATGGCCGAGTACGGCTACTGGTACGGCCAGAACATCGCGCGTGATATCTGGTTTGCGCCAGCCTCGACCGCGAGCTCAGGCAGCGGTTACGTGCTCGACGCCTACGGAGGCTTCCATCCGTTCTGGAGCGCGGCTGCGCCGCCGCCGCCGACGATGGCGCAGTACGGCTACTGGTACGGCAATGACATCGCACGCGGCGTGTGGTTCATACCCGGATCGACGGCCAGCACGGCGACCGGCTATACGCTGGACGCTTTCGGCGGCCTTCATCCCTTCACGTCGCCTGCACAATCGTTGCCCGCACCCATCAGCCAGTACGCGTACTGGCCCGGCCGTGACATCGCCCGCGCGATCTGGGGCGCTTAGGAGGCCTTGCCTGCGGGCTTGCGCAGGTGCTTCGCGGGATCGACTCCCTCGAGTGTCATATCGTGCTCGAGCATCTCGTAGACGAGGCCGTCGAATGACGTCTGCGGCTTCCAGCCGAGGTTCTTCGCTGCTTTGGACGCATCGCCGCGCAGCTCATGGACGTCGGCGGGCCGGAGATACGCCTCGTCGATCACGACGTACTTCTCCCAGTCGAGGCCTGCCATCGTGAAGGCGGCGATCAGGAAGTCGCGCACGGAGCGCATGACGCCGGTCGCGATCACGTAGTCGTCCGGGTCGTCCTGCTGCAGCATGAGCCACATCGCCTCGACGTAATCGCGCGCGTGGCCCCAGTCGCGCTTGGCGTCGAGGTTGCCCAGGCGCAGCTTGTCCGTCTTGCCAGCGAGGATCTGGGCGATGCCGCGCGTGATCTTGCGACTGACGAAGTTCTCGCCGCGCCGGGGTGACTCATGGTTGAAAAGTATTCCGCTGCACGCGAACAATCCATGTGCTTCGCGGTAGTTGACGGTCATCCAGTGCGCGTAAAGCTTGGCGACTGCGTATGGGCTGCGCGGATGAAAAGGGGTGCTTTCGTTCTGAGGCGGAGGCGTCAGACCAAACATCTCGGAGGTCGACGCCTGGTAGAAGCGCGTGGGGAGGCCGGCGGTGCGAATGGCCTCGAGCAGGCGTGTCGTGCCCAGTCCGTCAGCGTCGCCCGTGTACTCCGGCTGGTCGAACGAGATGTGGACGTGGCTCTGCGCCGCAAGGTTGTAGATCTCGCCCGGCCGCACGAGCTTGACCAGCCGGTTCAAGCCTCCGGAGTCGGTCATGTCCCCGTAGTGAAGGACGAAGCGAGAGCCTTCGGCATGGCTGGGGTGCGCGTGCTGCAGATGGTCGATCCGGCCGCGGTTCATCGTCGACGCTCGCCGCACCACGCCGTGAACCTCGTAATCCTTCTGGAGCAGAAGCTCGGCGAGGTACGAACCGTCCTGGCCCGTGATGCCTGTGATGAGTGCTCTCTGCGCCATCGCAGTACAAAAGTCTAGGGCCTTTGGAATTGACGATCCCCGGGCCAAAACGTTAGAGTGGCTTGCCCCCCAGGTCACAACTGACCACCGGTTCGTCACAAGTCGGACCACTCGCCCAGCTCATGTCCTTGCAAAGAATGAGGAACTTTTCACTCACACTTTTGACGCTCGCCGCCCTTGGCGGCGCCTCCATTCAGCTGGCCGCGGCTCAGAGTGGCCCGACCCACGCTGCTCGGCAGGTCCTGCAAACGGTCCCCGCCGGGCCACAGCGAGAGGTGTTTGGCTTTGCCCTCGCCAGCAGCTTGAGCGACCCCACCGTGGGCTATACGACGTGGGATCTCTCGCTCGTAAGCACCGTGGCCTTCTTCGGGCTGCATGTGCAGAACGACGGGACTCTCGCCGGTGACGCCGGGTCTACCGTGTGGAACTCGAGCCAGCTGACCAATCTCGTCGGCGCGGCGCACGCGCACGGCACAAAGGTCGTGCTGACGATCATCCTCCAGGACTTTGCCACCAACACGCCCAACATGTGCGGCGGCCTGAACCACGTGTCGGTCACGATTCCGAACGCGGTCGCAGAGATGAGGGCGAAAGGAGTCGACGGGATCAACGTCGACTACGAAGGACTCAACGGCAGCTGTGGCTATCCGGATCCCTCATGGGCTCGCCACGCGTTCACCAACTTTCTCATCGGTCTGCGCAGCAGCATGCCGGCCGGTTCATATCTTTCGGTCGATACGTACGCCAGCTCGGCCACCGATTCAGTCGGCTTCTTCGACATCTCGGCGCTGAATGCGAGCGTCGATTCATTTTTTGTCATGGCATACGACCTCGAGTATTCGAACTACGCCCGGCCACCGGCCAGCTGCAGCACCTTCTGCCTCGGCCCGACCGGGCCAGTGGCGGGCTACTACTACACCGACACCTCGACCGCAGACCAGTACAGGTCAGTCGTCGCGCCTTCGAAAGTCATCCTCGGCGTTCCGTACTACGGTCGCAAGGCTTGCGTCGCCAGTCCCGCGCCTAACGCGTATCCGACGAGCAGTGTCGTCGCCGACACCTACCTGGACGCATCGACCGAGGCCACATCGAACCTGGTCAAGCCAGGCAGCTACGTCGCCCATCGCGACGCCAATGACGGCGCCGGCCAGGAACGCTGGGACACATGGGTCAACACGTCGATGAACTGCACGCGAGAGCTGTACTTTGACGACACGATTTCGCTCGGCAACAAATACGCGCTGGTCAATGCGGACAACCTGCGCGGGGTTGGGATCTGGAACCTGAATTACGGGGGCGGTGCGCCGGAGCTGTGGTCGCTCTTGTCGACCTATTTCGCCTGCCCGACCACGATCAACGTGGCCGCCACTCAGAGCACCACCTCGTTCGGCTTCCAGGTCTCCGCCGGCAAATGCACGGTCGCGTACTACGACGTTCAGGCGTACGACAGCACCCTGAACGAGGGCTGGTTCAGCCTGCCCGCTGTCGGCGGCGGTGGCGCTTCATCGCTCCAGGGCTTCGCGGGTCACACCTATCAGCTAATGGCTCGGGCGCACTCCAGTGGAGGGATGTTGAGCTCATGGGCGCAGGCCTCGACGCAAGTGGCGGCGAGCGCGACCAAGTCCCACGCGTGGAGCGGGCTCTACACGCTCGACGCATTTGGCGGCATCCACCTCGCCGACAGCCCGCCGTTGGGAGGCGGCCCGAGCTTTGCCTCGCCGCTGGCGCGGGCGGTCAAGTCGGCGCCGGGGGCCGGCGCGCCGCAGAACGGCCTGATCCTCGACGGTTACGGTGGCCTGCACGCGTACGGGGGACCGACCCTGCAGGTGAGCCAGGAGCCGTATTACCCGGGCAACGATATCGCGCGCGACTTCGTGATCCTGCCCGACGCCAGCGGCGGTTACGAGCTGGACGGCTACGGCGGCATCCATCCGTTTGCGCTCGGCGCCGGCCACCTTCCCGCCGCGGCCGGCCAGTATCCGTACTTCCCGGGCCGAGACCTTGCCAAGAAGATCACGTTGCTTGCGGACGGGAGTGGGGGATACGTGCTCGACGCCTATGGAGGCCTGCACCCTTGGTCGGTGTCAGGACATGGCCTGCCGAGCCCGATGGCCGAGTACGGCTACTGGGGCGGCCTTGACATCGCGCGCGACGTTTGGCTCGCCCCCGGTTCGAGCGCAACCGCGGCGAGCGGCTACGTGCTCGACGGATACGGAGGCGTCCATCCGTTCTGGAGCCCCAAGGCGACACCGCCGTCCGCGATTGCCCAGTACGGCTACTGGACCGGCCGTGACGTTGCGCGGAGCCTTTGGTTCCTGCCCGGCGCGACAGCAAGCACCGGCACCGGTTATACGTTGGACGGTTTTGGTGGCATTCATCCCTTTGCCGTGGGCGGCCAGGCGCTTCCGCCGGCGATCGGTCAGTATGCTTATTGGCCCGGCCGCGATGTCGCGCGCATCCTCTGGGGCGCCTGAAACATCGGGACCGGGTGATACAGTGACTGGCCGTTTGACCCTCTCCAGGTGGTGTTTCACGGGGTTGGCTTTGCTGGTGCTTGGCACTACGGTGCTCGCACCCGCGGCTCCGGCATCAGCCGCCGGCGGCCGCGGCAGCGCGACGATTCCTCGCTCGTTGACCGTGAAGCCGGGCCCGCAGCGCGAAGTCTTCGGGTTTGTCAACGCATCGAACCTGGGCGATCCCAACGTCGGATACACGTCATGGAACATGAGGCTGCTGACCACGGTCGCGTTCTTTTCGATCCAGGTGAATAGTGGTGACGGCAATCTCGTGACCTATGACAACGGCTGGGCTGTGTACCACTCACAGACCATGACCAACTTGGTCAACGCCGCCCACGCCAACGGAGTGCGAGTCATCGTGTCGCTCAACCTGCACAGCGACAGCCAGGTCTGCGCCGGCCTCGTGGCCGCCAACACGCAGAACACGATCAGTTCGGCGATCACGCAGATGAACCTTTACGGCCTCGACGGGATCAACCTCAATTACGAGGCGAACAACATCACCTGCCCGAATGGGCTGAGCAGCCGCGACCAGATGACCGCATTCGTCAAGAATTTCAGGGCCGCGATGCCGTCCGGTTACCTCGCGGTTGACACGTACGCCGGCTCCGCCGAAGACAACCTCGAGTTCTTCGATGTCACGGGCCTGGCGCCGTATGTCGACGCGATGTTCGTGATGAGCTACGACAGCGACTACAGCAACTCCACAGAGGTGCCCCTCAACTGCAGCTCCTACTGTTTCAACCCGGTCTCCCCACTCAACACGTATCGCTTCAATGTGTCCAAGACCATCGCGCAGTACACAGCGCTTGTCCCAGCGAGCAAGGTGATCATCGGCCAGCCTTACTACGCCAGGCGGGGCTGCGTTCCGTCACTTAACGTCGCTCATCAATATCCGATTCCAGGCACAAACTTCGTCACCACGCCCTACACATACGCGTCGACGATTCCGAGCCAGACGGGGGTCTACAACTTCTCCAAGCATCTGGACCCTGGCGACGGCGTGAGCGAGTGGGATACCTGGTACGACACCGACTGGAACTGCAATCGCGAGCAGTATTTCGACGGCGTCACCTCTCTCGCTGCCAAGTACGACCTGATCGACCGCACCGGGGTTGCCGGAGTCGGAATCTTCACGCTGGACTACGGCGGCAGCTCGCCCGAGCTGTGGTCACTGCTGGCAACTTATTTCGCCTGCACGGTCTCGGTCAGCATCGCTCCGACCCAGACGACCACCGCGTTCAGCATCGGGATGTCGGCAGGCAGCTGCCAGGTCGCTTACTTCGACGTCCAGCAGTACGACACGACCCTGGGTGAGGGCTGGTTTGGCCTTCCGCCGGTCGGGGCCGGAGGAGGCTCATCCGCGAGCGGCGGTGCCGAGGGTTTCCAAGGCCACACCTATCAGTTCATGGTTCGCGCGCATTCGATTGGAGGCGTGACGAGCTCGTGGACCCAGGCCACGACCCAGGTCTCGGCCACGTCGACCAAGGCGCACGCCTGGAGCGGGCTCTACTCGCTCGACGCGTACGGTGGGATCCACCTCGCGGACAGCCCACCCCTGGGCGGTGGGCCAAGCTTTGCTTCGCAGCTCGCGCGGGCGGTCAAGGCGGCGCCGGGGGCGAGCGCGCCGCAGAACGGGCTGATCCTGGACGGCTACGGCGGCCTCCACGCCTACGGCAGTCCGACGCTGCAGCTGGGCCAGGAGCCTTACTACCCTGGCAACGACATCGCCCGCGACTTCGTCTTCCTCCCCGACGGGAGCGGTGGCTACGAGCTGGACGGCTACGGCGGGATCCATCCGTTCTCCCTCGGCTCCAGCCCAATGCCGGCGCCAGCCGGTCAGTACCCCTACTTCCCGGGCCAGGACCTGGCCAAGAAGATCCTCATGCTGCCGGATGGCAGCGGCGGATGGGTGCTCGACGCCTACGGCGGTCTGCATCCCTGGTCGGTGACCGGAAGGGCCTTGCCCGGGACGATGGCGGAATACGGCTACTGGGGCGGGCTGAACGCCGCGCGTGACCTGTGGCTCGCGCCAGGCTCGACCGCCAGCTCCGCCAGCGGCTACGTGCTCGACGCCTATGGCGGAATGCACCCGTTCTGGAGCGCGGGCGCGACGCCACCGCCGGCGATGGCGGAGTACGGCTACTGGAAAGGCCAGGACATCGCGCGTGGGTTCTGGTTCATGCCCGGCTCGACCGCAGCCACCGGCGCCGGCTACACGCTGGACGGCTATGGCGGGGTACATCCCTTCGCAGCCTCAGGGCAGGCTCTGCCGCCTGCCATAGGACTGCACGCGGCCTGGCCAGGGCAGGACCTGGCGAAAGCGCTCTGGGGCGCTTAGACCCCGCGGCCTGAGGGGTCTCGGTCCAGCACCGCGGCGTAGGCCGCCTCGACCCTCTCGACGACTGAGCTCCAGCTGAAACGCCTTGCCAGCTCGAGGGCCCCGTTGGCCCCCATCTCGGCCGCCAGGCTGGGATTGGTAAGGAGCCGTTCGATTGCCGCCGCAAGCTGCTCGCTGGAGCCCGGTTCCACGAGCAGGCCGGTCTTACCCTCGGTGATCACTTCCTGCACTGTCGGAATGCGGGCGCCGATCACGGGTTTGCCCTTCGACCAGCCTTCGAGGTAAACGCGGCCGAAAGCCTCGTTGCGGGACGGCAGGCAGACCACGCTGGACGCCTCCAGCGCGTCCCACTTCGTCTGCTCGTCGACCCGGCCGAGTAGGTGCAGCCAAGGGTACGAGTGCTGGGCGAAAAAGCGTTCGGAGAAGGGAGTCGACGGGCCGATCACGACCAGCTCGGCGCTGACCTTCCGCCGGCGGACCATGTCCACGGCCGCGACGAGCTCAGTGATCCCCTTGTACTGATACTGCTGGCCCATGAACAGCACGAGTGGGGCGTCGCTTCCATCGATGCGCTGGCGAAAGCGGGCAGCGTCGGCCGGCAGTGGAGGATCCGCCGCGCTCCAGATGACGTGAATCCGGTCCGGCTCCACGCCCAGGCGCTGGAGCTCGTCGCGCTCAGCCGTGGTGAGGGCGAGGACCGCGTCGGCGGCGCGATAGACGTCGATCCAGTCCTGGTATCGATAACCCCGCCACTTCTGGTGGTGATGTGGCGTCAGGACAAAAGGCTTGCCTCGCTTCCTGGCCACTGCAAGAGATGCCTGCGCCAGGAACGGACGCCCGATCCGATGATGGTGAAGGAGGACGTGATCAGGCTCGACCACCGCATCGATGTACGGAACCATCTGCGCCGCTATGCGCCGTGCCATCCCCGCCGGATTTGCGTAATAGGAAAAGACCCAGAGGAGCATCCGCCTTTTTGTCGCGCCACTCCAGCGAACAGTGGTAACCCCGGGCTCGCTTGGCGCCGCCGCGAGCTCACCCAGCCTCAATGTGGTTCCGAGAAGCCAGTCGGTCCGATTTTGTGTCCACAGCGTGAGCACGTCGGCCTCGAAATGCGCGAGGTGTGCGCGAAGCTCGGCGACATGCGCCTGGACGCCACCGACAGACGGCGGAAAAGCCGTCGTAGTCAGAAGAATCCGGCGCCGGGCCGCGCTCACTTCTGCGCCGCTAGTTGAAGGATGCTCTCCATCTGGTCGCCTGCGCGCGACCAGGTCCATCGCTCGACGACGTCCTTGCGCCCGGCTTCGCCCATGGCCAAGGCAAGCGGTGGGTCGCCGGCGAGCCGGGCGATCGCAGTCGAAATCGAGCGCGCGTCGGGCTCGACGAGGATTCCAGTCACTCCATCCATGATCGATTCTCGGTAGCCCGCCTCACGGATCGCGATGACAGGTGTGCCACATGCCATCGATTCGAGGGAGGTGAGGCCAAATGGCTCGAGCCGTCCAGCGCAAACCGTGATCAGGGCATGTTGGTAGCGATCGACCACCTCGAGCTCGCTCAGGCCGGTATCGACTATAAGCTCGACGTCATTCTCGCGGGCGACCTGCTTCAGGCCTGTGTCGGGCAGGGATCTCGGCAGCACGACGCGAATCGCCGGGCGCAGATCGCTCGGGAGCGCGGCCAGGGCTTGGATGATTAGCTCATGTCCCTTGGCCGCAATCGGGGCACCGAGCGACAGCACTTCGCGACGGCGCGCCGACATCGGTTCCGCCGGCCTGAACCGGTTCGGGTCGATGCCCAAGTAGCAAACGATCGCGTGCCGCGCATACGCCGCCCAGACCCGCTCTCGGCTGTAGACCGAGTTGACCACGATGACCCTTGCGTGCCGCGCGCTTTCCAGGTCCGCCTTCGCAAGCCGGCCCAACACCAGCGTGTCCTCCGCGACACGGGCCGGCCCTAACACGCCGGGCGAGCGGGCCAGGTTCTGCCTGTGCTGCTCGCGCACCGCCATCTCCGAGGCATATCGCGGCGGCTCCTGGCAGTAGTAGACCGTCGGCACTCCGTCGAGCCAGCGCAAGACATTGGGTGCGTCGGTCATGGCGTCGGGGTGCAGCAAGACGACGTCGTAGCGCCCCGCCTTGATCCGCGCCGCCAGGCGACGGTGAAGGCTCTCGAGCGGCCTGAACAGCGTGTAGGAGCGGGGCGCCAGGTGCCCGGTGCGGAGGCGGTCATCAACCAATCCCCCGAGGGGCCGATAGGGAACGACGTCAACTGAGTGGACTTGTTGTGCGAGATCGAAGGGACCCTTGTCGGCGTATGTGCTGAGACGAAAAAGATCGATCTCGTGACCACGCGCGACCAGCTCGCGACCAATCTCAAACGAGGTTCGAAGCGCCCCGCCGGGCGGCAGGTTCTCGTAGACGGCGATTCTCAAACTACAGCTCGTACCTGCGGAGACCGAGCTTTTGCATCGTCACCGCCCAGATGAACCAGGGATTGTTGACGAGGTAGCGGCGCCACAAGCGGCGAGGTTCGGTGACAAGCCGGAAGAACCACTCGAGGCCGGACCGCTGCATCCATCGCGGGGCTTGCCGAACAGTGCCGCTGTGGAAGTCAAAGGCAGCGCCAACCCCGATCAGGACAGGCGCCTTTAGCCGAGCTCGCATCGTTGCCATCCAGCGCTCCTGCTTGGGCGAGCTGATGCCAACCCAGACGATGTCTGGTTCCGCGGCGTTTATGACTGCGGTGGTTTCCGCCGATGCCAGCTGGTTGAGCGGCGCGAAGGGTGGCTCGATCGTCCCCACGATCTGCAGGCCGGGGAATCGAGCACGCATCCGCTCGGCGAGCCTGGCGGCGATCCCGTGCCCTCCTCCATAAAGGAAGTGGCGATGCCCGGCGGTCTTGGAGCGCTCGAACTCCGCAAGGATGAGATCGGGGCCATAGACGCGTGTCACCCGCGAATCGTGGGCGCGAGCAAGCCAAACGAGAGGCATTCCATCAGGTGTCACCATGCCGGCGCGGTTGAAGATCTCTCTCAAGTCTTCGGAGCGTTGACATTCCATCACGCCGTGCACCGAGCAGATGCATACATAGGTCTTGTCGCGCCCTCGAATCCAGCGGTCGATCTGATCGAGCGCCTGTTCCATGTTCACCAGGCTGACCCCGACGCCGAGAATGTTGGTACGGGCCGGTGAGCTCACGACGCGTGACGCGTCGCCCCGAGTACCTCTCGGTAGGCCTCGACTGTCCTCGCTGCGCATTTTTCCCAGGTGAACTGTCGAGCGCGCGTCATGCCTTTGTCCTTGAGCTTGCGGCGAAGGTCGGAGTTGGTGAGGAGCCCTTCGAGAGCTTGAGCGAGGGCGCGCGGCGTTGCCGGATCGATCAGCACAGCCGCGTCGCCCAGGACCTCTGGGAGGGAGCCACGATCGGAGGCGACTACGGGAGTGCCGACGGCCATCGCCTCCAGCGGCGGAAAGCCGAATCCTTCGTACAGGGAGGGATAGACGACGAGCGTCGCTGCGCAGTAAACGGCCGGGAGCTCTGCGAACGGCACGCTGCCCAGCCAGCGCACGCGACCCTCCAGGCCGAGGCTGCGGATCTGCCTCGAATGCTCGGGAAAGTCCTGTGCTCGAGCTCCGGAGATATCCAGCTTCACGCCGGCGAGAGCTGAGCCGTCGGCCGCCGCGGCCATGGCGCGCAGCACCCCATCGAGATTCTTGCGTCCGATCGGAGCACCCGGAAAAAGCATTACAGGGGGACCTTCGACGCTTGGCGCACCGGCTTTGTGGATCAGGAATTCGGGATCGAGACCGTAGGGGATCACGGTAACTCGACCCGGATCGAGGCGATAAACCTCCACCAGCTCGCGTTTCGCAAATTCGCTGCCGGTGATGATGCGAGAGGCCGCGCGGAGGCGCCACGGCATCACGAATCGCGTGTAGATCCGCCATTCGAGCGGGTGGTCGCCGGGATAGCGGCTGGCCGCGGCGTCGTGGACGGTGATCACGATCGGCACGGCGTCCACCCAGGGCGCCACAAAGCTCGGGCAGTGGAGGACATCGGGTCGCTCGGTGGCGATCGACCTTCGCGCGCCTCGGACCAGCCAGCGCATGGTGCCCACCGGATCGGACTTGCGTGGTCCTTCGACGACCCACGGCTTCACGTCATCGCGTGACTGAAGGGCGCCGAGCAGCGCGCGGCCGTAGACCCCAGAACCGCCGCGGTTGCGGTTCGCGAATGTCATGTCGAGGGCGACGGACAGTGGCGGCACGCGCGCCTCTATACGACCGTGGTCGCCGGTCGTGTCTGCCAGACCGCTGGGGAAGGCACGCGCTCCGCGCGTCGCGCGAGAGTCACGCTGGCTCCGGCGGCCCACCAGAAAAGGAAGGTGACCGAGAGGTCGCCCCACAGGTCGCTGGTCATGGTTATCGGTACGAGGGCGAGACCTCCAACAAGCGCGACCAGCGGTATCACCTCTTCGAGCGTTGGTTGGGGTCTTATCCGCAAGGTCCGATAGCCCGACCACAGGACGAGAAGGTACAGGGCGACATAGAGGGCGCCGCCCAGCAGTCCCATGTCGCCGAACATTCCAAGCACCGCGCTCTCGCCGGTGCCGACCAGGCTGCCATAGCGGACAGTCGAAGCGCCCGTGCCGAGCCCGAAGGGGTGTTTGAGGTCGAACTTCAGATCGTTGATCAGGTAGGTGTAGTGCTCGGAGGTGGAGCTGTCGTGACCGGAGATGGCCCAGACGAGGCCGGTCCGATGAATGGGCTGCAGGTTTCGGTCCACCGCGGGGGCGATCGACGTATATGGAAACAGCGCGGAGATGGTGACCACGATCAGGATCGGCACCATTCCGGCGATCCACACCCGACGCCAGAGCAAGAACAACAGCGCTGCCTCGCCGATGAGCGCGAACAGCGCCAGTCGGGTGATCGAGATAGCAACCCCGAGGACGATTAGAGCAGTCGCGATCGCGACGAGCCTGGCGGTGCGCTGCGACACGCGGCGGCCCAATATCGCAACGCCCATGGGAAAGAGCAGCAGTGCTGTGTAGGCGACACCAAGGGGACTGATGTAAGTCGAGACGATGCGCCGCACGAGGGAGCCGTCTGGAAGCGAGACGAAGAAGTTCTCGGGAAGTCCGGACGGGCCGTGATATTTGAAGCCCAGGAAGCTCGAGTACTGGTTGACGCCCCAATCGAGCCAGGTCTTTGTTGGCACGAGGAAGACTTCGTAAAGGCCGAACAGGGTGACCGCAGCACCTGCGCCAAGGCACAGCCAGACGACGATCGAAAGTTCCCTGTCGTCGTTTGGGGTCAGGGTGCGGCCAAGGAAATAAAGAAGAGGAATCAAAAAGATGATTCGGAAGCCGACCAAGCGCTGCGAGAGATTGGCGTCGGAGTGGAGTAGGGAGGAGGGGAGCAGGAAGTAGACCACCGCCAGCATCGCAAAGGCGCCCGCGATCCAGTCAGTGAGCAGGATGGGGCCGAGCTGTCCACTCCTTGCCCTGTCGTAGACGCGAAGGGCGGCAATCACTGTCAGCAGCGCAAGGAGAACCTCTTTCCAGCCCTGAAACGCGCGGACGAGCAAGGTCGGGGTTTCGAGCCGCAGCAGCAGCATCAGGAGGAAGCTGTGAAAGGCCATTCCGGCGACGAGCAGTCCCAGGCCGACGAACGGGTGGCGCCTTGTCCACCACACCCCCAGCACGAGGAGGACCAGGAGGGCGAGTGCAAGGCCTGTACCTAGAATCTGCGTCTTGAGTTCACTCCATCGCCGGCGCCGGCTCAAAAGCTCGGCGGGCCTCGTTGATACTATCGGACAACTCTCGAGAAGCACTGGATGGAGACAGCAATGACCTGGTGGTCGCTTTGGGCACAGCCGTGACGGGATGGTTCGAAGCGACAGCACTGACCGCGACCTTCAAATGGCTCCGCACGAATCAGCTCGTTCGGTACAACGCGATCTATCTGACCGGCTCGCTCGCAGCCGGTGCGTTGGGCTATGCGTTCCATTTTGCGACCGGCCGTTTACTAGGCCCGTCGCAGTACGCGGTCGTAGCGTCAGCGGTTGCTGCGCTGTACCTCATCAACTTGCCGTCACAAGTTGTTCAAACAGTCACCGCTCGTTTCACCAGCATCGCGGCTGGCCGAGGCAACCTGGGCAACATTCCAGGCTTGCTCGTGCAGCTCACAGGTCTGAGCATGGTCGTCGGCGCTCCCATCGCGATAGGGCTGATCGTGTTCAGCGCGCCCCTCTCGTCCTACCTCCAGATCTCCAACCAACGGGTCCTGTACGTGCTGGCCGCCGCCAGCTTGGTCGTTCTTGCTCTCTCGGCGACAAGGGGAGCGCTCATAGGTCTGAGCCGGTTCGTCGCGCTCTCGCTCAACACGGTGCTGGACATGACCCTTCGGGTCATCAGCTCGGTCGGGCTGGTCCTGGCCGGCCTCGGCCCAATCGGAGCGACCATCGCCCTGGTCTTTGGACCCGCAGTTGCCTTGGTGCAGAGCCTCGCCCTGTTCCGTGGCCTTCGCGCCCAGGTGTCAGGCAATCGTGCCGCACTGAGCGACGTGGGCACGTATGCCGCCCTCACCACAGTTGCGCAGATCGGCACGACCTATCTTTACAATTCCGACGTAATCCTCTCGAAGCACTATCTCGTCGCGCAAGATGCGGGCATCTACGCCGCGGCCTCCGTCTTGGGACGCGTCGCCTTTTTCCTCGGCCTCACGATCGCCCAGGTGATGTTCCCGCAGGTGGCCACACTTCACGCCAAAGACGAGCCTCATTTCCACGTGGTGGATCTCTCGCTCGCGATGCTCGTCGCGGTGGTGGTTTTTCTCGTGTGTATCTACGCCGCCGTGCCGGGACTTGTCGTGCTGCCGTTCGGAAGCGCCTTCAACCCGGTGCGTCAATTTCTCTGGCCATTCGCACTCGCCCTGGGTCTGCTGGCAATCTCGAACCTCATCATCACCTTCTTCCTGTCTACCGGCAGCGCGCGATTCGTCCTTCCGTTGATCGGTGCCTGCGTGCTCGAGCCTCTCTTGATTGTTCTTCACCACAATGACCCTGGCGCGATCCTGCAAATGGTTGTGATTACGATGTCTTGCCTGACGGTGGCGCTCGTTGGACTCTACGGAGTCGATCGAATCCCGAGTCTGCGGCAAGCGAAGGCTCACGTATGAAGCCCGCTCAGCATCTTTCAGTCGTTCTCCCGGCTTATCGCGAAGGACCGCGAATCCACGACAACCTGCGCCTGCTGCTGACGGAGCTGGACAAGCTAGACCACAACTACGAGGTAGTCGTTGTTTCAGACGGCAGCCCGGATGAGACGGCGGCTGAGGCTCAGCGAGTCGCCTCGGCGCACGTCAAGGTCCTCGACTACCCGTCCAACATGGGGAAGGGTTATGCGCTGTGCCGAGGGTTCGAAGCCTCGTCTGGAGATCCCGTCGTTTTCATCGATGCCGACATGGAGCTCCACCCTGGGTCGATCAAAGAGTTTCTCGGGATCATGCGCGATACCGGCTCGGACATTGTCGTAGGTTCCAAACGTCACCCTGAGTCACGCGTCAAATATCCGGCTTTCCGTCGACTCCAGAGCGCAGGTTATCATGCCGTGGTCCGCGGTCTTTTCTCGCTGGACGTCAAAGACACACAGACCGGCCTGAAGCTGTTTCGCCGCGAGGTGCTCGAGCAGACGACCCCGCTCCTGCTCGTCAAACGATTTGCATTCGATCTCGAGCTTTTGGCGGTTGCTCATCACCTTGGTTTCACAAAGATCGTCGAGGCTCCGGTCACCCTGAGCTACAAGTTCGAGACGACAACCAATGCCAGGGCTGTTTACAAGACCTTATGGGATACCGCCGCTGTCTTTTACCGCCTCTACCTGCTCCATTACTACGATCGCCGTCGCCGCGAGTTGATCGCGGCGACAGGGGCTCGGCCCGGTGGAGATGCAAACCTCGACGCGATGAAATCGTGACGGAGGCGGTAACCACACCAAAGCTCAGCACGAACCGGGAGTCACGGGCCGCGGCAAGCCTGTACGAGACGGCAGCAGCCGCGGTGCGCGCTCACCCAGTCATGGCTGTGGTCTTGGCAGCTATTGCTTGGGCGATCGTTGAGACATGGCCGGTGGTGACGCAGCTCAACGTGACCATCTTTGGAACTCCTGGCGACGCGACCGGCACGGTAGGGCTCTACTGGTGGTGGGCATACGCCGCACGCCACGGCCTGTCGCTGTTCGATAACACCCTACAAGGGGTTCCGCTCGGTTCTGGCTGGGAAACCATTCCGTTCAGCGTATTGCCGATGGCCATATTCACACCCCTCGCCCTCGCATTCGGACCGATCGTCGCTTACAACCTCGAGTTGCTCAGCAGCTTTCCGTTGACGGCTTGGACGACTTACCTGCTGGGCCGGCGCATGCAGCTGCCGGCGCTTGCGGCAGCATTCGCAGGCCTGGCTTTTGCAGCGGTGCCATTTCACATCCAGAAGGCCATGGGTCACGCAGGCCAGACCCACATGGAGCTATTCCCGGCTGCGCTTCTGTTTCTTGTCCGATGGCGCCAGGGTGGCTCCCGCTGGAACCTGGCGGCTGCCGGCGCCGTGGCGGGCCTTCAGCTCTGGATCGACTTCTACTTCACCGCAATCCTGGTCCTGCTCGTCGCCATCTTCTTCCTGGTCAGCGGAGTCATGAGTGACTCGCGCTGGCCCACGTGGGCCTCCCAGCTCCGAGGACAAATAGCGGCTGGCGCCATCGTGCTGCTCGTTGCGGGAGCGTTCCTACCTCTTGCGGTTGTGTTCGCCCATCGGCCGAGCTCTGCAGATTACGTCGGGACCGCCCAGCAAGCGGCGACGCCCGTGATCCGGACTGAAGGTGAAGTTGCCCTCTACAGCGCCCGGCTGCAGTTCTATGTCACGCCACCGCACGACAACCCACTTGTTCCCGGCGCGGTCAGCAATTGGGAAACGGCCCACCTGCATGGAAACAATTTCGTCGAGGCGTCCCTGTTCATTGGCTACACGGTGATGGTGCTTGCGTTACTCGCTGTTCTCGTGCGCCGGCTTCAGTTTCCAATCGTGCTGGCGCTCGCGATTGGGACCGCGGGTTTTGTTGTTTCGCTGCCACCCGACTGGGCCATACCTGTGATCCGGGTCCACGCGCCGTCGCATTACCTCTACCTCGTCGTGCCGCTCATTCGCGTGTACTCGCGGTTCGGTGTCCTCGTCCTGCTGGCAGCCGCGCTTCTCGCAGGTTTCGGTTACGCGGTCATTCAAGAGCGCGTTCGCTCGCGGCTGCGGCCCGTCGCTCTCGTCCTTCCATTCGTGCTGGTTGCTCTGGAGTTCAACAATGTGCCGCCGGCCCATGTCACACAGATACTCCCGGCGCCTCCGGAGTACAGCTGGCTGCGTGGCCAGCCGCCTGGGGTCCTTGTCGAGTACCCGCTGGCTGGGCCTGACATGAACCGGCAAGAAATCGCGACCAGGCAGTATGCCTTGTATCAATCGGTCCATGAACACCCCATGTTCAACACCGGCCAGACCAACGGACCGGCTGCCGATCGGGCTCGGACCCTAGAGCCCTACTACGCTCCAGGCGTCGTCCAGCAGCTGCAGTCGCTGGGTATTCACTACGTCTTCGTGCACCGGACCGACTACCTGGTAGACGGAAGGTCGCTTCCCCAAAACGTCGACGGTCTTGCCTACGTGACGACGTTGGGGGACACCGACATCTACTTAGTGACCAGCCGGTGACGGATCGGCTGATTCCGATTCAAAACGCTGGCTTCGCGATCGTTGCCAACGGATTTGCGGAGGGCGGGCCGGCCCAGGCGGTTCGCGATTTCCTGGTCAGGCGGCGAGCAGGGCGGGTGGTCGCTGTATTCCATCCTTTGACCCGAGACGACGCCGGCCGCCACGAAATGACGACGTGGGAAAACGGCGTCCTAGTTACTAAACGGACGTGGAGCCTCCCGTCACGGCCGCCGATTACGTTTCCGCTTGACCTCCTAACCCCGATCTCGATGCCGAAAGTCGATTGCTGGTTCGGGTTCAATGCGCTTGCGTGCTGGCGCGGTATCCGCGCCCGCGACCGGAGGCAGACTCAAAAGGCGATCTACTGGTGTGTGGACTTCGTGAGATCTCGCTTCGGCCCCGGATTGGTCACCCGCTTTTATGAGCGCCTCGACGGGTTCTGCTGCTCTCGGGCGGATTTGCGTTTCGATATCTCCCAGCCTGCTGCTGAGGCGCGGGCTGCTCGCCATGCCGGGCGTCGACTTGCCCCGACTCGAATCGTGCCGATCGGAGCCTGGCTTGATCAGGTCGTGGTGACGCCACAAGATGGCTACCGTTCGCGAAGCGTGATCTATCTAGGCAATCTGATACGCACCCAAGGAGGTCCGATGCTGCTGGACGCTCTGGCGGTCCTGGCCAAGCGCCACCAGCCGTTCACCGCCGAAATCATCGGACGCGGACCTCTACTCGAGGAGCTGCAGGCCAAAGCACGAGAGGCCGGCATTGCCGACCGCGTACGTTTCCACGGTTACGTCGAAGACCCTCACGCAGTCGACAGGATCCTCGCGAGCGGAGCGGTGGGCGTTGCCGCCTATGACACCGAGATCGAATCGTTCACACGTTGGGCCGATCCCGCGAAGCTCAAGTCATATCTTGCGGCGGGACTACCGATAATCGTGACCGATGTGCCGCCGAACGCCAGTATGCTCGCCGAGGCCAATGCGGCCGTGATCGTGCCGTTTCGCGCCGACGCCATCGCCGACGCCATTGAGCAGTTGATGTCTGACGGGGAGATGTGGAAGCGGCGGCGGCAGGCTTCGCTCGATGTTGTCAAGCAGTTCGACTGGACCAATATTCTCGGCGGCGCACTCGAGACAGCCGGCTTCCAGGCGTAAACTTCTTTGAAACCCAGCCTCAGCGTCATCATCCCTGTCTTCAACGAGCGAGACCAAATAGGACCAAACCTCGAAGCTGCCGCTGCGGAGCTGGAGAGGCCATTCGATACCGAGTTCATCGTCATCGACGACGGGTCAGTGGACGGCACCGCTGCAGCTGCGCGACTGTCCGGCGTCAACTCATTGCGAGTAATAGAGCAGCCAAATCTGGGTCGTTTGGGAGCACGACGCACAGGACTCAAGGCGGCGACCAAAGAAAGCGTGTTGTTTCTGGACAGCCGGGTCCGGCTGGAACCAGGGAGCGGCGAATTCGTCGCTGCGAGGCTTCAGAAAGGCGAGCCGGTCTGGAACGCGCACGTCGAAATCGAAGCTGCCGGCAATCCATATGGACGTTTCTGGAGAGTGCTCACCGAAATGGCCTTCGCGGCCTATTTCGACAGCCCGCGCACAACGAGCTATGGCACTGCCGAGTTCGACCGATTCCCCAAAGGCACAACCTGCTTTCTTGCGCCGACCGACTTGATGCGCCGGGCATTCGATCAGTTTCGGACGGCCTACACGAACGAGCGCAACGCCAACGATGACACGCCGATACTTCGATGGCTGGCGAGCCAGCAGAAGATCAATATCTCGCCTCGGTTTGGTTGCCGGTATTCGCCACGCTCGACAATGCTCGGCTTCCTTCGGCACGCCGAGCATCGAGGGGTCGTCTTTGTGGACGGTCACGGGCGCAGCGACTCGCGCTTCTTCCCAGTGGTTATTGGGTTCTATCCACTTAGTGTCTTCGCACTTATGGCGGCGGTGCGCCGCCCCATCGTCGGCGTGGCGCTGATCGTCGGTGCATCAGCGGCGGCCGGCGCGGTTGCACTTGCCCGAGGCAAGAGCCGGGATGACGCCACTTCGTTCGCAGCTCTCGTGCCAATCTATGCCGCCGCCCATGGGTTTGGGATGTGGAAGGGGCTGGCGCTGATGCTCGCGAACCGCGTCGCCAGCTTGCGAACGGAATGATTCTTTTCGTCTACGGAACGACTGGCGAGCTGATCAAGCTTGCGCCGGTGCTCCAGCGGCTGAGCCAGAACGGCGCTGGGTACGTGAGCGCAACTACGGGACAGCAAGTAGAGCAAATCCCCGGTCTTCTCCAGTCGTTCGGGTTGCCTCAGCCGGACGTGTGGCTTGCTCGTGGTTGGCGCCAGCGAGACCTGCGAAGGAACTCAGACGTCTCCGGATGGGCGGTGGCGGTCGCTACAGGCTTCATCAGACGGCGTCGCGAAATGCGACGAACGCTCACGTCTGGGGCCGGTCAGCCGTTGGTCATGGTTCACGGAGACACATTCACAACCGTGCTCGGAGCGATCATGGGCCACCTGATGCAGGTCCCAGTGGCGCACCTGGAGGCCGGCCTGCGCAGCTTCAGCATCTGGAATCCTTTTCCTGAGGAGATCGACCGCCGGGTCACTTCGGCCCTCGCGACCATCAACTACAGCCCAGGCGAATGGGCGGCATCGAACCTCAGTAGAGGCATTGTCGTGGACACGGGCTCAAACACGATCCGGGACAGCCTGGGTCTCAGCGCCGCCGAGGTTGATCCGTCGCTTCACCTACCGGAATCCCCTTTCGGGTTGGTCAGCCTTCATCGTTTCGAGCTGCTCAACAACAGGCACGTTCTAGCCGAGACCATCCAGTTGGTCGCGGCGGGAGCACGCAAGATACCACTCGTCTTCGTCGACCATCCGGTGACGGTCGCGGCGCTTACGGCTTTCGGCCTCTCGCCCCTGCTTGACGCTCCGGGCATCTACCGCATCCCGCGATTGCCTTTTCTCAGCTTTGTGCCCGTGATGCGCCGGAGCTCATTCGTGTTCACTGACAGCGGCGGGAACCAGGAAGAGTGCTTTTACCTCGACATTCCGTGCCTGGTGCATCGCAAGCGTACGGAGCGCCGGCAAGGCCTAGGCGAGAACGTCGTCTTGTCTGGTTTTGACTCCAATGTGGTGCGAGACTTTCTGAGTCAGCCTGAGCGTTTTCATCGCCGGGACTCTCTGTCTGACCAGTCGCCCTCAGACATCGTGGTGGCTGACCTGATCGCGCGCAGGTTTGCGGTTCCTTCATCCGCCTCGGTACCTGGGACACGCGGGGAAGCCCAGTCTTCTTGAAGTCGAACCGTCGCGCTTTAGGTCTGATCGCCCTCGTCTTCGTTGGATCGCGGGCGGCGGCGTACCTGGCCGGTGTCCGATTTGATGCCTCGCCGTTGGACTACTTCATCCAGTACCCGGACCCGACGCTGCTCAAGACGGACATGCTAAGCACGGTGTGGTATTTCCACATGGCGCCCCCGCTCTCCACGTTGTTTTTCGGTCTCGTGCTGAACATCTTCGGCTCGAGTTTCAGCACGATCTTCGCGGCTGTCTATTTCACATTCGGTTTGGCCTTGGCGCTTTGGCTTTACGCCCTCATGACAGCCCTCGGCGGGTCCCAACTGGTCAGCGTGGTGCTGACGATCGGGTTTGCGCTTAGCCCGGCCGCAATCCTTTATGAAAACTGGCTGTATCCGGACTATTTGATCGCTGCCCTCCTTGTTGCCGCCGCCCTGCTGCTCAGAGACTTCGCCGCGAGTGGGCACACGTTGAAGGCTGCGGGCTTTTGCGCGCTGCTCGGGTTGATCGTTCTCAGTCGCAGCTACTACCAGGTGGCTTGGTTCGTACTCTGCGTCGGGGCTGTGCTCCTGGTGATCCCGTTTCGGAAGCGTCTGGCTGTGGCTGCCCTGATTCCGCTGGTGCTGGTGCTGGCCCTCTACGCGCGCAATTACGAGATGTGGGGATTCTTTTCTGGGTCGTCGTCCACCGGTTTGAATTTTTACAACGAGTTCATCGTTCAGCTGCCGGTCAGCGACAGGGCAAGGCTTGCCGCGGAAGGACGTGTCTCCAATGTCGCAGTCCAATCCGACGTCTACCTTGCTCATCCGGAGGCATATGGCCTGCGGCCGCCGACGGGCATCCCGGTGCTCGACCAGACGTACAAGACAACTGGTGTCGTCAATTACGGAAATCGCACTTACGTCGATATCTGGGGGCAGTTGCAAAGCGACGGGATCGCCGTGATCGAGGCACGTCCCGTGGTTTTGGAACGGGCGGGCGTCATGGCTTTGTTCATCTTCTTCGTCCCTTCGCAGGACTACCCGCTCGAGCCTCAGAATCGCGCGCGACTTCTGCAGTTCGAACGGCTGAGCAACGTGCTCGAGTCAGGACAGATACGCGACGTGGCGGCGGCGCCTCGCGATCCAGTGCTTTACCAGCGGGCGCACTGGACCGAGCGCCTGGCAGAGGTCGGATGGCTCACATTGCTCGTGTACGTCCTGGCGATCCCCTATGGGGTGTTGCGTACGTGGCGGGCTGTACGAAACCACAATCGAGCGCTTGCGGCACCGCTTATCTTTCTTCTCGTGACGATCGTCTATGTTGGTGTCAGCGACCTCGTGGCCGGCATTCCGGACAACAATCGATATCGATTCATGATCGATCCGCTCGTTCTCGCTCTCCTTGCGGCTCTCCTCGCCCGCGCGGGGGAGCGTTGGAGAATCAAGCCCCTAGCTGCTAGGAGTTCGGCGCTGTCTTGAGCTGCCTCTGGGTACTCTGCTCATACCAGCTGACAGTTTCCCTCAGCCCTTCGTCGAATCCGACCTGAGATTGAAATCCAAACTCGCGAACAGCCTTGTCGGTGTTCAGCTTTCGTCGCGGCTGCCCATCTGGCTTGCTGGCGTCCCAAACGATCTCACCCTCGTATCCAGTGACTTTTGCGATCAGGGTGACGAGATCCCGGATTGAGATCTCGAATGAGGATCCGAGGTTGACGGGATCTGGTTTGTCATATCTCTCTGCTGCGAGCACGACACCGCGCGCGGCGTCGTCGACATAAAGAAACTCGCGTGTAGCTGTGCCCGTACCCCAGACGGTGATTGAAGCAGCCCCAGACTCACGCGCCTCGATGCAGCGCCCAATCAGGGCGGGGATGACGTGCGAAGACTCCGGATCGAAGTTGTCGCGCGGGCCATAGAGGTTCACCGGCAGGAGATAGATCGCATCGAGGCCATACTGCTGTCGGTAGGCTTGCGCCTGGACCAACAGCATCTTCTTAGCGAGGCCGTAAGGTGCGTTGGTTTCTTCCGGGTATCCATTCCAAAGATCATTCTCGGAAAAGGGGATCGGTGCGAACTTGGGATAGGCACAGACCGTACCGACCTGGACGTACTTGGCGACGCCCTGGAGTCGAGCCTGCTCCATCATCTCGATTCCCATGATGGCGTTCTCGTAGAAGAAGCGACCCGGATTGGCCCGGTTCGCGCCAATGCCGCCGACTCGCGCTGCAAGGTGAATAACTACCTCGGGTCGCTGGTCGCGGTAGAGCCGAGCGACCTCGGACTGCCGGGTAAGGTCGTAATCGCTGCTGGGGCAGTCGAAGACATCCGCTCCGTGGCCCCTCACGATCTCAACCACTCGGCTGCCAAGGAAGCCGCGACCACCGGTCACGGTGACCCTTCGTCCTTGCCAGAAATCACTCATGTCGGGATCACATGTTAGCCCCAGGGGCTGCGGTGCCGGCCTACGTCCCCTCGCCTAGAATTGCGAACCGTGTACGAGGCAGCCTACCGATGGCTGACGACAGGGCCACCCGCCTTCGCCATTCGGCCTGTTCTCATACAGGTCGAACCACTTCTCACCAGGCCGCCGTACAACGGGCCTGTCCCACATCTCGTCAAGCAGCGCATCCTTCGCCATTACGCAAGACGATTCCGTCTGCGATCGCTCGTCGAGACCGGAACGTACATGGGCGACATGGTGTGGGCGATGCGAAGGCAGTTCGATGAGATCTATTCGGTCGAGCTGGATGCGAAACTCCATGCGCGCGCTGTGGAGCGCTTCAAGAGCAATCCGCATATTCATCTTTATCAAGGTGACAGCGCGAAGGTCCTGGGCGACGTGATTCCACGCCTGAACGGTCCATCGCTATTCTGGCTCGACGGTCACTATTCGGCCGGTGTCACCGCAAAGGGAGAATCGGAAACGCCTGTGATGTCTGAAATCGGACACGTGCTCGACGACTCCAGGTGGGCTCATGTCATTCTCGTCGATGATGCGCGGTGTTTCGGACAGGGCGAATACCCTGCTGTAGACGACCTGCGTACCTTAATCGCCACACGTCGCGACCTGGCCCTGGAGGTTACCGAGGACGTGATCCGGATCTTACCGAAGCAGTAGGTTAGCCAGCCGATGGGTCGCTCGTCTCACCCCAAATGGAATGTCCGAACGCGTAGCTCAGAGCTTCAACGACTTCCCTGGCTCGAGGTCTTCAGGGAGGCGGTCGAACTTCCAGATGGCCGCGTCATCGATGACTTCTTCACGGTGGACATGCAGGACTTCGGAGTGGTGGCGGCGTTCACCGACCAGCACGAAGTCGTGGTGGAGCACCTCTACCGGCACGGCTCGAAGGGGATGACGTGGTCTCTTCCGGCCGGCTACATCCACGACGGCGAGTCGCCATTGGATGCCACGAGGCGCGAGTTTCGCGAGGAGACCGGTTATGAGGCAGAGGAGTGGGTGGCGGTCGGGCGTTTCATCGTCGATGGCAATCGAGGGTGCGGGTGGTGCCATTGCTTTGTGGCGCGGGGCGCCCGCAAGGTGCGGGAGCCCAAAAGCGAAGACCTCGCCGAGGTTGAGGTCTCCTTGTTGCCGTGGGATCGATTGTTAGAATTGCTGTTCACCGGTGAAATCATCGAGCTTGCCAGCGCCGCGACCATTGGCCTGGCCGCAGTCGAGCTCGGTTCAAGAATTAACGATCGCGAGGGAACTCATTGAACTGGTCTGACAACCGCGTCCTGGTAACGGGCGGCGCTTCTTTCATCGGATCTCATCTCGTGGATCGACTCGTGGAGCGCGGCGCGCGGCACATCCGCATCGTCGACGACCTGAGCTCAGGTGAGATCGAGAACATTCAGGTACATCTCGACGCGCACAGGGTCGAATTCATTCAAAAAGACCTCCTCGACCAGGATGTGGCCGAAGCTTCGGTCAAGGGCATCGATACCGTGTTTCACCTGGCGGCGATCCACGGCGGTCGCGGCTATGTCGACCTCCACCAAGCCGAGTGCGCCAAGAACCTGGCCCTCGACGGCATGCTGATCAAGGCGGCCCAGGAGGCCGGCGTCGAGAAGTTTGTCTTTGCATCTTCCGGCTGCGTCTATCCCAACTACATCCAGCAGGACGTGACCCAGGAGCTTTACCTGACGGAAGACATGGTCGGCCCGCCCTATGACTCCGATGGCATGTATGGCTGGGCCAAGCTGATGGGGGAGAAGACGCTCCAGAGCTTCGCCAAGACGTACGGGATGCAAGCGGCTTCGTGCCGATTCTTCACTGTCTACGGCGAACGCGGCGTCGAAAACCACGCTGTGATCGCCATGATCGCCCGGGCGTTTGTTGGTCAGAACCCGTTCGAGGTCTGGGGCGATGGCACCCAGGTTCGCAACTGGACTTACGTGGGTGACATCGTCGATGGCATGGTGCTCAGCGCGGAGAAGATCACCGATGGCACCGCGGTCAACCTTGGGACGATGGAACGGACGCGTGTCATCGATGCAGTGGAAGAGGTTCTGAGGTACACGGAGCACACGGCCGAGATCAAGCTCCTCAAGAACATGCCAACCGGACCAATGAACCGCGTCGCCAGCAACGAGCTCGGCAAGAAGCTTCTCGGCTGGGAACCGAAGATGAAGTTCATGGACGGCCTGCACCGGACCATCGACTGGTACTTCAAGACCAAGGATCGCGACCAGGTGCGTACCTATCTCGGCCGGATGCTCACTGAACGAGGCGAGCGGAAGGCGGCACCAGCGAAAGCCTCGTAGGTCACCTGCAGATCCAGCGACCGCTTGGGCCGCGTCCTCGGTTATTGTGGCAAGGAATGAGAGGGACCCGCCTACCTCTGCTGGCTGCGGCAGGCGCTCTCTTGCTTGCAGTGCTCTCGTTCGGCGGCCCACCGTCTGTGCGGATGCCTTCGAGCATCAACATCGCATCCAACTTCGGCGCCGGATGGACGACCTACCACCACGACAATGCGCGCACCGGTTACGACGCGACCGCGTCTGCGATCGTCAACACCAACCCTGTGTCGCAGTGGAATACACCCCTCGACAGCAATGTCTACGCGGAGCCGCTCATATGGAACGGCATGGTTATCGCAGCCACACAGAATGACAGCTTGTATGCACTCAACGAGGGCACCGGGGCGGTCATCTGGCACCAGGTGGTCGGAGCAAGCGTGCCAACCCACTACTGCGCTTCGGAAATCAACCCCATCGGCATCACCAGCACGCCGGTCATCGACCCGGCCACCAACATCGTCTACGCAGTCGGCCTGATAAACGGTCCGCCGATCAGATACCAGATGTTTGCCAGGAACCTGGCGGACGGCAGCAACGTGAGCGGCTTCCCGGTCGATATCACCCCAACCGCTCAAGGTGGGACTGTGACGCTAAGTCCGACCGAAGCCGAGCAGCGTGGAGCACTCGGCCTTGCGAACGGTCATGTTTATGTGCCGTTTGGCGGCTGGCTGGGCGACTGCGGTAACTACCACCCTTGGGTTGTGAGCGTTCCGACCAGTGGTGGGGCCCTTGACCACGTTTACGAACCTCAAACCTCGAGCCAGCGTGAGGCGGGGATTTGGGCCGCTCAGGGCATGTCCATTGACGGGTCCGGCAACATCTATGTGGCAACTGGGAACGGCGGATCTGGGAGCGCGTCGCTCCCTTGCAACACTGGCCTGTATGACCACGGGAACGGCGTTTTCGAGCTGTCGAGCACCCTGGCTGAGCTGAGCTCGTTCGCCCCATCCAACTGGTGCACTTTGAGCCAGGCCGATCAAGACGTCGGATCGATCGCACCTTCGGTGCTCAACAACAACATCATTTTCCAAACCGGCAAGCCCGGCCAGGTCTGGCTTTTGCACGAAGGCGCGCTTGGCGGCTTTGGTGGCCAGGCGAACTCGAGCACCGCGATCAGCACGTGCGCGTCCGGCGGCTCTGTCTTTGGCGGCGCGGCCTACGTCTATCCCGACGTGTATATCGCATGCAACAGCTCTGGCAGCCTGCAAGCGCTGACCGTCAACAGTGGTACACCCCCGCTTGGCTTCAGCACCCATTGGGCCGCGGGCGGCTTCACGCCCGGGCCTCCGATCGTCGAGGGGGGCCTGGTCTGGACTTTGAACATCGGGGGCTCAGCCCTTTACGGCTACAACACCTCAGGTACGCGCGTGGTGAACGTGACTTTGCCTCAGGGCGTGCACCACTTCTCCACTCCGGCTGCGGACGGCGATTGGATCTTCGTTCCTCAGGCAACCAGCATCAGCGGCTTCAACTTCGCCGGACCGAGCGGTCCGTCGTGCGGCGCTAATCCCTGTCAGATCTACACCGTCGATGGCTACGGGGGGGTCGACGCAGACGCCAACAGTCCCGCCATCACGAACGCGCCGCACTTCAGCTGGCCCGCGGCCAGGGTTGGCCATTTCGCCCCGGCGGGCACCGGCGTCACGCCGCCGCAGGCGGGACTCGTCCTCGACGCTTATGGCGGCCTGCACCCTTACGGCTCGCCCACGCTGACACCGGGCCAGTACCCCTATTTCTTGGGCTTTGATATCGCCCGCGACTTCGTGTGGCTCCCCAGCGGCACAGGTGGTTATGAGCTGGACGGCTACGGAGGCATCCATCCGTTTTCGGTCGGCGCGAACCCTCTTCCGCCTCAGCCAGGTCAGTACCCATATTTCGCGGGCAATGATGTAGCGAAGAAGATCACGCTGCTGAGTGACGCGTCAGGCGGCTACGTGCTCGACGCGTATGGCGGCATTCATCCCTGGTCGGTCACCGGACAAGCCTTGCCGACACCGATGGCGCAGTACGCCTACTTTCCGAGCTTGAGGATCGCACGCGACATGTTCCTCTTCCCAAGCTCGACTGCGGCGGCCGGGAACGGGTACGTGCTTGACGGCTATGGAGGAATGCATCCGTTCTGGAGCGCGACAGCCACCCCACCATCCTCGATGGGTCAATACCCGTATTGGAATGGTTCGGACATCGGGCGGTCGCTCTGGTTCCTCCCGACGGCCACGGCGGCCGCCTCCACCGGCTACGAGCTCGACATGTCGGGAGGCATTCATCCCTTCGCGTCTTCCGGTCAGACCTTGCCCGTCCCGCTGAGCGAGTACCCCTACTGGAGTGGTCAGGATCTAGCCCGAACGTTATTCGGCGCGTAGCGAGAACCCCAGCCTTAAACGTACGATTGCCACGAGTGTGCTGAAAGCCGCTGCTCTCAAGCTCTTCGACGCCGCGGCCAGTCTCAACAGGCGGAACATCCAGGACCTGGTGCGAGGCGGGCAGTATCGGGCGTTGTGTGATCTCGGTTGCGACGACGGGGAGTGGACAAGCGAGGTAGCCCGGTCTTCCAGGTCAGCACTCACTTTCGGACTCGAAATCGTCCCGTCACGCGCCCGGGCCGCCTTATCACGCGGAGTTCGAGTTACCATCGCGGACCTGGCGTTCACGCTTCCCTTTCAGGACGAGAGCTTCGACCTGGTCCACTCCAACCAAGTTATCGAGCATGTGCCTGACGTCGACCGATTCCTATCCGAGACTCGACGAATCCTCCGGCCCAATGGCGTAGCCGTTGTCAGCACAGAGAACGCCAGCAGCTGGCACAACATCTTCGCTTCCATCATGGGGTGGCAGATCTTCTCGCTGACGAACGTGTCGAGTCGCGCTCCCGGCATCGGCAACCCGATGGCGCTTCACCGTGGAGATCCTCAGGAGCGGTTG
>Ga0066699_10000008_pt1 | contig 31878 bp, 32 predicted proteins | sample GraSoiAngelo_148_FD_66455 | JGI IMG/M metagenome (GOLD analysis project Ga0066699, IMG submission 66455) | Grasslands soil microbial communities from the Angelo Coastal Reserve, California, USA - 14_1009_09_20cm | ecosystem: Environmental > Terrestrial > Soil > Grasslands | place: USA... | reverse complement strand
ATCACCTACTTCAACCCGGCGGTCGCGCTCCTACTCGGCGTTGTCGTGCTGCACGAACCGTTCACCGTGGGCGCGGTCGTAGGCTTCGGGCTGATCCTGCTCGGATCGCTGTTCGCGACCGGTCGAGTTAGCTTGCCCGCTGCTGGCCGCGTGGGAGGTGCATCGCCGTCGCCTTGGGCATCTGCAGGACCTGGTAGATCCGAGCCGCAGCCCCGATCCCAAGGATCAAGAAGATGACCGCGAGCACGAACAGCGCCACGAGCGCCAACCGATTCGCCTCGTAGACCGTCAGGTACAGGACGGCCGCAACCGCCCAGAAACCAGCAACGGCCGCCGCGAGACGAGCCCAGACTGGCACGCTCATCCGACTTTGCGGAGCAGTACCCAAGCCGAGTGGCAGTTTTGCGGCCCAGGCCGGCTTGACGGCCCATGACCATGCCAGCACGGCCCAGAAGACGACGTTAACGATCGAGAAGACGCTCAGGAGGACACGGAGGAAGGTCATGATGAACCAACGGTAAGGCGCCTCGTAATCCTGCGGCGGCCTGCCGCTACAGTTGAACCCGCATCCCAAAAGTCCATGGATACGACCGCGCGTGCGATTTTCGAAATCGGGTTCGTCCTCCTGCTGGCCGCGGTTCTCGGCTGGCTGGCCCGTCGTGCCGGCCTTCCGGCGGTGATCGGCTACCTCGCCACGGGCTTGATCGTCTCCCCCTTCACTCCCGGTTATGTCGCCGACCGTCAACAGCTTCAGTTGTTCGCCGACCTGGGCGTGATTCTCCTGCTCTTCGAAGTCGGCATTGAGCTTGACCCGCTGAAGCTCGGGCGAAATCGGGGTCGGCTTTTCGCGCTCGCACCGGCGCAGACCCTGGCAACCGCCCTGCTCGGAACGGTGGCCGGGCTTGCTCTGCGCCTTCCACTGGCCGGAGCCATCCTCCTCGGGCTCTCGGTCGCATTGTCATCGAGCGTCGTGGTCGTCAACATCACGCGAAGCCGCCGCCGCACGACGGACCCGGCAACCGATGAGGTGCTGCTCGGGTGGAGCGTATTGCAGGACATCGTGGGGGTGACGATCGCCTTGATTGCCGTGATCGCGCTCGGGCTGGAAGGACGTTCTGGTTGGGATGCCCTGCAGCTGACGCTGCTCTACGTACTGCTCGTGGTCGTGGCGACCTGGATTTTGCCCGGCTTTCTGCGCCGGCTCCGAACGGATCACGACCTCTTCTTGATTGTTTCCGTCGCCAGCGCCCTTGCCCTGGCTGGGATCGGCGGCTTGCTCTTCGGCATCCCGCTGGCACTTGCTGCGTTTCTGTCAGGCCTGGCGATCAGCGAGAGTCCCGAGTCCAGCGAAGCTCGCGAGCGGCTCCTGCCATTTCGGGATGTGTTCGCGGTGATGTTCTTTGTTGCGATCGGGACCTTGATCGATCCAGCCGCGGTGCTCCGTGGATGGGCTTGGCTGCTGCTGGTGCTTGGGTTGCTGCTCGTGGCCAAGATCGCGCCAATCTATTTGATGACGAGGATCAGCAGGGTTGCGGGCCGGCCGCTTCAGGTTGCGATCGGACTGGGCCAGATTGGGGAGTTCAGTTTCGTGCTCGCCACCATCGGCGTCACGCGTGGGGTGATCCCTGCCGAGCTTTACTCGGCGATCCTGGCCGCCGTCGTGCTGACGATCGCGGCGTCGACCTTCCTGGTCCGGCTCCCCCAACGAGTGGTCGGCTAAGAGACCTCCACGCTTACGGTGGTCGTGGTCGCGACCGCGACCGCTTTGTAGAGCGGTCAATGAGTCTGGTAGTGCTCGACCAGTGCCTGGCCCTCCTGCTGACTTGGGCCGGCGAGCCGAAAACGCATCGCGATGCGCTGGAACACCGACGTATCGCTTCGATGCCGAACGGCTTCCAGGTCCACCTCGATCTTGTCGAGCTGGATGCCGGTCTCCCGGGCACGGCCCTGAACCAGAAGAACACCGCACGCTGCCACCCCGGACACGAAGGCGTCGGCCGGCGTGATCTCTACGCCCGGACCGCCAAGGTGGGTCGGCTCGTCAATGACGAGCTGGTGGTTGCGAATCTCATTGATGGAGCGGCCCGGCGTGGCCGTACTCGCTGAGTGAACACGGTTCACCACCAGGTCATCGCTGGCCATGCCAGCCATTATGAATCGGCCACCGGCGCAGAGGCCAAACAGGGCCTAGCCGGTAGCGCTTAGCGGCACAGCCAGAGTATGCTTCTTTGACTGGTACTGGGGATCACTTTTCGATATACCTTCGGCATAAATCAAGCACAGGGCGAGGAGAGTGCAGATGGTCAGAAGGAGCGGCGCGGCGAGTAGCTCGGGTGGGGTTCATGGCAAGCGTGGAATCGCAGCGCTCGGAGCGCTTGCGCTGGCTGCCGCCGCGGTGGTCGGGGTTGGTTCCCCCACCGGGGCAGCTGCCAAGGGGTCGAGCGCGATCACGTTCGCGACCCCGATGGTCATGGACCCGAATCACACGGTCGGTGAGCCCACCATCGTTCACAGTCCGGCGGCGGACGGCACGGTGTACGCCAGCGGCCCCTGGGGCACCGGAACGCAGCGGAGTATCTGGGACGCGTCCGCCGATGGGGGCGAGACATTCCGGCTGGTCGGGCAGTGCGCGCCGCAGTCAGGCGAGGTGGCGACCGAATGCCTGCCGCCGACTGCGGTTGTCGGGAGCCCGAATCCCCCTGGTGGGGGCGATACCGACCAGCATGTGGACCACAACGGAAAGGATTACTTCGCCGACCTGTGGGCGCTGGCCTGCGACCGCGTGGCAACCACGAACGACCATGGCGCGACCGCGCTGCAGAACGCCTACGGCTGCAATTCCCCGACAGTCAGCCCGGCGAGCCGTCCAGACGGGTCGGATCGGCAGTGGCTCGTCGGCTTCGACCCGCAGCTGACAGGCGTGACCAGCACGGCGCCGGACCGCTCGCTGGCGCCGCTCACCTACATGGAGTACAACAACCTGCAAACGACGCAGGCCAACCCCGCGTACTGGGTAAAGAGCACCGACGGCCTGAACTACGCGCCGGCCAATAGCGACAATGGCAACTTCGGTTCGGATGGCTACCCGGCCGTCGATCAGCTGACCGGCAAAGTGTTCGAAGCGTCGGGGTGCGCAAGCGGCAACGGCCTCTGTCTCAACATCGGCACGCCGGTGGACGCAAGCGGCAATCTCTGCTTCCTCGACGATCCCGCGTCCATCACGATCGGCGGCGTCCCCGTCACTTGTCCGGTCGGAACGGGCTTGATCACGATCGCCGGCGGCCTCGCCGGCGATCCCGACAATCTCTTCCCCGTAGCGTCCATGGACACCGGCCGCAACCTTCATGTCACGTATGCCGTGGTTGGATCGGTGAGCGGCACGACCAGCACTTACCAGGTGTTCACCACTGTCGCCAGCGCCGCCACCAACTGGACGCAGTGGGCGACGCCGGTGCAGGTGAGCCTGGCGCCGTCGAACGTGAACGTCTTTCCCTGGGTGGTGGCGGGAGCGGCGGGCCGCTCCGATTCCGTCTGGTATGGCACCGATGCCTTCATCGACCCGAGCACCAATGGTGGCCAGGCCTGGAACGTGTACATGTCCCAGGTTGTTTGGCCGGTCGACGCGGCGGGAGGCGTGACCCTGGCGGCACCCACGATGACCATGGTCAAAGTGTCCCCACATCCGATGCACTACAACAGCATCTGCCTGGCCGGCACTGGCTGCATTACGCAGAAGGGCGACCGCAATCTGGCTGACTTCTTCACCGTGACCGTCGATCACAGCGGCGCCGCGCAGGTCGAATATGACGACACCTCGAACGGGTTGATCCAGCCCGCGTTCACGCCTACGAGCGGGCTGGTGGACCATCCGGGCGCGCCGGTGGTAACGATTGCGCAGCAGAACGGCGGGCCCGGGCTCTTTGGCACGTCGGTCACCGGCCTGAGCAACGAACCGACGAGCGCACCCACCTCCGGCATGAAGGATGCCAGTGGCGACGGCCGGTACCCGGTCATCGGAGGCGCTCCGGTGCCCGGATTCGACTTCACCGCCAATGGGCTCAGTCTGTCGAAGAACGGCACGCTAACGGTCACGATGAAGGTCGCCGACGTCAGCGCCACGGGCGTGGCGTTGGCCAGCACCAACGTCATCGGTGCGCAGTTCCTTCAGTACGTGACCCGTTGGCAAATGGGCAACATCATCTATTACGCGATGATGGAGACGACTCCCGCGCTCGCTGCCGCGGGGAAGTATCAGTTCTTCGCGGGACGCGCCCAAAGCATCGACCTCTGCTCGGTTTCGGCGTGCAACCCGCATGTGATCGTCTATCCGGAGGCGCCCGCGACCGGCGGTAACAACGAGACCGGGACGGTCAACTGCCCTGCCACGCCATCGTCGAACAATCCATGCACGGTCACGATCAAGGTCGCCGGGGCCGACGTCGGTGCGCCGACCACATCGAGCCTCCTCGAGGAAGTCGGCTCATACGCCTTCGGAGCCGCGCGCCAGCAGGCGGCGGTCACCAATCCTCAGGCGGAGGCCGACGAGCTGCCCCTCCAGGTGGATGGTATTTGCTGCTTCAACTTCCGTTGATCTCAGTCACGCAGGGCGGGACAAAATCCCGCCCTGCCGACCAGTTCGTTTGGCTAACTTGCCCGCGCTACGTAGTCGTCCGTCGGGTCTGCTGAACTTCCTGTCCCTACAAACGTTGTGAAGTAGGTCGAGCCGGCGCTACTGATGCCGGCGTAGTCGCCCAAGAAATCATTTCCGCTGATCGTTTTTGGGGCCAGCTGAATGTTGAAGGAGGTCAACGTGACCCGTGATTCGCTCCAGCTGACGGCACCATCGGTCGATCGGGCCAGGAAGTAGTCGGTCTCAACTCCATCCGTGTCCTGGTCATAGTTGCGAAAGTCGTAATAGGCCACAGCCACCGATCCATCTGAAGCCACGTGCACGCTGGCTGTGAAGGCCGCCGCGCCGTTACTGGTCTGGTTGACCTTTGCAGGTGTGGACCACGTCTTGCCACCGTCTGTCGACTTCGCCAGGGCGATGTCGTCGTGGCTGAAGTTTGAGAAGCGTCCATCGCCCCAGACAACATACATCGTGCCGGTGTTCGGATCGACGGAGGCATCCGGAATATTGGTGCCAGCGCGCACCAAGTCGCCGTTGTTCGGATCCATCACGTCCAATGGGTAGGCAGCCGTCACGATCGATGGCGGCGTCCAGCGCAGACCGGCATCGTTCGAATACATGACAGCCTGATGGCTGGAGTTCTCATTGGGCTGGATGCCGGAACCTTTGCCGGCCCAAAAGAAATCCGCCAGCGTTCCGTCCGGTTCGACGACGATCTGATTCCCGATCGTAACCTGGTTGCTGAAAAACTCCGCCTGTGGTGCCGACCAGGTGCTGCCGTAGTCGGTGCTACGAGAGAAGACGGTCTCCTGCCGATACGAGAACGCATGGAAGCTATGCGCATTGATGCGGTCCTCGCCCGGCAAATTACTACGGTCCCAAACCGCGTAGACGTATCCGGGACGGGTCGGATCGGCGGTAATCGACTCCTTGTCGTTGAAGCCAAGCCCGATATTGTTCGCAAACTGGTCGATGACCGTTGACGGGGTGCTCCAGTTGAACTTGTTTTTCGCCAGCTGACTTTCGGTCAGCTTGCTGACCAGGATTCCGCTGTGGGATTCATCGGCGCTCGAAACCAGTGCGACGAAATAGGCGTTGCCGGCCGGATCAAAACTGATCCAGGGGTCGCTGGCGCGATCCCATTCGTTGTTTCCCGAGCACAGACTGAATGCCGGAGCGGTCTGCCTCCAGGTCGTGCCGCCGTTGGTCGAGATCGCCGCGACCAGCCCACGAGCGCCGCCGTTCGACCATCGATCCTGCTGATAGACGGAAATGATGTGATCGTGATTGAACGGGCTAACGGCGATCCGCGGTTCGATCTCGGTTTGCGGATAGTTCGTTCCTCCGTCTGTCGGCCCCAGGTTCTGGCACGTCGAAAACAGGCTTTTGCCGGCGGACGCGTCACTGACAGAGACGACCCCGAATGCCAATCCTGTCGCCGACCCGAGCAACGCCGCACTTGCGGCGATTGACAGCGCGAGCCCAAATTGGTGTCGCTTCGGTCGATACATGATTCCCCTCCTCGAGATGGAGACCCTTCTTAGATCCGCCGTACGCTGGGGCGAGTATGGGGCCATGAGGCGGCGGCGTCAATCCACAAGCGTTGGGGCAAACGTGGCGGCCGCATCGTGATGCTGGGCACCCGTCAGGCATGGCCGAACCAGTCACCAAGGGGGACGTGCGCTGCGACGGCCGAGAAGTCACCCGAGTCTCTCATCGCCTCCACCGCATCTACCATCGCTCTGACCGCTACCCACGTAAGGCTGCCGCCGACGCTAACGCGCCGGGCGCCGGCCTCGGCGATTGCCGTCATCGTTAGGCCCGGGACGGCAAGCACGTTTACCGGTTTTGAGATCGCCCGACAGACGGCACGGACTTCGTCGAGGTTGTTGAGGCCCGGCGCATACAGCACGTCGGCGCCCGCCTCCTCGTAAGCTTGCAGCCGCTTGATCGTGTCGTCGAGATCCGGGTTGCCTCTAATGTGGTTTTCGGCGCGTGAGGTTAGGACAAACGGAAATCCGAGCTCGCGCGCAGCGGTCGCGGCGGCACGGACACGTTCGGCCGCGCGGCGGATCGCGTAAATCTCGCCTGAAGGATCGAAGTCCTCGATCGAGCCGCCAACCGCGCCGACGGCTGCGACTGCGCGGATCGCGGCGGCGGCATGCTCCGGGGTCGGGCCATATCCATTCTCGAGGTCGACCGACACGGGAAGCTCGGTAACCCGGTTGAGCGCGGCGGCGTGGGAGACGACTTCATCGAGCGTGGCACGGCCATCGAGCCGGCCCAGGGTAAATGCGAACCCCGAGCTCGTGGTCGCGAGCGCCCTGAATCCGAGCGCCTCGAGCACGCGCGCGGAGCCGGCATCCCAGGGATTGGGGATGATGAACGGGTCTCCAACATGGAGCGCCTGGAACGCCTGGGCCTTCTGCTGCTGTCTGACGTAGTCAATCGTCATCGATCGTCACCATCAACCCGTCGTATGCGACGTCTGCGGCTACCTCGTCCAAGTGGCCGAGGAGATCCGACCCGAGGTGTGTCAGGATGACCCGTTTAGCCGAGATGGCCTTCAAGTGGTCCGCCAAGGTCCGGTAGCTAAGGTGGTATTTGATGGCCTTGTCGAACGCGTATGCCTCGCACACGAACAGCTCAGCTTTAGAAGCTGCTGCAATAAGCTCATCCGTCCACTCGGTGTCTCCCGAGTATGCGATGGTGGTGGTGTCAGCGGAGAGCCGCAATGCAAGAGCCGGCGCGCCGCTTGCATGGATCACCTCGAAGCTGTTCACGCTAAAACCCGCTACCGTGATAGCGTGTCGAGGTTTGAGTTCGCGCCACTGGATCTCGAATGGCCGAGCCACGGACGTGGAGCCAGGGAAGAGTATCTCCATAGCAGCCTCGACTCGGGCCCGCACCCCGACGGGCCCTGCGATCGTGAGCTTCCGCCGCCTCCGAGAAAACTGCCCATCAAGGATCAAGAATGGGACGCCGGCAAAATGATCACCGTGAAGATGTGTAATGACGATGCCGTCCACCGTCCCGGGGTCGACATTCGCCGCTTTCATTGCAATTAGCGACGAGGCCCCACAGTCGAGCAATACAGTATTTCGGCCCATTACCACGCGGATGCACGCCTGATAGCGGCCGCCGCTCCCGAATGCGTCACCTGATCCCAGGAATTGGACGAGCGCGCCCCGCAAAGGTGCCGGCGCTGTGGACGCGCTATGAGCGGCGACCGTCGTCCACCGCCCGATCAGCTGAGGCGGCCGGCATACGTGCTCGTTGGGTACTCGAGTTCGTCAGCGATTCGCTCGGCCATCTCACGACTGACAAACCTTTCAACCAAGTAGAGGCCTAGATCGATACCGCTCGTGACTCCTCCTGCGGTAACGCGGTCGCCGTCATCGACAACTCGATCCCGAACAAGCTGTGCACCGGCAGCCTCTAGATCTTTCCAGGCACCATGATGAGTGGTTGCACGGCGATTGGTGAGCAGCCCAGCTGCGGCAAGCATCATGGCGCCCGTGCATACCGAAGCAAGAAGGGTTCCCGATGAAGCGGCTTGTTGGATGCGCGCAGACCAGCGTCCGCCGCTGACCTCTGCCCGCACGCCTTGGTCGCTGCGGTCGATCCAGCCGCCGCCCGGAAAGAGGAGGATGTCAGCTTTTGGATCACTTGTTCCGTCAGGAACTATCTGGAGACCATGGGCGCCTCGGATCATCGGCTGCCGATCGACAGTAACGAGACGAACGTTGAACGGAGCTCCCATCTTGGTTGCATTGCGGAGCACCTCGAGCGGTCCCATCATGTCGAGCTCGTCCACGCCATCGAACACTGCGATTTCAATCAGCACGGTTACCCTCCTTCTCAGTCAGGTTGCGCCACCAAACTTTGTAGGCCTCCACTCGCCACCAGCGATGCGACAGGGGCGAAGAGTGGCGTCGGCAGCTCATCCACTCTCCCCCAAAGCCAGGCTGCAGTCTTGTGAGGCTCTAATGCACAGGGCACTCCGCCATCTGCGTCGACTTGCACGAAGGTTGTCGCAAACACAGCCCGGCTCTGTGGGAAGCCGTCAATTGTTTCGGCGATGATCCGCGGTGATGTTCCGCGCAGCCCGGTCTCTTCTCGGAGTTCCCGAATGGCACAGTCGTAAAGGGACTCGCCCGCTCCGGGTTTGCCGCCCGGGGTCGACCACGTGCCAAAGCCATGTGCGGAAATCCTCTGCCCGATCAAGACCTTATCCTCTCGGATTACGACGACTCCGACCCCCGCTTGCTCCGCGACGACGGAAATTGTGTCCCCGGTCCGGATCTGACCGCTTGACAAAAGGTCGGCACGAAGGCCCCCACGACGCGCCAGCGGCCTGAGCAGCGCCCTGCCCGCAACCTCGACGAGGTGCTGACAGGGGAAGCAAGCAAGCGTCCCTTTGGCGAGTACGTCACCGATCCAAAAGGTTCGACCGACGAGACCATCCAAGCGCACGCCGCGGGTGGTGAGATTTCGGCGAGTAATCCCCTGCTCGAGAGGGCCGAGGGCCTCCGAAACTGTCTCGACGACTTCGCCTTCAATAAGGGTGATGTCTCGGCTCACTCGGGCATCACGCCAGAAGCCCATTCCTTTCGCGTAGCGATCGCCGACGAGGCCACGCCCCCTCGTCGCTTGCACCTCTCGGAGTGACGTCATGCGTTGGCCAGCGATCGATGCAATGTGGATGTGTTCTACGTGCGGCTTCACCGTTTCCTCGCTCGAAACTGGCGCCTCAGGCTGTGACCGCGATGTGCCGCCCAGGGTCCCACAGGGGATCGATTCCGCTGTTGGCGGCGCGGCCGAGGATGAACAGCAAGTCAGACAGCCGGTTCAGATAACGGACCACTTCAGGATTGGCGTCTTCTACCCGCAGCGTGTGACGCTCGGCTCGCCGACAGACGGTCCGGCAGACGTGTAGCTGCGCCCCGCCTGGAGTCCCACCGGGAAGCACGAACGACTTGAGGGGCTGGAGCGTTGCGTTGACCTCGTCGCATACCTCCTCAAGCCACCGGACGTAGTCGGATGCGATTCGAAGCCGAGTCTTACCCTGCGCGTCATCGTTGGGAACCGCAAGGTCGGCGCCGACGTCATAGAGATCGTTCTGAATCCGGCCCAGCCAGGCAACGTAACCGCGCGAAAGGCCACCATTGGCGATCGCGACGCCAATCTGCGAGGACAGCTCGTCAACATCGCCGCACGCCTCGATCCGCGGATCCGTCTTCCGTACCCTTCTTCGGTCGCCAAGATGAGTTTCCCCGGTGTCGCCAGTTCTCGTATAGATGCGAGATAGATGCACGGTCATCGTAATCACCTCCATGATGCGTATGAACTCGTCGGTTGAGGGAGTCTCGGCCTGTTCCAGAGCCTCAACTAGGGTCGTCAAGCGCCGGCGCAAGTCCTCATGAAGCGCAAGCTGCCGGACGACGTGCTCAAGCTGACCTCTCACCAGACGCAGCATTCCCTCGCGTTCGTCCTCGTTGAGGAGCCCGTCGATCGCCGTGAGTGAAAAGCCGAGCGACCGGAAAGAGAGGATGCGGTAGAGCCGAGCGACGTCGGACGTACCGTAGCGCCGATGACCGCTCGTGGACCGACTCGACGGCCTCAGCAACCCGAGCTGGTCGTAGTATCGGAGCGTCCGCACGGTCACACCAGTTGCATTCGCCAGCTCGCCAATCGCCCATGCACGACCGTCAGTTGACACGCGTCGACTCTAGACCCTGACGTTACGTCAGCTGCAAGCCCAAAATCGACACTCGGCCGCTGCGGATCGGTGGGCGATTCTCAAAGGTAAACGCTTCACCCATACTCGGATGGTCATGCGCAGCCGACCAACTCTTCGATAAAGCGCGCGTCGATGTTTCGCATTACGACATCAGTGAGCCGATCGATCGTTGCGTCGAGCGAGTACGCCGGTGCCCGCCCGAAGAGCGCGATCAGAATTTCTGGGCTCTCGAGAACGCCATGCACCGTGAGGCCGAGCACCGGCCCCTCGATCCACCCGAGCCCATCTGTGGCTGCCATGCGCGTCGCACCTTTCGCAACGGTGCGGCCATGACGAATCTCGTAGCCATTTACGGCTCTGTTGGACAGCTCACTCCAAGGCACAGGGAGTCCCGAGGCAAATCGAATGGTGGCACGTCTGGTGAGCTTCTCACGCTCGAAGGTCGTCTCCACAGCGAGCAGAGCGAGGCCATCGCCGGCTCCATCGACCCGATATGGGTCATGCAGCCTCTGTCCGAGCATCTGCAGCCCACCACACACGCCGAGCACACGTACTCCTACTCGTGCCTTCGCAGCAACCGCACTATCGAGACCAACCGATCTTAGCCACGCCAGATCGCTGGCGACGTGCTTTGACCCCGGCAGTACCAGGAGGCGGGCGCCCTCCAGGTCGACCGCGGATCGCGCCCATCGAAGCAGCGCAACCTGCTCCAATGCCTTGAACTCATCGAGGTTGGAGGCAAACGGGTAGCGAATGACGGCGACGACGGTCGCGGGGGTGCCGTCACTAATTGGTGTTGCGGCGCCATCCTCGTCGGGCAGGTGATGCTCGAAGTAGGGGACGACACCCACGACCGGGATGCCCGTCATCGCCGTCAGTCGCTCAGGGGCGGGGACCAGCAATGCCGGATCTCCCCGGAACTTGTTGAGAATGAAGCCTTTAAGTCGGCGGCGCGCCTCATCAGGAAGCAGGCCCCAAGTTCCATACAGATGCGCGAACGCACCGCCGCGATCGATGTCAGCGACAAGCAGCACCGACGCGTCTGCTTGAGTGGCCGCGCGAATATTCGTCAGATCGCAGTCCATTAGGTTGATCTCGGCTGGACTGCCGGCGCCTTCGAGAACAACGACCTCGTACTCCGCGAGCAGGGCGCGCAGCGATGCAATGACGGCCGGCCATAGGTGTGGAGCGCGATCACGCCACGGAAGCGCGCTGACGGCTTGATCCGGCTTACCCAGAACCACAACTTGACTCCTCGTCATTCCCTCAGGCTTGACAAGAATGGGGTTCATCCGGACATCCGGCTCGGTGCGTGCGGCAATAGCCTGCAGATACTGGGCCACGCCGATCTCGCCCCCATTGACAACCCGGGCGTTATTCGACATGTTCTGCGCCTTGAACGGCGCCACGCGAAGGCCTTTCCGGGCAAGATGCCGGCAGATCGCGGTCGTCATCAAACTTTTCCCGGCCCAACTCGATGTCCCCTGGACCATCAGCGCAGGCACATTACCTCCAGCGGCCAACCCCGGCGGCCGTTGTGACGCCTTTTCATTCGAAGGCTACCGTTGATAACCGAACGCTAAGGTAACAGCCTTTAAGATGCAATCAACCCCGTGCGCCACGCGCGACGATTCTGATCGCTCGAAGACGTTGCCCTTAGATCGCTGAGGTAGCACCAGGGGTTCGTGAGCCGGACTCCGCGCCATCGATCTCCGAGATGGGTTGAGCCCTCGGCGGATGAGCTCCTCGCGCACCGCCGGGATGTCCGCGGCTGCAAAACCCATCCGGACCGTGATGTAACCGGTGTAGACTCTAAAAGAGGTTACGGTCGTGAACTCCCGACTTCTCATCGCCTTCCTGGTTACGACTACTGTCGCGATGGTCATCCCGGGGCCCGACATGCTGTTTGTCCTCGCCAAAGGCCTAGCCGGAGGTCGAAGGTTCGCGCTCTTGGCGACTTCGGGCGTTGCCACCGGCGAAGCGGTTCACATCACGGTGGCAGCGACCGGCCTGTCGGCGCTCTTTCTTGCTTTGCCGCCCGCCTTTACGGTGGTACGAGCGGTTGGCGCCCTCTACCTCCTGTACATGGGGATTCAGACCATCCGCAGTCACGGCAGCCTGAGTCCAGCCGGAACGTCGTCAACGGAGGGCCGCGCCGGGCACGTGTACATCCAAGGCGTGCTAACCAACCTCAGCAATCCGAAGATGATCACCTTCACGATCGCGTTTTTGCCGCAGTTCATCGACCCGCGGCTCGGCCATGTGTGGGCACAGTTCCTGGTTCTCGGCCTGGTGTTCCTGGCCTTCGAATTCGTCATTGACGGGAGCGTGGGAGTGATGGCCGGCCGAATCCGCCATCTGATCGCCCGGCGAACGGTTCGGCGGGGACTTGAAATCGGAACGGGCACCGTCTTCATCGGATTTGCGGCTCGCCTCGCCTTCGAGAAGCGTTGAAGAAAGGGGCCCGCGCGATGTTGACTCGATTCGAGCGGAGCCTTGGCGCGCTCAACGAACGCGAGTTCCGGTTTCTCTACATCGCCCGCGCCTTTTCGCTATTTGGGGACGGTCTGCTTCCAGTGGCCTTGCCCTTTGCTGTGCTCTCCGTCGATCGATCTCCCACAGGTCTCGGGTTCGTGCTGGCGAGCCGGTCGGTCTCGCTCGTGATCTTCCTGCTAATTGCGGGCGTAATCGCTGATCGAATCCCACGAAAGCGGGTCATGATCGCGTCTGACCTGGTTCGCTTCGTTGCCGAAGCGGCTATGGCGATCCTGCTGATCGCCCGCATGGCAACTCTGGCCGAACTTATCGGCCTGATCTTTGTCTATGGCATCGGCGATGCCTTCTTCCGGCCGACCTCGACCGGGTTTGTGCCAGACACGGTCTCACGCCCGCGTCTGCAGCAGGCGAACGCCCTCATCTCGCTGACCACCAGCACGTTCTCCGTACTTGGTCCGGTCGTCGCCGGTCTGCTGGTGGTCACCGTCGGTGCGGGATGGGCGCTCGCCGTCGACGCCACGACCTTCCTGATCAGCGCCTTCTTCGTCTGGCAGATCCGCGCCGTCCAGGTCACCAGGAGTCAAGCCGGGTCGTTCCTTCGCGACCTTGTTGAAGGCTGGCGAGTTTTTCGTTCGCGGACCTGGCTATGGGTCGACGGCCTGTACTCGGCGCTGGGCAGCTTCGCCGTGCTCGCCCCATTCTTCGTGCTGGGGCCGATTGTCGCAGCCCGCTCGCTCGGTGGGGCGCCCGCCTGGGCGACGATCATCGCGGCCTTTGGATTCGGCGCGGTCCTGGGCGGCGTGGCGCTGCTGCGCTTTCGGCCGACCCGTCCGCTGCTTGCCGCGGTTCCGCCACTCGTTTTGCTGGGCGTGCCGCCGCTGCTCCTGGCCGGTCCGGCAGGCACTGCCGCGATTGCCGTGGCGGCGGTAGGTGCCGGCTTCGGGCTCACGTTCTTCAACACCTTATTCGAGACCACGGTGCAGCAGCACATTCCGTCGGAGTCGTTGTCCCGCGTGGCCTCGATCGATTGGGTGATGTCCGGAGGGCTGCAGCCGTTCGGCTTTGTCGTGGCCGCCTCCGCCGCCGCTGCATTCGGCTTGCGGCCGACGCTGATTGCAGCATTCGCCTGGATCGTGTTGTCGACCGCAGTGGTGCTGGCGATTCCGGAGGTAAGGAATCTGCCAGCCGAGAATCCCGAATGGACGTCTGCCTGATCCAGGTTCCCTACCGCACTGGACGAGCGAGCAGGTTCGGCAGGTGGTCCGGCGAAATGCGTGCACGAATCGGCGGTCAGCGGCCTGTACGTCGGTCAGGTGTCGATGACAAACTGCTCGAACCCGCGTCCGAGAAGATGGTGCAAGCGATGCTCGAGCCGAAGACTGGGTCAGTGAAAGATCGCGACGCTAAGCAACAGCAGGACTACCGAAATGCCCGGCCCAATAGCTATTGGATCCCTAATCCCCGGACCCTTCTGCGCCTCTTGAGCGACTGGACGGTCGGGCGGAGCATATACCTCATTAAAAGCCGGTGCGTTAAACGACGCGTAGGACTTACCGCGTAAACGGAGGGCCTCTGAGCCCCAACCCGACAGCAACATAAGGAACAGCTCAAGTCCATAAATCGCGAGCAGGACTGAGCGCACGTTGCCCCAGATCCAGCCGTTAAATGCGAGAATCGCAGCGATTACGAGCGGCCCGCCGACCAGGGCAAGATCCCAAAAGGCTACGGTCCGCCAACTGCGCTTAGTCATTCGTGCGCCCGGCCCTTGCACTCGGCCACTCGGTCCACACGCGGCATGTTCCGCTAATGCTAGGCCGTCTGCATTTGCCAAGCGCAACACCGCACCTGGACGTGACGGGCGATACGTCGAGTCTCGTCGCGCGGACGTTGCCATTCTGTTACCGGAGCGCACGACCATGCAACAGCTCGCCGATAGGGTCCCTACGTCAGATTCCGTAACAGCCCATGTAGGAATGCCTCCATATGTTGTGCCTGTGCCAAGGGGCATCTTCTCGTGGCTGCGCGGCCGGCGTGGACAGTCGATGGTGGAGCTCGCGCTGATCCTCCCCACGCTGATCCTGTTGACGCTCGGCATGGTGGACTATGGCCGCGCCTATTACTTCCAGGTGGCCATTACCAACGCTGCCCGAGAAGGGGCACGGACCGGGATCGTCAACATCTACCTGGGACCCCGCGTTCCGACCTGCGCCACATCGCCGTATAGCTACTGCCCGGTTCAAACCGACGACAACATCCGCCAGGCGGTCCAGAACGAGCTCACGGGGACCGGGATCGTGGTGCCGGCCAATAACGTTCGGATCTGTCCGCCGTACAGCATCGTCGATCCAAACTGCCCCACCAGCGAAACCCGGGTGGCCGATTACAACAACGCCGTGAAGACCTACGACGTCACAGTGAAGGTGAGCTACCAGTTCCAGCTCTACACGCCTCTGTTCGGGAAACTCGTTGGGAATCCTTTGACCATCAATCCCGGGGTCAGCATGAGGACGGACTACTAGATGAGCCGGTCGAGGTCGTTGCCGCGAGCGAAGGGTGGGCAGGCAATTGTGGAGTTCGCTATCTTCGCTCCGCTAATTTTCCTCTTGCTGCTGGGGGTGCTGGACTTCGGCCGCGCCGTTGTCACCTACGTGGCCATCGCCGAGGCGGCGCACGATGGCGCCCGCCAGCTGATCCTGATCAAGAACATCGGAAGCACTCCGCCGGACACCACTCTGATTGCGGCCACCGAGGCAGAAATTGACGGTGGCGTGAGCCTCCAGGAGGACCCCTGTATCGCCAGCGGGACGACGCCCTGTCCCTCAACTCCGACGACTCCGAACACCGGCTATATCTGGATCACCCAAAACCGGACGCCTGGGCATAACGAGGTGACGGTCAAGGTCACCTATTTCTACGCGCCGCTTACGGACATCATCACGAATGCCATCGGCGGACCGATCACGTTGACAGCGAGCTCGTCCATGCGGGCGGAGTACTAGCGATGTTGCAAGATATTCGGCGAAGCCGGCGAGGGCAGGTTCTGGTGCTCGTCGCACTCGGGATGGTTGCCATCTGTGGCATGATGGCGCTCGCTGTTGACGCAGGCCAGCTCTATTTCGCACGTCGCTTCATGCAGAATGCCGTTGACGCCGGCGCGCTCGCCGGGGCTCAGGAACTGGTCGGCACGAACGCCAATCCGACTGGGAATCCGGCGTCCGCGCGCTACCAGGCCATGCAGGAGACGTTCAAAAGCCTGGGGCTGACACCGACCAATGGAAGCGGCAGCTCCTTTTACAACGCAACCCCCATCAGCGATGTGGTTGGGGGCTATACGGTTACCGTCTCGGCACCAATCGGCTACGACAGCAAGCAAGTCAAGGTCACGGCGCAAAAGACCGCCCCGACGAGCTTCGCCAAGGTGCTGGGCATCGCAACCGTCCTCATCGGGGTCAATGCCGTGGCGGAAGCGGGAACCGATCCCAAGACCTATGCCCTCTTTGCCTTTCAGTCGGGCGGCAGCGGCAATACCATCCTCGACGACCAGAATGGTTACGCGCAGATCGATGACGGGCAGGACGGCGCGGACGTGTGCACTCCGTCCCTTTTCGGGACCTCGGTCAGCAATGCCAAGTTCCACGTGCCCAATCCGAACCAGGCATCGCTAAATGTCAACGGGGACATGACCGTCAACCAGGCCAGCGACAACCACGCGCTGTTTACCTTCTGGGTCTCGCCGGTGGCCTTCGGAAGCGGTATCGATCCGCAGCCGGACTATTTCGGGCCGGACACCAGCTCGATCACGCCAACGAATCCGGGGCGCACCCATATTGCTCCGGGGAACTCGCAACTCATCGCCAACTACACGGCCATCGGTGGTAGCAAGGTGACGATCACCAACAGCACCGCCCAGGACTACTACATCTATGTGCCCGGCAAGTACACGCAGAACCTGTCGATTCCATGGAACATGAGTGGGGACGCAAAGAACAGTGTCTACATCTTCCTCAACGGCATCTACTACTTTGTGGGGGCGAATCTGACGACAACGGGCGGCTATATCGCGAATACCAGCGATGGCCTGCCCCATTACAACGGCAGCGATGGGGTGACCGACTTGCCGGCGGCTGCGGACGGAACCAACGGCGTCGAGTTTGTCATGGACACGACCAGCACGTACTCCGCCAGTAATAGCGATCTGGCGGGGGCTGGCAGCGTGTTCTTCGTCGCGCCGAGCCTAATCCCGACCGGTACTCAGCACCTGGCGTTCTACTTCCCGAAGACCAATACCGTCTCGGGCACAGTCTGGAGCGAGACCTTCGATGCCAGCACCTCGGCCAACCCGCGGTATCAAGTGTGGGGGACGGTCTACAGTGCAGGTGCGAGTTCGAGCATGACCCTCACAGGGGTGGAGCTTGGGCCGCACAATACCATTCCCTACAACGGACTCGCGGGCTCCGCTGCCCAGTACGCGATCAACGGCGAGTTTATCGCCCCCGATCTTCGACTCCAGAACGGCAACGTGCTCGGCAATACCCCGGGATCGACGGCCACCTGCCCGGCTCCCGGGACGATTGTTCCTGGCACCCCAGGGTTGCTAGTGCAGTTCAACATCCGGTTTGCGCCAGCTCCTGGTGTGAATTCGTACCTCATTCAGTGAGTCGCCGCCATCATGCCGGCCTGAAGGCGATCACTTCGGCGGCTACCAGACGTGGTGGCGGAGCGGGCGAGATTCGAACTCGCGAACCGAGTTACCCCGGTTACGGCATTTCCAGTGCCGCGCCCTCGACCGGACTAGGCGACCGCTCCGCAGCCTGTCGATTCTATCCGCTGTTCTGGTGCGGTTTGCCCGAACGCCGGCCCTTGCCCGAGGGCCGGTTTTCGAGGTTGAAGACGGCGTTGATCACGCCCAGGTGGGTGAGGGCCTGCGGGAAATTTCCGAGCATCTCCCCGTTCTTCGGATCGAATTCTTCGGCAAACAGCCCCAGATCGTTGGATGTTTCCGTCACTTTGCTGAAGAGGGCTTCCGCTTCCTCGAGGCGTCCCATTTGCGCCAGGACATTGACCATCCAGAGGGTACAGATGATGAAGACGCCTTCGGGTTGATGGAACTCGGATTCACTGGGGACATACCGATAAAGAAAGCCGTTCCTGCTGAGCTTCTCCTGTAACACGTTGACCGTCGAGATCACCCGGGGATCGGTCGCCGGCAACATTTCGTACATCGGAATCGAGAGCGCGGTGGCATCGAGGTCCTTGTAACCAAGCGCCTGGGTGAAGGCACCAATCTCCTTGTCATAACCCTGCTCGATCACCTGCCGCTTGATGAGTTCGCGCGTGTGCCGCACCGCCGCTCGTCGACGTGCCCCCAGCCGCAGAACGCCGTCCATCTTCAGCGCTCGGTCAAGACCAACCCAGAGCATCACTCTGGAGTAGGTGTACTTTCGCGGTCGCCGCCGCGCCTCCCAGATGCCTGAGTCCTCCTGGTCCCACTCCGCCAGGATGTGGTCGACGATCTCGAGCATGATCCGCCGGCGGAGCCGCGGAAAGGTGCGACTCATCTGCCAGGCGGTGAACGCGGTCTGAATCAGTTCGCCGTACGTATCCAGTTGCAGTTGTTCGACCGCCGCGTTGCCGATGCGAACCGGTCTCGATCCGCGATAACCCTCCAGGTCGTCGAGGGCATATTCCGGGAGTCGATCGTCGCCATCGATCCTGTACATGATCTGGAAGTTCTTCGGATGGCGGTCATGAGCTATGCGCGCCCAGCGCAGAAACCGATTGGCCTCGTCCTTAAATCCCATCTGGCTCAACGCGTTGACAAGGTCCGAGGTGTCCCGAATCCAGGTGTAGCGGTAGTCCCAGTTCAGCGAGCCACCCGGACTTTCCGGCAATGAGCTGGTGGGCGCTGCGACAAACGCGCCGGTCGGGACGTACTGCATCAACTTCAGGGCGAGCGCCGACCGATGGAGCGGCTCGTCATAGCGGCCTTTATATTTGATCGCTCGCAGCCAGGCGACCCAGAAATCGTCGGTCTGGTGCAACATCGTGTGGGCATCGTCGATCGACATGGCCGCGGGCGCCCCACCCTTTTCCAGGTAATGCAATTCGAGGCAGGCTCGATGGCCTGGCATGGCATTACCGGTGATCGTCGCAATCCCGTCGTGAACCTCGACCTCGGCATCGGCCGGGTATTGAAGAAAGAGCCTTCCCGATGGGCCGGCCGCGCCGAGCATGCCAGCCCGTACGAGTTTCAATTCAGGTTGCTGGCGACCATAGTCGAACCGAGGCTTGAAGGTCGCCCGCCAGCGCGTGGATCCGGCGATGGGCTGCAGCATGCGAATCACGCGCAGCGATTCGGGAGGCTTCAGCGGTTTCCGCGCGAGAGGGATCGGCATCCAGTCGACGACACGCAGCCTGGCATGATCGCTGCTCCAGACGGTTTCGAGGACATTCGAATCGGTGCGGTAGCGTCGAAACGCAAGTGACTCGCCCACCGGACATATCTGGAAGTAGCCACCACGATCCCAGTCGAGCAGCCGTCCAAAGTCCCAAGCGGAATCGAAGCGAGGCAGGCAGAGCCAGTCGATCGACCCCTGTTTACTGACTAACGCCGCCGACCGAAGGTCGCCGATCACCCCGTAGTCACTGATCGGCGGATAGCGCGTCTCGCGCTCGGTCAAGGATATTGGCGCGGTTCGCGAAAAACGGCGCGGCCAATGCCAAATCCGATCAGGCCCAGCACGCCGACGACGACCAGCGGGAATCCGAAGTGGATGAAGATCACGGTTGCGCTCAGGATGATCCCGATGAATGTGACGCAGCCGCTGCAACCCAGCCCAAGGTTCATGAAGCTCCGCATCGCGAGTACCTTACTTGGGGCGTCGTCGGGTTTGTCGCCGACCAATGACGTCGGCCGGCTGGCTCCGGAGCCAGACGTTGAGCAGAACTACGGCCCACATTCGAAATGGCCGCCAGGCCTCGGCACGCTTCAGCACCTCATCGCGCGTCGGCCGTGCCTTGAGCCCATAGAGCAGCTCGATAGCTCGTGGTGTGAGGTCGTCATCGGTCACGGCATCGACCAGACCGGCGCCCCGCATCAGGATGCCCTGCGCAAAGTATTCGCCGATACCTGGAAGTGCCCGCAGCACCTCCAGGCCGTTGGTCTCCGGTAGCGCCCGCAGCTGCTGCCGGTCGAGGGTGCCATCGAGTGCCGCTCGCGCCGCTGCGTGCAATCGCTCCACCTTGATCGATGAGACGCCCGGAAAATCCTCGAGCTTCAACAGCGCGTGCGGATCCGGAAACGCGTAAAATGCGCTGCCGTCAATTGTGATCGCCGCGCCGGCCGCCTCGGCCATCACCTGGCGAATGCGGCGTGTCTGGAGGATGGTGATGCGATGACCGATCAAGAAGGCACACGCCGCCTCGTACGGCGAGTGAAACAACACGGGCCGGAGATTCTTGTGTTCCGCTTGTAGACGGCCGATCACGGGGTCGCGTTTCCCCACCTCGACAAACCCAATCCCATCGACATCAAGCGAGAGCGTCGCCAACGCCTGGGCCCAGGCCTGTTCGGCGATCGCCCCGTCCGCTCCATGGACCTCGCCGGTGATCCGTGCTCCTTCTTGGCGCATGACGACGGCGGCGGAGGCGGTCCATCCTTCGATCGGGAAGGCCATGACGATCGCATCGCGTAACTTCGGCCATCCGCCGAACCGACCGGCCTGATTTTCCAGGTCGAACGGCCCCCTCGGCACCATTTCAAAGTGTTCGGTTGATTTGCGAGCCAAGCTCAGCGATCCACGCTCTCGTCTTCGAGACTGGCCCGGCCGTGGTACCGGTGATAAAGAACCAGAGCGATCGTCATGCCCAGGATGAGTCCCAGCAAGACGGTCATCTCGATGCCTTGATGAGCCCACGTGAACTGGCTCGCTGGGGAAGTCTGATTCGAGCCTGGATTGGTGTTTTGCGCGGCCAGCTGCGCCGTTAAAACGAGCAACCGGCGTACACCGGCGATGAGCCCAACAATGAGAAATGGCTCGACGACCAGGGTCCGCTCCTGGATGGTGGCGCGGACGGTGTGTAAGAGCTCCGCCACGATGAATAACAGAAGTCCGTTATCAAGGACGTTGATCACGAGCTGGCTCAGGCCGGTATGACCTACGTCCTGAATCAGCTGAACAACCGCGTTCCATAAGACGACGACGCCGGCGACGACCAGGAGCGCCGCGACGACGATGTATATACCGTCCTCGATGTAGTCGAAGATGCGCGCGGCGAAGTTGTGCGGACGTCCGCGGGGGCTCTTGAGCGCGTATCCGGGATCTTTCCGGGCCATTGCGTCGCCTAATCGTAGGGCAGCGAAGACGCTAGACCGGGTTCAGCTCAGGCGTTTGCGAAGCAGTGCCTGCTCGGCTGGATTGGTCGTCAACCGGAGCGCTCGACGCACCGCCAGATCCGCCTCCGCTGTCCTGCCGAGATCTCGCAGCAGCTCGGCCCGCGTCGCATGGAACAAGTAATAGTTGTCGAGCGCCCACTCCAGGTCGTTCACCTCCTCGAGCGCAATGGCGGGGCCGTTGAGGTAGCGCCGCGCGATGGCCCGATTCAGGCGGATGACGGGTGACGGCGTGAGGTCGACGAGAGCGTCATAGAGCGCCACGATCTGCTGCCAATCGGTCCCCTCCCATGATGGCGACTCGGCGTGACACGCCGCGATGGCAGCTTGCAACTGGTACGGCCCAGGTTGCCGAAGCTCGCCGGCGCGGCGCAACAAGGCGAGCGCTGAGCTGATTCGCTCCTGGTCCCACCGACGGCGGTCCTGCTCCTGGAGGAGCACGAGGTTGCCGGCGGCGTCGAAGCGTGCATCCGACCGCGCCAGGTGCAGGCGCATCAGGGCGAGAAGCCCGATCGCCTCGGCCTCCTTGGGCATCAGCCGCACCATCAGGCCTGCCAGCCAGGCCGCATCTTCGGCAAGGTCGCGCCTCGATGCGCGGGCGCCCGTCGTGGCGAGGTAGCCTTCATTGAACATCAGGTAGAGCACCGAGAGCACCTCGCCGACCCGGTCGGCCATCTCGCTTTCGTTCGGAACTCGATATGGAATGTTGGCCTCGACGATCTTTCGTTTGGCGCGCACGATGCGCTGGGCGATGGTGGCCTCGTTGGTGATGAACGCCCGGGCGATCTCGGTCGTGGTCAAACCGGCGACCGCCCGCAGGGTGAGCGCGACCTGGGCGTCTCGGGGCAGCGCCGGATGGCAGCAGGTAAAGATCAGCCGGAGCCGGTCGTCGCCTTCAGCGGTGTCGTCACTCATGAGATCTCCCTCGAGCAACGCCAGCTTCTCGCGGTAACGCGCCTCGCGCCGGAGGCGGTCCAGGCCTTTCCGTCTCGCCGTGATCAACAACCAGGCGCCGGGGCGTTGCGGAATCCCATCTTTCGGCCAGTGCTCGAGCGCTTCCAGCAGCGACTCCTGGACCAGCTCCTCGGCGAGGTCGAAGTCGCCAAGCGTCCGAACCAACGCCGCCGTCAAGCGGCCGGCCTCTTCGCGAAAGACCGCTGTGAGGGCGGCGTCGGTCGCGGCCTGCTGCTCGCTTATCGCTGCGCTTCACCACGGTCGACGACGGGGCGCACCTCGACCGGCCCAAGCGTCGGCCATTCTTTCGCCATGGCGATCGCCTCGTCGAGGTCGGCGACGTCGACCTCAGCGTAGCCGCCGATGGACTCCTTCCCTTCGATGAACGGTCCGTCGGTGACCACCGGCTTGCCGTTATTGAAGCGCACCGTGGTGGCCGTCCGCTCGGGCTGCAGCTGGAATCCACCCCGAACCTTGCTGGCATGCTTTTGAAACCAGTTGTCGACCTGTGCCATCGCGCCGTTGCGCTGCGCCTCTGGCATCGTCTCCCACGCTCGTTCGCCTTCCTTCGTGCCTGTGAACAGCAGGACGTACTTCATTGGTTGCTCCTTTGCATGTAGTCGGCCCGTACCGCTTTGTACAGTACGACGAACAAGGGCGGGGCGGGATCGACATCCTTTACTTCCCCGGTGACCTGCGATACCGTTTCACCGATGGCGACGCACGAGCGCTCGGTGGAAACCTCGGCAAGTCCCCAGGCGGTCTGGAAACTCTGGTCGGATACGTCAACCTGGCAGGATTGGAACCCCGATGTGCAGGCGATGACCCTCAACGGCCCGTTCGTCGCCGGGACCACCGGCACGATGAAGACCAAGCAAGGGACACGCCAGATCGTTTTGAGTGAAGTCGTCCCCGGCCGCTCGTTCCGGCTCGAGACGACGGTGATTCCGCTCACCCGATTCCTGTTCGATTGCCAGGTGGCATCGGTTCCAAACGGCAAAACCCGGGTCAGTCAGGCGGTCACCGTCGGCGGTCCACTCGGCGGGCTCGTCGGCGGCATGATGGGCAAGCAGGTCGCCGACACCTTTCCGGCATTGCTCCAGGGCCTCGCGCGGAAGGCTGAGGCGGGCGAAAGCCGGACCTAGACCTTAGACCGGACTTGGGTCGGACGAGGCGGAAGGTCGGAAGAAGCTCCGGACCGCCTCCGGGAACCGCTGGAGGGCATCGTCCGGAACCTCGAAGCTGACCTCACTCGAAAACTGGGTCTCGATGAAGCGATCAAAGGCAACCTGGATCAGGTTGCGGGCCGCATCCACAGGCAAGTCAACTTCCGCGAATGCCTGCTGGCGCTCGACCAGAAAGACGCTCAGCGATGCCGTTACCTGGCCGGCCAGCGCCCGCAGTTCAGCGGTGATTGGCGACGCATCCCGATTGTCGCGAATCGCGCGCAGCTGCTGGCCCTTCAACGTCCACAGTCGGGGGCTAAAGGGACCCATGACCTCCCCAATCTCTCCCTGAAGCCCGCGGATTCGCTCGAGGCGCGCCGGGCCCAGCTCGCGAACCCACCGGCGCCTTGCCTCAGCGTCACCCAACGCGCAGGCCGCGTACCAGCGGTGACGCTGAGGCAGCCCTCGTGTCTCCAGGTGACGGCAGGTGATCACCGGGTCGAGCGGCTGATAGCGGGTGTCGAGGGGGATGAATTGACGAGCCTGGAACGCCGGGCAATCGCTAAATTCCGAGGGGAACGGCTTGGGAAACGGACACTCGTCGGCCGGTCGTTCCATTGGCGGCTAGTGTAGGCGGCCATCGCCTCGGCCATCATATGGGCAGATGATTGGTCGACTTTATCTCGAGCATCTCACGGACGGCGATCTCACCCTCCTCGCCGGCGTCAGTGAACGATCGAGCCTGGGCAGCGACCCCGACGCGCTGGTCTCGGCGCTCGATAACCCGGCAGCCTATCGCGCCGTCTTCAATGAACCGGCAAGAGATCCGCTTTTCCTCGCCTCACCGTTTCTCCTGTTCAGCCTGCTGATCCATCGCGCCGCACGAGATTTATCGCAGGCATCCTTCATCGACGAGTGGGTCGGGCCCGGCCAGCGTGTTCCTGTTTTTGATGTTGGCGGCCTGCGTGAATTCGGCGCCGATCCGGCGCGGCGGTTTTTCCTGGCGGAGTTGCTGTCCTCCTACACGCATGTCGCCAGCGGCAGCGTCATGGTGCAAACCCGGCGAGGCTGGCGGCGACAACGATTCAGCGAGCTGGACCCGCTTCGCCTGATCGAGCTCGCCGAGCTCTTGCCCGAAGCGGAGCGACCCTCCGTGTACCGGCGGCTCGGTGATTTGTCCCTCTTCTTGACCGGCATCTTTCCCGACTACGCCGCAGAGCGCATGGTCCTGGCGCGCGAGCGTCGGCAGCTGGAACGGGCACTGCAGCCGGCCGATCGCGCCGAGGACGAGCGACGCGACGGGGTCTGGCTGCTCGAGCGGGTTGGGCAGCGGGCCTACCGCATCGCACACCGGGCCGCCGATCGCCGGGGCGCGATGACCGATGTGCTTGGCGCCGTCAGCGAGAACTTCGCCACCGCCCGAAGGGTCCTGAACTTTCTGACCGACCGCTACCTTTTTCCGCAGCGGCAGCGCTGGTTCGGTTTTGGTTGATGCCAAGCTGGGCTGAGTTTGCGGCCGCCGAGCCGGAGCTGGCGGCGAAGGTGAGGGAGCGCTTCGGTATCAGGAAGCACAAGACGATGGCGAGCCTGCGCAAAGATGGCTCGCCCCGGATCAGCGGCATCGAGACCGAGTTTGCCGATGGCGAACTCTATCTGGGCATGATGCCGGACTCCCGCAAGCTCCATGACCTCCAGCGCGACCCCCGGGTGGCACTCCACAGTCCGACGGACGATCCACCCATGGACCAACCGGCAGCCTGGCTGGGTGAGGCGAAGGTGAGTGGAATCGCCCACGAAGTGGCCGAGCCACCGTCACCGGTGCCCGGTGCGGCTCGGATGCGTATCGAGATCCGCGAGGTCGCCTTCACCCACCTGAATGCCGCCGGCGACCGGCTCGTGGTCGACTGGTGGCGTGCGGGCGGCAATCGCCAGCGGACCGAGCGGACATGAAGGCGCCGGCCGGGTCGGTACCACCCTCGAATGAATCTCGCCGGCATGACCTGGTGCAGGCAGCCTTTCGAGGGATCGCCGAGCGGGGATTCGAGGGCTTGCGCACCCGCGACGTGGCCGCCGATGCCGGCGTGAATATCGCCACGCTGCATTACTACTTCCCAACCAAGGAGGCGCTGATCCGGGCGGTGATCGGTCATGCGATGGCCCGCTTCCGCTCGACGCTATCGCCGGATGGAGGTTCGGATGATCAGCTGGCCAGTCATGTCCGGGCGGTTCGCACGCTGATGCGCAGACAGCCCGAACTCGGGGCTGTCATGGGTGAACTGGCCTTGCGTTCGGCCCGTGACCCCGGTCTTGCCAGGATCATGCGAAAGACGAATGAGGCGTGGCATCGGATCATCCGTGACCTTTTGCACCAGGCCGTTCGCGCCGGAAGCATCGCACCCGAGCGCGACAGCGATGAAGCGGCGGCGCTGATCATGGCAACCCTGATGAGCATGGCCCTGCCAAGCATCCCGGCCACCCGGAGCGACCAGGCAATTCGCGAGCTCGACCACTGGCTCCGGCGGCCGGGGCCGCGAAGTTGAACTCGATCAAGCAAGCGATTGACCCGCGCTGGTACCTTGAGATCAATCATTTGATTGAAATCCCGACACGGAGGTCCCAATGGCGCCTGCTGAATCGGTTCGTCAACATCCCGTGAGCAGCCGGAAGACGGCTGCACCGTTCTTCGTCGGACTCTTCAACCCGGTGGCTCGACGCCTTGCCCGCGCCGGCCTGATGGGCCCGAACGTGCTGCTGACCGTCGCGGGCCGCAAGAGCGGCCTACCCCGCACGACGCCGGTGGCGCTGATCAACGTCGGCGGTCGACGCTGGCTGCTGGGTGTGTACGGGCCGGTCGATTGGGTCCAGAATCTGCGGGCCGCCGGCCGCGCGACCGTCACGATCAAAGGTCGCGCCGAGCCGGTTCAGGCGGCTGAGCTCTCACCCAGCGATGCCGCGCGATTTTTCCGCGAGGTGCTGACGCCCTTTATCGTCAGCTTGCCGATGGGACGGCTGTTGATCCGCTCTCTCGGCGGCGGCGATATCCTGACTGACCCTGAGGCAGCAGCGCAGCGCCGCCCCGTGTTCGAACTGAGCCCAGCCGCTAGTGCCGGCGGTCAGGCCAGAGCGGTGCCGAAGGCCCAGCGCTAGCGACAACGACGTAAGCGGGACGGCTGGACTCATAGCGCCAGATCCGCGAGGAGATCTGCGCAATGGTGCGCCACCCGGTTACTTCGTCGGTTCCGTCCACCGCGACCGAGAGGACATACGTGACCCGTCCGCCGGTGACATAAGCGGAGTCGTTCTCCGATCCACTCAAGGTCCCGACCTTGTGGACGACGGCAACGGTGCCGGGTACGCCGGCTGGGATTCCTTGCTCACTGGCGGTGTGGGTCAACAGCGGATAGAGCCAACGTTGGGCGGCGACGCCGCCGAGCCGGCCGAGCGCCTCGTTCACCCAGGCGGCGGCAAGGTCGTCCGGCGTCGTCGTGTTGGGGACCCATAGGGCCGACGCCGTCATGCCGGCCGACCGGGCGTAGGCGTTGAGGGCATCCGGCCCACCCAGGTAGCGCACCAGGATATGCGCCGCGGTGTTGTCGGAGTCGATGCCGGCGCGCTGCGCCAGCTCCTGCCGGGTAAAGCACGTGCCCGGGTTGTAGTCGGTGAACCAGCCATCTTCCTGGTCGGCGGGGTCGTAACAGAGCCGATCCGACGGGCTGGCGTGCCCGGTGGCGATCTGCTGCGCCTCCGCCATCAGTAACGGCAGCTTGTAGGCGCTGGCCGCGTAGAAGCTCTGACGGGCCCCTAACGAGACAGCCGTCCGCCGCGGGCCGCTCAACTCCTGCAGCGATATGCCGACCCGTCCGCCGTTCGAGGCGCCGATCTTCAGCAGATCGGCGTGCAGTTGCTCAAGCGCCGTGGGGACGAGCACGGTGGTGACCGGTGGAACCGGTTTGGTAATGACCTCGCGGCTGGCAGCCTTCCCGAGAGGGTCGGGCTGCGGGGCTCGGTCCCGCGCTGGCGACGAGACCACGGCCGCCGAGACCGTGCTCGGGCCCAGATAGGCGGCGCTCGCGATTACCGGAAGCAACGCCATCAGCAGCGGATAGACGGCCAGGCGCAGCAGGAAACGACCCGATTCTCCCCTCACGGTTGAGCCTGAGCTTACCCGCGATACCACTCTCTGTCATGTGTTCTCGATTAGAAAATCATCGCGAACCGGCAACAGTTCACTGTGGGTCGCGAGGCACTTCGACGACGACCTGAACGCCGAACGGGGAGCGGTTGTAGGAGGCGGCGACCAGCCCCCCGATCAGGGCGCCGACCAGGGCGGCAAACACCCCGACCAGCACACCGACGAACGGCACGACGATGAACCAGTTGGCCTGGATGCGTTCGAGCACGGGCACCTGGCTACCGAATGGGAGTAGCTGCTCGGTCACGCCAAGCGTGAGGCTCAGATCGCGCTGCCAGCTCAGGATCGCCCCGGCGAACCAGGCCAGACCTGCTCCCAGCACACACCCGGTGACGACTCCGAGCGCGAACCCGATCCAGCCTCCGGCGATCATCGCGGCCCTGACCGAGACCGCGAGCACCCGGCCGCTGACCTGGTGGATCATCCGACCGTCACCCGCCGGCGGCGCTGCCGGGCGAGCAAGCCCAATAGGATGACCGCCGGGATCGCGAGGGCAACCGTCAAGGCATAGGCAAGGTAGCCGAGCAGAAGTTTTCCCTCAAAGGCCGGCTGGATCGGGGCGCCGGTCGCGCTCGAGACGATCTTCTGCCGCGCGCCCTGTCCTGCTCCGCCGCTGAACAGCTCGGCCGCCTGCAGGCCGGCAGGCCGGGGATCGCCGTTCGGCGTGAACAGGCCAAAGTGCTCGATCCTCACGCCCGGCCGCTGTGTCCAGTAATCGTCGAGCGTCCACCAGATCGCCCCCGCCACATATCCGGACGGATTGCTTGCCAGCTCGGGTGCCAGCGCAGCGTAGGTGTCGACCAGGATGCGCCGCTGCTCTTGTTGATCGCTCCTGCTGTCTGACCATCGCCCGTACTCGAGCGCCACGATCGGTTTGCGCGGGAAGGTCTTGTGCGCGATTTGGAGCGCCTGTGCCGTGCCGGTCGAGGCGTCCGGTTGATAGAAGACGCCGTAGTACATCGTGTAGCCGGCGACATCGAGGGGGCTGCTGGTGGTGTCATCGGGCTGGTTGCCGTAGGCCGCCTGGCCCGTGAGACGGGTTCCGTCCACCGAACGGTCAAGGTTGTGGAGCGTCGCAAGCGCCTGCTCGCGCTCGGGACCACCGGTCGATTCGTTGGCAAGGCCATGAAAGAGGACGGACGGATGATTCATATCGCGCAGGTCCATTTCCGCCAGCATCTGCTGCGGGATGCCACGATCCATCGCGATGGCGAAGGTGTCGGGCGTGTAGTGATAGAGGGGAATCTCCTCCCAGATCGCGTATCCCAGCCGGTCGGCGAGCATCAGCAGCAAGGGGTTGCCGGGATGATGATCGGCACGGATCAGCTGGATGTTGGTCGCGTTCGCCTTTTCCAGCAGAATCAGGATGTCGTCGGGCCTTGTCACCGGTCCACCGCGCGGTTGGCCATTGATCCCGGGATAGACGCGCTCGTCATGCAAGGCGACTCCGGCATAGGCGACGGCGTTGCCGTTGAGCAGGACCCTTGGGGAGCGGGCGTCAACCACCGCCCGGCGCAAGCCGAAGCTCTCAAAGAGCTGGTCGACTGGACGCTCCTCCCAGAAGACCTGCACCCGCAGGACGTAAAGGGCCGGTGACTCCGGCGACCAGAGGTCCGCGTTTGCCAGCGCGAAGCTCGCATGCACCTGGCTGGTCGCATCGCTCCCGATCACGCCGGCATCCAGCCGCTGGGAGGTGATCGGCCCCGCGTCTGGCGGGACGAGGCTGCGGGGATCGGGATTCGTCAGGTTCGTCGGATCGACCGCCGCCGGCAGAATGTCGAGGCCGACCTGCACGGACGCCGCGGTCCCCCGGCGTTGATGCAGCGTGACGGTCACGTCGGCACCGTCGAGGTGCGGCACGATATCGGCGCGGGCGGCATAGATCGACGCGCTCGCCTCCAGCCATACGGGCTGGGTCAGGCCGCCATAGTTCCACCAGTCGGTCAATCCCCATGGCACGATGTCCTGCCGCGTTCCCCAGGGCGGATTGTCGATCCGGATGGCCACCGTGTTGACGTCGCCGGCGATGACGGCGTCGCTCGCATCGAACGCAAATGGCGTCGAGCCGCCCTCGTGATAGCCGAGGTAGTGGCCGTTCAGCCAGACGTCAGCGATGTAGTTGGCGGCGCCGAACTTCAGCGTCACGGTCTGGTTCTGCCACTCGACCGGGACGTCGAAGTCCTTGCGGTACCAGGCGCCATTGCCCGTCGGTGAAGGCGGCGGATTGAATGAGCCGGGAACGTCGCTCGCCGGCCAGTGGGTATCGTCGTAGACCGACTGCTGGCGCCCAGCCGCATCCGCCACGATCTGCTTCAGGGCGGACGAGCGTGGAGTGAGTGAAAGGTCGTCGTCCATCGCCATGACCTCGACCCGCCATTTGCCCGTGAGGTCGAGCCGGCGGCGTGGCTGATACGAGAAGGTTGGAACCGGAATCCCGTCCTGCATGGCGATCCGGCTGCCGGCAATGCTTTTGAAGCTCAAGGTTGGCGTCAGCTCGGCTGGCGATGAGGGGCTGGTACACGCCGGAAGTGCCAGCACGACCATGACGTTGAGGAGGACGAGGCCGGCCATTCGGCGGGAGGGACGCAACGAAGCGAATTATGGCGCCATCTGGAATCCGTCTTGCAGCTCTTTTGGACGGTCAGTGGTCAGGCCGAGCCGACGGCCGTCAAGAAGTTCCTCGACACCGTTCGGAGCGCCGCCCAGAACTCTTCGTCCTCTTGCTCGCGCCGGTTACGTTCCGCCTGGAGGGCTTGGCGCTGGGTCGGGGACATCGGTTCGTTGACCGGCCCCCTGACGTCGCCTTCGACGGCCAGGTCACCAAGCTGGGTGATGATCCACCGCGGCCTCTGCGGCGATGCCTCGAACCGGCTTACCGTAACATCCTGCGCCCACATCTTGAGGGCGAATGAGCCGTCGACGATGCGGCCTTGCCGATCCAGAAGCGCGATCGACGATGTCGCCTGGAGCCGCACGCGGACGCCCGTTGCAGGCCGCGAGTCGAGAACCTCGAGGTGGTGAATCTCGAAGGAGCCGTGAGCGCGACGCCGCCCCTGAGCCCATAAATCATCAACACAAGCCGTTACCTGTCCGTAGAGCGAATCGCTCACGAACGAGCGGCAGCGAGATACCCGCCCGGTTGCAATGGCGGCCTCGAGTTCAACAAACGCCTCGCGAACGTCCGCCAGCATTTCTTCCCGGTTGAAACCCGTCGCATCTTGGAGCTCATTCATGCAGCCCCTCGTGTTGGAGCAGCTGGCGCACCGCCTGGGCGGTGTCGAGCTGAAGCGCGCGAGCCACGGCTTGCGCACAGGTAGCCGCGTCGAGGCTGCGGACGGCATCCTTTATTTGCGCAACCCTGGGCGGATGCACGCTGAGCTCGTCGACGCCCAGGCCGACCAGCAGCGGCACGGCCCAGGGATCGCTTGCCATCTCACCGCAGACGCCAACCCATCGATCGTTGGCATGAGCGGCCCTGACTACCTGATCGATGACTCGAAGGAGCGCTGGATGAAGGCTGTCCGCGAGGTTTCCCAGGTCAGGATTGGTCCGATCGGCGGCGAACAGGTATTGGGTTAGATCGTTGGTCCCCAAGCTGAAGAAGTCGACCTCCCGGGCGAGCTGATCGGCGATCACGGCCGCGGATGGAACCTCGATCATGATCCCGAGCTGCATCCGGGGGCCATCGATTTGGAGCTCGCGCAGGGCATCGGCAAGCAGTGCCTTGACCTGGCGAACCTCCTCGATCGTCGCCACCATGGGAAGCATCAGGCGGAGGGGGTGATGCGCTGCCACCCGGAGCGCGCTGCGCAGCTGGTCGATCAGGAGATCGGGACGACGCAGCAGCTGGAGCCGCAAGCCGCGGACGCCGAGCGCTGGGTTCATCTCCGCCGGCTGGGCCAGCGCGGGAAGTGGTTTGTCGGCGCCGACGTCCAGCGTGCGAAGGATCACCGGTCGATCGCCCATTGCCACCATGACCTGTTGGAGCATGGCGACCTGCTCATCCTCGCTCGGAAGCCTCGGCTTGCCCATGAAGAGGAACTCGCTGCGGAGCAGGCCGATCCCATCGGCCCCGGCAATTGCCGCGCGTTTGGCATCCTCGAGGTTCGCGGCGTTGCAGGCGACCTCGAGACGGCGGCCATCGCGGGTGATCGCTGGCTGATCGTCCGTCAGCAGCCGCACCGGCCCGCTGAGGCGGGCGACATCCTCAGCCGGCGGATCGACGACCACCGTGCCGCCGTCACCGTCGAGCAAGAGGAGCTGGCCATTGTCGATGGCGTCGAGCAAACCGGAGATTCCGACCAC
>Ga0066699_10000006_pt1 | contig 34623 bp, 45 predicted proteins | sample GraSoiAngelo_148_FD_66455 | JGI IMG/M metagenome (GOLD analysis project Ga0066699, IMG submission 66455) | Grasslands soil microbial communities from the Angelo Coastal Reserve, California, USA - 14_1009_09_20cm | ecosystem: Environmental > Terrestrial > Soil > Grasslands | place: USA... | reverse complement strand
TCTGCGCATCATCATAAAAGACAATACCATTACAGACATCTTCGACGTATTTAATCAAATTTGAAAGATCTGGTCTTTTAAAATGTGGTTTATTTAGTAATTGAGATTTGCGCTTAGCAGAATAACTATCTGCTATCTGCATATAGAATTTTACTTTAAAAATAAGTGGAATGGTTTTATCATAAATTGTTCGTGATCTGTGTTGGAACATTAATTCTAAACGATGAGATTCTTTCGCCTGTGTTTGGCAATCATATACGATACCATGTTGGCCAAGACGTGGTCGGGCGAGAGGAATGGGATTTCCAGAAAGCGTATAAATCATAATCAGAACACTTCACTAAATTCTCCGTTTTTATCATACGGTAAATTATCATCAAATGTCCAACCCAGTCCCGAAGTAGAAAACGAATCATCGGTGTCTGGAGCTGATTGCGCCATTGTTATTTTACCACAGATACATCCTGGTTCACATTCATGCATTAGTTCGGCTTCTTTGCTTACAAAAATCGGCTTATTAGAATCATAAAATGGATTATTAACTGGCGATGGCGCTATTTTGCCTTGAACTTCTGCTAATTCACGTTCGATTTGATTTTTTAAACCTTCCCATGTTCCCTGTGCTGAAGCAAATTTCTTCAAATCCGGATTATTTAACCGTGTATTTAACCGCGTTACTTTTTTTACATCACTCTCTTCTTCGCGATATATATCTCGGGCCGCACGATAAGCTTGTGAATGCGAAAATCCCTTTTTACCCAATGCGACATCTAGGTCTTGGTAATCCAATTCAGCTCTGAATCTGGCTAAATATTCTTCCATCAAGGGGATATCGTATGATGGTTTTTGCTTAGATTGATGGGTGTTATCAGACGATGTTTTCTGATTTGTCGATTCTCTGTTTTCTTTATTTGATTTCTGTTCTGTTTGTGATTTGACTCTTTCAATCATTGGCATCACATCTGTGACTTGTAATTCCTGAGCAAGTTTCATTCGCCTGGTCCAATCTATTTTCAGACCATTTTCATCGCTATGTTTTTTTGCGACAGCAAACAGATACCGAAAGGGATCAGAAACACTCGATAGTTTTCGACACAATGCATCATCACCCACCTTCACAGATTTTTCTTCAAAACCACACAACCACACCTTTCCTGCAGTTGTTAACACGACACTTTTCAGGTTATGTAAATATTCGGGTATAGCGGCGGAACGCGCCGTGCTCATTACTTCGCTCATTAACTCACTCTCTTTTTTATCTCGATACGAGTTTGTGCCATTGTATTTCAGATTGAAATGCTCTTTAGGTTCTTGGACTTTCTCCCGCGCATCGCGCGTAATAGTGTTAGTGTTGTTTGTGACTCTGTCTGTGTTGTGTCTGTGTTTTTTAAATAAACTATTATATCTAGTGTCATCTAATTCTCTTTGGCAAGGAAACAGTAGCCATATAGACATAAACCCTAAGGCGGGGAGGATATTTCGTAATTGAGATTGATATTTAAACAAAGAAGCTGGCAATCGGTAAAAACAGGATGTTTTGTGCCGACCAACTTTCCACAAAAAACCATCCGCATGTAATTCAGCAATTATCTTATTGCAATGCTGTCTGGATATGCCTACTAATTTTGCTATCGTTTCTTGTCGGGCGTAAATATCTTTAAATCTATGAGACAATTCTACAAACGCATTAATTACTGCCCGTTTGATTTTATGTGCTTCAATAACATAAGAAATTATGTCGATCGGGGCTTGATTTTTGTGATTTTTGCTGGTAATCTTTGACATATTGTTTTGTATTCTTTGGTATAAAACGGTGTTGTTTTGATCGGTTAAACATCTTGGCGGACGCAACCGAATTCAAAATAAATTTTTAAAGATTATAAGCTTCGATAATTAATTTGTCGAGGCTTTTTTCTTCAATTCTCTAACTTTTTCAAAATACATACGCTTCCACAATCTGTTAATAATCAATAATCCAATTACACAAACACCAAGAAATATATTGCCGAATAGTGCTAACATTAAAACATCGCTCATTCTAATCCCAAATCTTTTTCTTTTGCTTCAATATAATTAATTAATTTATATGCATTGCTGGGATACATCCCACGCTGCGCACTTGTGGCCCATAAATGCAATACTTGTTTAGATACACCACTTTCTCGAGCAAGTTGGGCATATGTTTTCGCACTCTTTTTCATAACCATAAAAAAACGTTTTCTTAATTCATCAAAATCAAGCTCTGAATACATTTTATCTCCATAATAAATTGACAAAAGTATACAATTTGTTATGATAAATAGCAACTAAATTATTGGAGATGTATGCCTTATTTAAAATCACAACTTCGCGCTATTAAATATTTATGGTGGCGCTTAAAATGGTATATCAAGAAAAGAAGACATGATTGCAAAACAAATAAATATTGTAACCATGTAACCGGATGCGATCTGGAGAATTTATGACACTAGTAAATATCTTATGTTTTCTGGCATATTTTAACACCGGCATGATCATTTATTTAGCATATAAATATTCCGTATTATGGAAGCATTACATGAAATTCGCTCAGGATACCAATCATGATATTGATCAAACGAAAACCAATGTAATACGTATTTTTAATATTCTTGAAAAATTAAAGAACCCAAAAAAGGAAATTCCCATAGAATCCACCAAGGAAAAAGATGGAAAATGATGTCGTTAAACTTCTAGAACACGTTAAACAACTTTATGCAGATAAAGAAAAACTAGCTATTGCTTTGGAGCTACAAAAAATACCGAAAGAGCGAAGTTATCGATCAGAGTCGATCAACGAGGTTGCGCAAGCTCTTTCAAAGGCCCAAAGCGAAATTACGATGGCTGGGATGAATAAGTCTAATCCATTCTACAAAAGCAATTATGCAGATCTTGCAGCTGTTGTTGAAGCAGCCCGACCGGCATTATCAAAAAATAATTTAGCGGTTTCTCAAAATTTGGTATACGACGATCTTGGTACTTTATATTTATTTACTTTATTAATGCATATTTCCGGTCAATGGCTTGAATCCAGAATCAAGATAATTCCACCAAAGACCGATATGCATTCACTTGCAGGATATAATACCTACATGAAGCGTATTGCATTTGCATCATTGGTTGGTGTGGTTACTGGTGATGAAGATGATGATGGCGAAGAGGTGATGAGAGAACAAAGAAAACAGTTTGAAAAAGGCACCGCTATTAACCACCAACAGAAACCACCAGAATCATTAGAAACGCTTACTAAGACCGAAATTGAACAATTAGAAGATGAACTTGATGCTTATCCGGAATTGGTTGAAGATATTATGAAAGCATATGATGTGAGAACCATTGCTGATTTACCACGCTCTCGATTTAAATTTATTATCACCAGAGTTCGTGAAAGAAAATTAAACAGAAACACGCCAACCAATTTAGGGAAAAACAATGAATCCAGCGCTAGCTAATTTAATATTGCTCGCCATAATGTCTCCAGTTACTTGGGAATTACAACAATTTGATCAATTTTGTAATCGTATCGATCCCTTGATATTTGACGAGTATATCAGTCAAGATGAACTTGATGCCATTATGGAGGAGTTTGATTTACATGAATCAGGAACAGAACAATTCTGCTGTAAAGAGTGTTGTTCGCTACAGTGCTCCAGGCAAATTTGATCAAGCACCTTACGGATCACTTTGTGACGTAATTAACGGATTTGGCCAGAAAATAGATTCTTATATGCAGTGCAGTAAAGATGAAGAACATCCCCGCTGGGAACGTATTGACGCCTAGCGCGTAAAGAAACTGCTTGTAACTAAATGTAAAACCCTGCTTATTGCCAGACAACTCTGGCCTTCTACTCTGGTGACTCCTAATCACCTTGGTTGGTTGAACTGCCCCCCGTGTAACAGCGGGGGGTGTTTTAATGCTAGTGTGTACTAATACTCACTAATGGGACTATTTTAATGAAAGTGTGACAGAATGTCACGGTTTGATCTGCCGAGGCAACTGAAATTGTATTAAAAAGAACGGGAATCACTTTTTACATGATTCCCAAAAGTTCTGACCCTTAAAGGAGTATCTAATTCACTTTTGGGGTCCATGAGATTATGTCATATTTTTTTTGTAAAGTCATTAAGCCAATACTTGCATACTAACACTTCCAGTTATACCTCCAGTTGTCGTTTGCGCCATTTCCCATTGCATCAAATCACCCGCAACAAATGAAACTGAATTAACAAGATCTGTAAATGTTCCCGTAGTTAGTGCAGTTAAAGTAACTGTAACGGCTGTATGTACCCCATTTTTATTTAAAGTAACGGTTCCATTGGTCGTGCTCGCATTTGAAGTTACATTTACATATAGTTTGCTTAAAGTACACGCAACCGGCACAATAAATTCAGAATCTGCTTGTCCGGCTGTAGCTCCTGGGCTATATGGATCAGCCCATCTTACTCCACCCGTTGTTCCCAATGTGACATTTGACACCCCAATAATACTACGTGAATTACCAGCAGCCGGAGTTGCCCATATCGGATTTACTCCAGCTCCTTGGCTAGTGAATACTTGTCCAGTTGTACCGTGTGCTACGGCACTTAATTGGTTTGATACATTTACCAGAACAACTTGATCAGCATTCGCAACTGTCACACCATTTATACCAGCTACAAAACATGAGCTTTGTTGGCCAGCTCCGCCACCATTTGTTCCAATGCGAATAACATTGTTTTCGCCAAGAACACCAAGATTACCGATAATAATATTGCTTGATTCGGCGCCGGTGTAATTATCACCAGAATCAAAACCAACAGCAATATTCTGTGATCCTGTTACTAAATTTAATAACGCTGCTGAACCAATAGCAACATTATCTGATGGTGTGGTAATCGCATTTAATGCCGCAAAACCAAGAGCAGTATTATCACTACCAGATGTAATAGCGGTTAATGTATTTTGTCCAAATGCACTATTGCGTAAACCAGACATACCCGATTTGCCAGAGCTTTTACCAAATGCGACGTTACCATTAGCATCTGTGTTTTTAAATTGAACCGTATTGCCAGATCCGGTAAATAAAGTTGTGATACCGGCTGCATTTGTTGAAAGTCCCGTAATAATATTCAAAGAACCAGATGATGGTATAGCTGTCCCCGAATCCGTTGGAAATGAAATCGCAACCGTTCCACCTAAACTAACTAACAAACTATGGACGTCGGGGCTTCTTGTTATATTAATTAGCGTACCATCGCCCTTAACATTAATATTATTAACCAATGGCGTGGCAGCTAAACCATCATTACCCGTTAATGTTTCAACAAGAACACCACTACCACCAAAATTTATCCAAGTAGCTGAACCACCATCAAGAGAGACCAATATCCAGATATTATTGATTGTTGGCTTAACATATCCGCCAGCCGCTGTGTCACTGGAAAAATCGAGCCAAATATCACCAATATAAAAATTATGTGAATCAGAAGATGTTGGGGCCCGGGTGTCTTGTATAAAATTCTGTGGACTTGTGGGTATTACCCCAACATATGAAAGCGGGAATAAGCCATTAAGGCGATTTTCTCTTCTTTTGTTTGCCATATTACTCCATTTATTGACTGTATGAATATAATGAAAAAACGCCAGAAAAGTTGCTAGCGTCCGTCATTAATATTTTGAGTGCATTAACCGCAACAGTGCCACCTTGATAAGCAAATCCCGGTGTTCCTTGTCCAGTTGCTAACGTAGATGTTACCGAATAAGTAGTTAATCCAGTTATCATTGGTATATTAGTTGATCCTGTAAAATTAAAAAGTTGGATTTGACCATTCCAGGTGACTGTTTGTGCTGCATTTTTAGTAGTCATTCCCAAATCAAATCCAGTCGTAATCCCACTTGGGGTGTTGTAACTTGTAGTTTTCCAAGTGCTTCCTCCATCTGTAGAAATTTGCATTTCTAGCGTGTTGGCAGAAGCAGCAGCTGCTTCTAGCACAACTTTCTTACATATCAATAGATAGGCGTCATTTGATGAACTAATACCTGTTGTAAATGTTATAGAGCTCGATGCTGACGCGGTTTGAGTTGATATAAGAGTTAATGCACTTGAACTTGCCGGTAAAGTCTGGAAGCTGGGAGCTGTACCGGCAGCGTTTGCTGTTAATACAAATCCGGCTGTTCCAGTAACCGTAGAAACTGCACCAGCACTGGACGTAACAAGAGCGCCTTCTGCAAAGCCGCCTATTTTAAGTCCTGCTGCAGGGGCATTCAACGTTAACGTTGAAGATGCAGTCGTTGTTCCGATAGTAGTTATATTTGCTACCGCTCCTGTAGCAATATTTACCGTTTTGGCATTTGTTGCGCCACCAGCAATATTAACCGTAGTTGCACCGGTGCCTGCGCCGATGGCGACTATATTGGTCCCCGAAGAAGAACCCAGTGTAATGGTGCCAGTTTGCGCTGTGCCACCAAGTGTGTATGATCCGGTCGTTGTAGATGCGCCAATCGTATAAGTCGAATTGGTTACACCATCAAGAACATAATTTCCAGTACCAACTTTTTCAGTTAAAGAAGATGCACCATTAGTACTACCAATGGTTACCAATTTAGCTGCGGCACCTGTTCCAAAACTAATAGTGGTATTACTAGAGTCGGTCGATATGCCAAGTGCCCCAGTCCCAGAATTTATAGTTAACGCACCATTTGTTGCGGTCACATTTAAAGCGCCGCTACCAGATTGAACAGTAGTCGCTGAAGTACTATTTGTTGACCCGAGCGTCACACCCTTAACTGCGGCGCCTGTCGCAAAACTGACTGTTGTGGCTGATGCATCGGTAGATATACCCAATGCTCCTGTGCCACTATTTATTGTGAGAGTTCCATTAGTTGAGGTTATTGCAAGAGCTCCAGAACCTGATTGCATGGTAGTGGCACTCGTTGAGTTAGTAGAACCGAACGTAGATGTTTTTACTCCTGCTCCGGTTCCCACATTAATCGTGCTCGTGGTCGCATCAGTAGCCAATGAAACGGTTCCACCGTTGGCAGTTATACCGGCAAAAGTGAGAGTTTCAGTTGTTCCAGATCCACCAAAAGATAATCCCGTAGTTCCACCGGCAAAAGTAATATTAGAACCGCTTAGCGCACCACCGGTATCGCCAGTTATCGTAGTTATACCTTGACCAAGAAATTTAACAAATATAATTGAATCAACGCCAATTGTTGTAACAGTTGCAGTTTCTAACCATAAAGTATCGGCATTAGCTGTTCCGTTTATAACTGGAACTATATCACCTGATTGGATTTCAGATGGTTGATCATAATCAGTGGCACGAGTTAACACCCAGGCAATAGCACCAGATCCGACCGTTGTTAAGGTATAAATACCATTTTCTAATTGACTCGTTTGATTTTTAACTAAAATGCGAGAATTTATTGGGGGAGTTGTTCCGTCTACCGAAAATGCTGCTAATGCACCCGTATTAAGTAAAAATGCACCAATACCAGCAGCACCATTATTATAAGTAGCAGTAAGATTTGCCGTAGTTGCTGCATAACAAGCGCTTTTAAATTCAAATCCAGCAGCAATAGTATCGACATATGTTTTATTAGTACCATCAGTTCCCACTACCGGCGCATTTGAAATTGTAATACTTGTGACTGTTGGAGTTGCGCTAAATGATGGATCAGCACCGGTGTTGCCAATCATTACTGTACCAGTTGAGGCAACTGACAATTGTGTTATAGCACTTGTTCCAGCACCGATCAAAACTCCATGATTTGTTAACGTAGCATTACCAGTTCCACCTTTTGCCACTTCCGCAGGATCACTTGAATTCCATGCATTATTTGTTGCCATTACACCACCGTTATATTGCCAATACTAGAAAGAACTTGCCATGTCGTATTAGCAGCTATACAAACAATTTCTATCGCATCTCTTGTAGCCGAAGATGTTAAACTACCCCCAGCTCCTAATGTCGTTGAAGAAGTACCAAAGAATACTTGTTGACCGGCTGCTTGAGTTATTTGCCATCCGAGAGCAGTATTAATGCCAGTCACTCGTATCATGTCTCCTACAGCAGACGTCGCCGGTAATAATAAAGATAAGGTACCGGCCTTATTACAAATATAACCATTATCAACCGCAGCCGTTTGATTTACCGTTATAACTGACCAGGTAATGCCACCGGTAGATGATATAGTTATCGTATTGGCTCCAGGATTAACCGTTATACCAGAACCCCCAGTGATCGTAGCTGTTCCCAATTGATCGCTAGCCATGGTAAGTACTTTGGCCACAGATCCAACGTTAACGCCATCGATTCCAGCCGCAAAGAACGTGGTATGAACACCATTAGTACCAATACGAATTCTGGCTGAATCAGCAACAGAACCAATGGTACCAATAGAAATGTTATTAGAAACTGCCGCGCCCCATGCACTACCGGATTGATAACCGAGAGCAACGTTACTATTACCAGATTGAAGCAATAATCCAGATTGATAGCCAATAAGTGTGTTGTTCCCACCACTATTTAAAGCAGTGCCAGAGCTGGCGCCATAGGCACTGTTTTGAGAGCCACCAATAACATTCTGAAGGCTGGCATTACCAAAAGCACTATTACTAGTGCCGGATGTTATATTCTGAAGAACTCCAGATCCAAATCCGTCATTGGCCGCACCAATGGTTATAGTAGATCCGTTATTGCCCAGAATTAAGTTCGATTTATTAAAGTCTAATGTTATGGTACCAGCAACACCTGCAAATATAGGCGTTGCATTGGCAGTAATAAGAGTAATTGCTCCAGTTTGAGCACCTCCCGTATTACCTGTAATGGAAGTTACGCTTGCTGGTGAAGTTTGGTAAGTTGGAGCAAGACCAACACCATTACTAGTTAAAACTTGTCCGGCAGATCCAGTTGCTGTCGTCACTAATCGAGTGCCATCATAATAGACTGTGCCATCGGTGGTGGCAAACGTTATTGCATTTGTTCCACCATTAGCAATCGCCACCGGCACAGTCAGGGCCACGGTGCCAGTTGTAGTGATGGGATTGGGAGTGAGCGTTATACCGGTGCCGGCGGAAATACTCGTTACTGTACCTGAACCCGGACCTGACGTCGGTATTAAGCGAGAAAGTTGTGACATTATCCATTACCCCCATAAAAGACTGAAAGGTAAACAGAACCCGCACCAGGCGAACCTTTAACATAAATTTTTGTACCTTGAGCTATGGTTAACCAACCTCCGGGAATTGACATATTACTGGTTACATCAAGAATCATAAAACTCATCGAGGGAATCACAAAATGATCATTAACACCATCAAAACTGAAAGTGAGCAATGCGTCAGTATTATTTACTATGTACAAAATACGGCAGGGATTCGCTAATGCTGAACCCAATGCGGCATAAGTTCCAGATATTGAGCCAAAAGCCAATGTTCTGAGAGTTTCTGCTAGCAATCGTATTGCTAAAGATGTGCTCATAATTACTCTCCTTTAGCCACCGACCGGTGAAAAATATCCAGAAAGATATACCAACCCGGCGCCTGCAGCGCCCTTCACATAAATTTTTGTACCTTGGGCTATATTGGCAACCATGCCACTTGGTGCTTTATTTGTTTGAAAAGGCAATTGAATTTCTTTGCCTAATGGAACAAAGTCATGATCATGGCTTCCATCATAACTTATGGTCACATCTTTATTAGAATTATTAATAATACGTATTAAAAAGCAGGCGTTTGTTAAGCCGCCTGCTCCTGATAATAATTGATATGCACCAGTAAAGGTCGCCGAATCGATCGACGTAAGGGGTATAGGTGCAATACTATTTTTTGCCATTATTCCACCAGTTCGGGAATTATCGATTCATCTGCTGCTTTTTTATCAGCTGCGGCTGCATCGGCTTCCATTTGATTAATATTTGCCAGAATTTCTGCACAAACTTCTTTAACATCAGCATAAGGTGATCCCATGGGAATATTAAAGAGATAGCTGCGACCATTCTTTTGTATTGGCATGATTACATAACCGATTAAATCCATGACTTCTCCAATCAGGTAAAAAGTTGAGCGTTATTCACTCAACTTTTACACAAATATTTAATTAGTTGAAGACGTGGAAATCAATGTGAACATCACCGTTCAATGCAGCAGCACCATTATTCTTTAAGGTAATGGTTGCAGAGCCGGCATTCTTTTGAATTCTTTGGACGGTCATCTGAGCATCATTAGTACCACCATTTGAAATGGTCATAAGCATCTTACAGGTCGTGGTAATAAATGAATTAGTGAGTGTTAAAACCAATGTTGCACCGGAAGCAGTCACATTACCGGTAGAAATAGCTTGTCCAACATTAACATTGTTAACCACGGTCGTTGCAGCCGCAGAAACGGATGGTCCGGGCATAGTAACAAGACCAGAAAGTACAGAACCAATTTGAATAGTCCCCGTTGTTAATGCGGTGCCAATTGAGATCGATCCGCCAACTTGTAGATTACCGAGAGCGATTACGTTATTACCCGTACCACCGATATTAATATTATTAGCTACTGCTGAGCCGGTACCAATATTAATAACCTTTGCAAATGCACCAGCACCCAGATTCAATGTCTGTGTACCAGCAGTAGCAATCCCGGAAAGAATATTAACCGTTGAGTTTGCAGCAGCTGCACCATTGGCTATATTTACGATTTGAGCGCCAGTATTTATGCCATTACCAATTGATATGGTATTACCAGAAACGCCATTACCAATAAGAATTGATTTAATTCCAGAGCCATTTGCAAGGGTGACTTGTTGTGCACCTGTTCCTGGTGCTAAATCAAAGTTGCCAACTTGGAGACCGGTTCCGCCAATGGATATTGTACCAGTTGTCATGCCGGCACCAATTGAAACCGAACCACCAGTTTGGACATCGGCAATCGTTACCACGCCTGCGCCGGAACCGCCAGCGATAATAAGCGTATTACCAGCAGTTGAAGATCCCAATGTAATCGCGCCACTTTGAGCAGTACCACCAATGGTTATTGTGCCGGTTGTGGTTGATGCGCCAATGGTATATGTCGAGCCGGCAACGCCGTCGAGCGAAAAATTTCCCGTTCCAACTAAAAGCGATAAGCTAGTTGCGCCAGTTGTATTACCGAAGGTGTTAACAGATGCGCCGGCTGTGGCTAATGTGGTAGCCCCAGTCGAAGTAAGTGTCGAAAAAACACCAGCGGCGCCCGATGCTTCCAAAAGATTCCAGGTAGCTAAATTGCTAATTATAGAGGTTAAGACCCATGATTTATTAACTGCTACCCCAGAACTATCGACCGGTTCAATCCACAAAGTTCCTAAAGGTGCCTTATCAGCACTCGTTGGTGCTCTTTTTGCCACAATTGGCGATGGCGGCATTACTGGTAATGCTTCAGATAAGCCATAAGCTACTTTACTTCTTGTTTGACCTGCCATTATCTCTCCCTTAAAGGAATGTAAGTTATTTATTCCAGCTAAACATATTCCAAAAGGGACTTGCAATTACTTTAAATTCCTGTATATTTATACATAGGTGTACTATGAAAAAAAGATTAATAGCGGATATACCGCTGGCGATTCATACACGCATAAAACAGATGGCGGCATGGAAAAATGTATCAATGACGGTTTATATTTTGCAGGCAATCATAGAAGCATTAAATAGGGATGAGAAAGTAAATGAATGACTTTAATGACATATTCTTGAACTATATGATAGCCGGCATTGTTTTACTGCTTATTGCTTGTTGTTACTGCCTATATCGATTGTGATGCATAGAGCAGCCAGAAATAACAATATGCCAACATAAAAGGCTAAAAGATAACCGAAGTGAATCATAATGGCTCCTTCGTATTTAGGGTAAGGTATTTTTAATTAGGGACACAATGGAAGAAAAGAATTATTGCAGAAGATGCGAAACAGAAATGACTACGGATAATTGGAAAGATTATCAGTATGTCGATGAAGATGGATTGTGGTGTGATAATTGTGTGGCTTATTGTGAAATGCTAGCTGAAAGTAGAAGATAATGATTGAATTTCTTTTATGGAATATAGCCGGACTATTATTAATGATATTTTTGGTTTTATTGGATAAATAAATTATTGGATTTTTCCTATAATCCGAACTCTATTTTGCGCTGGTTGTTTTTCTTCAAAATTAGAAGCAATTTTATCTAATTTTGAAATATTTCTTAATGCGGCTTGAGAGCTACCACTAAGACCGTCCATCAATAAATTTATATATGTTTCACGTGCTATTGGGCTTCGTTGCAACAGATTCATAAACTTGAATCCTTCATTAGCAAGTGCCCCCGCTCCACCAGCACCCAAAAGAATTCCTGACGTTGGTATTCCGGTTAAATAGCTACCAAATTTTGCTGCACCACCCAATGAACCAATGCTGGTAAGATTAGTTAGCGCTGTTCTAATATATGGGGTCTTAATGGTATCGATATTTAATTTTTTCTTTATAAAAGAGCCAATTTTATCACTTGCGGCCAATGATCCGAATATTTCATCAGCAGCGCTTAATTGACCGTAAATATTAGGACCTACTTCTTTTAAGCCATTCTTTGCGATTCCTACCAATTGTTCTATATATTTTTTTTCAGGAGAATTTTTTCTGAGACCCTGTAAAATTTCATTCATATCTTTTTTAAAGTCCCACAGATTCTCTGCTTTGATTTCATTATTGCCATAAAACTGACCAAGCAGTTTATCTACTTGTTCCTCGGCAAGTTTTTTAGCAGGAGTTGATCCACCAGAAGAAAGTTTGCTTTTTAAATTATCAAGATCTTTAACGGTATTTTTTGTAGTTATTGATTTATCTTTAAGTGCAGATTCGACAGATTTATATTTTTGATCTGCATCTGCTGCTAATTTTGCGCGGCCACCGTGTAAACTTGAAAGTAACATGGTTCCTACTTTTGCAATCCCCTCTTCTCCAGGTGTTGCACCTAATTGATGGGACATATAGCCAGCCAAATTACCTAATCCAGCAACTTTTAATGCTTTTCTAGGATCTTTATTAGCACTAAATATTGAAGCCGCATCTCCAACAAAATCATTAAACCGTTCTTCCAATTCACCCTGGGGAAGCGTTAATCGTTCGGTTCCAAAGTATTTTGATAATGGTTCACGAATGTTTTTACGTAATCCTTGAGAGCTAAATGGAACTTGTGCTGGTTGGCCCGGAGCCTGCTCTATACCTAGAATATTTGAAGCTGCTTGCAAAAGGTTTCCAGGAGCACCCAAAACTGACTCACCTGCTGTAAGTGCTGGGCTTATGATATTTCGTGCAATATCGGTGAAATTTGAGTCCTGTTGTTTTGTTTGTGAGAATCCGGTCGATGGTAATTTTGGCTCTAGTTTGCCCAGTATCTTAACCATTATGCGCCTTGTAATAATTTGAGAAGGCGTGGATCATCTTGTGCTATTGATTCCCATTCTCCACCCATCGACATAAAATATTCACCATTATCTTCAACCACGGTACCATCTTCTTGCGGTGCGCCCAATCGTTTTTCAAGCTCTTTTGATGTTTTATCATTCTGTTTAACTTTTGCTTTTATATATTTATTTATATTTTTTGGCTGATTATCGCCATGTTCTTTTATGACATCCTGAAGGGCATTATATTCATCTTGAGCATGTCTTGCTCTTTCTTTAACGGAATTAAGATATTTTAACTTATTTTCATCACTTTGATTTAATCCCGCTTTACCGGCACGAATTGCATCAAGTCTGAATTTTCCAGGATTTCCCTTTTCAAATTGGGCCTGAGCATTAATAATATCATTAATAACCGTGTCATATCGCTGACTTGCATCCGTATTATATAAACCAGCCGCTGATTGTAATCGACCGCTAATACCTGAGGATAATTGGCCAGACCGAACAAGATTTATTGCTTCATCAATCTTTTTTTCAAGTTCTACAGATGGTTGATAAGACTCAATGATGGGATTAACATAGAGTTTATTTTCTTCATTTATAGCTTTTTGTTGTTTCATTTTATGCTCAGAGAGCTTAAGAGCTTGTTCTCCAGATAATCGATCTCCTGGTTGTGCACCCTGTCCACCTATAGCTCGGGCAAATGCTTCTTCTTGTGGTCGTTTTAATTCTTGTTTTAAATAGGGCTGTAATAATTCCATAGGTGCTTCAGATAATTGATCATATCTTTCTGGTTCTAATCCTGGCAAAAGCGCTTGCAATCCAGTGCGTAATTGCTTTTTTTGAATCATCTTATTTAATTTCATATCCATTAATGATTGCAACCCAGAACCAAAGCCCTGGGTCAATCCACCAGCAAGTTTTGCACCAATCGTTGGTTCATAAATTAAAGCCATAATAACTCCCTACAAAAGACCTAAGTAGCCAAAAGATTTTAATAAAGCAAATTTTCCCGCAAGATCTGCAACACCTGGTCCCGCCGATTCAAGAATACCAGGATGCCGCACCACATCAGGCCTTGACGTTCCAAGTAGGGATTGGAAAAGCCTACCAGCCAATTCTTGCTGTTGTAAGCCATGTTGTGATTTAAGCGTTGCTAATGAGCGTTCGAGACTAGATCCCGCAGAACCTAGGGCGCCCTGAAAGGCACTTGAACGTTGAGATCCACCACTACCTAAGGCAGTAAATCTTTCAGCCAGCCCAGGAATGGTTTGTGATGCAAAATTAGCCCGAGCTTCATCTTCAATTGGGCCAAATTCACCACGCTGTCCAATAAGATTTCGTATAATATGGGGCATTATTTGATCAAGAGCTTTTTGAACATCTTCAGAATACGTGGGTAGCTGTTCATCAGGTTTACCTCCCAATGCAGCATTAACAGCACCAGCACCCTTACTTATATCAGATCCCATTTCATTCATCGTTTTACTAGGATTTTTTAACGTAGGAAATAATCCGTAATCTGGATTCAATATTCCATATTTCTGACTACCAAAAATATCCTGTGCCATGCCTGCGGGTTTTTTTAACCAATCCATCCATGAAGCCATGATCTCTCCCAATAATTTTTAACTATTTTCAGCTTAGATCAAATGATTTGTGATGGGTAGAGTTTTAATGTACTTGGCTCATCTACCATTATTTATCCATTTTTTTCGAAGCCATATCCTTTAACATTTCTTCTGTATTTTTTTGCCATAATTTTACCTCTGCTTCTGTCATATTATTATGTTTAGCAAAAAGAGGATCATGAGATACTTGAAGACTATATTCAAAAAACTTTTCATTAGGAATCATTTGCGTTGTATCCCAATTCCACTTATTGTCTGATTTTATTTCAATTGAATATTCAAGTCTTCCATCGCGCCGATGTGCCTCAAGAAGAGCGTGCCCTTGGAGAACTATTACTTCTTCACTTATTTTTTCTAATAAAACATCATCATTATCAAATGTAATTTTTGGACTATTCTTACGATAAACCATTAAATATAAAATAGTAGCCATGATGTCTTCAAATTCAGCATCATGGGGCATTTCTTTACCCTCTTCTGTTGTATGTAATTCTTTTATAAAATCGGCTATTACTATTTTTTCTAATAATTTTCTTGGCAACGATTTTAACCATTCTTCATATGATAATTTATTTGCTAATGCAGCATTAAATAATGACATCAACAATGGAAAATCTTTACAGTTATAAACTCCATCATCTATTGTAATTGTTTTATTGGGTAAATTTTTTACTGTAAAGCTTGAAGAACTCTTCTTTTTAGCCATTCTATCTCCTTAATAAATAAAGAGATTTTATATCAACTCTGTATATATTCAAGGACAACGTAACATATCGTAAACGCAGTTCTATTCGATCCGGTTATTATATTAACGTTAGTTGCATCGACATTAATTTCAATATTGTTTGCAAGAACAGGTGATGCATAAGGGATGGGAATATATAATTTATTCACGGGATCGGTAGCGGTTGCATAGATTCTGGTAAAGCTCGTTGCAGCGGTACAGGTTATGCCATGCGCTACGCTTTTGGTGGCGGTATTAGGCAATGCTTCAAAATTAATAACTTTGCGTAAAACCTGACGTTGTATCGGATTTGCTGCTGCTGTTGTAGCTGAACTGTTATTGGGATTAGAGAACCATAATTGACCATTAACATATTCGGTGATGGGATACATGCCCGTGTCTTTGAAGTTCAATACAATCGATATACTATTTATATCTTGGTACAAACGAACTAAAAGTTTTTTGAGTTGTGGATCTAGATTACTTGATTCTATCTGCTGTATTTCCCAGACATTAGTCGTCGTAACAAAGGCACCAAATTGATTGGATGTGGCCATTTATTGTAATCTCCCCACGGGTTGGGCATACAATGTCATGCCTTCAAGTTCGAATCCAGCAAGTGAGATGTTGGGATTTATCATCTGACTTGGATTAAAATACAACGAAAATTTAAGATATTCTCCATAAGAATCAAAATATAAGGTGTGCCATAATAATTCTTGATATTGTTCTAATGGATAAAAGGTAATGCTATATGGTTTTGTTTCTAAAATACTGGAACCCATAATGGCTCCAGATGCAACGCCACCTTGAATCATTGATACTTCAGTCGATGATGGGAAATAATCCACGGTAATTTCACCAGAAACAGTTTTCTGTACACCAAAATCTATCTTTTGAATAAAGACGTTTTGATTTTGCGTAATGTATGGATTAAAGCGCTTGGTGGTTAATTGAATATTAGACACGCGCGCAACTGTGCCGCCGCCACTATAAGTTCCAGCCAATAAACCACCGGTTGGATTGCCGTTTGAATCCAAATCATTTTGAGTATTAATAGTGATTGTATTTGCATCAACTACGGAAAATACTGGATATATGCGGCCATTTAAATAAGTAGCTGTAGCGGTATCCGCTATGGCACTTATATTCTCTATTAATATAAAATCTTGATCATAGGGCTGCCATGTTGGATTCATGGTCAAATTATGGTTAATAATGGTGAGCGTTAAGATTCCTGTCGGTGAAGTAAAGGCTGGAGCAACAGCAACAACAGATCCCTTAATCTGTGTTATCTGTAGAGATGGCGCGTTACGCGTAATGGCTTCACTAAATGTTCCACCCGAGGCGATAATTAATACCCAACCTTCTTGGTTGCCGGCTATAATTTGACGCTGGTTTGCCTGAAGAACATCATCTATCCATGTCTGATTTGCTTGCTGCCATATGAGCGGTGTTGATGATGCCCATGTGGTATCCGAAGACTGCTCTAAATACCCAAACATGGTAAAACAATCATCGTTATGTGCCCATGTGCCATTCTTATAATTATAAATAAGTATTTGATCGGGGTATGTCTGTGTTACAGTCGGATCTTGTTGTTCAAATACAGAGACATAGGTCCAATATACAAGTTCTGTTACATAATCACGTATACCAACGGTTCTAAACGTGGCATTATTATCCGTTTCAAATTCAAATATAACATCGGGTATCTTATTATCTATACGCGCAACTTCTGTGCCAGTACAAGCATGGATTCCGGTATTACCAACTGTTAGTACCGCTAAGTCAAAAGGAACGGTCGAAAAGGTTGCCTGTGATCCAAGCTCAGTATTAATTTTCTGCCAATAAAAAGGTAATATTTCATTGCCATTGTATACCAGCTCCCACGTAGAGCGCTCAAAGTATACAATAAGTCGATCTTTAATAAATTCGGCACTAATTATCTGTTCTTCAGTGCTCGCATCTATAAAACCAGCTCCAGCAGCAATATTATTATTATTGACCACACCACCAGATGAATCAATCTGATTTGGTTCATACCAAGCATTACGAGCAAAAGGACTACCATTAAATGAATAGCGCACACGGTTAACATAAGCAGTATTAACGCCAGCGCCACCAGAATTATCATTTTCAACCGTATTCAGTAAGAGTAAACGATTCTTAAAGGGTAAAATTATACGAGCTGTTTGAACAAACGGGCCAGTGTGAATTGCGCCATTATTGGGCAAAAAATAGAATGCATTAGCACCACTTGCAGCAGTCCATGTGTTTGCCGGCACCATATACCAAATTGGATCATCGGTTGCAGCTGGCGTTGGAACGGTTGCGTTAAAGTTACTTACAAATAAGACAGGAGCACCTGCAACACCTTGCCAGTTAGTCGCCCAAAAGAAATTAAGATCGGTTCCATGCCAAACCGCAGCATCAGATCTATCCCAGCCAACATTTGGTGTAAAGAAATAAGCATATCTGGTATCAAATGCATATGTAGGGTGATTATTTATAGCTCCAGACTCATATTGGGTTAATCCCATAACAGGAAAACCCGGATAGAAGAATATCGTGGTTAAAGCCGGCCCACCAGTTATAGTAAAATCGCCATTTGTTATATTAAATGTTGCCGATCCCTGAGTCGCCAGCATTGGTTGAGCACCAGCAGCATTACTAATTACCGTATATATGGCCATACCAATAGAAAACATTTGTCCGACTGCCAATGGCAATGTTGCATCGCCAAGAATAGTTCGCACATTTCCCGCTGCCGCACCAGTCACATCAGTAATCCCAATACCAGCACCGCCCGCAGCTAAACTTGCTCTTAATCGGGAAATAAGCTGGCTAACGCCCATAAGTTTTGTGCCGAATCTTTTTCTTACACGTCCACGAAAAACATAAGCATTTTGAAGTTCAGTAAACGCATCCTCAGTTAATAGCCAACTGCGCTCATCTGTTTCAACACCAGTTTTATAGGGAGCTATAAGAAAACGATCCATAGGCATGTTAATATCCCAAAGCTAACCAACATATTCCAGCATTACCAGCGCCAGTCGTTATTCGCGGCGAGCAAAATACCTGAAAGAAATTATTGACCGGGATATTCCAGCCACCCACAATTCTAACGGCATTATTGGCATCAGTAGCCAAAGCTGACTCAGGGCTTGCCCACGCCATGATCATACCAGCAAAATTGGGCTGATTAGCTAATCCATTAACTTGTACGTTAGTTAAACCATTACCATTTTGATGGCCCCATTTAAGAATCAATCCAGAAGGTAAGTAAGTAAACCCTGATGAAAATGCTGCGGGAGCAGAATTAACACTAAGCGTTGATGCCGTACTAGGTATCTGAACTACGGTCACTTGATTGGTTTTATTAATATAGAGTTCATTTTTAGTTGTTGTTGGATTAGATGCAGAATATAGTCCAATATTACCTGCGGTAAATGCAGCACCGGCAGGGGGTATTGCTCCTTGAGGTGGTAAATATATCCAATTAAATCCAGAGGTTGCATTAATACTGGCACTCGAGGCATTGGTATTTCCAGCAATTGCACCCAGGATAGTAAAGTTATTTAATATATTACCTTGTGATATCGAAAGTTGATCAGTGGGTTGGGGAATGTTACTCAAAAAAGCCAAGATCATTCCTTTCTGTAATTATTTTTTAATATTTCATAAATATACGAAAAACTGCAATTAAAGATTCTACTTATTCTTTCATAAGTGAATCCTTCTTGTTTTAATAATCTAATTTCTTTAATTTGATCATTGGTATACCAAGAAAAATGATTATTTTCTCCGATTGGTGCACGTTTTTTTGCTGCGCAATCCTTGCGATTATCTTGATGCGTGCCAATAAATAGATGCTCAGGATTAACACATTTTGGAGTATCGCATTTATGGCAAACTAATTTATCTTTCGGAATATCTCCAACAAATTCTTGATATGAGATACGATGGGCCGAATACCATTTCATTTGCCAACGAATCTTTGAATACATACCGGAAGAAGTATTTTTATAAAGCCAACATCCATTTTCTTGTTTTTCAATACCTTCTAATATCTTGCATTTTAATGAACAAGATTTTGCACGGTGCCTGGCGTAAAATTCTTTATTGCATACAATACAGTTTTTCATATCAACTCCTAAAAGATTTAGGTATGATATTAATATAGACTGGAAAGACATGCAATAACTCATATTATTCCTTAAAATGTTCCACTACCTGTATTACCCCACCAACCCCATCCCCCTGAATTATTCGTCTGCTCGGTATAAATCGTCGCCACACGTTCATTGGTTTGTTGAACAATGGTTTTGCGTAGACATAAGCGGAGCTGTAAATTAAATTCTGGTTCTATAAGTTGAACGCTATCCAAGTCCATACGATCTTGGAATATCTTACGGGCGGCGCCATATGAAATAAGCTGCCAATACTCTTCAAGTTCAGGTGTTTGTCCAGAAGCCAATAAAGCAGTTGGTCGTTGATAAACATCAAAATCAACACGGTATGATTGATCGGGTACCGGTCTTACGGTAAATTCATTTTGGTAATACATAACCGCCTGTGGTCGTGCTAATGCCACGGGTACCGTTTCACTATTAATAGCAGTTCCCGCAATGGTATTCATGGGGAAATTAACTACATAAGCACCTGTAATATAGTTGATATTATTATTAGGATCGACAACTGTCGGGGGATTAGCAAGAGCAGCGTTATAAGCAGCGCTATTTGGATCATACAAGTTCCCGAAATTTAATTTAAAACCGGTCGACCCATCCACTAAGGGAACATCAACCATCGACATACCTAGAACTTCTCCCGTTCCAGGAGTTCCAATTGCACTGAAAAGAACTTGATTTTGTAGCAGGTTTATCTGTTGTACGGTTCCAGGTGGTACCAATGCTTGTTGTGAATTAATGACACCGGTGAACGGGCCAGGGGTTCCGTTGCCCGTCACACCGATAGATGAGATATTATTAACAAAGGGATAGATACCAAAAAACTGCTGTCTGTTCTGAGAAAAATAGGTCTGAAAGCCAGCAACATAAAATGGTTGATGAACCGAGATGTATAAGTTTTGGAAGTTGTAGAGCGGGTTATTAACTGCTCCAGCAAATGAGGCAATATCGGTTTGATAAACATCTTGACCTGGGTTTGTGAAAAACGTGAATTGTGATCGCAAGTTAAATGTTCTTAATTGTTCAGGAAAATCATAGACCACAAAGGTATTGATATAATTATTAAGATCGGCCGTGGTTAATTGTGCTTCTGATGGAGATCGTGTCAGTCGTCGTACTTTTGTCTGTATTTGCGTTAAAACAGGTGGCTGTTGAAACGTATTGGCCACCGTCGGCGTTGGTGATGGTAAAGTGGGATTCGACATAATTCTCCTTGCCCGGCATAGCCTTGGCGAAGCCTGGGTCCTAATAATCCAAGTACGTTTTTATCCTAGCACCTAAGTTGCCGAATAGGGAAGAACGTTTTGTGTTGCCGCTGTTAAAATTGAATTTGCTTCTGCAATAGGCACCACTTGAGCATCTTGATAGCCTGGCGGAAAGCCGCTTGGCAACACGAATGGCTCTAGGTTAGTAGTGTCTATTGGCATCGTGAAGGTGGTTGGTGATATAACAGTGATTGGACCAAATTGTTGATTAAGTGCCTGCATCCCAAATCCAAGTGGAATATCTAGCCTAACGATCGTATTGGTTATATATTGATGTGCAAAGGTCGTTGTGATCAGCACAGGACTAGTATTTGAAATGCCAGCTATCACTCTCATAGCCGGCTGGAATGTTGGTAATGGATTAGCATAACTTGGAATATACGCTACCACGATTACACGACCTGTTCTACAGTCACCAATTCTTGTGCTGGAGCTGCATGTGAAGATAAATCTTCAATATCAGTAAATTCTAAGCTTTGAAACGAAAAGCGTCTAATTTTTTTCCCTACTCGCATGATATTTGGCGCTGAACTACCGATTGAGGGTGCATAGGCATTCTGTGTATTCTTGTCTCCAGCTATAAAAGAATATTCTGGATACCAACCATTTTTATTTAAATGTTTAGCGACACCAAGTGGTATGGTATATGTTTCGCCATCTATCATATCGAAACGTTCAACCGGATCTTCTTTGTAATGCTTAAAGACAAAGCTCATAGAACCACCTGGTACTTCATGGAATATAAATTTGCCACGAACTTTCTCACGATCACGATCGCGTTCCCAACGATGGCCTTGTCCCTTTGCCGGTGCTTTTTTTGTATTTTTTACTTCTGACATGACTTCTCTCAAATTGGAGAGGGCGGCCTTCCGCCCACCTCAAAACAGAATATTATAGACCGCCAAATGCTGATTTACCGGCAAGCCAGTAAACAGTATCTGGAGCACTTACTACACCAGCATTGCTTGTTGTACCACCACCCGCAGGCCCAAGAATTGGTGTCGTCAGAGCAAGACCATTGCCACCAGAACCCAAGATCATACCTAGGAATCCAGTATTAACAGTTGCATCAGACAATAAACCACTTTGAACTGCATTGATAACATTTCCATTACAATCAACCGGTACTTGTGAAGCAGGAGTTATTAATGATAACGCCGTATCTTCACCAATAGGGGTGACCTCTGGAAACGAACTTGGCTGTTGTGCAATAGTTGGCCATGTAAAGGCTGTAAATGCCGTAGTATCAACATCAATCGTGAAATTAAATGTATCCACGACGGATACAATATTAGCTTCAAGATAATTATTTGCAGAAGTTGGATTTAATTGGATCATTCCAGAAACAGTTGGAATATTAAATCTTACTGCCTGTCCGGGGACATATTGGTGTGGCACTGAGGTGCTTACCTGGGCATTAACCGCTTGCGTGATATTAACCACAAAACGACGACGCGGATAGAATAATGGATCTACATTTACAATTCGATAGAATCCAGCACCACCAATAGCACCAGGAGCAGTAGCCAAAGCATTAGTTGCCGTTAAGAGCGTAAAGCTAACATTGTTAGTTACAGCACCAACCACCATATCGATGCCATTAACATCGGTTTGTGCGGTATTGCTCATACGAACCACACTACATCCCGCTATAAGCCCGGCGGTATTCGCTGTTGAAACAACTGGTCGCGTTGCATTGGTAGAAGCAGTCGTTGCCACAGGAGCAGATATAATTGGTTGTGCACCGGCTGTTTGTCCCGATGGGTCATAGAGAGTGAAACCACCAGAAACCAAGGTATCTTCATTAAGCGTTGATGCACCATTTGATTTATACATTACAACGCCCGTACCAGGAGCCATGCCACGTTGCCAATAGAAATTAACACCGATAAAAGCATTGGCCGTGCCATTAAAATTAGTACCGCTATTACCATTGGCACCAGCTTTACTATAGTTTTTAACCAATAACCAATCAATACCGGCGGGTACTTGAATAATTACCGGGCTTCCCATAGTAGGAATAGCGCCAAGTCCGCTTGCCCCAACAGGCATTGCAGTAAAGGAGCCTTGTTGTAAGACTGAACCATAAAATGACATAGTATCTCCTTATACAGCTAATGTTGCGCGTAAGTTGATGACCCATAAATCATTGGTGATTCTTGGGACTTCAGCAAACTTATAACCAACCGATGCATTCAGAGCCAATGGGCCATCATATATTGGCGGACGATAGATAAAGCTTGCGCTATAGCCATCTTGTTCAATACATGCATATGCTTCCATACCAACGCAGAAAATATTGAATACATCTGCACCAAGAGAAGAAGCGTTTGGAGAAACCGATCCAATGGAAGATACTAAGAATCTCAAGTTACCAATTGCACCCCATTCAGAACGAAGAGCGTTCATTGGAGCTGGATATTGGTTCTTATGAATGAATCCAGCAACGTTATCAAGATTACCGGTTAACTGAGTTGAGCATAATGCAAAATAAGCATCCCGAACTGGAGCGGTACCGAATTTATCTTCACCTTCGATATTATCCATGATGGTGTATGCATTGTTATTAAGCAATGAACGCACCACAACATCAACATCTGAGCGAGTTATTTCAGTTGGAACGTCACCATTTACACCGCCAGTTGCGTTAATAAATGATGCAGTAGAGGCCAACATATCACGCGTTAATTGATCTTCAGTTTGACGAAGAGAAACACCAAGACGTGCTGCGCATTCGTTTAATACTGGATCTTGGTTTTGTAAAGTGACCTGTTCGTTCAATATCACATAGGTACCATAAAAACTTATAGTCGCATCGATATCGATTGCGGTTAAGTTTTGAGCTGGAGGCGTTAAACCCGAATTTCCAAGTGGAACCATTGCGGTATTTAACGGATTATATCTGCGCATACGAAGAGTTCTACCACCATTACGGGGCATATTCTTCTTCATCGCAGGAATTTTATGGATCATATTCGGAACCGGCACCGACAACAGTTTATAACTAAAAGACTGTTGAACTGGTGCAGGAAGAATACTGGTAGTTGTTATTGCCATACTACTTCCTAATAAAAAGAAAGAACTATAACAACAGGTTGACGAGACTTGTTTACGATTTATACGTCAGGGTTTGCGAGGCCCAATATACGCGATGGGTTAGCGATTCCCTTTATACGCCATTCTTAAGATATAATAACCCCCAGAGCAAAGTCAAAATCTCTGGGGGTAAAAAAAAGTAGTGTACTTTGGCAAGTACCTATAATGATGGCTAAAATGATAGGTTAATAACCACGCCGTGCGTCGTTCATTTCTTTAAGGAGTTGTTTCTTAACGTCCTCAGTAAGGCCCTCAGCAAAGGCATTAGCACGAGACAAAGGATGATCACCTTTTTGAGGATTGATTGCATTTGTTGGTTTTGGTTTAGCTAGGTTTTTTTCAGTTCGTTCCATATCTACACCCATTGATTTTTCGATATTAAACTTCTTTATCAGTGTATATGCAGATACCCCCATGGCGTAAATATCTTGTGAATTTCTTAAGGTCGCCGCCAATTCTGGATACGCATAACTAAAGGTTTCCAAATTTTCTTTACTACAAACACGATCAAAGTCTGGATATTGAGCTTTGAGTCTGGTTTCCGCCGAATAGTTGGTATTTTGTTGTTTGTAATGGTTGAGTTCTTCTTTGATCTCACGTAATTCCTGTTCAATGGGATCTAAATCTTTACCTTCAACAATATCATCTTTACCCAAGTTTCTCTTACTATATGTCTGCTTTTGTGGTTTTTGCTCTTTGGGTAAATGCTGTTCTACTAATTTAAGTAACTGTTCACGTTCCCGTTCTGCTCGCTCAGCACGATCCCTCATATCTTTAAATCTAAGTTGTTGAGGCGTTTCGGTTGCCGATGTGGTTTCTGCAATTGGCTCAGGAGCTACTTGCTGCCCTTGAACTTGCTCTATTTGTGGTTGTTGTTCTGGTTGCGGTACTTCTTCTGCTTTGGGCAACGCAGCTGCTATATCCGGGTGTACTTCATAAATAGTATCATCTAACATTACTCTCCTATTAATTATTTAAAAGTGGTGAATCTTCCATTTCCCCATTTAATTTCTTGGCTAGTTTCAATAATGATCCATCAGTAAATTTTAAAATAAATTGTAATAATTCTTTTTCATTATCAGTTATTTGTAATGCGTTTTGTAAGAATAACTCGACCGTATCTTTAGACGGAACTACCCACAAAAATTCAATAAAATCTTGAGCGCGATGATATTTGTATATGGTCTGATCCCAGGTAGGTGTTGGACAGGCTTGTGTCGCAAAGAAGTAATTGCGTAAGACATTTGGCATTAAGCGTTCTTTTTTAGTAATTACTTCAACATAAAAATTGCCGTCAAGCGCTGTTAAATGTCGTTGAATGCAATCATGAATATGTTTTTCATAATCTTTATGGACTTCTCGCTCAATTTCAATGGGATCTCTGGTTTCTGGCTGTTTTTCTGAAAGGGCAAGCGATATCTTGCCTACTGTATCTCGCTTCATATTACTCCTAGATAGATTATTTAATCTCTATCATAGTTTTCATTAGAATTATAGTAAGGAGGGACTATTATGAGAAGATTAATCATATGTTTGAGTATTTATTTACAGGCGATGCAACCAGCAAAACAAATTACCTGTCCGGAATGCGAAACCGTTATTATTCACATCGAACAAGCACGGGATATAGAGATCGGAACACCGGAGCCCATAAGAAAAATGCGTGAAAGAAAAAAAATAGCAATTATTGCAGCTGGAAGTGCTATTGTTGGCGCCTCAATAACTGCTGCTGTAACCATAACCAATCAGATTTACCATTACTCATAAAGAAAAAGTCGGCATAATATTCTTCAAGTAATGCTTTAATATTAAAATAAAAACCGGTCGACTTTGGCTCAACAGGAATAAAAATAAGAGGGCTATCACGGAATCCAAAAACCTCGCTATCATTACAAACATATGCACCCTCTTCACAAAATAATGATCTTGAATGCGCTTGAGAAAAAAACAAAAATAGTATTATTTTAAGCATCATTACTACTCTAACCGATTATAATTCGACAATTGTAGGCTTTACCGGAAATGCGCGCCTAATATTGGCACGATTTGTCGATCTTGACCATTCAATAAGCTTACCTTCGGCGGTTAATTTAATAATACGAGGTAAGGTAATAATCTGTGTCAATTTCTTATTTTCCGCAACCATAAAAATAGGGCTCAATAAAACCAGAAGTATAAACATATATTTCCTTAAAAGATAAAAATAATACGCATGTAACCTGCGCCATTTCTACCCAGACACTTGCTACATGCGCACTATATGAACAATGAACACCATTCCAGCATAATTATAATTAAAAATTTAACAATATTGACATTATATAATATTCTGGTAGAATAAAAGTGTGTAGTAATGGGCAATAAGATAGAGATTATTTTAACAACCAATATTACAGAAGGAACAATAATGAAAAAAACATTATTGAGTTTAATGGCAGTAACATCCGCAGGGCTCTTGGGGATGTATGGTGCTTCCAATCAGTGGAATAATACCGACAATGCATGGTGTGTCGATGACAGCCATTGTGGTTCTGATACAACCTCAAATAATGACAATACTAACTACGAAGATACGCATCATAATAATTGGGATAACGACTATTCTTCTTCGTGGGACGATGCGCAAACCACTGTAGATCGCTCTACCGATATGTCACATATTAACAGTATTAGTGCTGAAATGGCGCAAATTGAGCACAGCACGGATAATAACGACGAACAATAATTATGAAAAAACTATTTCTCATACTCTGTATAACGGCAAGTTTATCTGCAAGAATCTGGCGAGAAATGTCAGACGGCGTAGAAATATTGCGCTATAGCGGGGATATATTAATGGATGGTGGACTAGAAGAACAGATTGCCTTTCACAACGACTATGAAAAACTCCTGAAACAAAAAGGGGTAGAAGAATGGCATTGGGAAAAAGGAAACCTTGTTCCTATCCGTAAATCAACCAAGAAATAGAATAAGTTCCGGCCTATCCGCTCCTCTTAGGCATTTTGCAGTGTCTATACCTGTATTTTGTGGATAGGCCGGTTTTTTTTGGTATAATTGAAGCTGGTTTGTCATAATTATTCAAATAAAAAGGAATAGAATGCTTATGAAGTATTTATTATTAATCCCCTTTGGTGTTTTTTCTACACAATTTGAAATACCTGAAGACAATTTGTTTGTTTCCCCCTCTCTTGGTGATGTTAGGCTTTATCATTCTCGTACTGGATTCCATGTTCATCATGAAGGCACTAAATATATCGTTGAATCTCGACATGTTGATCCGATTTTACGCAAATGTACCAACAATCAATTACGAAAAGTTCTTGAGCATTATTATATAGCGGTTACCAAGCAAAATAATAAATTTTATGTTATGCCTCGATTATCATTAAGCAGATTGTGAGGCTTTGCCTAAAGACTATGTCTCCCGCGGTAAAATAAAAACCCCCCTGTGAAACGGCAGGGGGGTAAAACAAAGAGGAGTCGAGGAATATCTTACTACTTCTTCTTTTTCTTTTTTGGTTTAATCTTTTCGCCAGCTTTGCGAGCTTCTGAGAGCGCTATAGCGACGGCTTGTTTGGGGTTAGTTACTTCGGGTCCTTTTTTGGAACCGCTATGCAATTTTCCTTCTTTGAATTCATGCATAACTTTTTCAACCTTACCATCTTTTTTCTTTTTCAATTTTTTCTTTGCCATATCATACCTCCATTATTTCTATACATTCTAATAAGTCTTGAATATCCAACAGAATTTCTCGAATTTCAAGTTGTGTTTCCGCCAATATGCTAATATCTTTTTTAATCTTATCAAGCCGATCACTAATATCGCTCATGCTATTTCACCCAAGATGTGCCCTGATATTGCAATTTTTTTCGCAAATATAATGCATTTTTGGTATTGCGATTTTGCATATTTGCTGGAGTGCCCAATATCTTAAAAGCAATCTTCTGAGCAAGTTTGTTAGAACGCTTCATAATAGGCATGCTATACCTTTTCCGGCCGATAACGACGCATATTATAACCATCATCATCTCTATCTAATTCAATGCCGCGCAATGAATCTGCAATATAAGGCGTTGAATAGTATTCTGATTTTGGATATTCAAAGTGGCGTGCTTGTCGTGGTAAATTAGCCATTTGTGTGTGATCTTCTTGGATCATACCCGAATCAGCAACCTCTTGTCGTCGTCTTGGATCTAAGCCAGCATAAAATTCTTGGCCAATTTCTTTAAGTCGTTGAAATGCTCGCTCATCGCGTCGTTGTTCGTCACGATACATTTCGTTGGTAACGTTGCGAACTTCTTTACGCATGATAAAGCGCTCTTGGCTTTCATCCAGATATTGGTTTTGTGGGCGAAAATCATAAGGTCCGCCAGCGGCTTCGCCGATATCTTCCCCACGATTTCGTATGGGTTTATTAAAGTCACGCTCTTTTTTAACTTTGGCCATCTTCAGCCCTTCAAGAGTTAAACTTTTTTAGGATAGAAGTGTTCGCGACGTTGTTCGTCATCGTAGTCCATTTGCATATCAACGCCACGGATGGTGTCATCTAAGCCTTCTGGCATATATGGTCCAGTCATTGGATAAGGCTTGATCATGACTTCTTGTGGCAAGTTTGCAATGGCACGGTGATCTTCATGTATCATGCCAGCATCTTCAAGTTCTTGGCGTCGACGTGGCTCCATACCTGCATAGAATTCATTACGATTAGCAGCAATTGCTAGACGATTATCAAATCCCATTGCACCATCTTTACGATCTTTATCGCGGCGTTTTTCATCATTAAATTTATCAGGTTCATGATTGATGCCAGGATTATGAACGCGTTCTTCGTGATATCTCATACCACGGCTTTCATCTTTACGGTCTTTATTTGATTGATAGTAACGTTTTGCCATGATGGCTCCCATAGTAACTGCTGGCAGTTGTCTCGGCAACTCAGCAAGGTGATTACCTCTAACTATTACGCACTATGCGCTATAGCAGACGTGTCGGGCATAGCTCATTGAGCGAAGCCTGATTCTTTCTCTTTAATTATATGATGAAGTGCTACCAGTTTTTCAAGATGTGCAAGATCTAGCCCTTCAAGTTCTTTCAATGCTTTTACCATATCTAACATACCAGCTTCTTCATCACGAACTGCTGCTGCACGGCGTTCAACCGCAAGTGCTTGGTTTTCTTGCACACGGCTTGCACGTTCAAGGCCCAGGCCGCGGTCAGCTTCCGCCCTTGCCTGAGCCAACTCAGTTTTTGCTGCAAGCTCTTGCATCGCAAGTTGGGATTGCTGCAATTGCATTTGCGCTTGTTGTTGTTGGGCATTTTTAATCGATTCAATAAGTTGTTTTTTGTTTTGTATAGTAGCTGCTTCTAATAAGTTTTCATCGGGTATAGGAACACCAGCTTCACGCAGGTGTAAGAGCTGGGCAAATTGCATCTGTTTTTGTGTGGTCGTATTTAATCCCTCTTCAACGGCAGCATCATATCGACCAAAGTTCTTGTTATAGAACTGATCTGATGGCTCAGCTTCTAAGATCTTTTTAATTTTACCAGGTGTAAAGTTTGTCTGTATTAGATCGATCATAATCTTACCCAACATGCGTTGTGATGAATCAAGTTGATCAAAAAGTCGTTGAAGTGTGGTAAGGCCAGCTCCTTGGCGTAACATGGATAATACACCAGCTTTGTCATCAACAGCAGAGCCCAGCAATTCTTCATTAATACCGCTAATTTGTTCGGGCTCTTTGGCGAGAAGCTCTGATATTTGGATCATAGATGGATCAATACGCGGTGGCTGCACCTGTTGGACATCCGTCATTTGTGCTTCTTCTTTAAGCGCCAAACCACGACCTTGACCCGAAAGAAAGACATCTTTTGGATTAACGAGCGCATTTTCTTTATAGACCCAACCGGAATTAATTTGAGACTCAAAGATATCAAGTTCAATAACTCGTCGGCGATTGTAAAGATATTGAGCATCACGCAAACCACGAACAACGCCTTGAATTCTTTGCGGCCAATAAGGTAGTTCCGGTGTATAATAAGCAAACACCGGAACGAAGGGGTATTGATCGATGCCAAGGGGATTGGCACCGTTATAGAAAACTTTGCCCTGAATAACGATTGCCAAATTAACGGTTGGCACATCTTGTTCAATAAGTTTCACGGTAGGATAGGTCTGCAAATATAACTTTAATTTCTCTTCATCATCAACACGCCATTCCATGGTTTCGCCAGTCTGGGTGTCAATAAGCATTTTCTGGGAACGGAAGTCACGGTAATAAAATTCATCGTATGTTAAAAGATTCTTGTACGAGTATCCATATGATTCGGGAGTGAACTGGAACTTTGCGTCTCGGCCCGTTCCTGATTCATTTGAATAGAGTCCGAGTATCTCTTCTTGGAATTCTGGCATCAAAGAGATACATTCGCGCTTAGTTAAAAAGCTGCGCTTCCATATTGAATTACAATCTGAGAGGTCTGGTTTCTTAAAGAAAGGATCAATAAGAAAGGTATTGTATGAACAGTTATTAATGCGAATATTACCCGAAACTGGATCATTGCGATAATCCATCCAAACTTGCATCAAGTTCATACCAGTAACCAATGCGCCATGAAATGATTCAGATATCGTCTCTAGGTAATTTTCTTGCTGCTCTATCCACATGAATATTTTAGTGAATTGATCAGCGGTAAGATCGTCACCGTTTTCAATGGGTACTACGATGGTTGATTTACGGTTTCTCCGCTGATGGCCACCGATCATGTTGATAATGCGCATGATGCGGTTGAATTGAAATTGTCGTCGTCGTTGTGGGGCCATATTGCCGTAATAAATATCTGAAAAAACAGACTGATCACCAGCAAAAAAACGGGTATCAAGATCTGCCTCTGTCCAGAACGACAGGTTAGTGGTTATAGCCTCGGCATAGAATGCTTCCATGCGAGCCAATATACCTTTATCGCGTTCGTTATAATATGATGGGCCAAGCTCCGGGAAAATCATTACTACATCCCCTGAAAGTGTAATTTACTATACCTGGCATAGCTAAAAGCGAAGCCTAGGTCACGACCCCACCAGGTTTGGAGGCTGGAATCGAACCAACGACCTTCCGATACAATCCGGAACTCTACCACTGAGCTACTCTCCTTATGAGGTCTGATTTTAGCGTACTAAGTAGTAGCTGTAATAACAAGTGTTTAAAAAAGGGGTTTATACAACTCTTGCGCGATATGCCGCAACTGGCACAATTGCCGGATTAACTATAACTTTCTTGGGATATTCTTCTTTGTGGTGTGTTTGTTCAATTATTATTGTACGTATTTCTTGTGATTGGCGACATAAAGTCAATAAAAGTGCGAGCATTAATATCCAAGATAATGCAATAAAGATATTAAGAAACAGATTCATTTTTCTCCGCCGTCGCTTTCATCTGCTGAATAAGCTTGGTAATAAATGCATCAAAAGCTTCGGTTTCTTTGGGCGATAGTGGTTGTTTTTTGCCATATTCACGGGCAAGTTTTTGCTTATTTTTCTGTAATTTTTTACTCATGTTATTTCATTCATTATTTTTAACACATCTCCTATTTCTACTATTTGTTTTAGCATCAACCCATCGACAATTTTCTTTAAAATATCCAAGATCGTTATTTATTCTATCTAAATACATTTTTGATGGCTTAATTCCCATATCTTCATAAAAATTTTCAAACTTTAACCATCTTTGACAAACAGTTATATTGCGTGAACCATACCATCGATAATCTTTTGATTCGATTGGTGCATTACACCTGTCAATCATTTTTGACCATGTAGCATAGGTTTTTGTTTTACATAAACCATGTCTATAATTATTTCCCTTACCCGCTATTGGAGATTTTAAAACAGGAATGCCCTTTCGTTTATATTTATATCCACACTCACGGCATTGTAATGTCTTATTTACTTTTATATCTGAAAACCTTGTAACGACTTCTTTTCCGCAATCGCAAACGCAATTAACTAGCAAAGATCCCCATTTATCTTTGCCGGCTTTTGAAATAATGGTTAATTTATTAAATTTCATAATAATATAATTATATCATCTCTAAATACTATTTCAATAGTCAGGAAGGTCTGTTCTGAAGACGGATGGTAAGCTTGACTGTTCTCCATAATACGCTTCCCGATAACGTTTTTCAAGTTCATCAGCACCAGTTGATGTTCTAGTTTTAGGTAATGCAGCACAGAGGTAACGTAAAGCGTCCGCTCCGTGGCTGCAATGATCATGAAGAGGTCTGCCTTTATAGACTTTGCGCTTGATATCGAATTCTTCTCTATATCCCTCAAGTGACTTAATTAATTTGCGACATTTCACTTCATCTATCCAGATTTTAGAAAAAGTTTTACGAACTAGCTCAATTCCGTCCTCAATTTCAATGAGAACCGGTTCGGTGAACTTTACCCCTAGTTCGGCATAAAGTTCGCGCTTGGTTAATCCTCGTGCGGATTCACGCTGCATTATATCATGAGGCGGGAAGTGTTTTGCATAAAGATAACCATCTTCTGCTTTTTGATTAATAATCTGCGCAAAGTGAGACATGGGCTTATCAGCCGCTTCATAATAATCAAAGATACGAACGGTTTCACCGATTACCTGAAAGAAGATGATAACGGTTGGATCTTTGATCCCTAGATCCCACGCAGTATAAACTTTATGATACGGCTCCCATGAGACAGTACCAATTTGGCCACGTAACCGCATTTTATCAAGATATTTGGCATAATAAGAGCCTTCTTGCCCCATTTCGAAACTGCACCAGTATTCTTGTAAAGCTAGATCTTCTGAGATTTCACCCGAATCTATTTCGCGTTTGACCTCTTCGGCTGAGATGTGCTGTGTGTCGTCTATCGTTAAGAATTCAGTAAACCAGTCGTCTGAGTTTGATGCAATTTGATAGAGTTCATAAAGATGGTTCTTGCCACGTGGCGTGCTTATAAGCGCCACAAACCCTCCATTTGCTTTCATAATCGGCATGGCTGCCAGTTTGTAAGCGTTCTCATCACAAAGCGCATATTCACTAAAAACAATACCAACAGGGTTTGAGCCGATGATTGACGTGTTATATGAATCAGAACCCACAAGACGGATAATTGAGCCATTGGTTAAGTTAATCGTCATGGTATCGTTACGGATCTTGCTTATGAGTTCTTTGGGGATCTCGTCTATAAAGTTGCGGCCATCGTTTGCCTTGCCTTCCCAGATAACCGATCGTGCTTGGCTGAAAGTGGGTAAGCAATAAAGATAAAGACCGGGACGTCTAAAACATTCGCGAATAATTAAATTCCACCATTTAAAGTCTTTACCGGAACGGCGCGGTTCGATATCGATAAACTTCTTAAATTTACCCTCTTCAAATGCAATACACGATTTGATCTGGTATGGTCTGGGCTTAAAACGATTGAGATGTATTTGGCTTTCTATATTCATAATTTTTCGCCAGGATGGCCAATATATGCAAGCGCATTTTTCACAAAAGTATCAATGCATTCTTGTTGAATAGGTGTTCGTTCACAACTACCCGACTTCGCCTCATGGCTATGCGCGGGCACGCATTCAATAACGCGGCGAAGCCCCATCTTAACATCTTCTAATTCTTTACAGTTTATCTTGGTGCATAGTGTAGTACTCACGACTTACATTCTTCTCTAATAGGCGCAAAACGTTCAATAACCACAACCTGCTTAGCTTCGGGTTCTTTGTCTTTTTGTAATGATGCCCGCCATGCAGCATAGTCTTTATAATCAGGATCAAACATAGCCATATAAGTAAACATAGGCGGATATTTACCCTCAATTCCAACTCGCTCTCTTCGCTCGGCAATAATATAATGAGCCATCTCATGAGCATCTTGAACTGATGGATATTTTTTAAGCCAACCATAAAATGTCGCCCGTGATATTTTCTTGTGTCTTAAAAAATAACTGAGCTTCCAACATTTTTCATGCTCTTCAATCCATTGAACCATTTCAAGAGCAAATTCATTAATTTCTTTTTCAGTCGGATAATATTGATGGCGAAATATCGTTACCACTTCCTTTGTCTGAGTCTTGTTTCTATTTTCAAATTGAGCGGATTTTTTAGCCATATTAATTACCGTCTTTAATAATGCCCTTTTTTGACACATATAACATAATTTTTATGCGAGGGGAATTATTTCGAATTCGGTTCGCGGGATCTCATCATAGATTTTAGATGCCACAATCTCCACAATCTGCGCATCATCATAAAAGACAATACCATTACAGACATCTTCGACGTATTTAATCAAAT
>Ga0066699_10000003_pt1 | contig 42190 bp, 59 predicted proteins | sample GraSoiAngelo_148_FD_66455 | JGI IMG/M metagenome (GOLD analysis project Ga0066699, IMG submission 66455) | Grasslands soil microbial communities from the Angelo Coastal Reserve, California, USA - 14_1009_09_20cm | ecosystem: Environmental > Terrestrial > Soil > Grasslands | place: USA... | reverse complement strand
AGCGCAGCCCCGACAAGCGAGACGTTGGGCCGGTCATGCTGTGCTTGGCGCTCTCAAGGGACATGGGGAACCCTGTCCGCTGACGGACCGGAAAAAGCGTATTCATGGTTGTGCGTATCCTCTCCTTGGCCCTGAGACTGGCGACACACCGGCGCAGGTCCTGCGCGCGGCTGTCACCAACGACGCTGCAAGCGGCGTTTTCCCGCGGCAGTAGCCGCGCCGCGGGTGTTCACGTAGACTACCGGCATGGTTTGTAGGCACTTTCGCTGAGGGCTTCATTCCATACCCCGGGGGCGCTTTCGAGCGCCCCTTTTCACTTGACGCGCCACCCGACTGTTTTGCCATCCTTCGCCGTGCCAAAACAGAAGCCGTCTTTGATCGTCCAGCCAGCACCAGAGCATTCGAGCAACGTCTTCGCCTGGCCGAGTTCGACCAGGCGAAGGGCTGCAGTTCCCTCGGCGCTTTCGAGGGCCTTGCCGGCGCGTACAGCCTGGCTCTCGGCGGACGTGCGGGCAACCCAGTAGCCGCCACCAAATGCCACGGCCGCGAGGACCAGGCACACGACGCCGGCCACCGCGAACCACTTGGAGGCATTGACGTTGCGATTTTCTCGCGCGACATCCTCGATCAGCTTGGCGGCCGTGGCTCGCGCTTGGTTCACTTCATCGTTGATCCGAAGCGTCGCTTGCGCGATCGCTTCAGCGGTCCGGTGGGTGGCCTTCGTTTCGACTTGCGCCAGCAGCTTGCGCGCTGCGGCGTCGATCTCGTCCGAGATCGGCGCGAGCTGCGCGACGAGAGCTTTCGCCGCTTCTTCGAGGGCGAGCTTATTCAGCTCGACCAACACGAAGGCAGGATCGTCCTCGTCGAGCCGCACCTTCAGGCGCTCGACGATCGCGGCGATCATCTTGCCCCTGTCCATCAGAAGCCCACTTCGTCGAGCTGGCCGAAGATGTCCTTCTGCACGGTCTTGATGCGTTGCTTCGCCATGATGGTGAAGTCAGAGCCGTTCAGGACTTCGGCAAAGGTCAGCTTGCGCGAGGCCATCTCTTCGATGTCCTTGCCGAAGGTGTCCTGATTGCGCTTTGCGATCCGCACGACGCCGCGAACCTTGTCCTTGTGGTCGGTGTAAGCCTTCATCTCACTGAAGGTCTTGCCGTTGTGCTCGATGGCCCCGAAATACTCGTTGAGCCACAAGACGATGTTGTTGGTCTTCGTCTGTTCAGCCAGGGCCTTGAAGCCGGCCAACGTGTCGAGCAGGGCTTGACCACCCGTGACGACGCAATGGATGTAGACCTCGCGGTTTGCTTCGGTCAGCATGCCGATCGCGTTGTTCTCGATCAGGTAGTTCGACAGCGGGACAAAACTGGCAGAACCGTTGTCCACCACGAAGATTCCATCCTCGCTGAGAAGCTGTTCCATGAGGGTGTCGAAGTTGCGCTCGTCGATCTTCGAGCCCTCCATCAGCTTGACGTGCTGGGCACCCAGCGCTTTGTAGTTCATCAGCGTCTGGTTCACCGGATCGGTGTCGATGCACTTCACGTCGGCACCGACGCTGCCGAAGTATTGCGCCAGCAGTGCCGACACGAGGGATTTGCCGACGCCGCCCTTGCCTTGCAAGGTGAAGTGAACTGCGGTCGGCGTGGCCGGCGTGGTGACCTTAGCGCCGTTGGTTGCTGCCTTTTCTGCCTTATCTGCTTTCTCTGCCATGGTGTTAGCTCCTTTAAATGAGATCGTCTTCTGAGAGGTCTTTCGTTCCGCCGTAGTTGAAGCCGACAGGCTTCGTTAGCGGGTCTACGGGCGTCTTTCTCGCCCCCGGGGTTGCCTGGCCCTTGCCTGCCGGCTTTGAAGCGCCTACGCCCTGATTTGCGGCCTTGCTGGGTGCTTCGCGTGGTTGCACTTTCCCGCCGACAGGCGCGGCGGGTTGAACAGCCGACTTCCATTTCCTGGCACGACAAAGCTCGTTGCGCAGGTTTTTCAGGGTGGTCTCGTAGCCGTCAGCAGCCAGCTCCGCAAGGATCGCTTCTTGACGCACACCGACTGCAAGCCGGGCTTCGATGGCGTCGAGGCGTTCACGAATGACCCCGGCCAGGCTTTGTGTCTGTCCGGTCTTCACATACACGCTCCTTTCTGCTTGAGTGCTTATATTTTGCTTACGTTCTGCTTATGTGTCAAGCAGAACGCTTATATTGTGCTGATCTTTTGCTTATGTCAATCTCGATTTGCTTATGTTCTGCTGATGTTGTGCTTATCCAACCACCGGAGCGGAGCGACACGGGGCCATCAACACCAGCGCAACACCGGCCCCAACACCAGAAACACCAGCCTAATACCTTTAGTGGAACATAAAGAACGTGCCACATTGGTGCGCTACGCGGGTTGCTTTCGCTAGATGAAAATGCGTGATATTCTGTGTCACATTGAGCCTTTTACGTGACACAAGAAGGATGCCTAAAAAAACCGCTGAAAAGCTGGTCCACCGGACCTTGCGACTGCCTCCTGACCTGCTGGAGGCCGCCAAGAAGGCCGCCGACGAGGCCGGCATGACGCTCGCCGACTACCACCGCTTTGCGCTGCGCCAAGCCATCGACCGACAGAGCGCGGTCGCCGAGATGGCGGCCGTCGAAGAGCGCATGGCCGCACAGCTCACACGGTTGCACCGTCGCTTTGGCCAACTGCACCAGGCGCAACAGTTCCAGTTCGCCGTGCTCGACCAGTTCATGAAGATGGCGCTCACCCTTGAGCCCGACTTCGTTGATGAACCGACACGGGCGGCGGCCAGGGCGACCGGCCAACGGCGCTACAAGGCGCTCATGGAGAGCGTTCCTGCCGCGCTCGACTCCCCCTTGTCCAAGGCGTTCGAGGCCTACGTCAAAGAGGCGGAGGCGGGTGAGTGAGCGACGAGGAACCCAAGTTCAGGGTCAAGGCCAGGGGCAAGCCGAAAGACGACGTTCGAGGCTTCGCCAAGGCATTCCGAGCCCTGCGCGCCCTCACCCGCCAGTCGAAGAACGGCGGGGGCGGTAGCTCCGGGTCGCGTGGCGCTCGGGCCTCGCGCGGCTCGCCAGTTCCCGCGGCCGGGGGGAGCCTGCAGCGCTGCAGCGTGCGGGTGACCTACGGCAAGAACAAGGGCGACGGCCAATGGGCGGCTCATGGCCGCTACATCGCGCGCGAGTCCGCTGCGCTCGAAGACGAGCTGGAAAACGGGCAAGAGCTGCCCGGACCGGAAATCGAAGTCGAGGCCGGCGTGTCGCTGGCCGAGGCCACCATCAACCCCACCCAGGAGGATCTACCCCATGACGGACCAGAACACGTACCCGGACGACGAGGTGCCGCCGGACCCGCCGATGGACGATATGACATCGACCCACGAGATGCTGATGCCGGACGACTTGCCGCCTTACATCAGCCCTACCTTAGCCAGCATCAGCGCGAAGGAGCGCCCCGAACCCTCAACGGTGTGCGAGGTCTGTCCAGCGTCGGTGTGGTTGCGTTCCCCGGACGGAATCAAGTGCTACTGCCGCGTGCTGCACTTGATGATTTGGACCAAGGAAGAGCCGAACGTGCTGACGCACTGCGACGGCGAAGTGATGGCAAATCTGGAGCGCCAAAAGGCCGCAAGCAAGCAGTAGGCGCGCGCGGCTACGGCAGCGGCGGCGACGCCATGGCGATCGCCGAAACGCTCGGCGAGTGGCAGAAGGCCAAGGACGAACACCTGTTCAAGCTCATCATCTCGCCCGAGTTCGGCGAGCGCATGGACTTGAAGCAGCACACCAAGCAGCTCGTCGCGCAGATGGAGAAGGATCTAGGAACCCGCCTGCAATGGGTTGCCGTGGAGCACTTCAACACCGAGCACCCACACGTCCACCTGGCGATCCGCGGCGTCGATGCCACCGGCAAGCCCTTGCGCATCGGCAAGGAGTACATCAAGGCCGGTTTGCGCAACCGCGCCCAGCAGATCGCGACCAACCAGCTCGGCTACCGGACGGCCGAGGACATGCGCGTTGCCCTTGAGCGCCAGGTTGTGCAGCAGCGCTTCACCGAGATCGACCGCGCCTTGCAGAAGAAGGCCAACGTCAAGGGTGACGGCTATCACGTGGACTACAACGGCCGCATCCCGCAGTCACCGTTTGCCCGTGAGGCACGCCTTCGCGAGATCCGCCGCTTGCAGCAGCTCGCCGCGATGGGCCTAGCGCGCAAGACGGGACCGTTGTCGTGGAAGGTGGACAAGTCGTTTGAAACGGCGCTGCGCCAGATCCAGACCGCCAACGACCGCTTGAAGTCGCTGCACGAGCAGCGTGAAACGTTGTCTGATCCGCGCTTGCCGCTGATCGCGACCGAGATCCGCAACGTGCGCCGGCTGGCTGGCCGCGTCATCGGCACCGGCCTCGATGAGAATCGAGGCCTACCCTACTTGCTACTTGAAGGAACCGACGCAAAGGTGCATTATTTATATCACGATAGGGCCATCGACGAGGCTCGGCGTGCCGGAAAGATGCAGCCCGGCGCTTACGTCGAGATCGAACGAAGCTATGTCGCGGGTGAAGACGGCCGGAAACGTGCGCAGATCGTCGTCACCGACAAAGGGAGTGCTGAAGCCCTGTTGACCAACCAGAAGCACCTATCCAGGGAGGCGCTGCGAAGCGCAGTCCGACAGCCCGAGTTGCCTCAACCGAGCAACCTGGGCGGATGGTTAGGCCGCTACCACCAGGCCGTTGCACATCGAGCGCAGCAGCTTGTCTCTCAAGGTCAGCTCAAGCCCGGTCCGAACGGGTACGAGTATCAGCCTGTGCGCGCGAAAACTCACTCAAGGAGCTAGCTACATGAGATTGAAAACCATCGCGGCGGCGATCGCCCTCGCCCTGCCCGCCTTCGCTTTCGCGCAGGCGGCAACAGCGTGGAAGGAGGACTTCTGCGACATGTGGAGCGGCGGCGACGGGGGCTGCTCGAAGACGGTCTCGAACGTGACCGTGCAGATCAACGTTTCGCCCAGCGACGCCGGCAAGCCGGGCGCGTTTTTCATCGGCGCGCGCGCTACCAGCGGGACGCCCGGTAGCACCGCCAACATCAACTACGACACGATCGCCCTGTGGCTGTACACGCCGACCGGCTGGAAGCAATTCAACGGCGGCACCTACGAGCCGATTGAGTTCTTCACGACGGGCATGCCTGCCGGCCGCAACTACCTTGTCGCCGACCACCAAGACCTGTGCGCGCTGGTGACCGACAAGAACATGGAGCTGTGGGCGGGCTATGGCGTGCTGCAGCCCGACAAGGCCGCAGCCGTCGATACCTACCTCACTCTCAAGACCCGCAACATCCCGCCAGACCACTTGCGCGCCGTCTACGTCTACAACGACATGAAGGAAGCCAAGAAGTATTGGAACGTCCTGAACATGTCGGCGTGCTACGGCCCGTCCGACTCGGGCGGCGGCGGTAGCTAAGCGGCCATTTCATCACCAAGGAGACCATCACATGGACCTGAACCACCACATCACCCGCGGCCCTGCTGGCATGGGCACGACCGCCCTGCACTCTCAGCGCAGCCCCGACGACACCCCGACGCCGGTTGATGACCTCGGAGCGATTCCGCTCGAAGGCTCCGGCTTCGAGGACCAGCAACCCGACGAAAACGAAAGCGAGGAATAACCATGGCTGACACGCGCGAGAAAGCGAAGCGCGATTTCCGTCAGGAAGCGACGGACATGATCGTTGACATGCTCGAAAAGGGCACCGCGCCATGGCAACGGCCATGGGACAAGGACACCGCCGCGCAGCAGCTCCAGATGCCGCACAACGGCGTCACCGGGCGTGCGTACACGGGCGGCAACGCCCTCTTCCTCATGGCAAAGGGCATGCAGCAGGGTTACGACGATCCGCGCTGGATGACCTACGAGCAAGCCCAATCGAAGGGCTGGCAAGTGCGCAAGGGAGAGAAGGCCACGCACGTCGAGTTCTGGCAGTTCGACAAGACCGAGAAGGTCAAAGGTCCGGACGGCAAGGATGTCGAGCAGCGCGTCAAGCTGGATCGACCGATCCAACGGCTGTATGCCGTCTTCAACGCCAAGCAGATCGACGGCGTGCCTGACATGCCGCCGCAGCAGCGCGAGGAATGGCAGGCGATCGAGGCCGCCGAGCGTGCTGTGAAGAACTCCGGGGCCAAGCTGCACCACCGCGGCACCGCGGCCTTCTACGAGCCTGGCAAAGACCAGATCACGATGCCGCCGAAGAAGGCGTTCCCCGACCAGGCGGCGTACTACGGCACCGCCTTGCACGAGCTGGCGCACTGGACCGGCCACGAGTCGCGCTTGAACCGCGAAGGCATCACGGGCGGGCACGCCTTCGGCTCACCAGGCTACGCGCGCGAAGAACTCCGCGCCGAGATGGCGAGCGTGTTCCTGCAGGCCGAGCTTGGTGTTCCTCACGACATCAACCGGCACGCCAGCTACGTCGATAACTGGATCGACGTGCTGAAGAAGGACAAGAACGAGTTGTTCCGTGCGGCCAAAGATGCCGGCCAAGCGGCCGACTTCGTGCACGAGCTGTCGAAGCATCGCGAGCTGGACACCGAGCTTGCGGCGCAGCTCGACGTGCGCGCACAGAACAACGTCATGGCGCGCTACGGCAAGCTCATGGATGCCGGCGTGCTGTCGGACGGCCAAGGCGAAAAGCTGCTGGAAGCGGCGATGCACCGCGAGCTGGAGAACCTGGCCGAAGAGTTCCTCGCCAACCCGGCCGATCGCGCCAAGTTCGTCAGCGAGCACGCCGCCTTCGGCGAGGGGCTCAACGCCACGGAGAAGGCGCAGGAGCTGGATAGCGCGCTGCGCGAACTCGACTACATCGAGAACCTTCCCACCCACGTCGCTATCGCGCGCGCAGGCGCGAAGGACAAGCGCATCGTCGAGCTGCGCGACATCGAGGGCGTCGCCTACGTGGACAAGCAGAGCGGCGACCTGACGATCGCGGCGAAGTCCCCGGAGGCCCTGAACGACCTCCTGAAGCGGTCACAAGCACCTGATGCGCTTGTCATCAACAAGGATCTTCGGGCCACGACGAACACATGGTTGTTCGACAACACTGATGGCAAGGCGGCCGAGCTGGCGTGGCCGGCGCTGCAGCGCCTTGGTCTGTCCGAAGCGCAGATCCAGAAGGTTGCCAACCTGATGACGCCGCCCGAGCAGCGCAAGGAACAGCTCTCCGAGTCGTTCAAGGAGATCAGCGGCAAGGCCAAGGACCAACTCGGCGAGAACGCCAAGACGTTCCCCGCCCAGCTCGGCGACGGCTTCTACAAGGGGCCGATCATCGCGGAGACCGATCACCACGTGCTGCAGCAGATCTCGGCGACCAACACCGTCGCGCACATGAAGACCGTCTTCAACGAACCGCCAGGCGTTGACCAAGACCAACACGTCAAGATTCCCTACAACGACGGCAAAGCGAAGGTGATCCCCTTCACTCCCGAGCGGCCCAGGGAGAGGACGCGCGCGCTGAGCCGATAAATGCAAAAACTCTACAAGCTCCCAACTGCCCCCCGCCACATGGGGGGCTTGCAATGGCAGGCCCTGTTCACAGGGCTTGCCATTCTTTTTCTAACCAACATCGTCGCCACGCAGTACATCGCGTGGGGCTTCCGCTATCAGGACGCACTCGGCGTGCCAGCCGCCATCGTGGCCGGCCACGGGCTGTATGCGCCCTACATGTGGATCATCTGGTTCCTGAAGTTCAACGCCCTGCCCCACGCCGACGTGAAGCACGTCCTGTGGATCGGCCTGAGCATCATCGGTGTCGGCGCTGCGCTGTCAGTCGTCACGGCGGCACTGGTGATGTTCCTGCGCACGCGCAAGCTGCAGAAGGGCAACGAGCACTTGCACGGGTCCGCCCGCTGGGCCGATCGAAAGGACATCGCGGAAGCGGGCCTCATCGGCAAAGGCGAAGGTGTCTACATCGGTGCTTGGCAAGATCCAAAGACGGGTGCTATTCACTACCTGCGCCACAACGGAAACGAGCACATCATTGCTTTCGCTCCCAGTGGCTCCGGTAAAGGCGTGGGCTTGGTCCTCCCTACCCTTTTGAGCTGGCCGCATTCCGCAGTGGTCTACGACATCAAGGGCGAGAACTACGCCCTCACGTCAGGATGGCGGCAGCGCGATGCTGACAACAAGGTCTACAAGTTCTCTCCCATCGAAGTCGGTGTAGGCGCGCAGTTCAATCCGCTTGCTGAAATTCGCCTGGGCACCATGCGCGACGTGTCCGACGCGCAAAACATCGCATACATGCTCACGCACCCGAAGGGCGACAGCGACGACGAAGATCACTGGGTGGAGAGCGCTACGTCACTCCTGACTGGCGTGATCCTGTTCGCCTGCTACTCGGCGCTCAAAGAGGGCCGTGTCGCGTCGCTTCCAGAGGTTGCACAGGTGCTGACCAGGCCCGGGCAGTCGTTCACGGAGACGCTGAACGAGATGATGCTGACCCCGCTCGACGACGACTACTCGTTTGACTGGCGCACGCCACGGGGCAAGCCCACCAGCGTGCATCCCGTCGTCGCCGAAAAGGCACAGGAGATGCTCGACAAGGAAGAAAAGGAGCTGTCCGGCATCTTGTCTTCGGCCAAGGTCAAGCTGCAGCTCTACTCCGACCCGATCGTGTCGTCGAACATCAGACGTTCAGACTTCACAGTCGATGACTTGGTGAACAGCGATCAACCGGCGACCCTCTACCTTGTCGTTCCGCCGAGTGACAAAGACCGCCTGAAGCCGCTCACGCGCCTCATCTTCACGATGATCGTGAACAGGCTTACCGAGTCGATGAAGTTCGAGGAAGGGCGCAGCGTTCAGACGAGCAAACATCGGCTCTTGATGTTGCTGGACGAGTTCCCAACGCTCGGCCGCATGGACTCGCTGGTGAACTCGATGGGCTACACCCGTGGCTATGGCATCAAGTATTACCTCATCGTGCAAGACAAGATCCAGCTCAACAACGTCTACGGCGAGAACGAGCTGGTGTTCTCGGGCACTCACTTGCGTATCGCCTACGCGCCGAACAACCCGGAAACCGCCGAACTGCTCTCGCGCATGACCGGCCAGATGACCATCGTGAAGGCGGGCTTCAATTACTCGGGCAACCGGCTATCCCCGATTCTGGGCCAGGTGTCCACCAGCGTTGAAGAGATCGAGCGGCCCTTGATGACGCCCGATGAATGCGGGCGCTTGCCGGGGCCGAAGAAGGACGCTCAAAACAACATCATCGAAGCGGGCGACATGCTCATTTTCCCGACCGGCTTCCCGCCGATCTACGGCAAGCAGATCCTCTACTTCAACGATCCCATCTTCTCAGCGCGCGCCAAGATTCCCGCGCCGACGCAGAGTGCTGCCCCGTTCAAGCTGCGCACCTTCGAGCGGGTGGTCAAAGCACCCGCCGAGCCAGATCCAGGACAAGAGCAAGAGCAAGCTCTTGAGATCGAGCGCACGGCAGACGAAGGCGCGGACAGCCCCGAGATCGCCGGCTATCCGCGCGCAACGCCCGACGTTGCGGCAGAAGACGAGGAAGCCGTCATGCGCCATCGGCAAGCGCATCTCGCCGATGAGCTGCCGCACGGCGACCAGGCCGAGCCGATCGCCGATGACAGTGACGACGACGACGAAGACGACGGCGGCACGCCAGCCGCACGGTCGTTGCGCAAGAACGCCGAAGCTGCACCACCGCCTGCAGCCGCCCCCTACGTCAAGCGTTCGCCCAGGGACGCCAACGTGATCGCAGAGATCATCAACCCCGACTTGAAGCCCGTCGATGGCGCACAGGTCAAACCACCGAGGACCAGGGATGTATAAAAACCAAGTAGTGCTTGAAGGCTTCCTTGGCAAGAAGCCGCAGATCCGCTTCATGCCATCGGGCGACAAGGTTGCGAACGTCACGCTCGCGACGAAGGAATTCTGGAAAGACGGCAAAGGCAAGCCGGTCGAGGCCACAGAGTGGCACTCGCTGGTCTTCTATGCCGAGCGCGCTGATCGCGCCGAGCTGTACGACAAGGGCGACAACATCCATGTCGAAGGCAAGATCCAGACGCGCAAGTACACCAACACCGACGGCCAGCAAAAGACCGTGCGCGAGATCATCGTCCTGCGGTCGCATCGCATCGACCGCATGCACGACGAAAACGACACGCTGGGCGAGCCGCCGCGCGAGCAAGACGATGACGGCGCGCCGCAGGGCGAAGCCGGGCAGAGCGGCGGTGACGGCGACAACTGGCCGAAGGTCTGAAGATGAAGAAACGCTACCTCTACGCTTTGCTACCAGGTGCCCTATTTATATCGGGTATGACCATCGCGGCCGTCGCCTTCGGCTACCGCATCAACCTCACGCAATCGCTGCCCCTGGGCATGTGGCAGCGCACGGACAACCTGAGCAAGGCCGCCTACGTCGAGTTCTGCATCCCTGACGGCAAGTTTGCCGAGCTGGTCCGCGAACGCGAGTACACCCCACACGGCGCATGCCCCCAGGGCCTCGCACCGCTGCTGAAGCCGATCGTTGCCCGTGCGGGCGATCGAGTGGTGATCGACGCGACCGGCCTGGCCGTCAACGGCAAGCGCCTGATCGGACCCATCTCGACGCTCGACTCCAAGGGCCGGCCACTGCCGGCGCTGCCTCACGGCACCTACGACGTGCCGCAGCACTTCGTGTGGGTCATTTCCGGCTACCACCCCCGCAGCCTCGACAGCCGCTACTACGGGGCCATTCCAGAGGCCAGCGTCATCGCTGGCATGCGGCCTGTCTACGTATTCAACCAAAGGGAAGACTATGCGCTTGTTTATCGCTGAGAAGCCTTCGCTAGGAAAGGCCATCGCCGCCGAGCTGGGCGGCCCCAAAACCTACGGAGACGGCTTCATCGAGTGCGGCTCCGACTGCGTGACCTGGTGCTTCGGGCACGTCCTTGAAATGGCGAAGCCCGAGCACTACAACGAGGCCTATGCCAAGTGGCGCGCCGAGGATCTGCCGATCATCCCGGACGCCTGGGCCTTGCTGCCGAAGGACGATGCCAAGAAGCAGCTCGCCACCATCGGCACGTTGCTGAAAAAAGCGACCGAGATCGTCAATGCAGGCGATCCGGACCGCGAAGGGCAACTGCTCGTCGACAACGTGCTGAATCACTTCGGCAACCGCAGGGACGTGCGTCGCTTTTGGGTGTCGGCGCAAGACTCGGTGTCGATCCAACGCGGTCTTGCCGCACTCAAGAACAACACCGAGTACCACGGCTTTGGGAATGCCGCGCTCGCACGGCAGCGCGCCGACTGGCTCATCGGCATGAACTTCAGCCGCGCCTACACGCTGCGCGCCCAGCGCGGCGGCGCTGACCGCACCGTTCTGACGGTCGGCCGTGTGCAAACGCCGACGCTTGCCCTCGTCGTGGCGCGCGATCGCGAGATCGAGGCCTTCAAACCGTCCGCGTATCACACGCTGACGGCGCACGTCGAGCACGCGGGCGGGACTTTTCGGGCCGCTTGGAAGGCCAAGGACGACCAGCCAGGCCTCGATAGCGAAGGCCGCCTCACGGATACGGCGATCGCTGACGCGATCGTGCGCGCCTGCAGCGGGCAGGGGGGCTCCATCGGCGACTACCGCCAGGAGCCGAAGGCCGATCCGCAGCCGCGCGCCTACGCGCTGTCCGACATCACGCTCACGGCATCGAACAAGTTCGGCTACAGCGCCGAAGACGTTCTTAAGGCCTGCCAGTCGCTGTACGAGACGCACAAGCTCACCAGCTACCCACGTACCGATTGCGACTACCTGCCGGAGTCGCAGCACGCCGACGCGCCGCGCGTCCTGGCCGCGCTCAAGCGCGTCGTGCCCGAGTTCGCCAAGCTCATCGACGGCGCGGACCCAAGCATCAAGTCCAAGACGTGGAACGACGCCAAGATCACCGCGCACCACGGCATCATCCCGACGATGCAGGAGGGCGACGCTTCGCGCCTGAGCGAGGCAGAGCGCAACATCTACGAGCTGATCGTCCGCGCCTACCTGGCGCAGTTCTATCCGCCGCATGAGTACATGAGCACCGTCGTGACGGTCGCCGTTGCCGGCGAATCCTTCACCGCCAACGGCAAGACCGTAATCCGCAACGGCTGGCGCGATGTCTACCAGGCCGAGGCCGAGCCGGAGGCGGCCGAAGGCGACGACACCACGCAGGCGCTGCCGCCGATGAAGCAGGGCGACAGCGTGCTTTGCACGCGCGTCGAGCGCAAAGACCAGAAGACCAAGCCACCAGCGCGCTTCACGGACGGCACGCTGCTGAAGGCCATGGAGAACATTCACAAGTTCGTCACTGACCCCGAGCAGCGCAAGATCCTGAAGGAGGGCGATGGCATCGGCACGTCCGCCACGCGCGCGGCCATCATCGGCGAACTCAAGCGCAGAACCTTCCTTGAAGCCAAGGGAAAGCAGCTCATCAGCACGCAGCTCGGCCGCGGTCTAATCGACGCGCTGCCCGATGTCGTCAAGAGCCCGTCGCTGACGGCGTTCTTTGAGCGCCTGCTGAAGGACATCGAGCAGGGCAGGGGACAGGTAGACGCCTTCCTTGCGCAGCAGGCCGAATTCATTCGCACCCAGGTGGCGGCGGCCAACGACGGCGCAACCACCGTCGCCGGCACCACTGGTCCAGCCTGCCCGAAGTGCACGGAAGGCCGCTTGCGCCGCATCCCGCGCAAGGACGGCAAGGGCCATTTCTGGGGCTGCAGCCGTTTCCGCGAGGGCTGCGAGGCTACCTACGAGGACAACAAGGGCGCGCCCGACACGGCCGCAAAAAAGGCGCTGCCGTGTCCGACGTGCAAGCAAGGCTCGCTGCGGCTGTATCCCGGCACCAAGGGCAAGTTTTGGGGCTGCAGCCGCTACCGCGAGGGATGCCGTACCACCTTTGAAGACAACCGCGGCAAGCCTGCCTTGCCTGCTCAGAAAGGGAAATAGTCATGCTCGGATACAGCCAATTTTCCGACCTCGAAACGAGGCCGATGGACCAGCAGCTTCCCGACTTCATCGCCGAGCAGCTCGCCGGCATGTCGTTCAGCGTGGCCGACGTGCAGCTCCGCCCGTCGCGCACGTCGGGCGTGCTGGTCAACGTCACCTTGAACAGGGCAGCCAACCTCAACGCTTTGTTCGCGGCAGAGCAGTTCCTGTCGCCGAAGATCATCAGGGCCATGGCCGTCGCTGGTGCGGCGTTCTTCTGGCGCTACCGACCGCAGACGAACGGGGTAAGCGCATGAAGTTTCTGCCGGCGCTGTTCCTTTCTCTCGCGGCCGGTGCCGCGTGGGCGGGAGATCCGTTCATCGCTCATGTCGTCGGCGTCGCTGACGGCGACACCGTGACCGTCCTCGTCCGAGACCCGGCGCGCAGCATCCGGGTCCGGCTTGCCAACATCGACGCGCCGGAGAAGGGCCAGGCATTCGGCCAGGCCTGCCGGCAGTCGCTTGCGAGCAAGGTGTTCCGGCATGACGTGACCGTGCGCCCGATCCCGGGCGACGATCACGACAGGTACGGCCGCCTGGTGGCGGCGCTGGATCTGGGCGGTGTTGACATCAACCTCGCCCAGCTCCGCGAGGGCTGCGCCTGGCACTACGTCGGCTATGCGCGCCGCAACCAGTCGGCGGCCGACTTCGGCACCTACAGCGCGGCCGAACGCGCTGCGCACGATGGGCGCATCGGGCTTTGGGCTGACGCCCATCCGGTGCGCCCGTCCGACTTCCGCAAGGGCGAGCAGTGATCCGCGGCGCGATTACCAAGGCGCTCGCGCCGACATGGGCGAGCACCGCGGCCGGCGCGGCGATCGGTGCGCTGGCCTGGGATGCCTCGCTCGCGCAGCTCGCGCTTGCTCCGCTCGCGGTTTCGTTGTGGGCCACCAGGCCGACCAGGCTCGCGGCCTGGCTCGCCATGCTGGCGTACTACCTGGCCGCCGCGCGCGGCTTGCCGTTCGGTGCCGCCAAGTTCTTCGGCAGCGACACGCCGGCCGCGTTCTCGGCCGCGCTGTGGTTCGGGGCGTCGCTCGCCCTCTCTGCGCCCTGGGCGGCCTTGTGGGGCCGCGCAGGCTACTTCTGGCGCGTCCCGGCCGCGCTCGTGCTCTGCACGGTGCCGCCGATCGGCATCGTCGGCTGGGCCAACCCGGCGACCGCGGCCGGGGTCTTCTTCCCCATGCTCGGATGGTTCGGCCTGGCGCTCATGGTTTGCGCGCTCGTCATGCTGTGCTACCGGCCGCTGCACAGCGCGGCCGTGCTGACGGCCTGCGCGTTCGTGGGCTCGCTGGTCAGCACGGCCGGCGCGCCGGCCTGGCTGCAGGCGCACAACACCGCCTACGGCGGCGCTGGGGGCGCAGGGCGCGACTTCATGCGCGACTACGCCGCGAACCAGAACATGATCGAGCTGGCGGCGCGATCGAGCGCGCCCTTCGTGCTGTTTCCCGAGACGACGGCCGGCCTGTGGAACGACGCGACAACGGGCCTGTGGGGTGACCTGGCCGCGCATCTGCGCAGCCAAGGGCGCACGGTTCTGGTCGGGGCCGAGGTGCCAGTCGCCGGCACCAGCCGCAGCCGCAACGCGCTGGTCCTCGTCGGCCGCGACAATGGCGAGCTGGTGCAGCGAATCCCGGTGCCGGTGTCCATGTGGAAACCATGGGCCGACGCCGGCACCGAGGCGAACCTACTCGGCGACGGCATCGGCCTCATCAACGGGCAGCGCGCCGCAGTCTTCATCTGCTACGAGCAATTGCTGACCTGGCCGATGCTGCTGTCGCAGGCAGCATCGCCACAGCTCATGATCGGCGCGGCGAATGACTATTGGGCCGCGGACACGAGCATTCCGGGGATACAGACCATGACGCTGCGCGCATGGGGCAGGCTTTTCAACGTGCCGCTGGTTGCGGCCGTGAACATTTGAGGGAAGGGGAGGGCATGGACTTCACCATGATCGAGCAGTGCGCACCGACCGTTGCGCCAACGACGATGCAGAGCATCGTGCGCGTCGAATCTGCCTACCGGCCGCACGCCATCGGCTACCACATCACCAAGGACGGGAAGGCCTTTCGCCTGACTGTCCAGCCGAAGGACAAGGCCGAGGCCGTGTCCTGGGCAAAGTGGTTGCTCGACAACGGCTATCGTTTCGACGCCGGAGCTGCACAGGTCAATTCGAGCAACTTCCAGCGGCTCGGGCTCAACGCCGAGAACGTCTTCGACGCCTGCACAAGCATCGGCGCGGGCGGCAAGATCCTCACCGAGTTCTACCAAGGGGCCGTGCGTCAGTACGGCACCGGGCAAGACGCCGTGAGGGCCGCGATTTCGGCCTACCAGACCGGCAGCTTCACCCGTGGCTACGGAACGGGCTATGTGCAGCGTGTATCCGGGGCTACGGGCGATTTTTCCGGCAAGAGCAAGGGGAAGGGCAGGGTCAGCGCGCCGAGCGCTCCTGTGACTCCGCAGGAAGCCCCGACCAGCGTTTCTTTCAACTGAGGCGGGGGCTTTTTCGCTGAAGCGAAAACCGGGATGCCCATTCCAGGGCGCGCGCCTTCGCGCTTGGTCGCTTGCGCGCCTGGCCGCAAGCGGCCACCCGTCCAGGCCACCACTAGCCTTGCGGTCCCTGACCGCTGACCAGCCGCTTCGCGGGCAATGGTGTCAGGCGCGCGCTCGAGCTCGCGGCCGGGTGTCACCAAGGCATCGACGATTCAACTGGTGACAAGCCTTCGGCCTGGCCAGCTCGTCGATGTCACCAAAAGCCCCGCCCCACAAGAACGCCCTGCAGCGGCAGAAAGGGGCAAGCCACAGCGCGCCAACGCGGCCAGCTTCGCACGCCGCTGAAAGTTGGCGCACTGGTAGCTGCCGCTGCAAGGCGTGCCCCGCCCATGGTGACAGATGAACGCCGCCGGCGCCGGCGGCCTGTCACCAAGCCTTGCGGCGGTTTCTCGGGCGCGACTCGCCGCGCCCTTTGGTGGCATTTGCTTATGCGCCGCTTATCTAGTGCTTATGTTTTGCTTATGTTGCGGACAGGGCACCAGCGGCCGGCGTAGCCGTCGAGTCCCCCCAAAGACAACCCGCCCCGCCCCCTCGGGCGTGAGAAAAGTTCTCTGCATCTCTTCGTGCCGCTTGTGCTATTCACCATATGGTGTATAATGAAAGCACTCTCAGCGAAAGGAGTGCAGACCGTGAAGACCATTGATCTAACACCGACGTGGGGTGAGTGGGGAAACATCTATGCCCGACTTGCCGAATCTGGCGAACGCAATGCCGTGAAGGCGCTGCGCCAAGACCTCGCCCGCGCAATGGCCTCGTGCCAGGCGCTGCAGGCCATCAAGGCGACCTTGAACGACGCGCAGCTCGCCGTCGTGGCCAAGACGCTGACCGAAGAACTCACCAAGCAGGGGTTCTGACCATGGGAGCCTCAACACACAACCTCGCGAAGCTCCCTTCGCTTTGCTATGCGTTCCTGCCGTGGAAGCAGCCCGGCGAGCGCATCGTCATCCTCAAGGCGGGCGAAGCCGGCTACTACCAGACGGACTTCGACGGGCCGACGCTCGACAGCGACCACGCGACGGCGCTGGTCAACAAGATGAACGCGCGCCTGCAGGTGTCCCAGCCGGAGGCCGAAGCCATGCTCGCCGGCTCCGCGTTCGGCTGGCACGTCCCCGGTGCCGACCCTGCCCAACACAACCACCTGAACGGCGGCAACAAGGGCTAACGCCCTTGTTGCATGAGTTCCGTCTTATTCGCCATACAGGGGGCAACGTGAGATTCAAACGATACGAGTCATTTAGCTTCGAGTGGACGCCAAGGAAAGAGGCGTGCCTGTTGCGCAAGCAGATGCGCGAACGCGAGGCCTTGCCGCTGTTCGCCGAGCTGGTCCAGGCTGATCAGCCCACGGTCGAGCAGGAGCGCAGTCGTCGGGCCGAGCTGTGGGACCGCACGCAGCGGCAGGAGAGAGATCGGCGGGCGAAGTCCTGGCGGGCCGTGCGCGCGCGCCTGGCGCTGATCCCGGCCAAGGACCGCGCGCAGGTCCTGGCCTACTGGAATGGGCATAGGGGCTTTCCGGGCGATCCGAGCTACCTGAGCTACGTGGTGCGGCAGTACGAGCAGGGCGGCCTTGCCGCGCTGGGGGAGTGCTGACATGGAGCTGCGAACCTACGAAGTCGAATTCGCGGCCGGGGGATACCCCACGCCCGTCTATCGCGGCACCGTCAAGGTCGGCCTGCTGATCGCGGCCACCGACAACGAGAACGACATCGAACAGCGTGTTTTCGAGAGGGCCAAGCGGCGCGTCTCGGAACAGATGGCGATGGCGCGTTCGATGGTGAATATCAAAGGCTTCGAGCTGAAGTCCACCGAACAGGTGTCGGCATGAGCGAGCGCATGGTTCTCCAAGGCATTCGCTTTCCGCTGGGGCGTGTGGTGGCAACACCGGGGGCCTTATCCGCCCTGCAGGATGCCGGGAAAACGCCGCAGGAGTTCCTGCAGCGGCACGCGCACTGCGACTGGTCCGAGATGAGCATCGACGATGCCACGGCCAACACCATCGGCCTGCTCACCTACACCCGGATTTTCTCGTCCTACAAGGTAGGCGTGGCGGGGAAGGTGTGGGTCATCACCGAGGCAGATCGCAGCGTCACGACGCTGCTGCCGAGCGATTACTGAGCGCCAAGGAGGGGCACCGATGAATCTGACAGTTGACCTCTTTGGCATCCGCAAACGCAGGCGCAAGCCCCGGCCGAAGGCTTGGATCGTTTCGTTCGCGCCAGGCGTGACCGGCGAGTTCAGGACGAAGCGCAAAGCCACCGAAGCCATGAGGCGGGAGGGTGGTACGAGCGTGCGGCCGAAGTATTGACAGAGGCAGTTATTCCCCATAGGGTGTAGCATGGTGCCGCACCCTGCCCAACACAGGAGCTTTCAAGACATGACGACCGACAACAACATCGAGGAAACGAAGATCTACGACACGATCGTGCTGGCGACCGACGCCGAGGCCAAGACGATCACGTTCAAGACGCCTGACGGCAGCGAGCTGGTGTTCGCTACTGGATACGGTGGCTTCAAGGCCGGTGACATTGGCTGCCTGTCGCTGCATGAACGCGACGGCAAGCAGGAATTTTCGTTTCCGACCTACGCGGATCAGCGGCTGCGGCGCTGGCCGGAGCACGACACGCAGCCCTTCGCCGACTTGGAGGACGAGGCCAGTCGCACTCAGCTTTGGGGGTGGCGGCTGTTGCAGGCCGAAGGACAGGCCGACGAGGGCAAGCCGCTGCTGGTGAAGGCCGGTTTGTTGCCAGGCAAGGATGGGCGCGTGATCGAGGACCAGACGGAGCCGGTGCAGCTTGACGTGCCGCCCGAATTCTTCGAGCTGTGCGAGAGCAAGGGCCTGACGGCCGAGCAAGTGCTTCGCGGCTTCATCGCGGACCTTTGCGAGCTGCAGAACTACATTGTTCTGCCGCGCGAGGACGGCTACAGCTCCAACGGCAGCGACGAGCGGATGATGGCGAACGACTACTTCGAGCGCGCCTACGGCATGCTGGGAGACGACCTGTGAAGACGCTGAACGTCATCCTTTCGGTACTCGTGCTGGCGGCGGCGGTGCTTGTTGCGCCGGCCGTGCTGGCGAGCACGCTCGGCGGAGCCGCAGGGCTCTTGATGTTGGCAACGTCCGGCCAGGCCGGCGCGCCGGTCGCGGTCGAGATCCACGCGCCAATCGTCGAGCGCCTTGTTATGCCGCCATCCGCCAGCGTCGTCGAGCTGGGCCGCGGCGTGGTGGTCTTTCGCCATGTCAACGGCAAGCTCGTGAGCCGGTTCTATCGCGATGCTGTTGAGGTGCTGGCATGAAGGAGCCGACGCCGGCTGCTGCGCTGGACCAGCGCACGAAGACGGGTGTCACCACCGAGGGCCTGCCCTGCGAAGTGACGTTGTATTTCGCGCCTGGCGCGCCCGAAGGGGCGTTGCCGGAGCGGATCGCCGGTTACTACCAGGCGCAGGACGGGAGTGGGACGTTCGAGATCGTGCGTGACGGCGATCGCTACCGCAACACGGATACCGGCGACACAGGCGAGAACGCCGCGGATTTGTTGCCTTGGGTGGTGGTCGGCGGTGTGTGGTGAAGATCAACTTATTCTTTGGAGAGTGAAGAGATGAGCATCTATCAAGACAAGCTGGACGCTGTTTGCTCGGCCATCGAGGCGATGCCTGGCACCAGCGGCGCAGCGGTGTTGCGTTCGGTCGTGATGGACCTTGAGGGCAAAGGTCCGATCGGAGGCATGTTGTTCTCGCTGGACGCGAAGCACTTCGCGATGGTCATCGACCTGCTGCAGGAGTTCCGCAGGTCAGGGCGTGAAGAAGGGTTCAACAGCCTTCACAGCGCGGCGCGTAATCGCGTCGGTTGCTTGACTACAGGGGAGTGAGCATGTCGCCGTATCAAGAAGCTCTCAATTGGATCGAGCAGCATCCGGGCACCGGCAGCGCCGGCAGCATGGCGAAGCTGATCCTTTCGTTCTGGAACAGCGAGTGTGCTTTCACGTTCCGCGAGTGCATCAGCAATCTCGACGGCAATCTGACGCAGCTTGCGGTTCGCATGGCTGCTCATTTCGCCGCGCATGGCGAGGACCAGGAACTGATCGCGGTCGGGCACAAGGTCTGCGAGCGCCACCCGCGCTTGTGGGAGATGGGCCAGGCCATGACCGAGGCGCGCAGCAGCTTGAGCGCTCAATGGCGGCGCGAAGACGATGAGGAACGCGCGCGCTTGTACCCCGACGAGTAATAGCAGCGAAGTCACAACTTAGGAGAGATGCGATGCTGACAACCCTTGCTTTGACCGTGGTTGCTGCCGTAGGCGGGTGGTTCCTTTGGAACGCCCGCACCTACGGTCAGCGCTCCACTGACGCGATGCTGCGGGCCTGGCCGAAGCTCGACCAGTACAAGGACGGCAAGCGCATCCTCGGCCGCGAATCGAAGGTGGTCTTCTATCACTGCCGTCACAACTGGACCGATCAACGCGCCGAGTTCGTTGTGTTGGGGCGCGCCGCGCGCGGCCAGTGGTTCGAGGCCGCGGGAAAGGTGTTCGCCGCGCGCGTGGTCGCGCCGTTCCACATCACCAACTTGCTCACGGACAACGAGGCGCAGGAGTGGCTTGGCCGCTACCGCGCGAACAACGAGATCAGCCGCCATTTCGGCACCATCGGGACTGCATAACTACATGAGCAAAGAAATCGACATCCTCACGCCGGCTGAGTTCAAGAAGCTGGTCAAGGAACACAAGCTGCGCAGCGACAAGGTGATCGAGGCCTGCCGCCTCGTGCTGGTGGAGGGGGAGACGCGCAGGCAGGCCGGTATCTCGGCCAAGGTCGATTACGCGACGCTGCATCGAACGATCCGAAAGCTGCAAGGCCTGTGCCCTCACTGCGGCCAGCCGCTGCCGCCCAACACCGAAGTCTGAATTTGATGACCTTGAACGCGCATTGGTTTAATATTCACCATAGGTGACATGTTTATGTCAGGGACCAAACAACTACGCCAGCTCGCCAACTCGGTGCCTCGCTTGATCGACAAGATCGACGTGGAGCTGCAGGACGTGAGTCGGCGGATGAAGGCGTTGGAAAGAGCGGGTCTGATCTACGCATCGGAACACTGGCGCGAAGAGAAGTACCTGTATCTCATCTACCCGATGCGCGAGGGCGATCGCCGCCGCGTCTACATCGGGGCCGACGCTGAACGAGTTGCTGCAGCCCGGGCAGGCATCGAACGCGGACGGGAGTTCGACCAGCTCGCGAAGAAGCGGCGCGAGATCGAATCCTGCATGAACAATGCATCGAGCGCGCTGCGAGACGCAGTGCGGTCTTTGCAGTGGTGACAGAAGGAGCTGACCAGGTGGCCAACTCTGTCGCCACTGGACGGGAAGGAGAAGAAGGCATGGCAAACATAGCTTCGGTCGAAGGGCGCACGCGCCGGCTTCGCTTTGCGGCGGCGATCCTCCTGATCGTCAATGTGCTGCTTGCCGGCGCTCTGTGGCGCGTCTGGCCGAGCGCGGTCCACGTGACGCATTGCGACTTCGGGAACAGCGGTGCCGTTGTGGGTGGTCAGGCGGCCGGCCATGACTGACCAGATCGTGACCGACAGGCAGGTGTGGAACTCTGCGTGCGGCGACATCGTGATCGAGACGCTGGCCGATGGCACTGTGCTCGTGAACGGCGACCCGGTGACGCCGAGTGAGCAGGAGCACCACCAAAGCCCCACGCCAGGCAACGATGATGACAAGCCCGCCGAATGAGCAACGTGCTCACCGGGTCAGGTTCGAGACGGCAGCGCGGTACTACACCGCGCTGCTCGACCTTGACTTGTTCGGGGAGTGGGTTCTTATACGGGCGTGGGGGGGAAAGGAAAACCGGCTCGGGCAACTGCGCACGGATGTTTGCAGCAGCTACGAGGACGGGCTTGCCCGCATCGAACAAGTACGACAACGCCGCGTGAAGCGTGGCTACAAGGAGATCGCATGAAGAAGGTCGGGACACTCGTTGAAGAAAGCCGCAACGCCAAACTTGATAAGCAGCTCGCTCGCATCAACGAGATCGCGGCCAAGGCCAAGCTCCGCGCGGACGAACAGAAGAAGTTCGCGCAAGCCGAGGAAGCGGAGCGCCGCAAGCACATGGTGGTGCAGCTCCCCTTGTGGGCCGACGAAGTGCGCGCGCTGCCGAACGAGTCGTGCCGTGCTGCGTTGTTCACCGTGCGGCGGGCGCGCAAGCGGCGCGTCTACACCGACGAGAGCATCTTCGTCGTCGGAGACGGGAAGATCGGCTACACGGGGATCGAGCTGCGTGCCGAGAACGACGAGCTGGTGTGGCTGCAGGTTCTTCACTACGCGAAGGACTTCCCTCTTGGCCGCTGGGTGGAGTTCACGCCCTACCAGCTCTGCAAAGACATCGGTTGGACACCAACGGGGCCGAACTACAAGCTGCTGCGCGAATGCCTGCTGCGGCTTAAGGCCACCGCGCTGACGGTTGAGAGCAAGCGCCTCGCAGGGGGCCTTGCTCTTTCTCTCATTGGCGACTTCCTCTGGAAAGACGCTGCCGGCAAGGTGCGCACGCGCTACGCCGTGCAAGTGCCGGCCGAGATCCGCGAATGGTTCGGCGAGCACAACTTCACCCGCCTGCATTGGGAGATCTACCGCAATCTCCCGCCTGTGGCGCGCCGGCTGTACGACTACGCCGCCAGCCACCGCGACCCCTACGCCTTGAAGGCCGAGACGGTCTACCAGCTTTGCGGCAGCGACGCCGAGAGCATCGAGAACTTTCGCAAGATCCTGCGCCGCAACGTGACGGCGCTGGACGAAAGCGGCTTGCTTAAGAAGGTGGACATGACCCGCACCGGGCTGGTCCGCTTCGTTCGCTAGGCATGTTGTATGAGTTCCGTTCTATTCACCATAGGGAGCCTTCCATGAGAAAAACCACCGTGGCCGGGGCCGTCGTCGCCGCCCTGGCGCTCACCGCGTGTGCCAGCACGGGCGACAAGGCCGCCGCGCCCGTGTCCTCGCTGCGCTTCACGTACACCGCCGAGGGCGGCCAGGCGATCGGCTTGGTACGCGCGTTCGACGACGGCAAGCGCACTGCGCTGCAGTTCATCACCGATCCGCCTGGCTCGATGATGGTTTTCGACGGGGAGGGCAGGGCGCTCGCCTACGAGCGCATCGGCCAGAACGTCGTTTTACCGGGGCTGTACAGCCCGGTGCGGGTTCAGATCGGCCCGGTGTCGGCGCTGGTGAAGTCCACCACGCCGATCGCCGCGGCTGTTACAAAGGAACTCATTCAACAACCCGGGCCAGCGCCGGCCAGCGCTGCACCCACGGTTGCGGCGCACCAGGCCGAACCGAATCTTGAGCTGCTGGCCGCTCGCGCGGCGCTGCAGCTTGCCCAGCAGCAGATCGCCGAGCTGCGTGCCGAGCTGGGCCGCGTCCAGGCGGCCAAGGGCAGCGGGCAGGACACCCAAGCCATCGGCCGGAAGCTCGACAAGCTGGAGGCGCTTGTCGGCGATGCCGCCGCGGTCATTCTGCGGGTCGAATTCGGCTTTGCCAGCATCGACTTCCGGCCGAGCGAGGAGGTCGCGCGGGTGCTGGTGCCGGCCGCCAAGGCGGCCGAGCGCGTCACATTGCGCGCCTACACCGATTCCCGCGTTGCCGACGACGACAACAAGCGGATCGCGCTCGCCCGCGCCCTGACGGCGCGGCGCTACCTCATCAGCCAGGGCGTCGATCCGAAGAAGATCCGGGCCTACTACCAGTCGGCGGGCGGGTTCATCGCCGACAACAGCACCGCCGAAGGGCGTGCCCGCAACCGGCGCGTTGACATCGAGATCGTCAGCACCAAGCTCGCGGGCCTGGGACAGGCCACGGCGCAGCTCGCAGCGAAATGAGGCTCCATGAGCGCGCGCGAGCCTGACAGCACCCAACCCCAGGACCAGGCCGAGATCGACGCCCAGGCGGCCGAAAACGAGGCTTGGCGGGCCGAAACCTTCGCCCGCTGCAAGCGGCTGCACCGATGCGCCGACGAATTCGGCTTCAGGTGGCGCTACCACCTGAACGACGCGGACCGCGCCGGCAAGTGCAAGGGCCGTTGCGCTTGCCAGGAACGATCCGGCGAAGCCGTGACGTTCGAGTGCGATTTCTCGCTGAGCGTCGAGATCGACGCGGACGGCACCAAACGGCCGGGGCCGCCCTTCACCATCACCATCCTTCCGAAGGGAGCGCAATGAACATCGAGGAACTCCTGCAGCAGACTCAAGCCCTCCCTTCGATCCCGAAGGTGGTTCAGGAGCTAATCCAGGGCCTGAGCAAAGACGACGTGCTCACGAGCGAGATTTCGCAGCAGCTCGCCGCTGACCAGGTGCTGAGCGCCAAGGTGTTGCGGCTTGCCAATTCGGCCTACTACAACGTGCCGCGCACGGTCAGCACCGTGGACGAGGCGCTGAAGCTGCTCGGGTTCCTGACCGTCCGAACGCTGGTGATGACGACCGGCGTCGCCGGCAGCTTCCAGAACCTGCAGGGCATCGACTTAAAGCGCTTCTGGCGCTACAGCCTTCATACCGCTGTCGCGGCGAAATACTTCGCACGTGGCGCGCTGCTCGACACGGAGCTTGCTTTCACGGTTGGCCTGCTGCACGGCATTGGCCGACTCGTGATGCACGCAGGCATGCCCGAGGCCATGGCAGCGGCGTCGCTGCCGGCGTCGCCTTTCCCGGATGCGGAACGCATCGCTGCGGAGAGGCAGGTCTTCGGCTACTCCTTCGCCGACGTGGGTGCAGAGCTGGCGCGGCGTTGGAACTTCCCGGAAGTCTTCGCCGAAGCAATCCGCGGCGCGGCCGAGCCGCTGGAAAAAGAGCCCGTCGATGCGTTGCACGGCCTCGTCCATATCGCCGCGTGGTGCGCACGTGTCGAAGAGCTGCAGGAGGATCTTGATACGAGGGCCGAGAGCTTCCCCGACACTGTTGCCGACAAGATCGGTCAGCCTCATTTGCGCGAGACCGTTTTCAATGACATGCCGCCGATCGCCGAGCTGGCCGAAGGCCTCGAAGAGATGGTTGCCAACTGAAAGGAAAAAGGGATGAAAACAAACGTGCGGAAGCGACTCTTGATCGCACTGGTCCATGAGGTGGCGTCGCTCGCCGTGTGGGCGCTGCTGGTCGCATTTCTTTGGTCGGTGCTGGGCGACGTGTTCGCGCAGCAGATCGCGCCCTTCCTCAGCGGGCCGGAGCCCTACAAGGCGATCGCCCCGGTGATGGTGCTGTGCGCCCTCGGGCTGTTCTTGCTGTTCGGCTGCAGGCGCTTGGCGTCATCGCTGGTCGGCATGGTGACCGTGCCGCTGCAGCAGGGCAATACCCGCTGAGAACATGGTGACAGGCCTCGCGCCTGGCCAGCTCGCCGCTGTCGCCAACTCTGCCGCGCGGCCAGCTCGAAAAGGAACTCATACAACAACCCCCGAAGAATCACTCAAGGAGAGCAAACATGCTTAGAAGACTCGTACCCGTCGCCGCTGTAGTGCTGGCCGCCTGCGCGCCCTTGCCGCCGCTGCCGCCGCTACCTACCTTGCCAGGCCAACAGGCCGCGCGGAATGTCACGCTGGGGCCTGCAGGCGGCTACCAGCAGCCGAACGTCGTGATCCCGGTCGGCAGCGATGCTTGCAACGCCGATGCGTTCATGGAGGGCTACAAGGCCGACTACTACCTGACGTGGAATCAGTTCGTCGGCCCGAAGGAGGGCATCTACCAGACCAATGCCAACCAGCGGCCAGGCGATGCCCGCGTGGCGTGGAATCTCGCGCTTTACAAGGGCAAGCGCTTCAACCTCAACGGCTACGACAACAAGACTGCCGTCTACGGCATGCAGAACCTGACATCGAGCGACTACACGGTGCGGTGCGCGGCCACCAGCTACCAGAAGGGCAAGAACGCCGGCACCGCCGCGGCGCTGCAGGCGTACAAGGCTCTGGAGGCGCAGGAGCGATGAGCGCGCGCCTTTTCATCACCGCAGCCGTCGCGATCGGCGTGCTGGCCGCGTGCGGCAACAGCAGGACCGATGCAAACGAGGCGAACTTCGCCGCGGCCATGAGCGCTTACATCGACAAGAAGGGCGATGCCTGCCTTGGGCTGCGCGACTGGCCGTATATCGTGAACGAGCCGCAAGCCAGGCTGAAGATCGGGTTGCCGGTGCAGCTCGACGCGCTCGTGCAGACTGGCCTGGTGACGGTCTCGGACACTACCCAGGACGTGAAGGGGATCGGCGGCAACGTATTGAGCAAGCTGCCGGCAAAGCGGTACGAGATCGCACCGAAGGGCGTCTCTTACGCGAGGAAGGTCGAGATCCGCACGGTTACTGCAGGCGGGGTAGGCACCAACGAGCGCACGGAGCTGTGCTTCGCAAGGTTGACGCTCGATAAGGTGACCAAGTGGGAGGGGCCGATGTCGATCGGTGACTACAAAGAGGCGAAGGTCTTCTACACCACCAAGATCGAAGACGTAGCGCCGTGGGCGAGGGAACCCGCGGTCCGGGCCGCGTTCCCGGTGATCGAGCAGCTTCTGTCACAGGCCGGCCGGCCGAAACCACACGCGGTGAAGCTGACAAGCCAGGGCTGGGAGGCCAAGGGCCTCGACAACATTTGAAAGGCGACGGATATGGACTACAAGGTGATTCAAGCGGGCGCTGTCAGCCCTGACGAGGCCGCGGAGCAGCTCGCCGAGCGGGTGAAGGCCGCGATGCGTGCAGGCTGGCTACCGCTTGGTGGCGTGAGCTTCGCGCCCGACAATCGCAAGATCCAGGGCGAGCCCTTCTTCACGATCGTGCAGGCCGTGGTGAAGAACGCGACGAAGGAGGCGATCAGTGGAAATTGAGACTGCTCGAAACGTCATCGCAACCATCCCAGAGGCGCGGCACGCTGAACTGGCTGACGCGCACGAGCGCTATATGCACTTCGCCGGGGTGTACACGGGCGAGATCACTGAAGATCAGATTGCGCGCGACCGCGAGGCTTTTGCGCATCTGAGGGAGTTCACGGCGCACGGCAAGCCGATGGTTAGCGACAAGCGCTGCGCTGAGTTCATGGCGGCCGTCACAGGCCTGCCGGTTGAGTGGTGCATGGCCTGGGACGAAGCCGAGTTCGTCGCGACCCACGGCGAAGACTATCTGACCACCATGACGAAGGTTGAGCGGTCCTCGCTCGTGGCGACAAAAGCGCCGGCTCGAGCGAGATCCACTGTCACCAAAAACAAGGACGCTTCATGACACCAAATCAAGAGAAAGCCGCGCGCGCCTACAAGCGCCGACAGGCGTGGGATAAGGTGATGCTTGACGCAGCGGCCAGCTTCGAGAAGAACCCGCAACACATGTACGGCTTCGCGTTGGTCTTGGCGTTCTGCCTCGCCGTCGCGCTTTGGCCGTGGTGATGGTGTCAGATCCCCGCCGGCGCCGCCGCGGCCGTGTCACCAAGCGATTGCAGTGCCGCGGCCCTGTCGGGACGCTCTGATAAATTCGCACGGGGCTTCGGCCCTCCTGCTTTTCCTCCCTGAGCAGGTGCCTCAACGTGATGACAGCGTATCGAGGCCTTCAAGCCTCGGCCTAAGCAGCCGAGGCTTTTCTTCTTCAGCCGCATGGGGCTGCTGGTGTCAACGATCGCGCCAGGCTGGGCCGTCGATGTCACCACCAACCCTCGCCACGGTTCGCAGGTGTCATCAGGACAATTTGACTGGTCAAGAACGGGTAGGCCAATTTGAGCCGCCATTGTATTTTTTGGCTAGGCACGGTACTGTAGGCCAAGTTAAGTACACCCAAATTGACCACCAAGGAGCCAACACATGCCCGATGACGTTGACAAGATCGCTCGGCTTGCCGTTCGGACCGAGGAAGACGGTCTGACCGTCGACGAGCTGGCCGCGCTGACAGCCATCGCACCGATTGAGCGGTGGCATCTCCAATGGGAGAGCAGCGCTCGCGAGTGGATCACGGCCGTGAGCTGCCGGCGCTGCGGCGATCACTTGCAATACGAGGTTGGCGCGCTGGCCGACTTCCACTGCACCGGCTGCGGTTACGACTGGCTGGATGACGGGCCGCGCGAGCTGCCCATTCCCGCGACCCTGTGAGAGGCGGCCGACGCATGAGCAACTACTTCCCCGGCAAGAAGAAAGCAAGGCGCAGCGCGATCATCACGCCACGCACCGCCCAGGAAACCAAGATCGCGGCGATGCCACGCCGCACGCCCGAGGCACGCGCAGCGGCGGCCAAGGTGCCGCCGCTGCGCGTCGGCGGCGACGGCCTGGTCGAAGGGGTTGACCGCATCATGCGCAAGCCGGAAGACCACCAGGCGCGCGGCGTGGCGATCAAGCCAGGTGCCGTGCCCAATGGCATGAAGGTCGCGCGCATCTATCAGCGTGTCAGCACCGACGAGCAAGACCTGACCAGGCAGACCGCAATCGTGCACAGCACGCGCGCGGCTGGCTTTTATGTGGCCGGTGTCTACCGCGAGAAGGCATCGGGCGCTCGCGCTGACAGGCCTGAGCTGCTGCGCATGATCGAAGACCTGCAGCCTGGCGAGGTTGTCGTTGCCGAGAAGATCGACCGCATCAGCCGCCTACCGCTGCCGGAGGCTGAACGCTTGATCGGCTCGATCCGCGCCAAGGGCGCGCGCCTAGCCGTTCCCGGCGTGGTGGACCTGACCGACCTCGCGGCCGAGGCGCAAGGCGTCGCCAAGGTGGTCCTAGAGTCCGTGCAAGACATGCTGTTGAAGCTCGCGCTGCAGATGGCGCGCGACGACTACGAGACACGGCGCGATCGACAACAGCAGGGCGTCGAGCTGGCGCGCGCGGCCGGCAAGTACGCGGGCCGCAAGCCAGACACGGCGATGCACGACCGCATCATCGCTCTGCGATCGGCCGGGCACAGTATCGAGAGGACCGCCGAGCTGGCCGGCTGCAGCACGAGCCAGGTGAAACGCATCTATGCGATGCATCGCGGCGCGCAGCCAGCATGAGAACTGGCCTGCGGTGGTGACATCGACGACTTGGCCAGGCCGCGCGGCTGTCACCAAAAAACCTTGTTGTATGAGTTCGGTTCGCGATGGCCTGGCGTTGTTCTATGAGTTCTGCCCCCTTGTTGCCTCGGTTCTTGGGAGTTGTTGTACGAGTTCCTCCCGGCGCGTTTTAAATCTCGGTAGCCGTTTTCTGTGGAAAGGTCGCTTCGCGCTTTGATACTCAAGGCTTTTTGAGCACTGCAAAATCGGTTATTCACAGCCGAAATTCGCGCGACGCTAACCCTTCTTTAAACCCTTTACTTAACCCCACCGCATGGGGATAACTTATCCACAGCCAAGGCGGCGCGGCGCGGGGGGAAAAAATTCGAGCGGCCCTTCGGGCCGAGACATGGCCTGCTGCGCATCTCCTACGGAGCTGACTTGCATGCACGTCGGGCGCAAGCGCCCCATAAGTGACCCCGCCTTGCGGGGTAAAAAAGGCCCCCAGGGCTGCGCCCTCGGTGTCGGCTTAGGCCGACCCCTCACCGCAAAAACTCTTCAAAAAGAACATCAACAAGACGTGAGACCGCATCCAGCTAGTCACACAGTACCCGCTCGCGCCCTTCGGCGCAGAAAAAACGGCCCCGTAGGGCCGTCAGATCCGCGTCTAGTGACGCTTTCAAGGGGAGAGGGTAGTTCGCCCTACACCATGAGCTTCAGAGCTTGCCCAGCGCCGCCAAAATGGCGCTGTTAAGAACGACATTGACCGACGTGCTGCGCCTGTCCGCGACTGTTTTCACTGCGTCATACAGTGCGACGGTTAAGCGAACAGAGGTTTTTAGTAGTGGCCTGTCTTCTTCTTTTGCTTCGCGAGCGGCACGACCAGTCGGGAACCGCTTCAACTCGATCTTCTGCAGGTTGACCGTCTCAAGAATCATGGTCAACTGCGATGAAAGATCACCCCGATAGTGGTATGCGTTGCGCAGCAGCTCGTTCGCCTGGTGCGTGAGCCGAACCGGGAAGGTTTTGATTTCGGCCATCGGTTGCACCAACGTGATATAAAAGGTCCATTCTAACGAACATAGCGGCAAATGGCGACAGATACCGCTCGCTGGCGAGCGGGTTCTGTCACCAATCGAACAACCGACCATTGTGCGTTGCCGGAGGGCACGCGCCCTGGGGAAAACACAAGCGTCATTGTGCGTTGCCGTAGGCATACGGCCTGGGGAACACGAGGTCTTTGTCTACACGCACGTTGAACTGGTAGCCAGGCCGGATCTCGATCGTTGGCTGGATGCGCAGGTTCCTTCGAGCAATCTCGATCCCGAGCTGGCTCATCTGCTGCGCGACGGCCGCCCCGGCTGTCTGCGACGCCGTTGGCGTACCGTTGGCCGACTGCTTCTGGTCCTGCGAGATCTGGAACGCAGCCGAGAAGAGCGATGTCATCAAGCCGAAGCCGATCAGGCGGCCATAGTGGTTGTTGACCTGATCGCGGAAGCCGGCGTAGCCCGACTCGTCAACGCCGCCCATGCCTTCGAGGTCGAGCGAGCTGCCATCAGGAAAGATGATCCGACGCCACACCACCAGCAGGCCGTTTTGACCGTAGGCAACCTGGCTGTCATAAGCACCCATGAGTAGCGCTCCTTGCGGAATCATCAGCGAGCGCCCGGTCGCGGTGTCGTAGACGTTCTGAGTCACGCGAGCCGTGATCTTGCCCGGCAAATCCGAGTTGATGCCGTGCTCCATCGTCGCCGGGATGACCCACCCGGCTTTGATTTCGTAGCGCGAGAGCGGAGCTTTGCGCGTCGAGTTGACGAAGTTGCGATCGGGAACAGCCTCCATGTCACGCAAGAACGCTTCCTTGCGTTCTTGTTTGTTCTGGTCGTCTTCTTCTCGACCAGGCGGGCGCGCGCCCGCCAATGCCATGCCAAGGCCAGGCGCACCCGTGCCGGGCCGTTGTTGACCGGACAGCGCCTGCAACTGCTGCAACGCGCTGGGCTGCTGCGTGTTGTTGGTCGGCGCTCCCGTGAAGGGGTTGCCACCCGAGCCCTGGCCTTGTGTCGTGGTGCCAGCCTCCATCGCTTGCTTCAGCCGCGCCTCGCGTTCCTCGCGAAGTCGGCGCGCCTTCTCGATCGCGGGATCGACGGCCGAGCCGTTAGGACCGCGCCCTTGCTGGCCGACAGGTGTGAGGTTCGGAACAGCGCCGCCGGCCGCCGCCATTTGCCCAACACCATCAGGTGAAGAGACTGGTGTCACTGCACCAGGCGTGTCACCGAGATACGGTGCAGTTGCTGGCGACAAGGCCGGGCCGCGCGAATTGCCGGGAGTCTCCAACACTCCGGGAGTCCTTCCGGCCAGCTTCTCCTTGTCGTTCTTTGCCTTGCGCTCGGGCAGGTTGCCATCGGGAATGTCGCGCGAGATTTGCTCGCCGGCCTGCAAGGCGGGCTGCAGCCTCGTGCTTGTTCCTTCCTCGTTGTCGCTCTTGATCGCCGCCGCTGGCTTGCGTGTGATGACGCCGTATGCGATCCCCAGCAGCATAAGGACTATAAAAAAGCCCGCCGCGAGGACGGCCTTCTTGTTCACACGCACGACGCCGCGAGGCTTTGGCTTGAAGCCGAGCCCATCGGGCGAGTTTTGCGGTCCGTCCTTCGGTTGATTGGTGTCGGTCGCCATCTCAGTTGCTCCCGAAGTTCCAGAACGACGAGCGCGATTTGTAGCGCGCGTTATTGGTGATGACGATCTTGCGCTGTTCGCCGCCGACACCGAGGATCAAGGCGGCGCGATCGAACAGGCGGTCCACCTCATACCAGCCGTTGATGAACCGCGAATTGACAAGCTGTTCCTTGCCCTCGGCATTGAGCACGACGAGGACTGGAATCTCGTCTGCCTTGGACGTGGCCGGCAGTTGAATGTAGGTCTTCTCGCCGTTGTCGAGCACGCGCACCGGGCGGAACGCGGCATCGCCTTCGATCGAATAGTCGAACTTGAGGCGGTCGATCGACATCGGCGACATGTCCGGTGCGATCTCGGTCTTCGCCAGCTCCGTGCGCTTCGCCGCGTAGGCTTCCCACGCAGCTTTCGCCTCTTCGGGATAGTTGAACGCGACGCGAGCAACGTAGTCCGATGCGCGCGAGACCAGGCGGATGTAGTAGTTGCGCCGGTCGGTCGGGATCATCAGGTTGGTGTCAAGACTGACCTCTTTCGGCTTGATAACGACCAGTGTCTGAACACCTTTGCCTGACCCGCTTTCGGCCGGCGTGACGATCCACCGAACGCTGTCGCCGAGCTGGACTTCCTTGTTGACCCGTTCGCCTGGCTGCAGCTCGATCACGCAGATCCGCAGCGGCGCGCACACGACCACAGGCAGGCCAGCGCCATAGGTGAACATCACACGACCATCATCGCCAACGGTGGGCCGGTTTTCGGCGGTGAGCCAGTCACGCGAGCGGCCAACTGCGGTCGATGCCGTGCTGTCGAGCTTTATATCGCTCGCGGGCTCGGCCTTTTCGCGGATGGCCGGCTTCGAGGCGGTCTTGACGAGCCGAGGCTTCGGAGCGGGAGTGCACGACGGGGTGCAGGCCGGTGGAGCTGGTGAGACTGAGGCGGTCTCGATCGCCGGGACCACCCGGGGGGCAGGCGTCAGCACTGGCGCAGCGGCCGGCGTGGCGATGGAAGCCGGAGGCGCGGCCGGTGTTTGCGCCCAGGTGCGCGCGCCGATCAGGGCGAACATGACAGCGGAGACGACGAACAATTTTTTCATGATGGGGTGCCCTTTCAGAGAACTTGCGACCAGCTCAGATCAGTGATGAAAACGCCGACCGGATTCACCCGAATCTGGCGTTCGTTTGTGGGGGGGTTGAAGGCGAGCGTGAGGTTCGCCTTCCACCGCAGCTCGTTGACGATGCCGCCCGATGTGTTGCGGGTGGTTTCCTTCCACTCCACTTGCCAGGTCTTGTCAGTGACCGGGATCACTGAGGACACGTCGATCGACACGCCGCTTGATGCAGCTCGCGAGAAGGGAGGATCGCCTTTGTAGAACTCATTCACGATCGAAAGCGCGCGCGTGCCGTTGGACAGCATCGCGTAGACACGATCAATCATCTGCCGCTGGGCAATCCCATCGGACACGACGCCTCGCGCGTCGGCGATGAAGCGCGCAAGCAGCGCTTTCACCACGCGCTCATCGCTCTTGCCCATTGCATCGGCGCGTGCCACCGGAACGGCGGTGCCGAGCTTATCGACCTGAACAACGTAGGGCACCAGCTTGTTTTGCGTTCCCATCGCGACCAGGCCGAAGGTTTCGATCAGGCAGATCGCGATCAGGCCGAAGGCGGCCATGCGCCAGTTCTTCGCCTGCGCGATGTACGAGCCATAGCGCTCGTTCCATTCGCGTCTTGCATCGAGGTACGGGTTATGTGCCCCGGGATTACTTGACCCTTTTGTATCAACTTCAGGGCTCGGTTGCTTCTTCTGCTTTTCAGCCATGAGATTCACTCCTTAGTCGTGTTGTGCGTCGAACTTGATATGGACCGTTGCGGCGGGTGCCGCGTCCGGTGGCAACTGAGGTGGGCGCACCTGTTGAAGATCGCGGAAGCGGTCTTCCATGCCCGGGGCCTGCCGCGCTTGCGCGGGGGCCTTTTCCTGCACGCCCTGCGGGGTGTGCGCAGCGGGCGATGCTGCGGTGCCGGTTGCAATGTCGGCGGCCGTACCAGCCGCCTCGGTGGTCGCCGCCGTCGCGGAGCCGGTTGCTCCTGACGTGGCTTCCGGTGCCGCCGTGACGCTCTCTGCCGTTGGTGTTGCCGCCGTGGCTGTTGCAGCTTCTGACCCCGCCGAGCTTGCAGTAACCGGCGTTGCTGCGGGTGCAGTAGTCGCGTTGGCCGCCTGCTTGCTTCCCGATTCCACCAGCGAAGCGAAGTCGCCATTCGCGGGCGTTTCCCCGACGATGCCCCCCGCAGCCGCTGCAGCCGTCGCAGCGGCGTTATTTCCACTGTCCGAAGGGGTTGGTGTGGGTGTGCTGCCGGCAACGGCTGCGGGGGCTGTTGCTGGCGCTGCTGGAGCTGCAGCCGTTGCGGGAGGGGCTGCAGGGGTTGCGGCCGGTGCCGGAGCTGCACCAGGCGTTGCCGTCGCGGGAGAGGCAACGCTAGACGCAGCCGTCTCGGCCGATGCCGGTGCCGCTGCTGTGGATGAGTCGGCACTTGTCGGTGCCGCAGCCTGCTCTGCCGGAGCTGCAGGCGCTGCCTCTGGCGCTGGTGGCATGGGCGGCGCTGGTGGCGTCGGTGGCGCGGCCGGAGTATTGGCCGCAACCATCTCAGCCGTCCGCGCCGTGGAGATGTCAGCCATTCGGCCGCCCTTTGTCGGCGCGATCGCGTCTGACATCCGATTGCCCGAATCGCGTGCTGCGGCCGTCCCCATGTTGCCGAGGGTTGCCACGGCACGGCCGAGGCCGGTAGCGCCCTGTGCGCCAGCTTCCTTGTACGCAGCGCCTGCAGCGGAGGCCAAGCCGCCCATCGACTTCGCGGCGCTCATCGTCGAAGCTGCGCCAGCAGCGCCGGCACCGACAACGGCTGCGCCCATCATGCCCGCCGTAGCAGCGGCACCGCCAGCGGTCAGCGTGGGGCTGCCGGCGAGCATCGAGGCCGCCATGCCCGGAATCTGCCAAGCCAAGAACGACAGCAGGATCGACCCGCCGAGCACGGTCAAGATGATGTTGAAGACCTCCGCGCCAGGCGTGCCGATCGTGGAAAGCATGGTCTTCCACGTCAGCGCCTGCGCAGTCCCGATGCCGATGATGAGGTAGAGCATGAACAGCTTCACGCCGGTCGCCACGGCGTAACCGATGAACTTCTGCACAAAGTCAGTGGTCCATCGGGAGCCGCCGAACCCAAGGAACAGCAAGCCGGCCGAGATCGCGATATAGCTTTCGACGAGTGCGACAAGAAGCTGGCCCGAGATCACGGCGAACGCGATCACGATGGCGATGGCCGAGATGCCGGCGAGGATGATCGTCAGCATGTCATCCCACAGGCTCAGGGTCTTGATGCCTTCGAGCATCGTCGCCGCGTTGTCCAGGCCGGCCGTGAAGACCTCCGACGGCGAGAGCCCAGGCACACCGCTAGCCGCAGTACCGGCCTGGGTGAAGCTGTCGATGATCGTGGGAATCCACACCGGGCCATTGAGCAACAACGCATAGAAGATCCCGATCCACATGATCTTCTTCGCGATAGCTGCAACGAATGATTGGTACTCGTTCTTCTCAAGCGCCCAAACGATGAAACTCCACGCAAGCTCGATCGTCGCCAGCAGCATGAAGAGCCGGTTCGCGAACGTCAGCAGCGTGGTTGCCCACCCTCCCGCCGCTGTCTTGTACGAGGTGGCGATGTTGTCAAGAATCCCGGTGTCGGCGTAAGAGGCCGCAGACGAAAAGAACAGCACGGCCACCGCGAGCAAGAAGCCGGATGTACGGAACCGGCTGAAGCGGTCAGGAGAGCGGCGTTTCATCAGAGGGAGCCCCCCTTTTGGTAGGTATAGGGGCGCGTCGGGTTCTTGTACTGATACGCCTCGGCCCTTGCCGCCTTCACAGTCGCGTCCTTGTTCTCTTGAGCCGCTAGGTACGTGTTCTGCGACTGGAGCTGCAGCATCATGAGCTGGCGCAGCTTCTGGAGCTGCTGCACCTGCTGTTCCGCAATCTGGCTGCCGACTTGGATGGCCTGCATCTGACCGCCAGCACTCTGCGACATCGTGCGGAGGTTCGCCATCAAGCTCTCTTCGGTCGCGAACTGCTGCGACTGCAAGCCTGCGGCTTCGAGCGCGCCACGCAAGCTGTCGAGCGTGGTGGTGGACCACTTCTTGTAGTCGGTCTTGTAGTCGAAGCCGGTCGGCGGCACGAAGCCCTTGAACTTTGCCGAGAACTCCGTTCCGATGTTGGTCATCGAATAGGCCAGTGCCTGGCCGGACTTCACGATGGACGCGAGACCGTTCAAGTCAGCCGCTGCAGCACCCCAAATTTGCGAAGGGATGTTGAGGGTGTTGGTCACCATGTTGTTGTATTGCTGTATCTGCGTCGCATACTGGTTCAACTGCGTCGCGTAGGCCGAGGCCATTTGCGCGTACTGCTGGACCAGCTCGATGTTGTTCGCAATCTGCGTGATTTCCGTCGAGCCGCCGAAGCCGGCAACGGAGCCCGCGCGCGCCATGGGCGCAGAGAAAGAAAGCGATGCGACCATGGCCGCGATGACGAGTTTTTGAAGTTTCATGTTTGCCTCTCCTTAGTTGAGACGAAGCCAGTATTCCGCCCAGTCCTGATAGCCCCGCGCGCGGAGCCATTCGGCAGGCCACGTTTCCCCATGCTGTGTGATGAACCGATCTATTGCCGCGACATCCTCCTTGCCAGAGACCCCTACAAAGCTCAGCGACACGCCGCCGAGGCCGAGCTGAAACAGACGGCGGCCGAGCGGACTCATGTAGTAGTAGTGCCGCTTGGGAGTGGCCGTCGCGATGATGTCGATTTGCCGCTCGTTGAGGCCGAGCACCGAATAGATTCCGCGGATCGTCGGGTTGCGGGCTTCGACGTTGGGCAGCAGGATCTTGGTCGGGCACGACTCAAGCACAGCGTCGCGGATCGGCGAATTGAAGATGGCCGACAGCGACTGCGTTGCAAGCCACACCGCGCAGTTCTTGCTACGCATGACGTGGAGCCAGTCACGCAGCTTTTCGCGGAACATCTCGTGCGACAGGGCGAGCCAGGCCTCGTCGATCGAGATGACGGTCGGAGATCCATCGAGGCGTTTTTCAATGCGCCGAAACAGATACAGCAGGACCGGAATCACGTTCTTCGGTCCCATGTTCATCAGTTCTTCAATCTCGAAGACCATGAACCTGCCGTTGCCAAGCGTGTCGGTCTCGGCATCGAGCAGCGAGCCCATCGGACCGGAAACGGTGTAGTGCTCCAGTGCCTCGCGGATAGACAGATCCTGCACGTTTGCAACGAACTCAGTGAGGGTGCGGGTGCCGCCTATGGAATCGCGCGTCAGCTCCAGGCCGTGCGAAATCCTGTTGCGCAAGGTGGGCGTCATCACCAAGCCTTGCAGGACGCAAAGCGTCTCCACCCACTCGGCCGCCCAGGCGAAGTCGTTGCGCCCGTCAATCTCCTTCAACGGGCAAAAGGCGAGTCTCGTCTTGTCGCGGCCGATGTCGTAGTGATCGCCGCCCGATGCCTTCGCAAGTGCATACAGGCCATACTTGAAGTCGAAGGCGAACACCTGGGCGCGTGGATATCGGAACTGCTGCGCGATCAGGTAGCCGATCAAGGTTGTCTTGCCCATGCCGGTCGGGCCGAGGACCGCCATGTGTCCGACGTCGCTCACGTGCGAATTCAGCCGGAGTGGCGTCGATCCGCTTGTGGCGGCATAGGCAAGCGGCGGGCTGTCGGGCGGGTAGAACGGGCACGGGTGCTGGTCCAGGCCTGCCCATACCGCCGTTGTCGGCATCAGGTCCGCGAGGTTCAGCGTGTGCAGCAGCGGCCGGCGAATGTTCTCGACGCCGTGCCCGGGCAGCGAGCCGAGCCACGCTTCGACCGCATTGATGGTCTCGACGCGCGCACCGAAACCGAGGTTCTTGATGATCTTGCTGACCTCACGCACCGCTTCTTCCAGCAGATCGGGATCTTCATCGAACAGGATGACGTTCGACGAGTAGTAGCCGTAGCGGACCAGACCGCTATCGGCTTCGGCCATCGCCATCTCAACATCGCCGCTCATCTCGGCGGCGTCGTGATTGACGGAGCCGTTTGCCGTCTGGAACATCTGGTCCTTGAAGCCGCGAACCTTCTGCTTCCACTTGCGCCGCATCGAGTCGAGCAACGCGCGCGCGACAAAGCCGTCGAGGAATTGGAACCGCGTTGACCAACGGTATTCGAGCGACAAGTCATCGAGCGCTGCGAGGATGCCAGGGTAGCTTTCCTGCGGGAAGCCATCGAGGGCAATGACGCGCATGTGCATCGAGCCGACACGCGGCTTGATGCCGCCGTAGAAATCGACGTTGCCGATCAGCGTGTCGAGGTACATCGCGCACGCCGGCAGATTGACCGGATGGTTGTCGCCGGTCACGCAGAAATGCAGGTACTGCAGCATCGCGTCGCGCGTGTGCTCGCGACCGAAGTCGTCGATGACCTGTTTGCCCTTCATCCGCTGCACATAAAACAGCGAGCCGAACTGGTCTTCGACCTGATGCGTTGCGTCCTTGAACTGCTTGAGATATCGGCTCGCGATGTCCGTGGTTGCCGACCCACTGTCGTCGTCGAACATCATGCGAGTCAGCTTGCCCTCGGTCTGCGTCGGCGGGAGATAGGTCAACGTCAGCGCATAGGCGCTCTCGTAATGCACCCCTTCCGCCATGAACTGCATGCGGCGCTCGTCGTCGATCACGCGCGTGGTCCGATCCGGGAACGGACTGCGCGCCGGGTAGCCGGGAGCCTTGCGACGAATCTGGTCGCAGTGAAGCATCCAGCCCGACCCGAAGTTGAGGGCGGCATTCAGCCGCGCAGACACTGCCGCCAGCTCGTCGGCAGTGCTGCTCGCCAGGTCGGGCCCGCGGAAGTACCACGAGGCCATCAGTGCGCCGTCCTTGCCCAGCATCACGCCGTCGTCGATCATGGCGGCGTAGTTGAGGCGGTCGGCCAGGCCTTCTTCTTTCGTCCGGTATTCCTGTAGGTTCAGCACGGGTCACCGTCCTTTCCAAGTGAGGGGCATCGAGCGCAACGTCCCGCACCACCTGGCGGCGGCGGGGTAGTAGCTCCGGTATTTCTGGTGACGGATGAACACGGACCTCATGAGGGGATCGGCTTTGCCCATGCGCGAAAGGGCGTAGACAGCGACGAGCCAGAAGGCAACGCCCATCACCACGCCCCACCACGTACCGACAGAGAAAACCAAGATCCCGGCAAGGAGGCCCGCGCCCATCACCAACTCGCGGTCAGCGCCCAACAACAACGTCGGGCGATTGAGCGCGCGATGAATGGGGATGCGGCGCGGGGCTTCCATGCTCACACCAGAGCCGCGCTGACGCCGAACAGTGCGGTCATGAAACCGGCACCGAACACGAGGAACGAGATTGCGAGGACCAGCAACAGAGCCTTGCGGGTGAACTCGCCCAGCTCGCCGCCGAAAATCAACGTGCCGCCCGCTGCCGCCATGGCGATGATCGAGATGGCGAGTGCGACGGGTCCGGTCAGGCTGTTGGCGAGCGTCGTCAGAGGCGCTTCCCAAGGCAAGCCACCACCACCACCGCCCGCGAATGCGAGGCGGGTGAAGCCAAATTGAACCAACAGAAGCGCCAACAGGCGCAAGAAACGAGTCTTCTTCATGGGAGAAATCCTTGAGTGATTAATGGTCAGATGTTGCGAATCCGGTACTCCCGCTTTTCGGAGTCGTACCCTTCGACGGCGATGATTTCCTTAACTGCTCGGCCAGCCTTTGCCTCCTTGTCCTTTGCTATGAAAATGACGACGTTCACGGCCTCGCCAATTAGCCGACGTACCATTTCTGGTGTGTAGTTCGAGGCCTCGGGCGCTTCGGCGACCAGGCTTTCAAGCCTGCTCAAGCCCATGAGCGCACTGTTGCAGTGGAGTGTTCCTCCACCGCCCTCGTGTCCGGTGTTCCAGCTCTTGAGAAGAGCCATTGCTTCGCCACCACGGCACTCGCCGATGATGATTCGATCAGGCCGAAAGCGCATCGTTGACTTCAGACAGTCATTCATCGTGAAGCCACCGGCTGATGCGCGCATGGTCACGTAGTCTTCCGCGGAGCACTGCAGCTCGCCCGTGTCCTCGATGAGGACTAAGCGATCGTGCGGTGCGAGCGTCGCGATCGCGTGGATCACTGCGTTCAACAACGTCGTCTTGCCGCTGCCGGTACCGCCCCCGACCAAGATGTTTTTGCGGTTGACGATCGAGAGCCAGATGAAGTCGAACTGTTCTTGCGTCAGGATGCCGGCAGCAAGGTAGTCCTCCAACGTGAACACGCGCCGCGCCTTGCGGCGAATCGTGAACGCCATGTTCGCGACGACTGGCGGCGCGAGCGCAGAGAAGCGGCTTTGGTCTATCGGCAACTCGCCTTCGAGGCGTGGCTTGTCATAGCCGACCGTTGTGCCCAGCATCGCGGCGACCGTCGAGACAATGCTCTCGGCCTGCGAAGCCGACAGCGTGCCAGCTTGGTACTTCCCGACCCCAAACTTCTCAATCCAGAGCTTGCCGTCTGGGTTGAGCATGATTTCGAGCACTGCATCATCGGCGAGGGCGTCGAGGATAGTGGCCCCAAGCTCGCGCTTCAGTTTCACTATCAGACGCTCTCTTTGTTCTTCGTTCATCGTCTGTACTGCTCCCCTTATCCGTGGTATGTTTATATCACGTTAGCATGGATACTACAAAATGAACAGACCCGATTTCAGTGCTCTTGCCGTCAAGAAACAGGTCGAGGCCATGGGCTGCGAGACCTTCGAGATCGGCATGTTCAACCCGGCCTATCAGGACAAGGCGACGGGCGAAATTGGCGAGCGCATGGAGCTGCGGACGTGGAGCAAAGAGACGCTGCTCAAGGACGAGACCATCGCGCACCTGAAGCTCAAGAACATGCGCGGCTGCAACATCTACATCCGGCCGGCCGGCGAGCATGGGCTGACGTTGATGGACGACCTCAAAGGCTCCACCATCGACCAGATGAAGAAGCTCGGCTTCCAGCCGGCCGCCGTCGTCGAAACGAGTCCTAACAATTTCCAGGCTTGGCTAAAGCACGGCCAAGTGCTAGGCAAGGAAGTTTCGACAGCCGCCGCGCGCCTTTGCGCTGAGAAATTTGAGGGCGATCACGGAAGTGCCGACTGGCGGCACTTCGGCCGACTGGCGGGCTTCACGAACCGCAAGCTCAAGTACCAGATGGAGAGCGGGCACTTTCCGTTCGTGAGGCTTCGCGAGCACACCGGGCATGAGTACGAACAGCGAAAGGAACTCGTACAACAAGCCGAGGATGTCATCGCCAAGGAGCGAGCGGCCGATCAGCAGCGCCGCGTGGCTTGGGAAGGCCGGCCGACGACTGGTGAACGCGCAGGCCTCAAGACGATCGAAGACTTCCGCACAGATGCGAAATACGGCGGCGACAACACGCGCGTGGACTTGGCCTACGCCACTTACGCGGTGTCGCACGGTGTACCATCTCATGAGATCGAAGGTGCGCTTGCGAACCGCGACCTCTCTCACAAGGGATCACCGCGGCGGCAGCAGGAATACATCGACCGGACTATCGCGAAAGCAACCGAACGATCGAGGGGCGGGCTGTCGCGTTGACGTGGTGACAAGACGAGGCCGCCAGGTTGAATATCCTGTCACCATCTGGTATTATTCACCATATAGTGACTTAACCGAAGCAGTCGGCCTTTCGAGCGGGAGCCGCACCATGACCAAGCGCATATTCAACCGATCATTTGCAGAGATTGATGCTCTAGCGAAACAGGCCGTCTCCAAGGCGGTCCAAGATCTTCATGCGCGCGGCATCGCGACCCACCACATGGAAGGCGGCAAGATGGTCGAGACTTCCCCAGATGGTGCCCGCCGTGTTCTTGAGCAGCAGCGCCCGAAGAAGCGAACCGCGGCGGCATGACCCGCGGGGCGGCGGGAGCGGACAGCGATCTTCGTCTAGTCGTTGTTGCAGGGCCGAACGGCTCGGGTAAGTCCACCATCACCGCGCTACACCGAGAACTCAACGATCTACCGTCCGCCTATGTGAACGCGGATGACATCGCGAAAGAGCTTGGCATACCGGCGTATGACGCAGCAGAAGTCGCGAACTTCAAGCGGCACGAGCTGATCGCGAACAAGACGCCCTTTGCCTTCGAGACGGTTCTGAGCCATCCGAGCAAGCTCGCCGTGCTCGACCAGGCCAAGGATGCCGGCTACGACATCACGCTCATGTTCGTCGGCACCGAAGATCCCAGCATCAACCTCCAGCGCGTCAAAGACCGTGTGAAGGCGGGCGGGCACGACGTGCCGGCAGACAAGACGGTCAATCGCTATCACCGCTCGATGGAACTGCTTGCTGCCGCTGTCGAGCGATCGGCGCACACGCTGGTCTACGACAACAGCGGAGCGGCACCGGCTCTTGTAGCGCAGCTAGAGAAAACGAAAGTCGTTGAGCGTGCCGAGCAGATGCCGAAGTGGGTCGATGAATCGCTGCTTTCGACGCTCAAGCAACGCTCCGATGAACTGAAGAAGCTCAAGAACTTCGCGCATACCAACGACCTCACCATGGAGCCGGCTGACACGCGCGGCCAAGTCTACGAGGGGCGCATGCAAGTGCAGACGGACCACTTCATCACGCAAAACGTCGGTGATCGCAAGATGGTGGTCCACGACAAGGCTTTCGTCGGCAAGGATATTCCACCAGGCCAGGCGCTGCGCATCGACTACAGCCAATACAAGCGCGGCGAAAACACACCAGCGATCGCCCACCTGGGGCCATCGCGTGGCAAAGACTTGGGCCGATGAGTGGTGACATCGACGAGCTGGCCAGGCGCGAGGCCTGTCACCAACACATCAGTACCTGGCCTTCCAATACGGGTTGAATAAGTACGGTTCCTCTTCGCGTTCGACGGTGCGCATGATGCCGTGCCCGCAGGCCCTGGCCGAGCCCCCGTCGATGAATAGCGGTGCGTCAATGGCGCTACCGC
>Ga0066699_10000001_pt1 | contig 47107 bp, 64 predicted proteins | sample GraSoiAngelo_148_FD_66455 | JGI IMG/M metagenome (GOLD analysis project Ga0066699, IMG submission 66455) | Grasslands soil microbial communities from the Angelo Coastal Reserve, California, USA - 14_1009_09_20cm | ecosystem: Environmental > Terrestrial > Soil > Grasslands | place: USA... | reverse complement strand
TTCACGGTTACCGTCTGCTGGGATGAGGCGACCTCGTTCTGACAGTGCGTTGCCCATGATGGCCGGCCGCCGCACGGTCCAGCATGGCGACATTCGAATGGCCTACGGACAAACTTACGATCGTCAATAGCGCCCTATCGCAGACCGGGGACAGCCTGGTTTCTGTGGCCGATGACGGCTCGGTTGAATGGCAGACCTGCTCGCCGGCCTATGAGCGCGGGCTGGCCTACGTCACCGAGGCGCATCCGTGGGACTGGGTCACCAACTGGCGCGTGCTGCAGCCGCTTCCCGGGACGCCGATCGACAGCCGCTGGGATACCGCCTATCCGCTGCCGCCCGATCTCGTGCACGTGATCACCGTGCGAATGAACGATGGCCCGTGCGCGTGGGACTTCCTGAACGGGCAGCTGCTCGTCAACGCGCAGGGCGGGCCGCCGCCGCCGTCGGTCCCGACGACGCCTTTCCCGGTCATGATCAAGGGCATCTTCTCGACCAATTCCGACGCGGTGAACGCGACGCCGACGGTGGTCGTGGTGCTGCAACTGTTCGTGATGAGCGGCATCTACCGCGGCATGAAGAAGGATGTCGCCGAGGCGAATAACCTCTGGAAGACGGCGCATGGAATGCTGGCCGAGGCCAAGGCCCGCCATGACATGCAGAAGCCCAAGCGCAAGATTTTCATCTCCCGGATGAATGAAGCGCGGCGCCATCGCCGGCCGGGCTCGCCGACGGTGCGCGGCCTTGGAGGCCCCGACTGGCCCGGGGCGTGAACCATGCCGCGACAGATCCAGGGTTCCCAGTTCGATTTCTCATACGGCGAAGTCGACACCGACCTCAAGCGCCACGATAGCCACCCCGCGCGCAAGGGCGGGCTGCGGCAGATGTCGAATGCGCGCATCCACAATTCCGGAACGATCCAGAACCGGCCCGGCCGATCTGCGCAGTTTCTCGAATCTGGCCGCTTCGAAAAAGTCACGATGTCGCCCGGCAACACGTTCTATCTCGTGTTCAACACGAGCGGGCACGTGAAGGTCTATTCGCTGGCCGGCGTCGTGCTGTTCGATCTGGCCGGGTTCAACTGGATTGCCTCGACGCTTAATCTCATTGTCTGGGGCCAGTTGAAGCTGCAGATTTTCATCACCTATGCCGGCATGCAGCCGCTAGTGATTAGCTGGGATGGCGTGGCGACATGGTCGTCCGCCAACTACAGCGAGGCAATCATCGGCACCGGGCAGAAGCGGACGTTCTTCTATCGCATCTCGCCGCAGAACGTCACGATGAAGCCGAGCGCGACGACGGGAAACATAAATCTGCTGTTCTCCGCGCCGATATTCTCTGCTGGCGTTGTGGGCACGCGGCTTCGGTTTTGCGGACGGCAACTCCTGATCACCGGATTCGGCGGATCAAATGCGCTCAATGCTACCGTGACCGAGCCATTGCCGCCGGGCATGACGCTGACGCTAACGAACGCAAAGGGGAATTTTGCGATCGGCGATGTGGTCCTCGGCTCCGTGACAGGCGCAGAAGGTATCGTCACGGCCTCGCCAACTCAGCAGGGCATAAATTTTACGCTGATCAGCGGAACGTTTCCGATCGGATCCGCCGTGACAGGAGGAACATCTGGCGCAACTGGCGTGGTCATTTCCAATGACGGCATCAATATCGGCATCAGCCTCAGCACCGCCACCGCGTTCATCGTCGGTGAAAATGTCACGGCTCCCGGCGGCAATAGCCTGACCGTGACAGCCGTTTCCCCGATCGTCATGACGGTGCAACTCCTGTCACCCGGTGCCACGCTGCCATTCTTCTCAACCTCCGACACCGTGGCCGGCCAGTCAGGATCGGCCACCATTTCCGCCGTGACCGTGGTTGCCCCGCAGGCCGTCACGGTCTGGGATGACGAGGTGATGAACTCGTTCCGCGGCTGGCCGGAAGCGGTATTCGTCGACCAGTTCCGGCTTGGATTTTGCAATTTTCCCTCGGTCAGGAATGGTATCGGCTGGTCAGCGATCAACTCGCCGAACGACCTCTACGTCGGAGGTCCGACCGTGCCGAGCGGAGCGATCTTCGAATTGGCCCCTGACAAGGTGCAGGTCTATTACGTCGTGCCGGGTCCGGAGAGCTCGGAGTTCGTGTTCTGCGATCACAGGAACTATTACATCAAGATCGACGCTAGCAATCCTCTGAGACCAGGAAGCGTCGGATTTCAGGTGCTGTCTGGCGACGGCGCGGCACGCGTGCAGCCGCGCGTGTCGCAGGATTTTATTTTCTACGTTAATGCAGGCGGCAACAGCGTGATGGCCGTGACCGCTCCGGGCGCCTACTATCGACCATTCAATACAAAAAATATGACCGATTATCATTCGCACCTGTTCAGCAACATCATCGCGCTGGCTGCTCCGAACGCCGACGGCACATTCAATGAGCGCTATATCTATGCGCTGAATGCCGGCGGCAGCATGGCGTGCGGCAAGTACAACGCCAAGGATGGCCAGCTCGCAGATGACATCGGTTGGGGTCCATGGTCCGGCGCGGGCGCCGTGGGCTGGATATCGGCATTTAGCGCGGACGTCATATTCTCGACCACCTATTTCGGAACGAATGTCTGCGAGATTCTAAACGACACGGTGTACATGGATGCATCGTTCTTCGTGAACGCCGCGCCGGCCGCACTCGCGCCGCCCGGCGGCAAGGGGCCGCTGTGGATGTTTCCAAACAGCAGCGTCTACCTGATGGACCAGACCTCGCGCCCGATGGGGGTCTATCAGGTCGACGCCAACGGCTTCATCGTCCCGCAGAACAATGGCGGCGAGAATCTGCTATCTGCATCGCTGGTCGCAGGACAGGTCTGGAGCGGCGCCGCCGAGCCGTTCGCGCCTGTTGCACCGTCCGGGGCTGATCAGCACCAGCGCATGGAGCTGCGGCAATACTCCTACTTTGCCGCCTACGTGATCCACTCCACAGGATTCGTGTTCAATGCGCTGTTCTCAGGCAAGCAGACGCGCCTCGGCAAGAACCCGGGCACGATCGTGAACACGAGGCGCGTGCCAGCCTACAACATGGACGACGACACGACCTTGCCGCCCTACCAGCGTGAGACGATCGAGAAGTGGACGCCGCCTGGCAGTTCCTACGATCCGCGCTGCGCTGTGACGTGGGACACGCCGGGGCCAATCCAGATACTCGAATTTGCCTTGGAAATCACGATATGACCGGAGCCACATAATGGCAGCATCAGGAAGCGGAGGAGGCAGCGCGGCGGGCGGCAACTCGCTGATGTCGATCGGACTGTCGGCCTATTCGACCATCCTGCAGAGCGAGGGCGTTGCGAGCGCGGACGAATTTCAGGCGAGCAAACTGGAGAGCGCCGCGACCTATGGCGAATTGAAGGCCGTGCAGACCGGCGGCCAGATGACGCGCCAGCTCAACCAGACGCTTGGCAACATCGAGGCGGTGCGCGCCGCCGCCCATGCCGACCCCAACTCGCCGACGGGGGCGGCCTTCCGCGATGACCAGGAAGCGCAAGGCGTCCAGCAGCGAACGACGACCGTCGACAGCATCCTGGCGCAGGCCACGCAGGACCGCAATGACGCGGCCTATTACAAGCAGGCGGCGAGCGATGCGCTGTTTGCCGGCGACATCTCGGCCGCGGCCGGCATCGCTAAGGGCATTGCAGGGCTCGCGATCCCCGGGGGGTTCTGATGGTTGAACTCGCGACGGTCCCTGATCGCATCGTCACGTCGACCGCGCCGCAGTCCTCTGTCTCGCGATCTGACATCATTGGCAATTCGAACCTGATGGCGAAGGCGATTGGCGACGTCGCGGATGCGCAGATGGAGATCGCGACACGGCAGGCCAAGGAACAGGCCGCCAATGATCTGCAAAAGCAGAAGGTTACTCTGAATGAGGACGGCTCGGTCTCGGTCGTCAACCCGGCCAACTCGCTGATCTTCGGCCGCGCCGGCGAGCAGTATCACGCGGCGGTGCAGGCCGGCACGATCGCGCAGCACAGCAACGTCATCTCGCAAGAGATGAACGACCTGCATCAGAAATACCCGACCGATCCGGCTGCATTCAACACGGCCGCGGATTCGTGGAAGGCGAAATATCTGCAGGACCATGGCGGGGGCCAGGTCGGGCTTGCGATCCAGCAGCAGGCCGACCAGACCCAGACCCAGCACGCGAACGCGATCACGAACACTGCCGGCACCAACGACCTGAAGCAGCAGGACTCGGCGCTCTCGGCCAACCAGACATCGGCGCGCAACGACGTGATGGCGATGCTGCGCGGCGGCGCAGACGTCAACGATCCGGCGGTGCAGGGCAAGATTGCGCAGTTTGACGCGACCACCGAGGCCCGCGCCAACAATCCGCTGTTCGCCTATTCGAAGGAGCAGGCGCAGCTTGACCGCGACACGTTCCATAGCGAGGCTGCGGCTAGCCGGCTGCTGTACAATGTCAACAAGATCTACAAGGACCCTGGCGAGAACGGCGGCAAGAACAACGCCCTCGTCGCGGCGCAGGACATCCTCACCAATCCGAACTACAAGCTGAGCGAGCAGCAGCGCGAGCAGTTCTATCACAAGGCCGTCGGCGAGATCAGGGCCAACGAGGCGATCCGCAAGCAGGACATCGGCGAGGCGCGCGCCGCCTACAGCGAATTGTCGCTGCGCAGCGCGGCCGGCGCACGGATCGAGAGCGACGAGGTCGAGCAGGTTGCGGGCGCGTTCCGGGCGGCCGGCGATCCCGGCGGTGCCGCACGGGTCTACTCGGCCTTCATCCGCAAGCCGCTGAATGACGACTTCGGGCGCCAGCCGCTGTCCGCGCAGACCCAGCAATTGACCGCGCTGCAGGGTGCCAACGCCGCTGCGGCCGCGCATGCCTTCTTCATCCAGAAAGGATACACGCCGGAGCAGTCCGCCGGCATCGTCGGAAACCTCGTGCATGAAAGCGGCATGAACCCTGCCGCGCTGGGCGACGCCAGGACATCCGGCGGCCTGGCGCAATTCCACAATGAGCGGCTGACCTCGCTGCGCCAGTACGCGCAGTCGGTGGGCAAGCCCGCGACAGACTTCCAGACCCAGCTCGAGTTCATCGACAAGGAGTTGCACGGTAACGAGAGCGCCACGCTGGCGAAGCTGCAGGGCGCCAAGACCCCGGAGGAGGCCGCCACAGCCTTCATCCATTACGAGCGGCCGCAGGGCTACACGCCGGAGAACCCGGCTGGGGGGCTCGGCTATCAGAGCCGTCTCGCCATGGCGCGCGCCGTGTTCAACGGCAAGCCGGCCGATGCCAGCATGGGTCCGGCCGGCAGCGCGTGGCTCGCCGCCAATCGCCGCAGCCAGGTCGACGACACTGCCGCCGCGCAGTGGAAGACCGTGATGTCGGATTACACCAAGGAGCAGACCCGGCCATCGCTGCAACAGGTCAACGACATCGTGCAGGCCGCGCGCGCCACTGGCAATGCGGCACTGCTCGATACCATCGCTTCCGACGCGCAGCGCATGGACCTGTCGGGCGAGTTCTCGCACATGTCGCTGCCGCAGCAGCATGCCCAGATCGCCGCGCTGCAGGCCGCCGGCGAGACCGGAAACCTGACGCCGGCGCTGGCCGCGACAATGAAGGATCTGCAGCAGCGCAACCAGACCATTACCAAGGGACTCACCGACAACCCGATCTCGACTGCGGCGACTAACCTGCCGGATAAGATCAAGGTGCCGCCGCCGCTCGACTTCAGCAACGACCAGAACCTCGCGGCAGGCATGGCGGCGCGTGGTAAGATCGCGCAGGCGGCCCGGAACAACTGGGACACGCCGCCGCTATCCGCGCTCGACGCGCCAGAGGTGCAGCAGGTGCAATCCCTGCTCGCCAACCCCGACCCGGCCGTCAAGGGCCGGGTGTTCAATGCGCTGTCGGCGCTGCCGGAAGACGTCCGCAACGCGACACTGGCGAAGATTGGTGGCGGCCGCCCCGACCTGATGGTGAGCGTGGCCGCCGGCAGCATGATGAGCAACGCGCCGGACGTGGGCGCCAGCATCATCCGCGGGCAGGCGGCGATCGCGGCTGACAAAGGCTATCTGCCGGAAAAGGGCGGTGAGGCCACCGCGTTCGACCAGAAGTTCAACGAGCGCCTGCCGGCCTCGACCTTCGGGCTGGCGGCGCGCACCGACCCAAGCGGCCAGTACGCCGTGGCACAGGGGCTGGTCAAGGCGCGCTACGCCGACCTGTCCGCGCAGTCCGCCGACACTAGCGGAAAGCTGAATCAGGACCGTCTCAACCAGGCTGTGGACGATGTCACCGGCGGCGTGCTCGACCACAACGGCGACAAGCTGATCGCCCCGGTGCGCGGCATGCCGCAGGGCATCTTTGACCGCACCATGGCCGGGATCACGGACGCCGATCTGGGGCACGGCGACCGTCCGAACAATCTTACGGCGGCCGATGCAGCATTGAACCTGACGCCGCAAGAACGTGCACTATACCAGCGACATCTCTCGAATCTTTATGGACCCGGCGGCGTAACGAACGAAAACGGCAGCCGTTCGACCCTATTCCAGACCTCATTTGAGCAGGATGGCAAGACCTATAACGTGCCGACCGTCTACGATGGCAAAATCGTTCCGCCGCGCGAGGCGATCGACCGCGCCGTGAAAGAAGGGCTCGACAAGTTTCCGTCCTACGGATCGGAGGCCGAGGCCGAGGCACGCTATGACAAGATGCACGCCTTCATGGAGAAGGACACCGAGCAATACGGCAAAGGTAATCCCGCAGCCGTGACAACTCTGAACGGTGAGAAGGTCGACGCGAACTATCTGCGCGACCATGCCACGCTGGAGAGCGTCGGCGACGGGCGGTATTATGTGAAGCTTGGCAAAGACCCGCTGAAGCCCGTCTATGCCTATCAGGGTGCGAATAGCGAGGCGCCGCAGAAGTTCATGCTCGACCTGCGGGGCCGACCGCTCGGCGTGGTGCCGCCGGCGCAGCCAGTGGTGCAGCCGTGAGTTTCCTCGACCTCTACGAGGGCGATCAGGCGCAGGCCGCCAAGATGCAGCCGGGCGAAGGCACGCGACTGCCGTCCGGTTTCAAGGAGAATTTCAACGCGGCATGGAGCGATGGCCGGCTGTTCGGCCAGTCGATCGCCTCCTACAATGCTCGCAACAGCGCGATCGCCGATTACGCCGATGAGGTTCGGCGCGCGACCGGCGCGGACCTCTCCGAGCAGCTCTACCCGAACGGCGGGGAGGGCGGTGCGCAGCCGGACTATGACGCGGTCAATGCCAAGGTTGCCGCGCTGAAGCAGAAAAACCCGGCGCTATCAATCGCGCCGCTGTCCGACGCCGAGATCGACCAGCGCGCGCTCGCCAAGGCCCAGGCCGCGCACCGGACCTATGAGACGCTGCAGGCCGGCGAGAAGGGGCCCGGCGGCTCGGTCGGAACGTTCCTCGGCGGCGCGGCGGCGTCGGCTGCCGATCCCGTTAATCTCGTCGGCCTCGCGGTCGCGCCAGAGGCAAGCGGTATCGGAATCCTGTCTACGGCGCTGCGCTGGGGCGCGATTGCCGGCGTGTCGCAGGCCGCGATCGAGGGCGCGAGCAACCAGTTCAAGGAGCAGGTGCAGCCCGGCTATACCGAGAGCGGCGAGCCCGTCAGCAATGTCGCCGGCGCCTTCGTCAGCGGCGCGGTGCTCGGCGGGACCACCAAGGCGCTCGGCAACGCCTGGACCCGGGTCAAAACCGGCGCGTGGCCGACCTCGGTGCGCGATGCCGGCAACGTGATCGAGAGCGCGGCGCATACGGCGCAGACCAACCCGTTCCCCGGCGCCGAAGGCGAGATCGCGCACCACGAAGCGCTGGTCAAGACCATCGACGACATCCTGGCCGGCCGTCCGGTCGACGTGAGCGCGCAAATCACGCCGGAGTTCCTGGAGCGGTCGCGGGCGCTGGTCGACCGTCTTCAGACAGAGCAACCGTTTGCATTACCAGTTATCAACAGGCGTGCGCTGGATCTAGCCGTCGAGCAGGACAGGCTTGCGACGCGGGACGCGGAGCTTGCCTCGACGCTGGAGAAACTGCCGCCTGGCGACATCTCCGCCGCGGAGGCCGAGCGCGCGTCCATCGCCAGCCGGCTGCAGGACATCACCGACGAGCACACCCGGCTACAGGCGGATCAGGCGCTGCTTGGCATGAAGCTGCCGCCGCTCGGTCAGCGCGAGCGCATCCCGACCGGGCCGAAGGGGCAGTTTGAATTTGACCTGCAGCCGCAGGCAGCGGAAGAGGCGCCCAAGCCCACGCCGGCTGAGATCGCCGCCGCGCCGCAACCGCCCTTGCAGACCCCGGAGGAAATGGCCAAGACCCTGACCGCTCCCGACCACCAGGACGCGATCCGGGCCGATATCGACCGGGCGCGCGCCATGGGCGACGTGCAGGTCCCCGGCGTCGACGAGAACGGGAACCACACCATGATCGGCGTCGATAAGGCGATGGACGAGGTCGACGCCTACAAGGCGGCGGCCGAGCAGATTCAGGCGTGCGCCAATCCCGCCCAGGAGGCAGCAGAGTAATGGCGAGCGTGGCGGAATGCGTGGAGAAAATGGTTGTTGCCGGCCAGATCAGCCGTGCCATTGCCGACGAGGCGCTGGAGACCTTCAAGCGCAGCAAGGCCGAATATTCCTACGCGCGCGGGCCGGCGAGCGCGGACGCAGCCGCCGCCCAGGTCGCAGCCAAGAAGATGGCCGACAAGGCGGCCGAGAAGCAGATCGCGATCGCGGCCAGCGTCAAGACCTGGCAGGCGCTGGAAGCCAGGGTCGACACCGCGAAGAACGTCAACGAGGCTGTCATGGCGACGCTGACCAAGACGGCGCGCGGTAGCGACGTGCGGGGCGAGAACATCGATTATAAGGGAAAGGCTGTCAAGGACTGGCTGTTCGGCATGCTCGGCCCACGGATCGAGGAGTTCAAGCCAGGCTTCTTCCCCGCCGCGCAGAAGATCGCCAGCGCTGCCAACTTCATCAAGGAGAGGTTCGGCGTCAACACCGGCGATACCCTCGCCAAGGCCGTCTCGGACGGGTTCGGCAAGGTGATCGACGAGGGCTCGGCGCGGGCCAAGGCCGCCGGCAAGATCTTCAACGAGCTCGAAGACTGGCGGCTGCCGCAGCATTGGGCGCCATCCCGCGTCGCACAATTCTCACAGGACGAGTATGTCCGCGACCATCTCAACGAGATCGCGAGCGGCGGCCTGAAGCTGTTCGACAAGGAGACCAACCGCTACGCGCTGGCGCCTGACTATTCCGAGATGCTGAAGAAGGCATGGTCGGACATCCGCACCCAGGGCGGCGATGACGGGCCGTTCTCCAAGAACATGAGGACATTCCAGTTCCAGCCGGGGCAGGCCGGAGCCGATTCCTGGCTGAAGCTGCAGGGCAAATACGGTGTCGGCAACGAGATCATCGGAGCGGTAGACCAGCACCTCAACAACATGGCGCGCACCATCGCGATGCACGAGATCTACGGCCCGAATCCCGACGCGACCTTCACCGCGCTGATGCGCAAGGTGAACGAGGGGCCGGGCTCCAGCCTGGCGCGCGGCGCCCGCTGGCTCGATTCACCGCGGGCGCTGCAGCTCACCTACGATAACCTCGCCGGCCGCGGTAATCCGATCGCCAACGAGTTCTGGGCGCGGTTCTGGTCCGGCGCGCGCGAGGTCGTCGGCGTCGCCTCGCTGCGCAACCTGCCGATCACGATCATCCCCGGCGACACGGCGATGTCCATGCTGTCGGCCAATTTCAACGGCATGTCCGGCCTCAACATCCTGTCCCACGTCTTCGACGGCAAGATGACCCGCGAGGTGGCGCAGCATCTGGAGGTATCCGCGAATGGATACGGCGAGTTCGTCAACAATGCTGTCCGGAAATACGAGGACCAGATCAACGTCTCCGGGCTGGTCCGCAAGGTCTCGCGGCAGATCGTGAAGGCAACCGGGGCTGACTGGTGGACCCAGAACGGCCGGCTCGGGGCGCAAATCTCCTATCTCAACTCGCTGCAGGGCGCCGCCGGGACGAAATTCGCCGATCTCGATCCCGCGCTGCGGGACAACTTCCTGGCTCGCTACGGCTTCACCGCGCAGGACTGGGACAAGATGCGCGGGCAGGCACCATGGGTGGCGCGTAACGGCGCCAAATACATGGACGTCACCCAGATGGACCGGCCGATCGCCGAACGGCTGATGGCGGCCATCAAGGAGCAATCCGCTTTCGCCTTCCACCAGCCGGACGCCCGGACCCAAGCCATCATGCGCGGCGGCGCGCAGGCCGGCTCGGTCGGCGGCGAACTCCAGATGATGCTCGGCCAGTACAAGCAGTTCACCATGGAGCGCCTGACCACCCACCTGATGCGGGTGTTCACGGACGGCCCGATCGAGAACCGGGTCTCGCGCGGGCTGGCCTTCGCCATCCTGTCCACGGCCGCCGGCGCGGTGTCGCTACAGGCGGCCGCCGTGGTGGCCGGCAAGGATCCGCTGGACATGAAAAGCCCGAAATTCTGGACCGAGGCATTTGTCCGCGGCGGCGCCGGCGGCATCTATGGCGACGTGCTCGGAGCGGCGACCCGTGGCGCACGCGACGCCTCCAGCATGATCGGGCAGATCGCTGGGCCGATCCCGGGCATGGCGGCCGACATCTTCACGGCCGCGACGCAGCCGCTGCGGGCGGCGCTGGACGAGACCGGCAAGCCGATCAGCGACAACCTCGGCAAGCAGGCGGTGCAGGCCGTGCAGCGGCATTCCCCAAGTGTTTGGTATACAAAGTTAGCGGTTGACCGTATGATGTGGGATAAATTACAAGTTCTAGTCGATCCAAATTATCGCGCAAGCTTCAGAAGAATGGAGCAAAACGCAAAAAAACAAGGCTCTGGATTTTGGTGGGGTCCGGGCACATCAAGCCCGGATCGCTTCCCGAATCTTGGGACTGCAATCGGAAGGTGACATGTCTAATTCGAATGGGCGGCCGGTATCTATAATGCTAGGCACTAGGTATGGACGCCTAGTCTTGCTTGAGCGCGGCAAAGGGGAAAATGCAAAATGGCTTTGCGCCTGCGATTGCGGAAATACCAAATTGATCTATGCGAACAATGTACGGACCGGTAAGACGCAAAGCTGCGGATGCTTGCACGCAGAGACGATGCGAGAAATGTGCACTACACATGGCGACACCGTGGGCCGTATTAGGACGCCTGAGTACGAAGCGTGGTCTGGAATGTCCAAGAGATGTTACAATGTAAAAACAAAGGCTTACTCATATTATGGCGGCCGCGGAATAACCGTTTGCGATCGATGGCGAAACAGCTTTGAGGATTTTTTGGCAGACGTTGGCCGCAAACCCACGCCAGCTCATACGCTTGATCGCATCAATAGTGACGGCAATTATGAGCCGGGAAATGTTCGCTGGGCTACTCGTCGGGTGCAGCGCATAAATCAGCGGCGGATGACGACTGCCTAAGCCTTCGGTGCGTCGCCCTGAGCCTGCCGTGGGGCCATCCTGCGGGGCATGCGAACGCTCCGAAATGCCGTCATCGCCCTTGTATTCACCGCCGGCCCCGCGCTGGCGCAGTCGCCTCCGTTTACGTATCCTGCTACGATCGGCACCTCCTCGGTCACGATCCTCGCCGCGAATCCGGCGCGCAAGAAGCTAATTTTCCACAACCCGAACGACACGGCAAAGATCGCTGTCTGCCCGGTCGGCCCGAATCGCGCGCCCGGATCGAGCCAAAGCCTGATCGTGGCCGTCATCAATGGCGCGGGATGCCTCACATTGTTGCCCTACCAGACCCAGGAGATCAGCGGCAGCACCGCGAGCGGCCCGCAACAGCAGATGGGTTCAGCATGGGTCGGAATCGCCAGCGCCGGTGGCTCGGCCATTTCAATTTTCGAGTTTGAATAATGATCCGCCGTCTCGCACTCGCCGGGCTGATCGCGCTCTTTCCCGCAATCGCCTCGGCGCAGGTCGCATTCATTGCCCCAACTCCACCGCCGGGCGACAACAGCGACAAGATCGCCAATACCCAATGGGTCAATCAATTCTTGGGTGGTAGCTTGCCGCTGGCGAACGGTCAACTCTTCATTGGCTCGGCTGGCGGCGTGGCAACACCGCAGACGCCATCAGGCGATTGGACGATCAGCAACGCGGGAGCTGCGACGCTCGCGACGGTCAACGCCAACGTCGGGACCTTCGGTTCTGCAACGACGTGCATCACGACAACCCAGAATGCCAAGGGGCTCACTACTGCGCTCTCGGCCGCGACGTGCACTCCGGCGATCGGTAGCATCACGGGCCTCGGAACTGGAATCGCGACGGCGCTCGGCGTCAACACTGGCTCGGCCGGGGCACCTGTTTTGTTCAATAGTGCGCTAGGAACGCCGTCTTCCGGCGTCGGCACCAACTTAACAGCCTTAAGTGCAACCAATGTCACGAGCGGAAATCTTCCGGATGCGCAGATGCCGAACACGGCGTGGAGCGCGTTTACACCGTCATTGACGTGCGGGACGGCGACGTTCACCACCAACTCTGCGCGGTTCAAGACATGGGGCAAGGTCACTCACATTCAGATCGACTTCACTATTACCGCGATTGGAACCTGCACCACCCCAGTTCAATTCACGCTGCCGAACACGCCTAACTCGAGTGGGTCGATGTCCGGGCAAGAAATCGCTGTGACGGCCAAAGGAGCGGACTGTTTCATCCAAAGCGGATCAACCACTACCGGCTGCCGGATGGCCGACAATGCTAATTGGCTGGTCAATTACCGATTGGCTGCGAGCGGCATCTACGAAAACCAATAAAGCTGTCGGTGCGTCGTGGCCGCGCGGTATTTAGAACATCTTGCGCGACATGAGCATCATGCGCCGCACTATCCTCGCCTTCGCCCTGGCCTCTGGGCTCGCCCCGGCCTTTGCACAGACCCCGCCGCCCGTGCCGGCGCTACCGGATGCCGAGCGGCGCACCGCCTATAGCATCTCGGCCTCGACCTGCGCTTGTGCGGTAGGCTTCCAGCTTTACGGCGACTCCACCGATTACGGCAATTGGATCGAGGTCTTCGTCAACGGCGTCTTTGTCCCCTCGGCGAGTTACTCGATTACGAGCCCGACCGGCCCGCTGGCGACGATCGCGCGTCCGATCACGGACGCGATACTGACCTTCAACACGGCGCAGACCGGAACGGTACAGATCGTCGGCGCGCGCCGCCCGCGGCGGACCTCGCAGTTCCAGGAAAGCCAGCCGGTCCCGACCCGGAATTTCAATCAGACGTTCTCCGACATCATCGCGACGCAGCGCGAGCTCTGGGACAAGACCAATGATATCACCGGCCGCGGCGTCTTTGCGCCGCCCGGCGAGACGCTGTTACTGCTGCCGGCCGCAGCCAACCGGAAAAATCAGGGTGCGTGCTTCGACAACAGCGGAAATCTTGTGCCGTGCGTATCGGTGCCGTCCTCGACATTCAGCGCGGGTACCGGCGTCACGTTCACCGGAACAAATCCAACTGTCATCTCGTTAACGCCTCTCCCTACGACATCCCGCGGTCTCCTCAACGCCAACACGACGCATTTTGTCCGCACTGTTCCAGTCGCGGTCACGATTTCCAACGCATCGCCCGCAGTGATCACACAGGCGGCGCACGGCTATTCCGCCGGGCAGCTCGTCACCCCCAACTCGACAGCGTCGCTTCCGGCTGGCCTGACTGCCGGAACGATCTATTGTGTGCTCGCTGCCGGGCTCACGACCAATGCCTACGAGGTCGGCGCGACATGTGGTGGCGCTGCAATTAACACATCCAGCGCGGGTTCTGGGACATTCACCATCCAGGCCGGCAATGATGTAACTGGCGACGGTTCGGCGCAGACTCCCACCAAGGCGTTCATGACGCTACAGGGCGCTGTGAACTACGTCGGACAGAACATCGATCTCGGCAACTTCGTCGACACCATCCAGGCCGCATGCGCTGGTGGCGGCGGCGTGGCTCTATACGCACAAGGGGTGATCGTCGGCTCGGCGTTCACGGGCGGCGGCAACAAATCCCTGTTGACCCCGCAGGTCATCATTCAGGGCGACACCTCGACGCCGACAAACTGCCAGATTACCCCGGCATCCATGACCGTGGCGGCAGCGGTCGTCGCGATCGAGAACTACGCCAACGTGCTGGTTCAGGGTTTTGCGATCAATCCGAACATTCTCAACGAGTACGGCATCTTTGCCGATACCCACGCGAATGTCTGGATCAGCAATTTGAATTTCAACGGCGCCACCACCGGCGCCAACATCCCCCACATCGGCGCCCGCGTCTGGGGCGGCGTATTCTGCAACGGCCCGTACACGATATCCGCCGGCGCCAATCTGCACTGGTATGCTCAGGAACACGGGTTTATCGAATGTGCCGGCGTCACCATCACCCTGGCCGGTACTCCGGCTTGGGGCGGCGTATTCGCTTTCGCCGATGCGATGGGATCAATCAATGCGGCGGGCGATACCTTCAGCGGTGCAGCTACGGGCGGCAGGTATCTCGTCCAGGGCATGAGCTACATCAACACTAACGGTGCCGGAGTAACCTTCTTCCCCGGCAACGCTGGGGGCACCCCGGCCACTGCCGACACCTTCGTCAGCACCGGTTCGAACTGCTGCGGGCAGTATCATTGAGTGAGCGGGTGCAGGTTCGCCGGGGAACATCTCAAGAAATATAATCATGGCCCCGCCCTCCAAATTTCGTCGAGCCTAACACCGCAACTCCAGCGCAATCAACCTGGCGGCGCTGGCGCAAACTATTTCCAGGGGAACAGCGCCGGTACCGCATCGACCGGCGGCATATATCAGTAGCGGCACTCGCCTGCGACCACGAAGACACGGCCGAAGCAGAGCGACTGCGGTGCGGGATGCGCGCTGGTGACGATCGCGCTGCTGACAGCGAGGATGACCAGGATTCCAATCCAGTCGCGCATTTGAATACCCTACCCGTAAAACGACGGGACTATAGGCGCTCAACCTCTGCGGAATCAACCAAGATGCGGTGCGTTGCCGCAAGATCACACCCTGTCATGGTCTCCCGGCCATGGCGGAAATCCTGCAAAATCTACTCGCGAAGTCGGATTTGCTGATCGTTTTCATCGGCATGGCCGTCCTGCAATGGTACGCCCTGTCGACGGTCCGAGGCGCCAATACCGAGAACCTGTCGCTAACCCAGATGCTGGCGCAGTTGCTGGCCGGCCGGGTGCCGGAGCCGCCCGCCAAGCCATCCCCGCCGACGACAATCCCGGTCCCGCCGCCACCGCCGCCTCCCGCGCCGTCAGGCCCATTTGCGGGAGCTCCGGCCTGGTTTCAGGGCGCGCTGCACGAGATCGGCTTCCACGAGACCGGCAACAACCAGGGGATCGAGCGCTACATCGCCCTTGCTCACACCGGTGCGCAGGGTGATCCCTGGTGTGCGATCTTCGCCAACGCCATGCTGGAGCAGGCCGGCGTCCCCGGCACGCGCTCGCCGTCCTCCCAGTCCTTCCGGACCAATCCGAACTTTGTTCAACTCTCCGCGCCGGCCCTCGGCTGCCTCGTGGTGTTCTGGCGCATCTCGCAGGGCAGCGGACAGGGCCATGTCGGCTTCTACCGCGGCGAGGATGCCAGCAGCGTCTGGACGCTCGGCGGCAACGAGAACGACATGGTGCAGATCGAGGCGCTGCCCAAGTCGAGCGAGACATTCGGGCTGATCGGCTACTGGTGGCCCAAGGGCGTCCCGCTGCCGTCAGGCGGCCCCGTGATGATGCCGGCCGGATCGCCTATCCATGTGCAGACCCCGCCCGCCAGCGTCCCGGCGCCTTCGCCTGGCACGGCAGGCGGCATTCAGAGCGGCATCACGGCGACCGTGTTCGGCGGCCAGAAGTCGGCCTACGGGCCTCCCATCGACGACAGCAAGCCCGGCGTGGCGCTGCCGTTCCGCTTCACCGGCACTCGGCCGCAGGTCCGCGTCACCGGCAAGAGCAGCCGGCAATCGGTCGTCTGCGACATTGTGGACGTCGGCCCATGGAACATCGACGACCCCTATTGGACGACGGGCGCACGGCCGCAGGCTGAGAGCGGGACCGACCTGATGAACCCGCCGCGTCACACCAACAAGGCTGGCATCGACCTGACGGTCGCGGCGGCGAAGGCGATCCAGATCGACGGCAAAGGGCTGGTCGACTGGCAGTTTGTGCAAACCCAAAACGTAGCTTGAAGGAGAATATGATGACTATCGCAACTGTCGCAGGCCAGGCCGAGACCGTGATCGAAAACGTGATGAAGGTCGAGCCGACCGTCGCCACGATCGCCGGGATGTTCATCCCCGGCGCAGCTCCCATCGCCGCCATGGTGCAGCCGATGGTGCTTGCCGCTGCGCCGTTTGTCGAGCAGGCCCTGAAGGATCTCGCCGCCGGCAACAACGGCAACTTCATGGAGTCGTTTATCCAGTTGCTTCAGCATCTTTCACCGGCGCATCACAACTCGCCGATTTTGTCGCTCACGCCTCTCCCTGCTGCCAATCCGTCGCAATCCGAAAGCGCGTAGAACCGTGGTGGATGTCCTTGCCGATATCGAACGGTTGATCACCGCTGTTGCCGCTTTAGGGGCGGTGATCGTGGGCGTCCTCAATTCGAGTAAGATTCACAAAGTCTACATATCTATCAACAGCCGCATGGATCAATTGCTGATAGCGCATGGTGATGCGTCCAAGGCTGAAGGCGTTGAGCAAGGTCGCAAGGACAGGACGCCATGATCACGATCCGCTTCGTGTCCCACCCCGGTGTCTTCAACTGGGGCACGGCGCGGTTTCAGAACGGCTTCTGGCCGGATCACGTCGATGCCGTGCTCCCAGACGGCAGAATGCTTGGCGCGCATGCCGATGGCGTGCAGATATTGCCAGCAGATTATGATACAGGGAGATTTGTCAAGGAACTGCGCATCCCTATCATCGCGTATGATTTCCAGGCAAAGAAGTTCTACGACTTCCTGATGGCTCAGGTTGGCAAGCCCTATGACGGCTGGTCGATGGTCGCCTTCGCATTCGAGCGCGACTGGCAACTGCCGAACTCCTGGTTTTGCAGCGAGCTGATCGCGGCGGCTCTCGCCGAGTGCGGGATATTCCCGCATCACCTTGCAATCGGTTTCAATCGCATTACGCTGCGCGATCTGATGCTACTCATAAGCACGATCACCGAGACCGGTAATGGCTGAATTTGGACTGTTCGAAATACACATTCAGCTACTGGTCTACGGGCTAATGGGCGGCGTCGTCCGTGTCTTCTTTACGAGGAAGGCCACGCCGCGCGAGATCATCGGATATATTGTTGTCGGTGGATTCGCAGCGAACTTTTTTGCGCCGCCTTTGTTGATGATACTGACGCGCCTGCCGGAACTGATGATGCAGTTCGCGCCGTGGCCGCTGGCCTTCGTGATCGGAATGGGCGGCCTCAGGATCTGCAAGCAAGCCGATCACCTTCTATCCGTGACGCTGAAACATCTGGAAAGAATGAAGGAATGAGTATTCCAGCGGCAATGTACGTCGTCATCGCGATCTTTGGGGTTCTCCTGTTGGCGTTCGTCGGAGCGCAAGCAGATGCGGACAGCGCCCTCAAAAGGCTGGAGCCTCGCCGGCTTAGGCTGGCTCGAAAGGTTTCGTTTACGGTCTCCGAGCTATTCCTGCTGGCGACGGTGCTGGTCCAGATCAGGGGATGGCCGTTCGATCCGCTGTTCATCGCGATCGGCAATATCGCAACGGGAATGATGATCCTTGGCGTGAATGCGGCGTCGCTCAATTCGAGGCAGCCTCCGCAAGACCAGAACGGATTGCATATCTCCCTATTGCCGGCGCCGGTCGTCAACCTGTGGACGCCGCTCCGGGCCTTCATATCGATATTCAGGCGGCATTGATGAGGATGGCGCTAGGCATCGTGCTGCTGCTCGCTGGAGCTTTCGTCGCCACCCAGAACACTGGCAGCAGGATCGCAGGGCCTCTCGCGGTGGTAGGAGCGATTCTGCTGCTGAGTTAGGGCGCTACTAACAGGTTTGGTCGTGGGTGATAGAGCTGGTGGTCAGTTATTTCCCCGCTGGGACCACTCCACGAGACCGCATCGGCGGTTTCCATGCATTCCTGCATTTCATCAGTCGTAATTAGTGCGGGGCCAGATGTCGCCAGGACTCTATCATTGGCGACCGACGACCAAACCTGTTGTACTCCTCTCTTAAGAGCGCCGAACGGCATGATCAACGAGGATTAGAACCACCATTCCGATTCCAATCCCAATGGAAAATCCAGCCATAAACTCACCCATTTCCGCGCTCTCCATTCGAAAATGAGGGTCTAGGCCGAGCCTTGAACGGGTTGGCAGCGTGCCATTCTCGATAGGCCGGCAATAAGCGTTCCCGCAAATAGTTGACGCTGGGTTCTTTGCCCTTACGGATGCGGGCGAAGCTATCCAGAATCAGGAACATCTCGTAAGCTTCCTCATCATCAAAGGTGATCTGCATTTCTCGTCCTAGCTTCCTACTGATCAGTGGCTAAAAACCCAACGCAGGAACAGCACCCAGATCACGCCTAGAAACGCGAACCATGCGATGATCTCGATGATTGTGAGCGCAGGCATCTCTCGCTCCTATGCCAGCAGCGCTATCGACGCGATATGGCTAGTTTGCGAGCGCCGCATAAAGCGGTTCTTCTTGAATTTTGTACTGGCGCGCGCTGTCCATTGCTTCAAGCAGATCGCGTTCTTCCTCGGCCCGCTGCCGATCAGAATGCACCCTTGCGACGCCATAGCCAGATTTATCAGACCATACCCACAATATCACATATACGGTCACATCGACGTGTTTGCTCATTTTCCGTCCTTGCGTTGTCTTGCCGTTAGCTCTGTGCCGCCCTCGGCGGCTTTCCCAATTCCGATGACTGACATCAGTCAGCGATTTCGACTGATGCTTCTAAGGCGCTCGTTCTGTCCTCAATGCTTCGATCTGTCGAAGCATGAATGCGATTTTCGGTAGGTCGGTCATTGTGGTCTCCAAATCGTTATAACGCTGGCAAAGAAGCCGGAAGCTCTGTATGGGCCGTCCGTCAGGAAACGAACTCGGCCCCGGATATAACGGACCTCAGCGCGGCCATCGACATCATCGTGCCACCACGCCAGGTCGGTGGACGCGGGCAGGAGGCCGACTACCAGCGTGCCGGCTTCCTGCTCGAGTCGGGCCTTGCGCGTCCAGGCGTAGACTTCGCGGCCATAGGGCGGGTTCATGAACACCCGGTGCCTGGCCCAACTCTGCTCGAGGCCATTCTCGGCTTCGGTAAAGAAGGTAGCGCATTTGGCCGTCCGAGGCGTTGCGCAGGGATCTAGGGTGAAATCGAACTCCTGGTGCAGCGGCCCAAAGACTTCTGGAGGCGTCTCCCAATGACGACCATTGCCGTTGTAGCGGCCATTGTTCTTCGCTCGGACACCCCCGAGAACTGCCGGGTTATCACTGGCCGCTATGGTCCGTCGCAAGTCCATCTTCCTCTTGCCGCCAGGGGCGGCCCTCTCGATTCCACTGACTGATGCCAGTCAACAATTTCAACGGCGATCGACTAACGACCCTGCAGCGCGGTCTCAAGCTGAGCCATCTGCCATTTGATGCTGCCGGCCAGCGTCTGGCTCTCATGGGTGGCCCATGCCGGCCTGACGTATCCGGGCAGGTTCCGTAACTGGCTGATCAGGGTTGTGCAGTGCCTGCCGACCACGCTGTCGGCGCCGCGCTTCTCGCAGAGAGCACGGAGCGCACCGATGGCAGCGCGAACGTTCGGCGAACATGCGTTTGCCAATGGCTTGTCAATTTTCAAATCTGTTCTGTCCATGTTCACTCCTTTTTGGCCCTGATATGCCGGCGATTTGTAGGAAAGTTCAATGATTTCAAAGTTGGTGATGGAATAGAAATTCCCCCCGGACGGGTCTTTTATTCATCATAACCTCTTGTTTTTGCTAACGTCAGGCTCAGAGTTTGCCTGTGGTTTGTCAAAAAGCTGGTTGGTCAACTTGGCGTCTTGGATCGCATGCGCATAGGTCGAAAGCACCTGATGGGGTGATTCCCAGCCGCCGAGCTTCGCCACGGTGACCACATCGATGCCGTCTTGGAGCAGAGTGGTTGCGAATCCGTGGCGGCAGCTATGGAAGGTCAGGCGAGCGAACCCGGCCTCTCCAGCGGCCTTTGCGGCCTTCTCAATGACCGCGTCCCAGGAACGCCGCAGGGATGACTCAGGGCGGCCAAAGGGCGCCTTGTCACGCGGCAGGTTGGCAAGCGCGACCAGTAGCCGGTTCGGCATGTGGGGCAGCCGTTGGCGCTTGGTCTTGGTCTGCCGGAGCAGGATCGAGCACTGCCCAAAATCGACGTCGTCCCACTGCACCCGTCGAGCTTCGGAGATCCGGCAGCCGGTCGCGAACATGAATAGGGCCAGGGCTGCCATCTCCTCGTCGGCATGGGCGCAGAAGGTATCGATCCACTCCAGCGTGACCGGACTTTTGATCACACGATCGAAGGTGAAGCGCTTCACGCGGATCGGCGCGCAAAGCTCGAGCTCGGCGCAATGGTTGATCACAGCTTGGGTTGGCGTGATCACCTGCCGATTGTGGGTCGCGCCGCTGCAATCCGGATAAATATCGATCGCGCTCTGCCTGATGCCGCCTGGTGTCATGTCCTTGATCTTCTTGTTTTTCCAATAGTCCTCAAGCTTATGAATATAGGCTTGCTGCCGCTTATCGGCGCACTTGCCAGACCTGAGGTAGTAGTCGACGGCCATGGGGAAGCTCAGGACTTCTTTCGGTCCATCGAGACTACGTTTGTGGTGCTGGTTTTCGATCTCGGAGACAAGACGCGCCGCGACTTTGCGATCCGTTGTTTTAGTCGAGCCTCGTAGTCGATCTCCGGCAACTGTACCTGTGTAGTACCAGATAGGACTTCCTTTAGGCCGGTAGAGCTTGAGGGGCATGGCTTCGTAGCCTCCAGAATGGTCTTAACGTCTTCGGGGAGCAGGGCCATACGATTGCCCAAAATCCGGCATGCGCCAAGCCGCTTCGCGAGTCGGCGCACACGTTTGGCGCCCCATCCCATCTTGGCGGCGAGCTCTTCAGGCGTGATGGTTTCGAGCGCGATCATCGGTCAGTCACTCGCAATTCGTTTTAGAGAGTGAAGCGGCAACAAAGGCCGCGGCTCTGCTGTGGAAGCTCTGCCATTCGCTCCACTCGGCCGTCATCTTCTCGAATGGGCAAAGTCTTGGGTCCGTACCGGTCAGCCCGGCCACCCAGCCTTCTTCGAAGGGAGTAGGTTTCCCAAGCGATCTGAAGGTTGGATCACCGATTTGGATCATTGCTGCGCAAGCATCCCAATGGCTGGGAAAGATACAGATGCAATTGCCTGCATCATCCTCAAGCCTGTTGTCGTAGGCCATCATCAGTCAATCTCGCTTCGCTTGAGACAGCGCCGCCCGCATTGCTTCGCATGGCTCAAACCATGGATCACCCGCGTCGCAGCCAAAATCGTTATAGGTTCCATGCTTCTCAGGATCGTAGGGAACCGATACGATCAGACCGAGCGATTCCGCCTTGTCCTGTATGCTACCTCCGTCAAGGTCGCATCCCTGCCATGGTCCCTCCTGAAGAATCCACATGGCGAACCTGGCGAGTTCATGAGTGATATCGCTCATGGCTTGGTGCGCTCTGCCGGAGGCAGTGAGGACCGCCCTTCAAGAAACAAACGCATCTCGCGGAGTGGTCCATAGCCGTCCTGGCCGTCAATGACGGTTTTGCCAGATGCCACATAGTAGCAATCGATGGCGCGTTGCATGATAAGTCCAGCAACAGCAAGAGCCTCGCGCAGCCGAGTTATCTCGGCATTCTTTTCTGCGATCACATCCCAAGCGAGCGCCTTGTCGATGGTGTCAGTCACTGGACGCTCCTCCCACAGCAGCGATGACATCTGGATGCAGCACGAACCAATCGTCGCCGGCATCAGTGCCAAAATCATCGCCCTCGCCGTGAATCTCCGGATCGTACTTTGTCTTCACCAGCAGTCCGAGTTCTTCGGCCTTGTCCTGCACAGATGCGCCGTCTAGATCGCATCCGTCCCAAGGGCCTTCCTGCATTGCCCACTTGACGAACTTAGCCATCGCTCGCGTTATATCAGTCACGTCTACTCTCCTGGGGTGAACGAAACAGCCTCGCCAAGCACCGCTGGCATAGATACCGATCAAACGTGATCGACCACTCCGTCTCGCGATCGTCGCGGCATTCCGCGCACTTCCACATCACTCGCATGGTCAGTTACTCCTGCTCCTGCGAAGAGAGCGATCTCATGATTGCTCTCCCGATGATTTCCGGAATTTGCGGAACGACGGCATTGCCCAATCCTTTAAGGCGGTCCACCCGAGAGGGAACCCCATGAGCCACTCGACCCACGTCGGGTTCAGTTGACCACCAATCGCCTGTGGGAGGCACTCGCCAGCTTTGCTGCCCGTTCTTTCCAAGCGACTCCGACCAGGCGATCGATAATCTCGGGCTATTGGCATTGGCCAGCGCATTACCCATCGATCGAGGCTGACGCTCTTGTTCGTCTCGAAATTCAGCATCTCCGAACTCGTGCAAAATCGCTCGATATAATCGGAGGCCGTTGGTGTAGGTATGCTGTGGGTAGGCGACGATCCAAATCCGGTCCCGTAAGTGCGGGGCGCCAACGTCGGCAGCTCGTATGCAATGCCATTCTGCATCATACCCGAGCGCGGCCAAGTCTCCGAGAACTCGGTCAAGCCCTCGATTAAGCAATGCTGAGACGTTCTCCACGATGACGAAGCGGGGTCGAACTTGGCCAATAATTCTGGCGTATTCTGACCATAAGCCGCTGCGCGTTCCGTCAGCGATGCCCGCGCCCTTTCCGGCCGAACTGATGTCCTGGCACGGGAATCCTCCGCAAATGATATCGGCAGCAATTCCATCTGACCGGAGGCGATCGGCGGTGAGGGTTCGCACGTCGTCGTAACATGGGACGGCAGGCCAGTGTTTGGCGAGCACGGCTCTGGGATATGGCTCGATCTCGCAGAACGCGACGGTTCGCATTCCGGCTCGCTCGAGGCCGAGTGAGAAAGCCCCCGATGCCGCTGAACAGATCCAATACGTTCACGACATCCCTCCTTTTCCGGTGATGTTGGTGATTTTGTCATCGTATTTCCAATGGCAGGAACGGCACATCGCGGCGTAATCATTGATGTCCTCGTATCGTCCGCTCAGGTTTGCGTAATCGTAGTGCTCGGATTCTGTGGTGCCGCAGACAGTGCATTTCGTCGGCTTGCCGTGGAGCGCATACAGACGGCGGTGGAAAGCCTGCTTCCCGGCAGTTTCCGCCTTCCAGTTCGCATTGGCTTCACCGGCCTGGTCGCGCGGGGCCGCTGTCCTGGTAGCTAGGCCGTGGCGCTTCATCAGATTCCAGATGACCTTTTGGGAAATGCCTCTCGCTTCAGCGATTTCCTTCTGTCTTGCCCGCCGCATAAAGCTGCGACACGCTCTGGACCATCTCAGGGTCATAGGTTTTAGGTTTAGCTCCGCGCGGCATTTCTCATTCCAATACCACTGAAGAGGTCGAGGACATTCATTTGTTCTCTTCTGGACGCTGTGGGCGCGAGAGCGCTATGCCGATTGCTTGCTTTGCAGCATGCCGGCGCTCCCATTCAGATTGCGGAATACTCTGCACGCGCTGCCATTCGATCTCCGCAAGGGCGTCGGCGGACTCTCCGATGCTCTCTGCATAGGTCTCCAGGCAAGCTTGGGCTTGCCCGATTTCCTGCTTGATCTCGCCGCGGTCCCGGCCATAGATGCGTCCGGCAATCGCATCGAGCATGGACCTCTCCATGCCATCGGCGTGGGCAAGTTCGATGGCTTCCTCGACGAAGCGCATTAGCCTCTCGCTGCGCACCTTAGCGACGGGGCCGAACGTCGCGCACGCCCACGCTAGAAAGGCGGTCGGTCGGCGCGCTGCTTGCGGTGGAGCGGGGTCGGCATAGAGCGGAATTGAGGTCCATCCAGCGATGCGCGCCAAAGCATCTGGCTGTTCAAGCGACAACTCGACGCCGAACTTCTTATGTTCAATGTAATATGCCATTGGCTTTGCCACTGCTTGGGCAGGAGCGCGGCGGACATCCCATACATCGCGGCGATCGGCCAACTCAAAAAGCGCGGGTGCAAAAGAACCTTTGTCGTTCCAAAGGATGTTTCGCAAATTCCTCTCATATGTCGCCTGATGCTTGCCGCCGAACGCATCGAGATAGTCCTTTCGGGCCATATCGATGGCTTCTGCCAAATCGCGTAGATCATCCGTTGACATCGGAGTTTTCCGTATCTCGGCGCTGTCAGGGGAAGAGCGTTCGGTCATGGCTTGGACTCGCCAATCTGTTCCGCCGCGCATTTGCGGATATCGGCCATGGTCTTTTCATCGGAGGCGTAAAACCATGGCGCGGCCTGGCCAGGGCGCGAGGCCCGATAGATCATCGCAGCCGCTATTTGCGTTCCTACTTTTTCCTCCAGATCCCGTCCGGGCTGACCGGCGCAGTGCACTGCCCATCCAGCCCGACAATGCGTCGTCCCGCACCATCCGCCATCCCCGTGCCATGTCGACATATCGAGGGTGCCGCCGGCTTCGATTGCAGCCAGAATGACGGCATCAATCTGAGGGATAACAGGGATGTTGCTTTCCTCGATTTTCGAGACGTCCGCGAGGTCGGCGCGCGCGAGGTACGCGCCCGCGAGGTTGGCGTCCGCGAGGTAGGCGCGCGCGAGGTTGGCGCCCGCGAGGTTGGCGCCCGCGAGGTTGGCGCGCGCGAGGTCGGCGCCCGCGAGGTACGCGCCCGCGAGGTCGGCGCCCGCGAGGTCGGCGCCCGCGAGGTCGGCGCGCGCGAGGTACGCGCCCGCGAGGTTGGCGTCCGCGAGGTAGGCGCGCGCGAGGTAGGCGCGCGCGAGGTCGGCGCCCGCGAGGTCGGCGCCCGCGAGGTTGGCGCGCGTCTTGATCGCCCATTTTACGGCAAGGCCGATTTTGATGCTTGTTTTGGCACCTTCGTTGCATTTGATCTCGGCCGTGAACTGGATGTCTCCAGTAAATCGATTTCTGATTTCAAATTTCATTTTCGTTTTCCTGTTTGCAAATTCAGAAATTCGGCGCTCATAGGCTGGAAGCGCGTTGCGTCAGTCATTGCCGCCGACTTCCTTCTTGAGAAACGATTTTATGCCTTGCGCCTTTAACTCGGCCCGTCTCGCCGCGCGAGAAATGCTGCGATGAAGTTTCAAGGTCTTTGAAACTTTGCGTTTCTTCGCCTTCTTCATCCCGCCCCCCTGTCGCTGCACGACACCACGAAATCCCGCAGGCCGTCATGCGCGGCAATCCAGCGCACGTTCTGCTCGCACATGGCCCGGCTCTCGGCCTCGAACCAGGCGAAGCGCGGCGCTGGCAACCAGCAGGCCGAATGAGCGGCGCAGGCGATGATGACGGAAAACGTGATCATGCCGGCGCCCTCATGCTCTCGATCGCGCGCTTGACCTTGGCCTGCAGCGCGATGAACTCGCCCTGGCCCCAGACGATGGCCTTGCGCTCTTCGGCCTCGCTGTTCCACTTGGCCGTAAGTTGGTCGGCATTCGTCGCGCCTTGGATGATGCCTTCCCACCGATCGAGATAGTCAGCCGGCCCGGTCGCCGGGGCTGTGGGTGAATTGACCGGGCCGGCCTCATCCGCCGCGGGCTTGTCAAGGCGCGGCGAAACGGTGTCTCCTCGCGCCCATCGCGCGAACGCGGCGCCCATCTGCTCGTCGAGGGGTTTGCCCGCTTCGATGTACGGGGCCAGATAGTTGGGGAGCTTGATGATGAAGTCCTCGCCGATCTTCTCCGACTTCCAGACTGGCACGCCGTCGGCGCGCGGCGGGAGGATGCACGTCAGATCCAGCGTGTGCACGATCTCGAGCGGCGCCACCGGCTGCCAGCCGATGTTGATGACCTTCTTGCCCTCTTGCTTCGTCTTCTCGCGGGCGCGGAATGTGAAGATCAGCGGCACCTTGATCTTTAGGATGGCGTTGATGAGCTGCTTGCGGGCCGCTGCCGGCCTCGCCCACGCCGCCCACTCGTTGCCGCCCATCTTCGGCACCATCTCATCGTGCCATTCCAGATAGGTGACATGCTCGTCGGACATCGAATCCACAATGATGGCCGCCGGCTTGGCCGGAAGCTGGGCCAGAATAGCGTCCTTGAAGTCAGGCGACCGCGCACCCGGATCGAGCTCGACGATGTTAAACGGGATATTGTCGACATACTTCTTCGAACGGCCTCCCTCGGTGTCAATAACGACGATGTCGCCGCCGCGCACGGACTGGATGCCTTTCGCAATTTTGAGGCTTGATAGACTTTTCCCACCACCCGGAGGCCCGATCATGCCGAGAAGCAGCGGCTCTTCAGAGCGCGTTGCGGGCACGGCCTGGAAGCGTGCTGGAGCGTTCATGTTCAGCCTGCCATAATCAGGGTTGCGTCGTTGTCGGATTCCTCGGCGACCTCGCGCGCGAGCCAGCCGTTCTCGTGCCAGCCGGGGAGTTCCGGCCTGATGATCTTCGGCGGATAGGCAGGCCAACGATCGCGCTCCATACAATCGCGCCAGATGTCGACCGCATAGCCGAGCTGCTTGCGGCCGATCGTCAGCGCCGCCTCGTCGATCTCGTTGACGGTCAGCGCGAACGGCTCATAGTTCTCCTGGGCGACATAAAGAAAGCGGCGTCGGCCTGCACCGTCCGGATCGATCTCGTCCAAAATCCGTTCGTGCATTGCGGCTTGGATATGCCAGCCGGCCGACGCCATCAGTTTACCAGTCGCGTAGGGAGAGGCGGACTGGCCGGACGTCTTCAAATCCCAGACCTCGCGCAGGTCGGGCGTGATCCAGTCGACCATGGCGCGCAGCCACAGGCCGTCCTCGCACGAGGCGATCACGACCTCGGCGTCGCCTTGGATTGGGTCGCCGACATGGCCACAGCCGGGGATGTGCTGAAGCTGCTCGTTCGCCCTGGCGACCATCTGCACCGCGATATCGTAATGCTTCCGCAGGATCGGTTCCTTGCCGGCCTCGATCGCCGCCGCCTTGAAGGCCTTGGCCTCCTTCGTGCGCCAGTCCGGGAAGTCCTCGACGGCCATCACCTTGCCGCGGCCGAGCATCATCGCGTGCGCCGCATTCCCGATCGCGCGGCTCTTGTCATAGGCGTCGTCCTCATCCGCAGGCTGCACATTCAGACGCGGGTGCGCCTGATAAGCATGCCTCGGGCTCTGATCGAGGAGGATTTTCGCGAGCGACTGCGTGAACGACGGCTCAGGGCAGCAGTCTGCGAAGTAAGCAGCCGTCGGAAAGTCGCGATAAATACCGGGCTTGGTGATCTTCATGACGTGCCCTCCAGATTGCGAATAAACGCGCTGCACAACTCGGCAAGATTCTCGTCCGTGGCGATCAGCCGCTCGATCTTGCGAATGCCGTGCAGCACGGTGGTATGGTCCCGGTCGCCGAGCCTGCGGCCGATGGCCGGCAGGGACATCGCGGTCGTCTTCTTCGCCAGCCACATCGCAATCTGACGAGGCCGCACAACGGCCTTGTTGCGCCTGTCGGATTCCAGCTCGGCAAAAGTCATGCGGAAATGCTTCGCGACCATCAGCTTGATGTCGCTGAATGTGACTGGCCTGTCTTCGCCGACCCACGGCACGTAGACGGCGGTCTCAGGAATCGCATCAAGGCAGCGCCTCGGCGGCAGCGCGACGATTGGCACAGCGGCTATTGCGCGCGGCTTCGGCTCCGGCTTCGGAGCGGGCGCCGGCTTGTGGAATGCAGCTCCGGCGATCCGCTCCAGGCGTTCGCGGTGCTTGCGGGCGGCTTCCATCATGGAAGGTGTCGGGGTCATATCTGATGACCAAGAACGCCTAGCCAGATAGCGGCGACCGCGATGGCGAACGCCACGGCAACGGCTTCGGCCAATACGGGAACGAGCACGGCAACAAACTCAACAGGGTCTGGCTTGCGCTTCATGACGGCCACCCAAAGATGCCATCACGATTGAGGTCGCGCTCATGGTCAATGAGCATCCCGCGCAGCCGCTCCAGCGAGGTCTCAAGACTTGCGGGCTCGCGGTCTTGCTCGGCGTCGGCGACCAACTCATCGGTCACGTCGATGCAGCGGCCGTACGGGAAGTCATCGCAGGGCTCGGTCACCTCGAGCACCTTGATCGGCTTGACGCCGCCGCTGCGGATCAGCCGCACGACCTCGGCACGGTTGTTCTTGTCGCGATCGAGCTCGACGAAGCCGTGGCCGAGCGCCCCGAAGTCATTTTCGATGAAGTACAAAGGGTGGAGATTGGGGATTGGCGCGCAGTGCCCGGTCATGGCTCAGGCTCCCGGATTGAAGACGAGGAGCGTGAGAAGCACCGCCGGCGGCAGCGCGATGGCCCAGAAGAAACTGACGAGGAGGAAGAAGCGGCGGTTGGACATGAGCAGGCCCTCGGTTGATCCGAGAACCACCTTAGTTCGCAGGGTGCGAACTGGTCAACAGTTATTTTCGCAGGGTGCGAACTTTTTTGAGCTCCTCAGGAGCTGGAGCGGGACCGATCTCAAGCATGAGAGCCTGAGCGGCCGCCTGCATATCGCCGAACAGAAGCCAGTCGAGGGTAACGCCAAACCGCTTGCGAAGCCGGCGCGCTGATTCCATGGTTAACGGGCGCTCGCCGCTTTCATAGCCTGCGAGCGTGCTTTTCGCGACATTGATCTGTTTCGCAAGCTCTTGCTGCTGAAGTTTGGCGCGGGTGCGCAATGCGATGATCCGGCGCCCCACGGCTTGGTCTGAATCCGGTTCCATGGGGAATATCGGAACATATTTAGTCGAAAAAGTCGTTTCGCATTGCGCGAACCCTTGACTAGTTCGCACCACGCGAACTATGTTCGGCGTCATGAAATCTTGGGATGAGATCATTTCTGGGTTGGGCGGCACGGCCGCGGTCGCCGAGGGACTGGAGCAATCCATGTCAACCGTGAGCGGCTGGAGGACACGGGGCATCCCAGCGCCGCACTGGGCGTCGCTGGTGTCTTTGGCGCAGTCCAAAGGCCATCGTGGGATTTCGCTGGAAGCATTGGCATTGCTGGCGGCTCGGAAGCTCGATGAGGCCCGCGCATGACGCCACGGCCCACGAATCACTCTTCCCATGTTGCCCCCTGCGCACGCCTGAACATTTCAACCTTAAGTGCGTGCCTTGAGTGTGGCTATTTTGTGACGCCGCGGCGGCTGGTGATCGGCGAGGGCATCGAGACGGTCGGCTCGGTCTGGACTGCCTTCGCAACTGACGGCCGCGATGTCGCCGACATGGCGTTCTGGGCGGCCGGTGATCTCGGCAACCTTGCGGGCCCCGCGACCGAGACCGTGCGGCATCCGGCCTTGAGGCTGCCAGGCGGCCGGCCGCAGCGCGTCGCCGGCCCCGTGCCGGATCTCGCCAAGCCTGGCCTCGGCATTCCCGACAGCGTCGAGGAGCTGATCCTGCTCGGCGACGGCGACAGCGAGCGCGTGCTGACCGAGCACGCCATGACCCGCGCCGCGCGCCGCTACGCGCGGCCAGGCCGCATCGTCCGGATCGCGTTTGCGCCGGCGGAGATGGATTTCAACGATGTGCTGCGAGGTCTGGCGGCATGACACGACTGATCCGTGTTTTTCCGCGCAAGACGAAGGCAACACCTGATGATGGCCTGGCTCGATTTGGACCGCCGGACCTGTTCGACGAAGCTGATGAAGTCCACGTCTCTGTGACATTCACCTATGACAAGCCGGCTGCAGAGCGGCTTGCCGAGCAATGGCGGCACGTTGCGCCAGTCAAAATCGGCGGCGTGGCCTATGGCGACGCGAGCCTCGAGTTCATCCCGGGCCGCTACATAAGGCCTGGCTATACCATCACAACGCGTGGCTGTCCGCGCCGGTGCTGGTTTTGCGGCGTCTGGAAGAAGTGGCCGACGGTCAACGTGCTGCCGATTTACGACGGCTGGAATGTCCTCGATGATAATCTCCTCGCGGCGCCGCGGCCGCACGTCGAGGCTGTGTTTGAGATGCTGCATCGGCAGACGCGCCGCGTTGAATTTACTGGCGGCTTGGAGGCGCTGTCACTCCAGGATTACCAGGTCGAGCTGCTCGCGAGCCTGAAGCCGCGTCCCAACATGTTCTTCGCCTATGATCCGCAGGATGAGTTCGAGACGCTCGAATCCGCCGCGCGCCGTCTCCTCGCGGCCGGCTTCACGCGAGGCTCCCATCGGCTGCGCAGTTACTGCATGGTCGGCTATCCCAAGGACACATTCGATCTTGCCGAGAGGCGCCTGAACGCGCTGGTATCGGCCGGCTTTACTCCGTTTGCGATGCTGTGGAAGCCGGATCATCCCTCTCAGGAGAAGCACAGGCCCGGGCCCGAGTGGCGCGCCTTCCAGCGGCGATGGGCGCGGCCGGCGATCATTCACGCGAGGGCCGCATGAGTGGCGCCGCCGTCCTCGAGCTGATCGACGCCGCACCCGTCTTCACGGAAACAGCGATCGCCGCGCCACAGCCGCTCACCGGCGAGGATTTGCGGCGCGCGGGGCTGGCCGACCTCGACCAGCTGCTGGCGCATCTGCGCGCCCACAGCGAAGGCGACAGGCGTGCTGTCGTGCTGGCCGAGGTCGCCGAGCAGGTCGGTACGATCATCGGCGCCGGCGCGCTCAACGAGGCCTTCGCCAAGGCCGCGCTGGAGGATGCGGCCGCCGGCATCGGCCTGATCCGTGATCTCGGCGCGAAGGCTGTGAAGGCGGCGATCGGCGCCGGCATCAAGCTCGGCAAGAAGACGCCGCGCGAATTCCTTGCCCAGGATGCTTTTCAAAGCCAGCCGCGCCCCGGCGCCCCTGGCGCCGGGAACAGCGCGGCTGTCCGCATTTCTTCTTCTCCCGACGCGCGGTTTCCAGGTGACATCGATCCTCCCGCGCACCAGGACGCGCCGCCAGGCGAAGCCGGTTCGGCTCCCGCCGCTGCCCCGCCGCCGCCGTCGCAGCGAAGCGAAACGAACGCATCCTCCCAAACGGGAGGATCATCGGAAGCTGATGCTGCGGCCGGGGAGGGGGGTGCGGGCGACGTGCCGCCGGATGCGCCTGATGAGGATGACGACGCGCGCAACATGCGGCTTGCGTTCTTTCCCCTGACGGATCTCGGCAACGCGGAGCGTTTCCACGCACGCTTCAAGGGAAAGCTGCTGTTCAACACGGCGCTCGCCACGACGTCGCCCGGCCGCCGCGTCGGTCTCGCCCCCTCCGGCGGCGGCCGGATCACCTCTGCACATGCGTTTGCCGGGTCTGCAGATCAGCCTCGCCGGCCATCAGCTGGACGTGGTGACGTTCATGGCCGAGCTCGGCGTCGTCGAGGTGGATTTCTTGCGAGGGGCCGCATGAGCAGCTGGCCCGGCCCACACGAGGCCATGCTACGCGAGCACTTCAACGCGGGCCTGTCGTATTCGGTCATTGCTGGTGAGATCAATCGCGAGTTCGGCACCGCCTATAGCAAGAACGCCTGCATCGGCCGTGGAGCGCGGATGGGTCTCGGCAAGCGCGTTACCCGCAAGCTAGCCCCAAAACCCAAGCGCGAGCCCGCGCCCAAGGAAGGCGCCCAGCGGCCTGACATCGCGATCCGCAAGGCGGCCACCGCTCCCAAGATCGGCGCGCCGCACAAGCCAAAGCCAAACCCAATCAAGCCGGGCGAAGTGCGGCTGATCGAACTCACCGCGGATACTTGCCGCTGGCCGAGCGGGGATCGCCCCGAGGACGTCCGTTATTGCGGGCTCAAGCCGGTCGACGGCTCACCCTATTGCGAGACACACACACGAACAGCGAGGCGATCCTCATGACCACCATTGGGCACAATCAGCTCAAATCCATCGTGGAGCGCATCGAACATCTCGAAGAGGAAAAGAAGGCGCTCGCCGACGATATCCGCGACGTTTACAAAGAGGCCAAGGGCAACGGCTACGACGTCAAGGCGCTGCGCTCGATCATCCGGATGCGCAAGCAGGACGCGAGCGAGCGCGCCAAGCACGAAGCACTCGTCGAGACCTATCTGCATGCGCTCGGCATGCTCGCCGACACGCCGCTTGGGCAATCTGCGATCGAGAGGGCGACAGCCTGATGACCCAGATCGTGCTCACGCTTCCGATGCCTCCAACAACGAACAACCTGTTCGCCGGCACGGGCAGGAGACGCATCAAGACGCGGCAATACCAAGCATGGGAAAATCAGGCCGGCTGGGCGCTTCTGCGTCAACGGCCGCCACGCATCAAGGGTCCGGTCGCAGTGACCATCGAGGTCAGCGACGGCGAAAGCTCGACGACGTGGGACCTCTGCAATCGCGAGAAAGCCACCATGGATCTGCTCGTGGCTCACGGGATCATCCAGGGCGACCACAAGCCGATCGTGCGTGAGTTTTTCATGCGCTGGAGTCCGGACATCACTGGCGTTCGCGTCATCCTGCGGCCGCTCACACTGGAGAGCGTCAATGACGTCATGGAGTCAACGCGCGCATGAATGATGATGACTTTCTCCAGTCCCGGGATTGGCTCGAACTGCGGTACAGGGTGCTCAAGAAGCACAATGGATGGTGCCAAGCCTGCGGGCATAAAGGCAGCCCGGACAACCCTATTCAGGTCGATCACATCAAGCCGCGATCGACGCACCCCCATCTGGCACTATCGGAAAAGAACCTGCAGGTACTCTGCCGCAACTGCAATGTGGGAAAGAGCAATAAGGATTCTACGGACTGGCGTCATGCTCCGACGAGAGAGCTGACAATCCTGCAAACATGCAATCGCGCAAAGCGCGCCAAGCTCCAGCAACTCGGTTGGCTGAAGATCAACAGCGACATCGATAAGTCGATGAGGCGCGAGGCAGACAAGCAGTATCGCGCCTTGTGGCGCGAGATCGAACAAGAATGGATCGAGCGGGGAAAGCCGGAATGAGGCGTCATGGCTGAACTTCCAATAATGCCGCTCAAGACGACGTCGCTGCTGGCGGACACCATGCACATGACGGCGGAAGAGTTCGGCGTTTACTGCCGGCTGCTGTTCTTCATGTGGGGCAACGGCGGAAAGATCGTCGACGACGACAGCGAGATGTCCGCTATTGGCGGGGTGCCAATCGGGAAATGGCGGAAGATCAGGGAAAAGGTGCTCAGGCCCATGACGATCATCGGCGGGCTCGTCTCGCAAAAACGCCTCACCGATACGTGGATCAATGTGCAGGAGTTGCGCCGCAAGAGAGCACTTGCAGCAGACATAAGATGGAACAGCAAAACAGATGCAAAACCGATGCACATGCATTCCAGGAGCAATGCTACTAAAACTAAAACAAGAATAGAATCTTCTCTTACTTCTACTGAGAATGAGGAACGAAGCGGGTCTGCCGATGATGTGCCGCGGCTGGCAGCGAGCCCCGAACTGCTCGCAACATTGCGGGGGCGATCATGAGGCCGCTTTCCCTGCGCCAGCGCGAGGTCTGCACCATGGTCGCGCTCGGCCTGGCAACGAAGGAAATCGCCATCCGGCTCAGCCTCTCGCCTCGCACGATCGAGCAGCACCTCAAGCGGATTTTCGTCAAGTACCGGGTCAAGGGCGTGCACCGTCTGGCGATCAAGCTCTACGCGGAAGCCGCAGAATGAGATGCGCTGTTGCTGCCTGCAATGCGAGATCGAGCGGCTCACATTCGCGGTGTGGGCCTACCGCAAGGGACTGCAATTCAAGAGGGAGCAATTGATGGCTTTGGAACTCAAGGGGCTGAAGGACAAGGCGCTGGCCGCGCGCCGCAATATCGACCGGCTGCACCGCGCCTACGATGGGTTCAACGAGGCCGCGCCTGCTCACGCCAAGGACGTCGAGGGGATAGCCGGCGACATCGAGGCCATGACGGACGATCTTACCGCTGCGGCGCGCATCTTGGGAAACTCCGCCAACGGCTCCGAGGCTGGAGCCACAGAGACGGCCGCAGAGAAGCCCAAGCCGCCGCCCGCCACTGAGCCGCCTCCGGCCGAAACAAACTCACAGGCGCCCGCCGCAAGCCCGCCGGCGGTCGGGCAAGACGCGACGTTTCAGGAAGGGGCCGACCATGCGGTGTGAGGGCTGTGGAAATACGGATGCCACCATGCTGACGCCGTACACACACCGGGGCCGCACGGGAATGCGCTGCTCGAGATGCATCGCGCTGACAGGGGCGGTGGCGAGATGACCTCACTGCAGCCAGATCAGATATTTCGCGTCATTCTCGACTACGAGGCGCTGCAGGACGGTTTCGCCGACAGGATCGAGGATTTGAATGTTCCGCTCACCGAGGTCGATGCCGCCGGCGAGCTGACCAGGGGAAACGCGCAAAAACTCCTGTGCAAAAGCGATGCGAAATGGGCGCGGCAGTTCGGCTGGGAATCGCTCGGCAAGATGCTCAAGGGCACCGGGCTGGTGCTCGCGCTGATCGTCGACGATGCGCGATTTGCCCCGATCAAAGCGCAGATGCAAACCCGCAAAATGGCGCCCCGACCAGCGAACGCTGGTTCCAAGCGGCCGACATGGCTGTTCACGCGCAAAAAAGCCCGCGAAATGGGCAAAAAGAGGTTCTCTCTGATGAGCCCGAAGGAACTCAAACGGCACCAGCGCAGGGCAGGCAAGGCGAGCGCAATGGCGCGGCGGCGCAAATCAGAACAGGCGGGGATGCCGGCATGATCCTCGAGATCAGGCAGATCATCTGGCTCATGACGCCGAAGGGCCATGGCATCGCGAAGTTCCTGATCGACAACGGGCCGGAATCGGACCTGATGTGGGTCTGCTTCATCCACGACACCCGCGAGATATGGACGTTCTCAAACTGGGACGTCCGCACCGTCGCCAACGTGACGCTGGGAAGGGTGACGACAGCCGATGTCGGCTAGTTCATTGGACTTTTGATGCGGCCACCCGTTGCCACAGCTTGGCCAGGACCGCGTTGCGGTTATCCTCGACGGGGATCGCCCTGGCCCAATGAAAAAGATGGCCGTATCATCGGGCTAGATGCTCTTAGCCACATCCGAGCTATCGCATTTGCTGCACTTGAACCGCGCGGCATCCAGTTGGCTCTTCGTCATCCACACCGCGGCTTTGTGCCGGCATCTCCTGCAGCGGATCGGCCAGCGCTTCTTCGTCCGCGCATCGTGGTAGGCCCGGTCCTGATGGTTGACGCATTCGAGGCCGCCGCCGCCGAACCTTCCGCTGTAGCGCATAGCCACGCTGTATCTCCCTGAACCAGATGTGGCCGAACCGTTCCCTCTTGATCGCCTTCCAATCAATCCCGGCCGATTTGGCCCAGCTCTCGACAAGCTGCCGCGACACGCCAGCCATTCCGGCAATCTCGCCAGGCGACCCTATGCCACGGGACAGCAACGACAGTGCAACACTCTGCGCAATCGGATCGGCAGGCCTCCTCATTCCTTGCCAATTGCAACAATGATTTCCCGAGTCAAGTAATCAATTATGGCAATCCGACTTATGCTCGATTTGCTATAAGCTATAAAAATAGGGAAATAGACCCTGTGCGTTGAGATCGCCACCAAACCCGACGCATTTTCTCGCCCGTCCACGCGTGCGCGCTCTTTTCCTTCCACAGGGAGCATTGCGACCGAGGACCACGACGAAGGCGAAGAGCCGAGGACGTACCATCCGCATGTCTGGTCTTGCCGTCAGCGAACAGCTTCCCACCACAAACGACGGCAAACCCCTCAAAGAACGCCGCATTTCAAAGCGAATGCAGCATGCCCTCACACTCCTAGCCACTAAGGGCATGACCCAGCGCGATGCCGCAAATAAAGCCGGCATCCATGAGAACCATCTCTCAAGGCAGATGCGCGAACCGCATGTACAGGTGTTTATCGCTCGCTGCGCGCGTCAAACCATGCAAATCGGGGTGCTTCGAGCCTCAAAACGGGTCCTCGAGCTGGTCGACGCTGATTCCGAGCACGTCAGTCTCGATGCATCCAAGCACGTGCTGGCGATCGAAGGCATCAAGCCGACCCAAGACGCGCAAGTCTCTGTCAACATTGACATAAAGGCAGGTTATGTCATCGACCTGAGTGGGGATGCGCGCGAGGTCAAGACGATTGAGAATGACGCATGACTGACACGCTGGTCAGGCAACCCATTGATATCACACGAAATGCTGTCCCTTGTGGAGGGACGGCGCGCTGTCACGTGATGAGCGCGGCTGACCGATCGATGACGGGGGGGGCCTCGCGCCTGGCAGATCGGCCGAGCGGAGGGCCGGGGGGAAAAGTCGATGGTCGCGAACCGGCGCTGGCCTTCACACCGCGCTGTCTACCGTTTTTTTATTCCCGGAATCCTTGTGGCAAATGATGCATGTGTTCAAGCGAATGACACATAGGACAAAGCACTTCGAGGTTTCCGACTTCGTTATTTTTGCGATCGCGGTCCTTGTGGTGAATCCCGAGGATGCGGGGCTCTTCATGGTATCCGCATCTCTGGCATTTTGTGAGCATGCCTCTCCGGCCCATATTTTTTCGGGCGGTGGAGAAGGTTGCAATCCAAATGGATTTCGAGGATTTGTTCACGCAGGCGCGGCTGCAATATTTTCTGTTCTCGGACGGGCTTGCTCGAAACTCTTTTCCGCAGTGAGCACAAGCGCAGGTGATCGAACCTTTCAGGTGCTGAGCTTTGTAGTAGCAACCACGCGAGCAATATTTGGCCCGATTGGCGCGCGATGCAATGTGCTCGAAGTCGGTACGGCAGACTTCACAGATGGCCTTGACGTGCACACGGGTCGCCAGCGCTTTGCACGACCGCGAGCAATACTGGAATGTTTCGAAACGATTGCGCGGTACCCTGACGGGTTTTTCGCAATATCCACAGTTCATCATCTTGCTTCTGGAGGATGTCATGCCGCTCTCCAAGGGTAGGTCTCAGAAGACCATATCCAAGAACATTAGCAAGTTACGTCGCGAAAACTATCCTCAAAAGCAGGCGGTTGCGATCGCCTATTCGAAGGCTGGCAAGTCGCGGAAGCCGAAGCGGAAATGATCGAGTACGATCCGGCGACGGGGTTTCCGATATTCCGGCCGGATGGGGCGGTGCTACGGGCGTTCATGCGGGATCGGACGTCGGCGGTGAAGATCATTCAGGGGCCGCAGGGCAGCGGGACGTCGTCGGCGTGCTGCATTCATGTTTTTCAGCAGGCATTGGCGCAGCCGAAGCAGCGGGATGGTCGGCAGCGGTTTCGGGCGCACATTTTTCGCGAGACGTATGCGAAGATCGAGGCGACGGTTTTGCAGACGTGGCTGGACTGGTTCAAGCCGGGGACGAAGGCGGGGGAGTTCGGGATTTTTTATGAGACGCGGCCGTACCGGCATGAGGTGCGGGTGGGGCCGCTGGAGCTCGATGTGACGTTCATGGCGCTGGAGGACATCCGGGACGCGAAGTCGTATTTCGATTCGCTGGAGCCGTCGCTGCTGTGGTTCAACGAGGGGCAGCATGCGCAGCTGGCGGTGATCCGGCATGGGCTGTCGCGTGTGTCGCCGCCGCGGTTTCCGGCCGTGAAGGATGGCGGCTGCGCGTGGGGCGGGCTGATCATCGACACCAACGCGCCGCCGGCGGATCACTGGATTCCGATCATGCGGGGCGACACGCCGATACCGGAGGGGACGAGCGAGAGCGACCGGCAGGCGCTGAAGAAGCCGGACAACTGGACGTTCTACCTGCAGCCGCCCGGGCTGGTCGAGGAGTTCGACGCCAAGGGCCGGCTGCTGGGGTACCGTCCGAACCCGGATGCGGAGAATCTGAAGTACCTGCATGCCGAGGGCGTCGACCCGCTGGGGCCGAAGAATTTCTACATGCTGAAGCTTGGCGCGCAGACCAAGCAATGGATCGACGCCTATGTGATGAACCGCTCGTCCGTGGTGACGGATGGGCAGCCGGTGTATCCGCAGTTTCGCCGTGACGTGCATGTCGCCGACCGCGAGCTCGATCCGATCGAGGGCACGCCGGTGACGGTGGGTCTGGATTTCGGGCGGCAGCCGGCGGCGCTGATCATGCAGCAGCTGCGCGGCGACTGGTTCGTGCAGCGGGAGTTCATCGCCAAGGACGAGAGCGCGACCGAGTTTGCGCCGGCGCTGAAGGCGTACCTGGCGCAGCATTACCCGGGATTCACCTTCAATTTCTGGGGCGACCCGGCGGGCGGCAAGCGCGGCGAGGCGAACGACGAGACGCCGTTCATGGTTTTCCGCCAGCATGGCATGATCGTGCTGCCGGCGCCGAACCCGCAGAACCAGCTGACGATCCGGCACGAGGCTGTGAATGCGATCCTGATGCGGCGTTCGAACTCAGGGCAGCGGCCGTCGGCGATGCTGGTGTCGCCGCGCTGCGTCACGTTCATCACCGGGATGAGCGGCGGCTATTTCCTGCGCCGCATCCGCGTCTCCTCAGAGCGCTATTCCGACCAGCCGGAGAAGAACGGCTACAGCCACATTTGTTTTGCAACCGGCACGCCAATTGCAACAGCGCACGGGCCGGTGCCCATTGAAACACTGCGGACCGGCGATCTCGTCTGCACCCCAATGGGGCTGCGGCCGGTCAAGGCCACGATGGCGAGAATGGCCGCCGTCGCGCAATATGAATTCTCATCAGGGCGGAAATTGGTGTGCACACCGGATCACCCATTCTTCACGCGCAGAGGTTTTGTTGCTATTGATGCTGTTGAGTATTCGGATCAATTGGCAACGGAGAATTTCGCGTGGAATGTCCTATTCAGGTTGAGCCGGCTCGCTCTCATGCGAAGTGGCCGATCTTCGCGTTTCGCGGAGTGCGCTATTACTACCGGCCGGATGGTTATTTCAGCGATCAGCGCGGCGGCTATCTTCATCGCCGGGTTTGGGAGGTTGCGCACGGCCCAATTCCAGCTGGCCATATCGTCCACCACAAGGACAGCGATCCATCCAATAATCACCCGGACAATCTCGAATGCATGTCCGCGTCAGACCACGAATCCATGCACATGGAGCATGTCGATCGCCGCGCGTCTTCCTCTCGAAACATGCAACGCGCGATCATTGCCGCGGCGCAATGGCGTCGAGATTATCCGGACCGCGCCATCGAGATTGCCAAAAAGGGTCAGGTGGGTCTTGTCGTGCATCTGGCGCTGGTTGGAAAAACGACGCTGCGATGCGACCATTGCGATGGCGAATATCAGGGATTCAAGCACCTTCGCCGGAAACGCGGATTTTGCTCCAAGGTCTGCATCAGCGCTGCGCGCCGGCTTCGTGGCGATGACGATGAAGATCGTGGATGTCATGCTTGCGGCGTCATTTTCCGTGTTAGCCGTCATGACACGCGAAAAAGCTGTTCGCCTGCTTGCCAAACGATCGTGCGGTCGCGCGCTTGTTCACAATCTCGAAGTCGAGGGCGCGCATAGCTATTACGCGGGCGATCTGCTCGTCAGCAACTGCGAGGCCGGCGAGAACGGATTCCTTGGCGGCGGCGAGGGCGTGGCGGTGACGATGGGCAGCGTGCGGACCGCGCCGGCCCAGGTCTGGAACAAGCGCAAGACGATGCGCAGGGTGTCGTGAAGCAGATACCGCAATTTGGCATCGAGGCGCGGCGCTGGACCGTGGTGTTCCACCGCAAGGCCGAGAACTGGTTTTTTCACATGATCGCGATGGGGCATTTCAAGCATGTCTCGGCGTTCGCCTGGCTGCCCGATCTGGACATCTGGGTGTTCTATGATGTCGGCTTCCGCAGGACGCGGCTCGTGCATATCGCGGACGGCCAGTTTGCGAAGGCATCGATCGGCAATCTGTGCGAGGGCAACGCCATGGTGACGATCGAGGCGCGGACGGATGGCCTGCCGCTGATGCGGTGGGGCCTGTTCTGCACCACGGCGGTCTCGCATCTGCTGGGCCTACCGTGCGTCGCCCTACGGCCGGACGCGCTCTACCGTCACCTGATCGCCTCAGGTGGAATCCTAACCGACGATGCAAGCGCCAGACCCGCCCCCGGTAGCCGTGGACCCGAACCTGCAGGCGCAGCAGGCGGCGGCGCAGGCATCGCTGGTGAAGAATCTGCAGGTGCAGGCGCAGGCTGACACCGCCGATATCATGTCGCGGTTCGGCGCGCGTCTCGCGCTCGGCGGTGGATCGGGCTCACCGCTGTCGGCAGGCAGCTACTGATGGCCAACGCGCTGGCAGAACTCTCGGAGGAAGCCAGGGGCCTCGCCGCGCGCGACCGTCTTGCGGACGCGCGCGCATGGAAGGCCAAATGGGAGATGGACTTCCGCGAGTGCTATTTCTTCGCCTCGCCGCACCGCCAGCGCATCATGAACTCGGCGTCGTCCTCGACCATCACGCGGATTCAGGACGCGGGCGAACTCAACACCGACGAAGCATTCATTCTTTGCGGCGACTTCGTCACCGAGGTCGTTAACGCCTTTGCGCCGGAGGCCAAGCCATGGGCCGAGATGGGTCCCGGCATGGACCTGCCGGCCGGTGTCTGGGACAAGGTCAAGGACAGGGTCAAGGCGAATGAGATTGCGATCTTCAACGCGATGCGCGCCTCGAATTTCTATTCCGAGGTCGCAAAGGGCTTCTATCCCGACCTCTCGATCGGCACGGTGGCGCTGTGGATACAGCGGCCGCATCTGGCCATGCCGATCGTCAATTCCGCGGTGCCGCTGAGGGAGATCGAGATCAACCTCGGTCCTTACGGCGATATCGACGATCGCTTTGTGGTCCGGCAGACCCGCAATTGCTACGTGCGGGAGCTGGTCGGCGAGGAAATCTGGGCCAAGGTCGGCGAGGAGCTGAAGAAGGAGATCGAGAAAGACGCCAAGGGCCACACGCAAGTCGTTTGGGGCTATTGGCGCATCTGGGAGAACAAGAGCGACGAGGTCTGGCAGCACGTCGTCATGGTCGGCAAGACCGGCAATAACCTGGTGCATGACGTCGAGCTGAGGGGCGAGGGCTGCTGTCCGCTGTGGATCGGCCGCTTCAATCCGACGCCGGATGCGCCGTGGGGCCTCGGTCCGCTGCTGCAGGGCCTCCCGTCGCTGCGGCAGATCGACGAAGCTGAGATCATGCTGCAGGAAATGAACGAGCTCGCCGCGCGGCCGCCGACGACCTATCCGAGCGCGTCATTCTCCAATGTCGACCAGGGTTTCGAGAGCGGCTATGCCTACCCGATCCAGCCCGGCGAAGAAAATGCGATCAAGAAAATCTACGACGTGAAGGCGCCGAGCGCCGAGAATTTCGTCTATTCGGAGAAGGTCAAGAAGCTGCGCAAGCTGTTCTACGTCGACCTTCCGGAGCAGACCGGCGATACGCCGCCGACGCTCGGGCAATGGCTCGACGAGATGGCGCGCGCGCAGCGCCGCATCGGCACGCCGGGCATGCCGTTCTGGCGCGACCTCAGCCAGATTTTCATCCGCTACAAATACCTGCTGGAGAAGTCCGGCGCGATCGAAAAGATCACGATCGACGGCAAGCAGGTGGCGATGCTGCCGCGCAATCCTGCGCAGGCATCCGCGCAGACCCAGGAGCTCGCCGAGGCGGCGCGCACCGGACAAATCCTGCTCGGCATGTTCCCTGAAGAGGCGAAGATGAATCTGGATGGCCGCGCCACCATGCAGAAATGGATCGAGAAATCGCGCACCGGTGCTGTGCTGGTGATGCGCCCGATCGAGCAGGTTGCGAAGGCTACCGACCAGATGGCCAAGCTCGCAATGGCCAGGCATCCCGGCGATCCCGGCGAAGCGCCCCCAGGACCGGCGGCATGACGCATCCCCTCCCCGACAAGTTTCTGCAGGAGGCGATCGACCGCATCGCCCGCACCTCCGATGGGCATCTGCTCTACGTCTATCTGCAGCGCCGCCTGATGGATGTCATGCCGATCGCAGAGGCCTGTGCGTTGAGCATGCATCAGGGAGAGCGTCTATTCGCCGCCAGATTGACCGGCCTGATGGCCAAGGGAATCATCGAAAGTGGCGGACGAACCGGTATCAGCGGCTCCAGCATCGGCCCCGGCGGCAGCGAGCAGCCCATCGCCCGCCCCAGCCCCCAGCCCGTCGCCGCAGGCCGCGGCACCGGCGCCGGCCGCCGCATCACCGAGCACACCCGCGTCCCCGGCTGGGACCCCCCCGAGCAAGCCTGACTGGTTGCCGAGCGACGAGTTCTGGGACGCCGAGAAGGGCGAACTCAAAGGCGCCGACCTCGGCAAGAAGTTCAACGAGATGGCGACGTGGAAGGCCGCGGAGGACGTGCGCCGCGGCGCGCTGCCGCAGACCCCCGACGCCTATAAGGTCGAGCTGCCCACCGATTTCAAGCCGCCGGCCGGGGTCGACTTCAAGCTCGACCAGGCCAACCCCGCCTTTGCGCAGCTCAAGGCCGTCGCGCACAAGCACGGCCTGACCCAGGATGCCGTCAATGAGCTGATCGGCGTCTATGCCGGCGATGCCGTCGGCGGGGAAGCCCGCGTCGCGACAGCGCGCGCCGCCGAGGTCGCCAAGCTCGGCCCGACCGGCCCGGCCCGCGTCGACGCCGTGCAGCGCTTCATGGATGTCTCCGGGCTCGGCGTGCTCAAGACCACGCTGGTTACTGCGGCCCAGGTCGAGGCGATGGAAGCCCACATCACAAAATTGACAACGCAAGGCGGCGCCAGCTTCTCGCAGTCGCATCGCGTGGCGCCGGATACCAGCAAGATTCCCGGTTTTGAGAACATGAGTTTCGAACAGCGCCGCTTAGCGCAGGACCAGCTCGCCGCACGGCGCAGAGCTTAGACGGAGGAGACCTTAGATGGTTGCGCTCACCACCACGATCTCGACACCGACGAACTTCGTCGAATACGCGAAGTCGATCGACGAGAACGATCCGACGCGGACCTTCGTCGAGAACATGCTGGAAACCTCGGACGTGATGCGGGCGATCCCGATCCTGCCCGCGGAGCGCGGCAAGCGGGCCTATATGGACATCGCGACGCTGCCGACCGTCGGCTTCCGCGGCCTCAACGAGGCGGCGAACCAGGGCCTCGGCTCGTTCAACCTGCGCGAGGAAGACACGTTCTTCATCGACGACTACATCTACGCCGACCGCGCCATGCTCGACCGGCTCGGCCCCGAGGGCAAGTACAAGCAGGAAAAGCTCAAGAGTGTCGCCCTCGGGCAGTTCTTCTCGCAGAACGTCATCAAGTCCGACAACTCGTCGAACGCGCGCACGCCGAACGGCATTCAGGTACGCTGCCTCGACTCCACGGCGATCACCGGCAACCTGATCAACAACTCGGCCGCGTCCGGCGGCGCCGCGCTGTCGCTCGCCAACCTCGACCAGCTCTACTGGCGCGTCAACAAGCCGACCCACTGGATCATGCCGCGCGGCCTGATGCCGCAATGGGACACCGCGGCGCGCAACAACACACTGGTCAACCAGACGGTTGGCTATTCCGAGGACGATGTCGGCCGGCGCATCATCAAGTTCAAGGGCCTGCCGATCCTGTTCGGCTACGAGCCCGACGATTCGCCTGACCTGCTGCCCTTTACCGAGGTCGCATCGGGCGGCGGTGCCGCGCAATGCGCCTCGATCTACTGCGTGTCGTTCCGGCCCGGCGGCTTCTACGCCATCGAGCAGACCGCACTGCAGGTGATGGCGGAAGGCCCGGTCCCCGGCATGCCCTTCGATTCCACGCATATCAAGTGGGACTACGGCTTCGCGCGCGAGCACCCGAAGGCGGTCGCGCGCCTCACCTCGGTCAACAACCTGGCTCCGATCGCGGCATAGGGGATCTGTAAATGCAGGGCCGTCCGTACAAGAGGTGGGCTTTCATGTCGCCAAGCGACGCGACGGTCTACGACCCTCCGACGGATGCCCTGTGGCTTGCGGCCGGCGGCGGCGATCTCTTCATTGTCGGCGCCGATGACGTCAGCGTTGCGATCCATTTCGGCAGCATCAGCTCCGGAGAACCGCACGGCATCTATCCATTTTCGGTCAAGAAAGTACCGAGTGCATCGACGATTACCCCGATCGGCCTCTGGCGCGATTGAACGGAGACATAGATCATGGCCTTGACCGCAAGCCTAATCCCGTCGCAGATCGTGACGTTTCCGTGTCCGTATGACGCGACGCTGGCGTTCTGCTCGGCGCAGACGGTCACCGCGACCGGCAACATCGCCGGCAACGTCAACGCCACGATCGATCTCGGGGGCGCCAATCCGATCAGCGCGGCAGGCCGCACGGACTTTGTCTGGAACCTGCTGGTTACCGCCGCGAACTTCGGCACGGCGGACGAAAGCTACACCTTCCGGCTGCTCGGCTCGAACGACGTCGCATTCGGCAACGGCAACGTCGAGCTTCTCGTCATGCACGATATTGCCGCCACCGCCGCGCTGCGCAGCCTCACCACGGTGCTCGGCGCCACGCCGACGATCCCGCCGACCAATCTCGCCGGCACGCTGTTCCAGTTCCCGGCCACCAACCTGATGCAGCGCATCTATTACCGCTATCTCAAGATCCAGCTCACCGTCGTCGGTACCGGCCCGAGCGTGACCATCACCTCGTGGATCAGCCGCGCCCAGATCGATATCTAGGAGGGCTGACCATGGCGCTGGCCGTCATCACGATCAACAACCCGGCTCCGGCCTTGGACAGGAAGCACCAGGAGGTGCAGATCATTCATCGCGCGCTGGAGCTTGCGGCTATCCAGATGCGTGGTGTCGGCGGCGTGAATGCATCCGGCACGGTCGTTGACGCCGGCATCACGCTGGGGACCTGGACCTATACCGCCGTCGGTACATAGAGGACGATTTGACAATGGCGCAGACCATCACTCTCGACACCAACAAGCCGGCGATCGCCTATCACGTCGTGCATGGACCCCATGTCTTCCCCTATGCGGTCGACGCGCTGCACGCATGCGGCGCGCATCCGCTGGAATGGAAGGACACGCCGTGGTCTTCGGAAGAGGAGGCATCCGCGCGCCAGCAGCTCAATGAGCGCAATCAGGCGTCGGGCCGCCCGATGCTTCCGGACCCTCCCTCGCTCTCCCCCGAGGACCAGGCCGCGCTCGACGAGCACAACATGATGGTCGAGGAGGCCAAGGCGCGGCTGAAGGCGTACTACGACAAGAAAGCCGAGGACGAGCGGATCGCGGCCCAGGTCGCCGCCGACGAGGTGCTGGTCGCCGCAACCCCGCCGCGACCCGACCCCAACGCGCGCAAGCCGCTGACCGCCGCCCAGGCCAGGAAGCAGGCCACCATGCTGTCCCCGGAAGAGGAGGCCGCGCGCGCCGCCGAAAAGCAGAAGGACGAGGACGAGCACCGGGCCGCCATGGAGAAGATGGCCGCCGACAAGGCCGCCGGCCAGAAAGCCGCCGCCGACAAGGCCAAGGCCGACAAGCTCGACGCGTCAAACGCCACCCTCACGGGCTAGATCCAAGCAAAACTAAACCCCACCCCGCAGCCTTGAGCCCTCCCTTGCGGAGGGTTTATTTTTGGCCCGTGCGTTGCCCAAGCTGGCCCATCGGCGCAATGCGGTCGCCATTCCCCGGGAGATGACCGCCATGATCAAGCGCGCCCTCATAGCCGCATTCGCTCTTGCTCTCACCTGCGCGCCTTCGCTGGCGCAATATTACCCGAATCCGAACCAGGGTACATCGACCGCGACCATCACCGGTATCGGGGCCATGGGCGCGGCCGGCGGCACCGCCCAAAGCTGCCTGCCGGGGACGGAATGCATCATCACGCTGCTGCCGCTCGCCAATGGCAGCGAGCTGCAGGTCGCAACCCATCCGACCGGTATTTTCGTCGACGATTTCGCCTGCGTCTCCCTTCCCGGCTGCACCAAGGGCATTCTCGACACCACCAACAGATGGAATGCGCCGACCACGGGCGGCGGCGGCAACGCGACGGCGGCCACCAATGCCATCGGCGCGACCGTCATGGGCAGCGGAACGCTGGCGTCCGGCTTTTCCATCCTGCAAACCCAGGTCGCATTCCAGCCGACCAATCCGGGGTATCTCTTCAGCCAGAACCAGGTGAAGGTCGAGGCCACGGCCGCCGGCCTGTTCAAGACCAATGCGTTCCGGGCATGGGGCGATTATAGCGCGCCGGGCACGCCGACCACCGTGGCGCCGCTGACCGATGCCGTGGTGTTCGTCATCGATACCAACGGCAAGCTTCGCGCCCAGACATGGGCGTCCGGCGGGTTGAATTTCGATTCCGATCTTTCGGTGTTCCAGACGATGTGCAACTGCACGCCGCAGACCATCGTCGGCGACGGCGCCACCCATCGCTATGTCAGGATCGTACGCGGCGACAACATCCTGTGGAAGATCGACGACCGCTTTGTGGCCCAGATCACGACCGGCGCGCTTGGCCCCGACGTCAATACGCTGCAGGAAGGCGGCATCACGATCGCGGGCTCGACCCCGCCGGCGACCAGCGCCACAATCGAGTTCGACCAGGTCACGATCGGGGCCATCGCCACCAACGTCAACAAGACTTGCGATGCGTTCTTCGGCTGGCGCTGCGCCGTGGTGACTTCAGGCGGCCAGCTTGTCGTCTCGAGCGCGCCGAACGTCTCCGGCTCCTACTGCATGTCGCAGGTCTCAGGCACCATGGCGGCGGGACTCGCGGCCAATGCCCCGATCGTTTCCTGGCGCTATGGCGGCGCGAATCTCGCGATCCTGCGCAAGGTCATCATGTCCGCGCAGGTCGGCGCGACCGGATTTGCGGCCGGAAATGCCGAGTTCGACGTGTTCGCCGCCCGCTCCTTCACCGTTTCCGATACCGGCGGCCAGGCCGCGACGCTGACCGGCAACAACGGCAAGCTCCGCACCGTCTACGGGACCACCGCGCTATCAGATTTCCGGACCTCGACCACGGCGACCCTGACGGCTGGAACGCGGACGCTGGACGCCACGGCTTTGAACAAGGTCGCGATCGCGCTGCCAGTCACAGCCAATATCCCGATCCTGCCGGCGCAGACCCCGGTGTTCGA